>Ga0268357_100091_pt1 | contig 167890 bp, 147 predicted proteins | sample BioMet10_FD_192466 | JGI IMG/M metagenome (GOLD analysis project Ga0268357, IMG submission 192466) | Sewage microbial communities from Oakland, California, United States - Biofuel 10 (Illumina Assembly) | ecosystem: Engineered > Wastewater > Sewage > Unclassified | place: USA: California...
TTTTTTGGTAGCACAAAAATGATAACAGGTACCATATGCTTTTTCAATTGTTTTCTGAGTTTAAACGATTTTTTTCTTCACACAAACTGATGAAGAGCCGAAATTATATAGAATTTTATTTCTCCGCCAAAATCTTCCCTTGAGCTACCTTCTTTAAATACTGACCATAAGGAGCTTTGCCGTAAGCCTTGGCACTTTTCTCCAGCTCTTTCTTATCAATCCAGCCATGGTTATAAGCAATTTCTTCCAAAGCCGCAATCTGGATACCTGCCCTGGTTTCAACAGCTTTAACAAATTCGGAAGCCTCGCTGAGGCTATCTACCGTCCCCGTGTCCAGCCAAGCGTAGCCGCGGCCCAGGGTAACTACGTTGAGCTTACCATTTTCTAAATAAATCCGGTTCAAATCGGTAATCTCTAATTCTCCCCGAGCAGAAGGTTTTAAGGAATTAGCATATTCGCATACCTTGTTATCATAAAAATATAAGCCAGTTACCGCATAGTTAGATTTAGGCTTAGCCGGCTTTTCTTCAATAGAAATAGCTTTGCCCTCCTGATCAAATTCGACTACGCCAAAACGTTCCGGATCTTCCACATAGTAGCCAAAAACTGTAGCACCTAACTCATAAGCCACTGCCTGCTGCAAATGTTTGGTCAGACCGGCACCATAAAAGATATTATCCCCTAAAATCATAGCACAGCTATCCCCGGCTATAAACTCTTCGCCCAAGATAAAGGCTTGGGCTAAACCATCGGGTGAAGGCTGTACTTTGTAACTTAAGTTAATTCCATAGCGAGAACCATCACCTAAAAGACGCTTAAAGTTTGGTAAGTCGGTAGGAGTAGAAATAATCAAAATGTCCCTTATACCAGCTAACATCAAGGTTGACAAAGGGTAATAAACCATGGGTTTATCATAAATTGGTAAAAGCTGCTTGGATGTTACCATAGTCAGAGGATATAACCTGGTGCCGCTTCCGCCGGCGAGAACAATACCTTTCATGATGTGTGCTCCTTTATTTATACTATTTATCAATATTAGAAGCAAAATTCAAACGATAAAATTTTTATTTAGCTTTAGCTATGTCATTTTTTAATCCATAATAATCTAAAATGCCTTTATCATTCCACTCTTCGTTACCTGAAGCTGCAGTATATCTTGTTTCAGATTTTATTTTAGGCATCTTTACCACTTTTATGCCTTCTATTTTAGAATGTTCAAGAAAGATAATTCTTTTTTCAGTTTCATAATTGAAATTTCTTATATCTTTATAGGCAATATTATACATTGAAAACATACCCACTGTCATACCTACCATAACAACAACAATTGCTTTACGAACCTTTAGCTGTTTAAAATCTAAATCTATATATATATTGGCAATAGCCGTTAATAAAAAAACAATTACTCCAAGTTTAGTTCTATCTGCAAAATAAGGAGATACCACCATAACGTACAATGTCACTAGCGACCCAAAGAAATAAATTAACCAAACCTTAAAATCAGTTTTCTTATAAAAAACAGACAAGAAAGCCAGTAATAAACACGGGAAAAACAAAAAATCAAATTTCCAAAACATCTTAGTGATGTTAGCAAAATTACTAATAACATTAATCCCATAGCCTTGATTTAAAGAAGATTCAACAGCATATCTATGAAAATTACCTGGCGCAACTAATAAAAAAATAATTCCTAAGACACAGCTAATAGTACCTACCTTCATATATAGATATATTTTTTTACCTTCACGCCATCTAAATAATAAGAAAAGTATTACAATACTTAATGCTCCTAAACTCATATTTTCATTTGTCCATCCAGCTATAATCCCTAATAATCCATAAAAAATAATCAAAGTCTTACTACTAATAATTGCTTGATTCTGATATCTTTGTAAACGAAAAGGCAATAAAAAGAGTAAAATAAAAACCGAACTCCAACAATAATTAGCAGCATCACCCATCCAAAGAAAATTTTGACCCCAAGCTGGAACAAAAAGAAATAAGCAACTAAAAATAATCCACAATAATGATGGGCTACATAATTTTTTACCTACTGCATTAATATAAATTAACAAAGCTAATATTAAATAAGCTAATGTATTAAAGATATTAAAAATTGGTTTACCTAACCAAAAAAATAAGTTTGTCAAAAAATAAGCTACAAATCGACCACTCCACGAAAAATAACTATTTTTGGTTGAAATAATAATATCATTTAAGCTATTAAATGATTTACCAGAAGCTTGACCAAAAAAATCATCAGCTACATACGGAGTAATTTTATTAAAATAATAAATAACAATAAAAATAAAAAATAAAATAGCCCACCAGAAAACTTTTTTATATAAATTGTTTTCAAAAAACTTATTTATAATAGAACTCATCTTCTTTCCCCTCCCTATAATAAAATCAATTTTTATTACTTAAATATCATATATTATTTGTAAAATATTTTATTCATTTCTGGATCTACTTGAACATTTATTTTAATTTTGTGTTTTACAAGGCCATGTGCGCTTAATGTTCTTGCCAAAATATTGCCAAAATAGGATGGCGGATGAGGCCAATTCAAATCCGCACTACCTTTAGGTACTTTAAGCACGAAGATATGCTGCCCTTTACCCTCTGATTCACGTGCCTGAGAAATGAAATTTCTACTCACAGCCATACACTCATAAGGAGAATAATTACTTTCTTTAAAAGGAGAACAAGGATTTGTACCTATAACGACGAAAACTAAAAGAACAAAAGGTAATAAGATATTAGCATTAGATGTTCGCCTTAATAAATAGCTTCCTGCATTAAAAATTAGTAACAATACATAAAAGAAAAATCCAAAAGTAACATCTCCTCGCCCTGCATAACTAGGTGTAACTTTGGCACAAAGTAGTAGCAAAAATATAAACATCAGAATCAAACAAAAACTAATTTCTGACATTATAGTTTTATATGTATTCTCAACCTCATCATGCAACTTTACGCATTTATAAACCCAAATAGAACCAACTAAACAAATAACAAGTAATCCCACATACGACCAATCCATCGTACGTGCCAATCCAAGAAATGCAGAAAATGTATCGCCTAAAGGCAAATGCAGATAACTGTAAGCCCCCCCAACCTTAGCAGCGTCTTTACCATTAGCTTCAAACAATAACACAAAAATCCACAAACCAAATATAATACGATAAAATTTAACTTCCTGCCAATTAGACGTATTACGACTTATTACTAATTTAACTATACAGTACACACCTAATATACCACTACTAAACAAATTAGAAAATAAAGCTAAATAAAACATCAATCCTATTGTACCTTTTTTTAAGTTTGACATAGTCTGGAAACAGGCAAAGAAATTTTTAGTTTTCATAAGATAAAGTACCAATCCAGCATTAATTAAAGATGGTATAAGGTAAAAATAATAGCAAGTTAAATCATTTGCCCAGAACATATAGGCATTATTTTCGTTTAGTGACCGAAACAATCCAAAATGTGCCAAAATAAAGAATAGACTAACAAGTATAATCTGAATACAATTTATATTCCAAGTTTCAGTCAAGAATACTTTAAAAATCAAATAATATGAACTAATACCGAATGCTACAATTAGAGCGCTAGTAATAGTCACTGCTAAAACGTAATCTCCTACTAAAGGTGTTACTATATAAGCAGCAAAATAACCAGCTAAAGGCATTAATATTTCCGGCAAAACTCTTGTTGGATTCCAAGCACCCCATAATGGGAATGGCTTACGATAGTTGGATATATAATCCCAATCATCCTGATCAAAGATTACTATTGGATGAATCTTGCTAAAAAAAATATAAAGAAAAATAAAAATACTTACCAATACAATAAATGGAAACCATCTTTCAATTTTTTCTTTTGATATTTGGTCAACCATAAATTTTACCTCCAGATTTTCTATCTTATTAAACCATTTTTCCCAGCTTCTCCGGCGCAGTAGCAGACTGCCCACTGCATCCAGAAAATACGGGCATACAGTGCCAGTCCGAAGAAATAATCCACCATCCCGTGCAGCAAGGCTATTAGCATCACCGCTAAACCGGCCAAAAAAATTCCTTTATCGCTCCGATCCTTGCTGCGCTTAAACAGATAGCCTAATTGGTACAGCATCAAAACCCAAAAGCCCAGGCTGCCCACCAGGCCGGTTTCTGCCAACCTTTGGAGAATAGTATTATGAGCATGCTCCAGATTTGGCTCATTTGCGCCTTTGACCATATAATGATTGCGGTAGTTAGCGTTAAAATTATACAAACCCACGCCCCAGAGCTTATGGTCCTGGAACATAGCCCAGGCCCCCTCCCAGACAAAAAGCCGGCCTGATTCCTTGCTGCTGACCTCTTCCTTCATCTGCTCCATGGATTCTATCTGCTTTTGAGAATAAATAAACCTGGAAGCAATATCTTTATTAGAGCAAGAAACCCCCAGCAGCAGTATCAACGCTAAAACAGCCAAAGCCAGGTAACGCCGGTTTTTAATATTAAATAAGGCCAGGAGTAAGGCGGTTACTCCCAGAGCCACCACCGCTCCCCTTGAAGCGCTCAAAGCCACCCCGGCTACCCCCAGGGCTACCAGGCCAAAGCCCAGGCCTTTAAGATACCGGTTCGAGGTATAATGACAGACGCCTAAAACTACCCAGGGTAAAAGCAGATTCAAAAAGGCGCCAAAAAGATTATGGTTTAAAAAACCTCCATCTACCAGCGTCTTATCATGACAAAGGAACGAGCGCAGACTATCCAGCGCCGCATAAAGCAGGGACAGCATCCCAAGGGCCAAAGCCCCGCAGACCGCCTGGTAGAATTCACGCCGGTCATTAAAAAGCACCATCAGGAAAAAGCAGGGCCGCCACCAGTGCACCTGGCTCTGAGCTGCTTCCAGACTTAAGGAGGTATTGGTCCCCTGACTGGAGGACAAAAAAAGGCAAAGAGCAAAAAAGGCCATGAAGGCCAAAGGTTTTTTAAAACTTAACTGCAGGCAGTCAGGTTTTACCCCTAGCACCTTCCACCGGTACAGCAAGGCCCCAAAGCCCAAGATTGCGCCGGGCGTAAAAGTAGAAACCGGAAGTCCAAAATACCCCAGGATCAGTAAAAATACCCCTATATTCTGTATCAGGTAGGTTTTTTCCAGTTTAGTCATAGCGTTATTACCCCTGCAGTTCTCAATTTATATTTGGACAGTTTTATTTTTATTAGCACTAAAAAATTTACTTTGCTTTGCGGACATTTTGCGCCCTGCCGCCGTGAATTAGTTTAACCAGAGAGAAGGGCAACAGGTAACTATAATATTTTAATTTATGACTGGTATCCAGCGGCGCTTCTTGCAGAAAATATTTTATTGCCTCACGGTACTGTTCCCGTACCGCAGTAAAAACGCTTTCGTCATCGGCTTTGGCTGCATAACGCAACAAGCCCAGCACCGCCCGGCATAAGTCCAGATAATAGGGTTTTTGTTCAGCCGGGGTCAGGCTGCTTTGCTTTATTAATTGATTAATCTGCTGCTGGGCCTCCAGCTCGCTTTGAAAAAAGTCTAGCCCGTGGACCCGGTGCATTGCCGACTCCGGATTAACCAGGTAATGATAACGGGGAGCAGGATCAAAAACCGCCTTTTGGGCTTTAGCCAAAGCGGTCAGGTAAAAAAGCAGGTCTTCAGAAGATTTAATGTTCTTGTCAAAGCGCAGGTTTTGTACCAAGGCCCGTTTAAAAACAGGATTGGAGCGCTGCCGGATAGCGCCAAAATCATATTGCAGAATACTGGCACCCTCAGCCCGAACTACCTTTCCTGCCGGCTGGAGACCCAGGGGCTGCAAAACTTCTTCTTTTACGGTTCCCATAAAACCTATCTCGGCCTGCTCCTGCTTCATCAGCCGCAGGATGACGGCAAAGGCATCCGGTTCAACCCAGTCATCGGCGTCCACAAAGGCCACATAATCTCCCCGGGACAGTTCCAGTCCGCGATTACGCGCGGCGCTGACTCCCCGGTTATCCTGACGGACATAATTAAACTCCGGGTGCGCCTGCACCCAGGCCTGACAGATGGCTCCCGTCCCATCCTGGGAACCGTCGTCCACCAGCCAGACCTCCAGGCTTATTTCTTCTTGTGCGGCCAGGGCCTGCAGTAAATCCGTTATGCACTTTTCTACATTATACATGGGAACGATGACGGCTAACTCGGCCATGATAAAAACCCACCTTGTTTAAATATTAATTGCTGGATCCGCCTAAGATTCCCACGATCGTCTTTAGCAGATTAGCCTGGCTGTACTTTTCATTCGCTCCGATAAGGCCGGCCTTATATTGCTCCGCCCTTTCCTTAAAGGTGTTCACAAATTGCTCCAGCTGTTGGGAGAAGGTCGTTACGCTGTCCAGCTGCACCGCTTCGCCAATCTTAAACTCGGCCAGAATCTCCGGGTTCATCTCCGGAGACTGCAGCACCGGTTTAAAATAGCCGATGGCCGTAAAGAGCATGGCGCTGGGCTGGTAGCGGTACCGCTCGGCCCCGTAAGGAAGGAGCAAGACGTCGCAGTCCATCAGAGCCTTTTGCCACTCCAGGCCCAGCAGGTTTTTATGCATAAAGCTGATGTTGCTGTAAGTGGCATATTTTTTAGTTAATCTTTCAAAATCATCGCTGTCGGCCTGGGTCACCGTAGCCCCCTGGACGATCAGCTGCACCGGCTGAGTAAACTTGGCCTGGACAAAAGCCTGGAGGAAAAATTCCAGGTTCTTCTCCCGCCGGTACTGGCCAAAAAAGCCCAGACGCAGCGGCTCATGAAAATGAAACTCCGGCCGAACCTGTAAATCCAGCGGCACGTAGACCGGTCCCATGATCACATGAAAACCGGGACAGTCTGCTAACTCCGGAAAGTTCTTTTGCAGCCCCAGAGCGCCAATATGAATATTATGGTAATTCTTAAGGCTGCGCACCCCCTCTACGAACCTGGCCCGATCCGCCGGCATGATACCGTGCATCATAAAAAGCACCGGGACAGTCGAGGCTTTAATCGTACTCTTACGGATGGAGCGCATCACCCGCCAGCTGTTGGTCGGCACGATGATGGCATCGCACAGGCCGGCCTGTGCTTTGCGGCAGGCATCATCCAGCCAGGCGATACGGCGTTTTTCCCGCTGCAGGGAGAGCCAGATCTTTTTAAGCCGGCCCACCCCCGCGTAGGAAATCGCCTCGCCGCCCTGCAGATAATCTACCGGTACGTGGTAATCAATTTTAAAAGGATAATTAGCCGGTACGAAAAAGCGGGGATCATGGCCCTGCTTCTTCAGTTCCTCCACCAAAATACGGTCAAACTCCACCTCATGCCCGGCCGGCATGACGATGCTCTCTAAAATGGCGATACGCATGATAACCTCAAATCCCGTCTGACTTATAAATTAGCCTTGTACCAGTCAATGGCCAGCTTGATGCCGTCTTCGAAACTATATTCGGGGTCATAGCCCAAGAACTTTTGGGCCCGGCTGATATCGGCGTTGGAATGCCTGATATCTCCCTTGCGGGGCGGTCCGAAGATAGGCTTAATATCCTTGCCCAAAACCTTAGCCAGGGTATTATAAATATCCAGCAGAAATTCCCGACTGCCGTAAGCAATGTTATAGGCTTTGCCCGCCGCTTCCTTGCCGGCCAGACAAGCTTTAAAATTGGCTTCAATCACATTATCTATATAAGTAAAGTCCCGGCTCTGCTTGCCGTCGCCGTTTATGGTCGGTGCCTGATCAGCCAGCAGCATTTTAATGAACCTGGGGATAACGGCGGCATAAGCGCCGTTAGGGTCCTGACGGCGGCCAAAGACGTTAAAATAGCGCAGTCCGTAGGTATCCAGGTCATAATACATGGTATACTGCTTGGCAAATTCTTCCCCCACCCGCTTGGTAACCGCATAAGGAGAAAGCAAATTGCCTTCAACCCCCTCCGTTTTAGGAAGGTTAGGCTCATCGCCGTAAACAGAAGAACTGCTGGCATAAACGAACTTCTTCACGCCGCATTTAGTAGACGCCTCCAGCATATTAACCGTGCCAATCATATTATTGTTGGCATAAAAAAGCGGCATCTCAATGCTGCGGGGCACACTGCCCCAGGCCGCCTGATGCAAGACGAAATCCACGCCTACACAGGCCCGGATACAGGTATCTAAATCCCGTACATCACCGTTAATAAACTCATAATGCCGCCTGGAGGTCATATCATCTACATTTTCCTTCTTACCGGTAGAAAGATTATCCAAACAGCGCACCCGGTAACCCATGTCCAAAATGGCCTCACATAAATTGGAACCTATAAAACCGGCCCCGCCGGTTACTAAAAATAACGAACCATGAGGAAACTTTAAGTTTTTATAGCTCATTTTATAATCTCCAATACAGATATCCTGCCTGCAGGCAGGCTTTTTTGTCTAAAATACCTTTAACATCAATCAGGACCTTACCGCCCCGTTTACCGTACATGGCTGCCAGCTGCTCAGATGTCAGCTTGCCGAAGGCATCGTGAGCCACGGCGATAATGACCGCATCCAGACCCTTAAACTTAGACTCAGGCGTGAACTTAAGGCCATAAAGCCGCTCGGCATCCTTGGCATCGGCCACCGGGTCATAAACCAAAGGTTTAACCCCGTACTCTTCCAGCTCTTTCAAAATATCGATCACGCGGGTATTGCGGGTATCCGGGCAGTTTTCTTTAAAAGTAAAGCCCAGCACGCCCACCTTGGCTCCCTTAACGGGAATATCCGCCTTAATCAGGGTCTTGACCACGTTCTCCGCCACGTACTTGCCCATATCGTCGTTGATACGGCGCCCGGCCAGGATGACCTGGCTGTGGTAGCCCATCTCCTCCGCCTTATAAGTTAAATAATAGGGATCAACGCCGATGCAATGACCGCCCACCAGACCCGGGGCAAACTTCAGAAAGTTCCATTTGGTCCCCGCCGCCCGAAGCACGGACTGGGTATCGATGCCCATCTTATTAAAAATAATGGACAGTTCGTTCATAAAGGCGATGTTAATATCCCGCTGGCTGTTCTCAATGACCTTAGCGGCCTCGGCCACCTTGATGCTCTCGGCCCGGTGCACGCCGGCTTCTACCACCAGGCTGTAAACCTTGGCCACCGTATCCAGGGTAGCCTCATCCATGCCGCTGACAATCTTCTTGATGTTCTTCAGCCGGTGCTGCTTATCGCCGGGATTGATGCGCTCCGGCGAATAGCCTACTTTAAAATCCTGGCCGCATTTCAGGCCAGATTCCTTCTCCAGGATGGGCACGCAGATATCTTCGGTCACCCCCGGATAGACCGTAGATTCATAAACCACGATGCTGCCGCGGGTCAGGTGCTTGCCCAGGATGCTGCTGGCACTTTCCACCGGGGTCAGGTCGGGGGTGTGATCCGCATAGACGGGGGTCGGCACGGCCACGATATGAAACCTGGCGCTTTCCAGGTGCTTAGGATTAGCCGTAAAAGCTACCTTGGACTGGGCGATAACTTCGTCCCCCACCTCCTGGGTAGGATCAATCCCCTTCTTATACAAATCAATCTTCGCTTTATTTAAGTCAAAGCCTACCACTTTAACCTTTTCGGCAAAAGCTACGGCTATCGGCATCCCTACATACCCCAATCCCACCAGAGATAATTTAGTCTTTCCCTCCAGCAAATCTTCATACAAACCCATCTGCGGTCAGCTCCTTTTCGATAAATACACACACTGAACCATTTTATGATATAATATTATATCATATTAAGAGTATTTTTGCAGAAAGGTTTATTACTATGCGCACATTTTTTGACGGCCCTTTTGAAAACAGCCTGTTCTGCGGGCAAAAATGGCAGGGTAAATCCGCCCTGGTGGTCGTACCTCATCAGGATGACGAGCTCAACCTGACCGGTGCGGTCATCTGCAGCCTGCTGGAGCATCAGATTCGGGTCCGGGTGCTGTTTTGTACCAACAGCGACCGGTTCGAGCCCGGAGCGCTGCGCATCCAGGAAGGTATTGCCTCCTGCCGCAGCCTGGGCGTACCCGATGAAGATATTATTTTTTTAGGCTACTGCAATACTTTGCGGCTGCGCCCGGATTTAAACTTTTACAACGGAGACCGTGATGATCTGCCGGTCACCAGTACCCGGGGACTGACCGAGACCTATTGCCTGCCGGATAAGCCGGAGTTTTGCTTCAAACAGCATCAAGTACATCACACCTATACCAAGCATAATTTTCGCAGCGACATTCAAGAGGTTCTGCAAACCTATTTGCCGGAGGTAATTTTTGCGGTAGATTTTGACCGTCACCCGGATCATCGCTCTTTATCTTTTATTTTTGAAGAAGCGCTGGCCAACATCCTCCGCCGCGCCGGCAATACTTATCAGCCCGAGGTCTATAAAGGCTTTGCCTACAACGGTTCTTATTTAGGCCGGCGGGATTTTTACAGCAGTTTAAATTTATTAGGCGAGGTCCAGGCCGAAGGCAGCTTCAGCAACAACCTGGCCTTTGATACGGATTATCCCCCTTACGACTGGGACCGGCGGGTCCGCCTGCCCGTGCCTAAGGGCGTCTTAAGCCGAACCTTGAACGGCAGCTTTCTCTACCCGGCGATCAGGGCGCATTTTTCCCAGGGGATGCTGCACAACGCCAAAAGAGTTTTGAACAGTGACCAGATTTTTTGGCGCCGCCGGACAGACTCTTTAAGCTATCAGGCCCGGATTACGGTAAGCAGCGGCCAGGGCGACGTCCTGAACAATTTTAAATTAGCCGATTGCCCCAACGTATTGGCGCTGCCGGCGCTGATTAAGGGCGGCACCTGGATTCCCGCGGCGGACGATATTCACAAAGAGGCCCGGCTGGATTTAGCCGGCCCGCAATCCGTCAGCCGGGTAGTCCTATACGGCAACGCCGATTTGGACAACCGGGTGCTGGCGGGTACCGTTACCCTCAGTAACGGCTTTACCCTGGACTTTGGCCCTTTAAGGGAAGGCGCCAAGGCTACCGTGCTCGATTTTGCCTCTCAGCCGGACATCACCTGGGTCAAGGTTAAGCTGCGCCAAACTCAGGGCGAGGAAGCCGGTTTAAATGAAATCGAAGTTTATGCTCAGGCTGAGCCGCCCACCCTTTTAGATTATCTTAAGCTCATGGTAGAAGGAACCTTTGCCTATGACTACTGGCTGAAGGGCGGCCAGAAGGTGGTGCCGCTGCAGCTTTACACCTGCGGCCCCCGGGGCGTTAAGGTTTACGAGCAGGACCTGCCCGCCGGGTACAGCCTCAAGAAAGTTTCAGGGAGCGACTATGAACTAAAGGGCCTGGAAGTTACCTTAGGCCCCGCCTGCCGGGAAGCGGTAATCCGGGTAGAACATGTGGCCGATCCTGAAGTTTACGATCAAATCGTCCTGCGCCCCGTCACCCCTTTACAGCTCATCCATTTAAAGCTGGTTCAGGGCGTGGATGTAGTTTGGAACCGGCTGGAGCACGTGGTTAAGCATAAATATTATAAGCATTTCATTAAAGAGAAGGACCGGTAATTTAAAGAGTTGACCGGCTAATTTACTTGGTTTGATTAATTGGCTGATTTGGGTAGTTCCAGTAAATTTGGTGTTCACAAAAAGATTCGACCCGGGACGGGGATTCCGGAAAACGGAACCTCCCCAGCCCTGGGCCGAAATTTTTATGCTATTTTTTATTTTAACAGTAGTTTTTCTTGCAATTTTTTTATCCGTAGTTTACGAACTTTTTACCTTACTTTTTAAACTTACGCTTTTGTTTAATACTATCGGCCACGATGCTCAGCTGACCAATCGGTTTGGCCGCTTCCGGAAAATGATTTATCAGCCACCACTGTGCCGTATGCTTCATAGACAATTCCGGTGACTTCTGCCTCTCGCTGTGCCGCAGGTACTGCCGTACATCTTCCAGCTGCTCCTCATTGAGATAAGGCTGGGCCTTATTGATGACCAAAAGGCTGATAGCGGCTTTCTGAGCCCTGAGGCGGCTGTACGGCAAGGGCCCGGCCAGACCGTACTTTTCGCAGACTCTTTCGTGCTCCCGCCAAGCCATGAACATGCCGTATTTACGGCGGGTCTTAGCCCTGGTGTTGGCAAAGCTGGCGTGTACCCGGTAGCAGTAATAAGCCTGAGGCACATAATACAACTTGCGGCTGCGGGCAAACAGCTCGCCGCTGACATAAAGATCGCCTAAAACCATGTCCGGCGGAATGATCAACCCCTCAAACAACTTCCTGGCAAAAAGTTTATTGCATAAGAAATTAGGATGCCGGTCTTCCAGGAACTCATCCCGCAATTTTTCAAAGGGCTGGTTGTTATCTAATTTTTGGCTGTGAATCTTCCCGTGAACCTCATCTTCGTCGTTAAAGGTCTGCCAGTCGCAGATGACGATATCCGCCCCCTGCTCCTCTATTGCCTTGGACATACCGCTCATCATGGTCAGGTCAATCCAGTCATCCGGGTCCACGAAACTGATGTAATCACCGGCGGCGGCCTTAAGGCCCACGTTGCGGGCCACGCCGTAGCCGGCATTTTTCTGGTGGATCAGTTTGATGCGGGCATCCTTAGCCGCATAAACGTCGCAAATCTCCGGGCATTTATCCGGGCTGCCGTCATCCACTACCACGAACTCCAGATTCTGATAGGTCTGTCCCAGCAGCGAATCCAGACATTTAGCCAGATAGGCTTCGGCTCCGTAGACACAGGTTATAATTGAAATTTTAGGCTGCATAATAATCTCTCCCCTAGTAAATATATGTTTTCCATATATAGTCCCAACCTACATCAAAGTTACCCTTATCATTTTAAGGCTGTTGTTCAAGCCTTTTCGAAAGATGATGGTTCTGGGAATAATTTTTCGTAGAAGAGCTGCATATCTTTCTTATCCTGCAGGTTACATTTAATATCTGCGTTCACGCAGAAGATATCAGGCTCAAAGCGTAAGATTTCTCTTCTGGTCTTGGCATTTTCTGAGCCGCAGAAACATTTTAATTCATGATGAGGATCATGATGAATATGTTTTTCCCAAAAGCCGGGCTTTTTGACTATTTCTAAATCAGCCTGGCCGCTGTATGCCATATCCAGGCCGAAGATGGAGCGGGTAATACAGGCTGCCGAACGGAAACGTTCTTTATCAGCCAGATCAAAAGCTTCCTGATACCTATTTACAACCTCTTGAAACAAGGTCTTGGTATATCCATCAACCACATGAGGCGATACATAAAACTCATGGCGGCCGTATTGCTTAAACAGCAACTTCCAAACATTTAAATTAGTCTTCATCCAGGTGGCCACTTCCGCAAATTTTTTCTGAAAGTCCTGCTCATCCTCTACCGAAGTAAATCTTTCATAGTAAGTCACATAGACCTTGGGCCGGTTGCCCGTAAAAAAGAACTTCTTAGTCAAAGGCTTATTAAAAAATAAATCATCATTGGCGTAGAGGAACTTCTCCGTCAGGCCCTGAATCTTATGGATATGGCGCTCAATAACGGTAGAAGCAAAGGTGGGGATAAGCTCAGCCGGTAAGATTTCAGCATGATCCACCAAGGTTATTTTAGGGTTAGCCAGATTAAGCCACTTAGGCACTTGCCGGTCGGTAACGATGTAAATGTGATTGACCCAGGGAACATTTTTTTCGACGGAGCGCAAAGAATATTTTAATTCATTGTTATCCCAGAAACGTAAATCTCCTACGTCATCACTATCTTTAGGTAAATGGGCTTCTTCCAGATATTTATTCTTCCTGGCTTTAAAGGCTTGGTCATTACCATCACACCAGCAATAGACCAGGTCGATAGGTTCAGGTTCTAGTGACTTCTCCATTATTTCCCTCCACCTCAAAACCGTCTGTTTCAGCGGTAAATATTTACAAAAAAGCTTTAACAGCCGGTAAACGAAATCATTCTCCTGCCATTATATACCATTACAATTTTCCGTTGGATTTATACAGATAATATAAACGCACGTACTTGGTCATGGTATAGAAAAAATGGTTCAGGGAAAAAATCAGGCCCAGCTTGCCATCCAAAAAGCCCAGATTTAAAAAATAAACTTTAAAGAAAGCCCAGGTCGGCCGGCCTAAAACATCCAGGAAGAAATTGCAGCGTTTGCCTTCTTTATAATATTTCTCCGCCGCCAGCTTGGTATAATTGTTAAACTTGCCAAAGTACTGGTTCCAGTTATCGTAGGTATAGTGATACATCAAATTTTTCAATTTTTGATTAGGATAAGGAGTTACGATCTTAGGATGCACCAAGCCGGTCACATAGCTGTCCTTGGCCGGGAACAGGCGGTCCACGAAATCCGGCCGCAGGATGCCATGGGTAGCATGATTAAAATGAAACTTGTTCTCCCGCTGAATCCAGTAGGCCACCGGTTCATCCTTAGCTACCGCCGCTTTGATTTCTTCGGCCAGCGGCGCACTGATGCGCTCATCCGCATCCAGGAACAAAACCCAGGGATGAGCAGCCTGCTGGATAGCAAAAGTCTGCTGACCGCCCCAGTCGCCGTTCATGGCGTGCTCAATCACCCTGGCCCCCAGGGAACTGGCGATTTCTTTAGTTTTATCGGTGCTGCCGTCATCGATAACCAGGATTTCATCGGCAAACTTGACGCTGGCCAGACAATCCGGCAGATTTTGTTCTTCGTTTTTGGCTAAGATTAAAACGGTAAGTTTCGGCATAAGAAGTCACTTCCTCACCTTTTGGATAAATTCAGCTTGATTTTTTATAGCGGGTCATTTATAATAAATATTTTGTTTACAGCTGGTCTTTTATTTTCAGTTGATTTTTTACTAACTAGCTATTTAATTGATTATACCATGTTTGACCGCCTGATAACAAGAAAGTTCAAAAATTGTTATCTAAGGCGCTGTTGTTTACGGTACGTTTCTGCGATATAATATCAGCGTAAGACGAAAGGAAACATTATGTTAAAACATCGTACCATTTTAAAATTTATCGGTTTGACCCTGCTGGCCTATCTGGGCCTTTATGGCTTTTATCTTTTAATGAGCGTAGGCATCCCGGATAAGACCATCTACCTCCAGTCCCGCCGCTATGTGCCTTGCGCCGTATCCGTGGCGGCGGCCCTTACGCTCTGGCGGCAAAACAAGCAGCCGCTGAGTCTGCTCTTGCCCCATGCCCTAGTGGCCCTGGCCTGGATGCTGGTTTTCCCCTTATGCTCCTGGATTACCTTCCATTTAAATACTAATTTCATCGACAACCATTATGATATTGCTTTTGGCGCCTATGTCTTCGCCTGCACGATCTGCCTGCGGCTGCTGTTATTGACCTTAGAGACTGCGCCCGGGCGGCAGAAGCTTAGCGCCGCCATCCTGGGTCTTCTACATACGCTGCTCCTGATTATACCGGTAGCTCAGATCATCTACTTTTTTACTTATCATGCCCCGCTGACCGAAGCCGGCGCCATGGCGGTCATCCAGACCAATCCCGCCGAAGCCCGGGAATTTATCCTGCAAAACTTCGGCCTCCCCGGCGTCGCCTTATTCGCCCTGTTCTGGCTGGTGCTGCTGTTTTTAATGTACCGTTTGAACTTAAAGCCAGTCCTTGCAACCGTTCCTTCCCGTAAGGTTACTGCCGTTCTGCTGGTTATCTGTCTGGTCACCGGCGGTTATTGCGGTAAGATTTTTGAAGAAACCGGGGTCATGAATAAATATTTGAACGCTCAGAGTTATTTTGACCTTTCTTCGCTGTTCAATAAATATCATGCCCAGAATTTTGCAAAACTGGAAGTCACGAAACCAGCCCAAACCTTTGCCCAGCCGTCCACCATCATCCTGATTATCGGCGAGTCGGCCTCCCGTTATTACATGAGCGCCTACGGTTATAAGGAACATGACACCACCCCCTGGATGCGGGAGATGTCCGCTCAGCCGGAATTCTTCCTTTTTAAGCACGCGTATACCAGCTGGGGCCAGACGGTGCCCTCCCTGGAAAGAGCTTTGACGGAGAAGAACCAATATAACGATAAAGAGTTCAATCAGTCGGTGACCATCCTGGACTTGGCCAAAAAGGCCGGCTACACCACCTACTGGTTCAGCGGACAGGGAACCATGGGCGGGGCGGACACGCCTATCACCATGGTAGCCAAAACCGCAGACCACAGTGCCTGGCTGGAAGATACCCTGGCCAATACCACTTCCATGAAATATGATACGGATCTGCTGCCTTATCTAAAGCAGGTCAACCCGCAAGATAATAATTTCATCGTGCTGCACATCATGGGCAGCCATGACAATTATATCAACCGCTATCCACCGGAGTTTACCCGCTGGGGTACGCCGAATGTGTACGATATGGTGGTAAATTATGACAACTCTATCGCCTACACCGATAAGTTTTTGGAAGAGGTCTACGCGTACGGCCGGAAGAATTTAAATTTGCAGGCCCTGCTTTATTTTTCGGACCACGGCGCCAATCCTCTGCATAAGAGGCAGCCGGATATGTCGGAGTTCGTCGGTCTGCGCATTCCCTTCTTTCTGTACCTTTCCCGGGAATACCAGCAGCTTTACCCGGATACCTCTGCCACCTTGCGCAGCCATACGGACAGCTATTTTACCAACGACCTGCTCTACGAAACCGTGGCGGGAATCCTGAACCTTAAATCGGAACATTACGACGAAAGCAACAGTTTGACCAGCCCCAGTTATAAATATAACCGGGACAACTTAGTGACCCGGTTAGGTAAGACCAAGATTAATGAAGATAAGGATGAGCAATAAAGTCCAGCCGGCGCCAAAGGTTAATGGGCCACACAATTTAGGTGCTGATACTGAAGAGCTAAAATTTTTGGCTAAACTCTAGAGATAAACTCTAGGAATCAAAGTTGAACCAAATTGCCAATCAGTCCTTTTCGAAATTTTTCAGCCAGTGCTCAAAGCTGTAGCTTTCTACCACCTGAGGATTCCAGGCCGCTGCCGGTTCTTTTAACAAGAAATCGGTCAGAGACCGTGGGTCCCGTCCCAGGACGTAAATATTGCGGGGATGGTAGAAGCTGCACCTGGCCAGGTAAGGATTATTAGTTACCAACTTCTTGTTAAAGAACATGGCTTCCACCGTGCGCAGGGTAAAACCGGCCTGGTTTTCCTGCATCAGCTCCAACAAGCAGTTGGTATTTTTATTATATTTAAGTACTTCCGGATAGGACAGATGCTCTTTATGTAAAAAAGCCTGCTCCTCCGGCGTATATTTTTTGCGTTCGCCTACCACGTACATCCGGACGTTAACCCCGTCCTTAGTAAGCTCGTCCTGCATTTTTCTTAAAAGGGGCAGGCGTTCTTTATCTTTTCCTACAAAGAAAAGATCAGAAGCATAGGCCGTATCTACCGGCTGGTCAGCCGCCGCATAAAAATAAAACTGGTGGTTAAATTTCAAGCCGTATTTCTGACAATCATCCTGGTCAAAAGACCAGATTTCGCATTTTTTGCGAGCTTCGCCTTTAACATAGTAATTGTTATACCAGGGATTGCGGTAGAAAACGATCAGCCGGGCCCGCGGCGCAGCTTTCTCGATATATTCGGCTACGTCTGAATCCAGAAAGACATCAAAAAGAATAACCGTGTCATAGTCAGCCACCTGATGCTGCCAGGTCCCATACCAGCAAGTTTTGGGCAGACTGGTATGATAATGCAGGGTCCGCAGCCGTTTCTGGGCATAGGTAATCTTCCGGTAAACCTGAGCAATATCTACCAGACCGGTCTCTTTCATTTTTTGGGAGAGCCAGTCTTTTTCTTCGTCTACCAGGATTAAAACTTTTCCTAACATAGGGCACCGCCTCTAAATTTAATCTGATTAAATTTATTTTACCATAGAGTGCAAGTATTTGCCATACAAAATGACCCTCTGCTCAGCTTAGGCTCTGACCGCCGAAGAAAGACAGAGGGCCTTTTTAGTTTTTTACCACGCCGCTACGCCGCCGTCGGTCCGGGGTTCGGTAGCCCCGCAAAACACGCCGTCCCGGCCTTTAAGGATCATCTGGCCCCGGCCGAAGCTGATAAAGTCCTTCATCATCGTAACTTCATGGCCCCGCTTTCTTAAAGCCGCCGCCACTTCTTCCCCAAAACCGGCCTCCAGCTCGATGCGTTTACCGCGAATCCACTGCCAGCGAGGCGCATCCAGGGCCTCCTGAGGGTTCAGGCCGAAATCGATCAGGTTCTGCAGCACCTGCACATGGCCCTGGGGCTGCATGAAGGCGCCCATGACCCCGAAAGGCCCTAAGGCTTCCCCGTCCTTCATCAAAAAGCCCGGTATAATGGTATGGTAAGGCTTCTTGCCCGGGGCCAGGCAGTTAGCCGCAGCCGGGTCCAGGCTAAAGGAGCAGGCCCGGTCGTTTAAGGAGATGCCGGTGCCGGGAATGACGATACCGCTGCCAAAGCCTTTAAAATTACTCTGAATCAGCGAAATCATATTGCCTTCCTCATCGGCGGCGCACATATAGACCGTACCACCGCTGTTGGGGTCCACCGGTTGGGGCAGGATGGCCTCGGGCCCGATCTCGGCGCTGCGTTTTTGGGCATAGGCCTGACTGAGCAGATAATCCACCGACATCTGCATACAGCGGGGATCGGCAATATAGGCCAGACCATCGGCGTAAGCCAGCTTCATGGCTTCTAATTGCTGGTGGATGGTAGCCGGATCGTCACGGGCTGGCAGAAAGGGCGCCGCTCCCAGACCCATGGCCCCAACCTGACAGCTATCTGCTGATGCAGCTCCTTTACCCACGGCCCCAACCTGACAACTATCTGCTGATGCAGCTTCTCCGCCCGCTGATGTAGCCGCTTTGCCCGCCAGTGCCTCTGGCTCGCCAGCCCGGCCCTGCTCCCGTTTTGCCAGCGCCTGCAGGATGTTCAGCGTCATCAGCACCACCAAGCCGTGACCGTTAGGCGGCAGCTCATATACCTCATAGCCCTTATAATTAGTATGGAGCGGCTCCACCCACTCCGCCCGGTAAGCCGCTAAATCTTCGGCCCGCAGGTAGCCGCCCGTCTCCTTAGAAAACTTATCCATGGCCTGAGCCAGCTGGCCCCGGTAAAAACTTTCGCAGTGAGTGGCAGCCAGCTCTCTCAAAGTTTGCGCCAGCTTCGGCAGCTTCACCAGACTGCCAATGGCCGGGGCGCCGTAAGCAGAGCCTGCTGCAGAATTGACCCCCGCGCTTGCCTCTATACCGCTGGCCATAGTTTTCCTCTGCTCACTCTCAGCGAGGCCACTCTCATCATGGCTTGTATCGCTCTTTCCGCCAAACCTCAAAAAAGTTTCAAAAAACGGTTTAAAAGCCGGCCTTTCTTTAAACGGCTCAAAGACCTTCTCCGCCTGCTGCCACAAAAGCCCCACGATAGGCTGCAGCGGGAAGCCATCTTCCGCGTAAGCGATGGCCGGCGCAAACAGCTTTTCAAAGGGCAGCCGCCCGAATTTTTGATGCAGCTCTGCCCAGGCCGCCGGCGCCCCCGGTACCGTCACCGAGGTCCAGCCCCGCTCCGGCATCCTGGCATAACCTTTGGCCTGCATGGCCTCCGGGGTTAAGGCTCGGGGCGCATAGCCGCTGCCGTTCAGGCCATAGAGCTTATGCTCCTTCTCCCGCCAGACCAGGGCAAAGGTATCGCTGCCCAAGCCGTTACTGGTTGGCTCCAGCACTGCCATGCAGATAGCCGTGGCCAGCATGGCATCAACAGCATTGCCGCCTTGTTTTAAAATATCCAGCCCGGCCTGCGCCGCCAGCGTCTGAGAAGTGCAGACCATACCCCTCTTGCCGTAGACCACGCTCCGGCGGGAAGGATAGCGATATTGCAAAGAATCAAAGTACATAGGAGAACCTCCCTCTGATTTAAGATTTGGACAAAATAGACAGCAACTGGTTGGCTGTAACAATGTATGGCTCAAATCATTTACTATCCTCCTGCCTACGGGACTGGTAAATTTCTTCATTAATTTCAGCTAAGCTTAAATCCTGAATCTTATTATTCCTGGCTTCGCCTCTCAAACTCTTAAAGGCGGACAAACCTCTTTCCCTGGCAACCAATTGCTCAGAAGCCTGAATCTCAAAAGGAATTCTTTTTTCACGAACCACCGCTCTGGCAAATACATTAAAAGCAGTCGTAGCATTCATGCCAAAATCTGCACATAAAGCATCAAACTGCTTTTTAAGATTTTCGTCCATCCTTACGCTAAAAGTTGCTTGTGCCATAATATTCACCTCCTTGTTATATAATTGTACCTAATTTAATGTTTTATGTCAATAATATCACTTAATAGGTTCTTTTTTATATAAAAAGCAAGATTTAAACAACTTTCGTGTTTAAATCTTGCTTTATGTGATTTGTAAATTTCTGTTTCTTAAGCTTTCTTTCCTATTATATATATCCTTGTTTATCCTACGTTTAGTATCTTACCAGCCTCTCTACCTTTTCCCCATCAACCCTTTTTAAGCGTACACGTTGGCCGCCTTCCGCACCAAATCTTCCATTAAAGCTGCCATCTTGCCGATGATGGGGCTGTCCTGAAGATCATAACCGGCCAGCAGAGGCTCCAGCCGCGGATAAGCCAGCCAGGTGCTGCCCGCCGCATCCTCCCATACGGAGATGCGCAGAGGCAGTTCCAGGGACACGCTCTGGTCTAACTGCATGAGACCAGTGCCTACCTTAGGAGCACCAAACACCAGCACGGTGGTGGGACGCAGCTCCAGGCCGACCTCTTTGGCATTCTGAGCGTGGTCAAACTTGGCGAAGAGGGGAATGCCCCGCCGTTTTAAATCCTCCTCCAGGCGCGCTACGGTCTCCGCCGCCGGCAGCTGGCCCTCGGTCAAAAACAGCCGGTTGTCATCGTAATTGGTACTGAGCAGGTCCCCAAAGGCCCCGGCAATCCGGCGGCCCAGGTTGGTGAAGTCTACCCCTTCCTTGTTGGCCATCAAGGTCACGCAGACCAGCTCCTCCGGGTGGGTGAAGCGGCTGAGGAACAGGGAGTATCCGGGCAGGCTGCCTTTAATATCCATCAGGCCCCGGTGCTTATAAAACTGCCAGCCTGCCACCGCCGGCATCATCGTGCCGTCCGGAAGCTGCCAGGGAGCATAGACCAGTGCCCGGTTGGCGGCCTCGTGAATCAAAACCGAGCCGGCCAGGCCGATGTCCCAGTAGGAGATATCCTGGGCCGAAGCCCAGATGTCGCCCATACCCCGCAGCGCCGTGGAAGCGGCGGCGGGAATCAGATTACCTGCTGCATCATAGCTGGCAGCCGGCTCAATGGGGTCGATGTAACGGCCGTCAGACTTAAAGGTCTGATGCACGTTGGCGGTTTGAGCCACGTCCTCAGTCTTAAACTGCGTCAAATCTTCTTTAAACGCCGTGTGCCGCAGCTGGAGAAAATCAATCTGGTTCTCTTTAACGAAATCGTGATAGCTTTGGCCGCTGGCCCGTTCCACCATCTCGGTCAGGAGCAAAAAGTTCCCGGCGCTCTGCTCCACCTTGGTACCGGGAGCAAAATGCAATTCTTCAGCCGCTATGAGCTGCAGAAGGGCGGCAAAGGTCGCCGGTTTAGTATAGTCATAACCGGCGGCCCGGCGATAGTCCGGCACCCCCGCCGCATGGCGCAGCAGGTCCAGGACTGTGATGGCCTGCCAAAAGGCCGGTACCTCCGGCACCCATTGCCCCAGGGTATCGGTGACCTTGAGCTTACCCCGCTCCACCAGCTGCATCACCGCCACGGCGGCAAAAGCCTGGGAAATCGGGCCCGCCGGCCACATGGTATTGGGACTGGCCAGGCGGCGCTGCTTCTCATCGGAGAGGCCGTAGCCAACCACCCGGGGAATATAGGGAGCCTGCACGATGGCCAGGGTCAAACCGGGAATGTGGTTGGCCTCCATGAAGTTCCAAATCATCTCGTCCACGGCCCGGCCTAAATAGGTCACGTCCGCACTGCCTCTCATCTTGGGGTTCTGATGCAACTGCTTCGTGTTCATAACCACACTTCCTTTCGCCGCTTAAGGCACATTTAAATTTTTAAAGTTTGTCAAATTTTAATTTGCCGGCCTGCCGTTAACGGTCGACCGTTTATCAGTACAGTGGAACTGCTAATTTATGATCCGTACTGCTTGACTTTCTATGCCAATTATATTACGATGAAGAAAAGTTGTCTGTTGAAAATTCAACACGTAAGAATTTTTAGCCTTATTTGGCAAAGTCCCCTTTAGCCGCAAAATTTACGGAGGTAGAACCATGGACCAGAAATGCACGCAACTGCAAGCTCAGGGAGCCCAAGCTTTAGCCGTTCAAGGCAATCTGCCTCTTCCTGACAAGCCTGAATGGCAGACCGATCAGCAGGTACTCAGCTCCAGCCCTCTTTTCTCCGGCATCGAGCCCGATTTTCTTCTGCCCCTTTTGACCTGTCTGCAGGTCCAGAGACGCCGCTGTCACAAAGGTCAGTTCATCTTCAGCGCCGGCGACAAGGTCACCCGGCTGGGGTTGGTATTGACCGGCCGGGTCAACACCGTTTCGGAGGATTTATTCGGCAACCGGGGTATCATCTACTCCATGGGGCCGGGCCAGCTGTTCTGCGACGCCTTCAGCTGCACCAATTCCCAAAGGCTGCCAGTGAGCATCGTGGCCCAAACCGACAGCGAAGTGCTCTTAATCGAGGTAGACCGGATCCTGCACACCTGCAGCCAGAACTGTCCCCCGCATAAACGCCTGACCGAAAACCTGGTCCACATCCTGGCCGAAAAATATGCGACCTTAAATCAAAAGGTGGTCCACCTGTCCGGGCGCACCACCAGAAGAAAACTTTTATCTTATTTTTCGGAGCAGTCCCAACTGGCCGGCGGCAAACCTTTCACCATTCCCTTTAACCAGCAGGAGCTGGCCGATTATCTGTTCTTAGAACGCTCCGGCCTCTCTACTGAGCTGAACCGCCTCAAAAAAGAAGGCAAGCTGGAGCAAAAGGGCAGCCGCTTTATCCTCCATGCCCCGCCCTGCGCCGGCAACGACTGCGAGGAGGAGAAAGCGTAGGTCTGTCTCTTCCTTTACTCAGCCTCTACCAACTGGAACGCCTAAAATAATCACCGTCCCGCCTTTTTCCTTGCACTCTTTTTCCAAATAGGGTAAAATAATTGTAATAAAGGTTTTTTAAGTTATACTTTGGTTTTCCTAGCCGTAGCTAAATTTTAAAGGAGGTCTCCATCATGTTAAAAAAATTGAAAGTAGCAGCTCTCATCACCATCGCCGTTTGCGGCGTCCTCGCTTACAAGAAGTATATTGAGAACCAGGAGGCCAAGGCAATCGAGGTCAAGGTTCCCGCCGAAATGCCCAAGGAAGAGGAACCGGAAAAAGCAGAATAAATTAAAAATCTCCTGACAACAGGTTTGACAGCCTGTCAGCAGGAGATTTTTTTATAGGTCATAATTTATTAAAGTATACTTTAATAAATCGTACTTCAATACATCCGCAGCGGGTCCCGGCCATAATCGTTGGCTCCCTTGGTCCCTTCCCGTCTGGCCAGCACCAGCAGCCACAAAAGATACAGATAGGGTGCCCGCAGGCAGAGCAAAAATCCCACTACCCAGCCTCCCTGGGTTCCGTAGTCGTGCATCCGCTTTACCACCGTAGCCGTCATAGCCACAATGCCGGCCACCATTACCGCCCCTAGCAGCAGGTTCTGCTCCAGGGCCGGGCTGTGATGCCTCAAGAGATAGGGCACGATAATAAACAGGTTCAGCCACAGAGCCCGGTCGATGAACCGGGCCTGATCAATCCTTCCATTAAAAGAGTAAATATCTTTAATTTTCGCACTTAGTTTAGCAAGCTTCATGGTCCTCACCTCTAGACGCGGCACTGTAACTGGTTTAGGCGCAGTTTAAACTATATTTGGTCTTTGTCTAGATATTTTACCACAAGAAGATAAACTAATAAAGGATTATTTTCGATAACTTTGTAACAGTTTTAGCGTAACCCGCTATTTTAGCAAGTTATCTGCCTGCGCAAAGACATACTTTCCGCCTAATCTTTAAACCTGCTTTAGTATTTCTGCCACCTTCGCCGGGTCTACCTCTTTAAGCGGGCAGATGGGCTGCGGTTTAGCCGGCGGGATCATCAGCTTAAGGTCCAGCCAGGTCAGCCCCAGCCACTGATTAAATTTATAGCCGGTCTCCGGATAGGTACCCGCCACCTTAAAGCCCAGCTTTTCATGAAACTTAATGCTGGCCGTGTTGCTGGAAGTCACGGCCGCATAAGCGGTGACGAGGTGCTGCAAGCGCAAAAGGGCAAACAGCTTCTCATAAAGCTGGCGGCCCAAACCGTTATGGCGCTGCTCCTTTTCCACGTACACCGTGGCCTCCGCCGACCAGTCGTAGGCCTTGCGCTCCGCCAGGCGGTGGGCATAGGCGTAGCCCAGGATCCGGCCCTCTTCTTCGACCACCAGATAGGGATAAAAGCTGCTGATATTTTTAATCCGCCCGGCAAACTCCTCCCGGCTCGGCACCACATATTCAAAGCTGATGGTAGTCTCTTCCACGTAAGGAGCATAAATTTTTAACAGTTCCGGAGCATCCTCAGTTTGCGCCAATCTGAAAGTTAACATAAAAAGCTTCCTTTCTGCCGCATAGTTAACGGCCCCCTATGACCAAACCCGCAATTTTAACGACCTTTTTAAACGACCTTTTTACTTAAAGCTGCCCAGTAAAAAATAAGCAGCCAAAATCGTCGCAAGACGTCCTTGGTTGCTTATTAATTTTAACATACTTGCCTGATCCGTTCAAGCATCTTTTTCTTTACAGCACCACCGTCATGGACGTGCCCTCGCCCTTGATGCTGCTCACCGTAATAGTTCCCTGATGCAGCTGCACCCCGTGCTTGACGATGGACAATCCCAGCCCGTTGCCGGGAATGGTATTGGAATGGCTTTTCTCTCCCCGGTAGAACCGTTCAAAAATCCGGTCCTTATCTTCCGGAGCGATGCCGATGCCCGTATCCCGGACGATCAGCCGGGCCTTGCCGTCGTTCAGGCGTTCCAGGGTAACCTGGACCCGGCCGCCGGGCCGGTTATATTTAAGAGCATTTTCTACCAGATTATAAACCAGCTCTTCCAGAACATAAGGTACACCCTGGTAAATAAACTCCTGTCCCCAGCCCCGATAGTTCAGCTTAATCTGCTGCTGGGCCGCCATAGGCTGCAGCTTCTGACACTGCTCCCGGATCAGTTCATCCAGGTCCAGCTCGGTAAAGTCCTGGTTCAGGGCACCTTCGTCCAGCTTAGACAGCTTCATGATGTTATCCACCATCTCAATCAGCCGCTTAACCTCCTGGCTGATCTTGCCGATGAACCGGGGCACGTCCTCGGGCTTGGCGATACCGTTGCCGATGATTTCCGCATAGCCGGAGATGGACTGCAGCGGGGTCTTTAACTCATGGGAAACATTGGCGGTAAATTCCCGCCGCAAGCTGTTCGCCGCCAGAAGAGCTTTATTCTGGGCATCAATCCGTTCCAAAAAAGGCTCCAGTTCATCATAAGTATCAGCCTTTAAAGGCTGGTCCAGGTCTACCTGATCCAGGGGATCAACTAATTTGGCGGTCAGGCGCCGGGCCAAAAAGTAGGCCGCCAGTCCTAATAAAAGAACCATCAGACCGGCTACCGGCAGAAAGCTCCACACCGTGCCGGGGATACTGTCGGCGCTGCGGGCGACCCGCAGAACCCGCCCGTCCGGCAGCACCTGGGCGTAATAATAAATATCCCGGGACAAGGTGGCGGAGCGCCGGTAAGAGGAACCGCTGCCGGCAGCCCTGGCCTGAGCCACCTCCTCCCGGTTATTATGATTGGCCATCAAGGCCGCATCCGTCTCATTATCAAACAGGACCCGACCCTTTTCATCTATGAGGGTCACCCTGGTCAAAAGCTGCTCCGGGGGCAGCTTTTTAAAGAAATCCCGGTCTTCCTGCAGCCCCTGAGTCAGAATCACCGCATCCTGCCGCAGCTCCTGCTGCACCTGCAGGGTCACCTGCCGGTACATCCACAGGCTGCAGAAAATCAGGGTCAGCAAAATACCGCCGACGGTCAAAACCAGCAAATTATTTAATATTTTTTTACGCATTATGCTCTCCTAATTCCTTTAGCCGGTAACCCACGCCCCGGACCGTTTCCACGTAATCCCCGGCTGCGCCCAGCTTCTGGCGCAGGGTGCGGATATGCACGTCCACCGTGCGGGTCTCTCCGGTATAACCATAGCCCCAGATATCCTCCAGCAGGGCATCCCGGGTGTAAACCCGTCCCGGGTGCTCAATCAGCTTATGCAGTACCTCGAACTCTTTTAAGGTCAGGAGGACTTCCTGGCCCTGGACCCAGATTTTAAACTTGTTGGTATCCAGCTGGAGGCAGCCGTAATTTACGAGCCCCCCGCCGGCAGCATTCTTCACCCCGGTCCGCCGCAAAACCGCCTTGACCCGGGACACCAGTTCCATCATGCCGAAGGGCTTGGCCAGATAATCGTCAGCCCCGGCATCCAGACCCTGGACCTTGTCGAATTCGCTGCCCTTAGCCGTGGCCATGATGACGGCAATATCCCGGTACTCCGCCGAATCCCGCAGTTTTTGCAGAATCTTGAGCCCGCTCTCATCCGGGAGCATCACGTCCAGGAGGATCAGCCGCGCCTCTACGTGCCGCAAAAGCTTATACAGTTCCGCCCCGGTGGCCACGCCCTGGGCGTCGTAGCCCACGCTGCGCAGGGTATATATTTCCAGCTCTCTGATATTGTCGTCGTCTTCTACACAAATAATCACGTTAAGCCCCCACTTTAAATGCTCAGCCCTCCACCTTGTTGCCGGTCAGGCTGAAATCCACCCACTTGGCGATATGCACCGCATGGTCCCCCATCTTTTCAAAATATTTGGCCACCAACAGGCTGCCCAGCACCTGTTCCCCGTCGCCGGATTCTTTCATGGCGGCCGCCAGCTCCTGTTTCATCCGGGCAAACAGCTCGTCAATGGCATCATCCAGCTCATCGGCCTCCCGGGCCATCTTTAAATCGCCCTGGGCATAAGCCTTCAGGCAGAAGGCCACCAGTTCCCGGGTCCGCGCCGCCATGGTCCTCAGGTCGGCCCGGGGCTCCCCGGCGGTGTACTTACCCGCCGCTAAAATTTCCCCGGCGTTCATGGACTGATCTCCGATCCGCTTGCAATCGTGGACGATTTTCAAAGCGGAAGAAATCTGGCGCAGATCCCCGGCCACCGGCTGCTGTTTCACCAAGAGGGTAATGCACAGGTTCTCAATCTCGTGTTCCTTATCCTCAATCTTGCGATACAAATTCTTAATATCTTCGGCCAAAAGCCAGGCCTGCTCGCCGTGCTCCGCCCGGCTGTCCATGGTCTGCTGCACCTTATCCAGGGCCTCATCGCATAAACCGCCCAGGGCGATCACCTCCCGGCGCAGGTTTAATATTTGGGTGTTAAACGCATCTCTTACCATGATGTATCCTCCTCTATTGTAAGCTTAGTGTGATTTTCTGGCAAGGAACTTCCCGGCCAAAACCTCGTTATTTTGTAATATTTATTGCATTATTATGAGTAATTTAATTATAATAAATATAAGTTAAGTCTCCAGGCAGGATTTGTTAAATTAATGTAAAATATAAAGTGTGTATAAAAAAATCTGCAACACCAGGTACAGGAAGTTTTGAGGGAACGGTCATGCTTTTAACTAATTTTACCTTCGCTAAGAATGTTAAAACGCCGGCTTATGTACAGCTGGTTAATTTTATTAAAGACCAGGTCCACCGGCGGGAACTGACGGCCGGCACCCGCCTGCCTTCCATCCGCAAGCTGGCGGAAGCGCTGGCTATCAGCCGCACCACCGTGGAAACTGCTTACAGCATCCTGACGGCGGACGGCTATCTGCTCAGCCGGCCTCAGCGAGGTTATTTCGCGGCCGATTTGACCCCGGAGAACCAAACAGCCGAAGACGGCCGCTTGCTGCCAGAAGGTGCCGCCTCAGCCGGTTCTGGCAGTTCAGTCGGAGCCGGTCCAGGCAACTTAGGTCCTGACCGTTTAGCCAGAACCGGTGCCCTATTAGACCAGTCGAGTTCGGACCGCAACGCAGTTAAGTACGAATCTTACCAGGCAGGCAGCCAGTCCCAGCCTCTCCCCGCCTGCCGGTATAACTTTGCCAACAACTACGTAGATGCAGACACGTTTCCCGCTGAATTGTGGCGGCGGCATCTGAGCCGGGTTCTGACCAATCCGCAAGTGCTCCGTACTTACGGAGCCTATCAGGGCGAGCCGGATTTACGACGGACCCTGGCGGAGTACAGCCGCCAGTCCCGGGGTGTGGTCTGCACCCCGGAACAAATCGTGGTAGGTGCCGGGGTGCAAAGCCTGTTGGTAATTTTAGCGGCCCTGTTAAAGGACGAAATCAGCAAACAACCGGGTCTGGATTCAGCAGTAGACAGACCCGCGCCGCTCCGGCCAGGGAACCCTGGAAATAATAAAGGGCTTGAACCTAGTTCGCCGGCCGCCGCTGTCTCTCTTCCGTCCCTGGCTCTGGCCCTGGAGGAGCCCGGCTTTCCTCAGGCCGAAGAAATATTTTACCGGCAGGGCTGGCAGGTCCGGCATTTTACCATTGAAGATTTGGAGGCCGATGACTGCTCCGCCCGCCAGCTGCCCCGGGTTTTATACGTCAGCCCCTCCAACCCGTATAAAGGACGCTCCCTGACCCCGGCCCAGCGTCTGGCCTTGCTGCACTGGTGTCACGAAACCAGCGGTTATGTGCTGGAAGACGATTATAACGGAGAGTTTAGATATTTTTCCCGGCCGGTTTCTTCCTTGCAGGGACTAAGCGACGGAGAGAACATCATCTACCTGGGTTCTTTTTCCCGGCTGCTGCTGCCTTCCTTAAGAATCAGCTATCTGGTCCTGCCGGTACGGCTGCTGCCTGCCTATGCCCGCATCGGCTGCCTGTATAACCAGACCTCCTCTACCATCGAGCAGCTGGCCCTGGCTTCTTTTATCGATGCCGGGCTTTTGCGCCGCCATGTCAAACGGCTGCGCAAAATTTACAGCGGTAAAAATACGCTTTTGCGCCGCTATCTGCAACAGTATCTTGGTGACAAGGTGGAAGTCCTGGCCTACGAATCCGGCCTGCATCTGCACTTAAAAGTGCACAGCGCCTTATCCTCCCGTCAGCTGGCCGAAAAAGCTCTGGCGGCAGGGGTCAAGGTCATCCCGGTTCGGGGAACCCGGGAAGTTTTGTTATCTTTCGCCGGTATCGATGAGGACGACATTGAACCGGCGGTTAAGATATTGGCTGAAGCCTGGTTTAAATAGCAGGCCAAATTAACTAGTTCTCCTAGTGACCAAACTTTTACCCATAGCCAAAGCCCGCCACCACCAGCAGGAACTAGCTCTCCCCGGGGCCAAACTTCTTCGCTTATAAAAACATAAAAATCGGTACCTTCATGGTGCCGATTTTTTTTGTCCAAAGAATGCTTAGCCGAACCGGCCCGTCACATACTGCTCGGTCTTGGAACTCTCCGGGTTGGTGAACACGTCCAGGGTGGGCCGGTACTCTATCAGCTCCCCTAAGAGGAAGAAGGCGGTCCGGTCGGAGATACGGCGGGCCTGCTGCATGCTATGGGTTACGATGACGATAGTATATTTTTCTTTTAATTCCAGGGCCAAATCTTCAATCTTCTGGGTAGAGATGGGGTCCAGGGCCGAAGTTGGCTCATCCATCAGAATAACGCTGGGGCGGGCGGCCAAAGTTCTGGCAATGCACAGCCTTTGCTGCTGACCGCCGGAGAGACCCAGGGCACTTTCGTGCAGCCGGTCCTTCAGCTCATCCCAGACCGCCGCCTGGCGCATGCTCTGCTCCACGATGCCGCTCAATTCGCTCTTATTAGAGATGCCCTGAATCCTGGGACCGTAGACCACGTTCTCGAAGATGCTCTTGGGAAAGGGGGTCGGCTGCTGAAAAACCATGCCCACCCGGTAGCGCAGGGCCAGGGGATCTAAATCTTTAAAGATATCCTTGCCTTCAAAAAAGACCTGGCCGGTAATCCGGCAACCCTCCACCCAGTCGTTCATCCGGTTGAGGGTTTTTAAAAAGGTGGACTTACCGCAGCCGGAAGGTCCGATGAGGGCCGTAATCTCATTTTGATGAATGGACATGGTGATATTCTTCAACGCCTGGGTATCAGTATAGAACAAATTCAGATTTTGGACATCAAAAGTTAAATCAGCGCTTCCGGCAACACCGGCTTCCTTAACCGTCTCTGCCGCCGGTTTTAAATCCCGGCGGGCGTCCAAAAAACCGTCTTCAGGCAGATAAGCCGGAACCGCAGGGGTGGCAGCTGCTAAACTGGTCATCTTTTATTTCCTCCCATTTTCGTGTCAATACGATAGCTCAAATAGCGGGCTAACAAACTAAAGGCCACCACCAGAAGCACCAGCAGCGCCGAGGCAGCACTGGCCTGCTGAGCGGCATCAGCCTGCAGGGCCTCGGTGCGCATGGCCCAGATGTGCAGAGCCAGGGTCTCCCCAGGGCGGATGGGGTTCAAGGGACAGGAGGCCGAGGCCAGGTTCCAGTCGGCCCAGTCAATATCCGTGGACATGCCGGCGGTAAACATCAGGGCGGCGGCCTCACCAAACCCGCGGCCGGCGGCCATGACCATGCCGGTCATGATCCGGGGAAAACAGGCCGGCACCAGGACCCGCCAGATGGTCTGCCAGTGAGAAGCCCCCAGACCCAGGCTGCCTTGCCGGTACCCAGGGGGCAGGTTGCGCAGGGCATCCTCCGTCACCGAGGTGACAAAGGGCAGGGTGATGACGGAGACCGCCAAAGAGCCGGCCAAAAGGTTCCACTGGGAACCGGTCATCACGATAAAGGCCAGGTAGCCGAACAGGCCTACCACGATAGAGGGCAGGGAGGCCAGAGTTTCGATGGCCATCCGCACCCAGCGGGTCAAAGGTCCCTTTTTAGCGTACTCCGCCAGATAGACGCCGGCGGGAACGCCGGTTACCAGGCTCAGCATCAGGGCCAGAAAGACAATATACAAGGTATTAAAGAGCATGTTGCCCATGCCGCCGGCATCAAAGGCCAGCATGGCCGGGGTCAGCACCGCAAAGCCCGAGATCATCACGTAGCTGATAAAAGCCAGCAAAAGCAGCACTGCCAGGAGGGCCCCGCCATTGCAGACCACCGTCATCAGCTGGTCCAGTGCTTTCTTGCCGCGAATTCGATTGTTCATTACAACCTCCTGTAACTTGGAAACGCCTCAGACCTGGGCCCCTTTTTGCACCTGCCCGCCCAGATGGTGAATCAGGTAGATGAAGACGAAGCTGATCAAAAAAAGGATCAGACCCATGGACCACAAGGCGGCACTGTACTCGCCGCCCTCCATGGCGCCGCCCATATCGGAAGCGATGATGGTGGTCAGGGTGCTGGCCGGCTTCAGTAAGGAGGTCGGAAAGACCTTCATCTGACCGATGACCATAGCCACCGCCAGAGCTTCGCCCATGGCCCGGGCCAGCCCTAAGATCACGCCGGAGAAGATGCCGCTCTTAGCTGCGGGCAACACCACCTTGGCGACAGTTTCCCATCTGGTAGCACCAAGACCGTAGGATGCATCGCGCCAGGATTTGGGCACGGCAGCGATGGCATCGGCGGCCATAGTGGTAATGGTGGGGAAAATCATGACGGCCAGGACGCAGCCCGCCGCCAGGACGGAAAAGCCGTAAGGCATGGGGAAGAACTTACGCAAAAACGGAATCAGCACCATCAGGCCGACCCAGCCATACACTACGGAAGGAATACCGGTAAAAAGCTCCACGGCCGGTTGGATCAGGCGCCGGGTTCTGGGCTGCACCATCTCCGTCATGCAGATGGCCGTGGTCAAGCTAAAAGGAAGAGCTATTAAAAGGGCTTCCAGGCAAGTAACCAGGGAGCCGGCCAGAAACATGGCCGCTCCGACCTGACCTCCGCCGGTTTCTCCATCGTTGGGAGCCCAATGTCCGGAGAGGATAAACTCCGTCAGGCTGTGACCGAAGGTGAAGAAAGTACCTGAACCCTTAACTAATAAAAACAAACCGATAAAGATAGGCACCAGGGCCACCCCGATCCCGCAGAGGGAAATCAGCCATTTGGCGTTTTTCTCGGCCCGGTGGGCGGCCTTAGCGGCCTTGGCTCTTTGCAGCAGGGCCAGGTCCTTCTCCGCCTCGGCCCTGACCTCCGGCCGCAGGTGTCCCAGGAAATTGGTTTTCAGCATCATAATTTTCGCCTTAAGCCTTTAAGCTCAATGTACTTCTTTAGTCTGCATCTTGCTGCTGATGCCATAGCCCAGCTCTTCGATACGTTTGCCGTACTCGCTGCCGGTAATGAACTTGATGAAGGCCATGACCGCTGCTTTAGGACTCTTATTAGTATAGATGTGTTCGTAGCCCCAAACTTTGTACTTACCGCTATAAGTATTGGCCAGGGTCGGTTCCACCTTATCGATGGCCAGGGTCTTCACCTTATCGTTCTTTAAAAGGTAAGGCAGGGCTACGTAGCCGATGGCGCCGGGATTTTGAGCTACGCTCTGAACCAGAAGGCCCGAATCATCGGTCTGGAGGGATTTATTCTCAGCTTCTTCGGCGCCGTTAATGGCATATTGTTTGAAGAGGGCGCGGGTACCGGAAGTCTTAGGACGGGTAACCAGGACGATGGCTTCGTCGGGACCGCCTACTTCTTTCCAGTTGGTAACCTTGGCGGTGAAGACATCCTGCAGCTGCTGAGCGGTCAGACTCTTAACCACCTTGCCGATATCGTTGTTGACGATGGCGGCCACGGTCATGACACAGACCTTGTGGTCCTGCAGCTTCTCGGCTTTATCCTTGGCCAGTTTGGTCTCGGCGGGCACATCGGAGTTGCCCATATCTACGGAGCCGTCGGCTACCTGCTTTAAGCCGGTGCCGCTGCCGCCGGCGTTCAGGCTGATGGCTACGCTCTTATTATCCTTCTTGAAGGCCGCCGCGGCATCCTTAACTAAGGGAAGCAGGGCGGAAGAGCCGCTGCCGGTGATGCTGCCGCTTAAGGCCGCCTTACCATTATCGGCCTTAGTGGCCGGTTTACTGCTGCCGCACCCGGCTGCGCTTACGGCCATTAACGCCGCTAAACCTACGACTAACATTTTTTTCAGGTTTTTATTCATCATTAATTTCACTCCTTTTTTTCGTTTGCCTTTAGTATAAAGGAAGAAAATTAAGGACGTATGTAATCAAAGTAAAATCCAGGTAAAAGAAAATTTTTGTTAAATATCCTCCCCAGCCATTGAAATTCTTGTCTTTTTAGGTGATAATGTAAACATAAGTGAGTCATCATGAGGAGGTATAACATGACCTACGAAGAAAAATTAGAAGAATTAAGGTCTAAAAAAGGCTTTATTAGTGATATGGACGGTGTTATCTACCACGGTAACCAGATCCTGCCCGGGGTGCGGGAATTCGTAGCCTGGCTGTATAAAGAGAAAAAGGAATTCCTCTTCCTCACCAACTCCAGCGAGCGCACCAGCCTGGAGCTGCAGCAGAAGCTGGCCCGGATGGGCCTGGAGGTAGATGAGAGTCACTTTTACACCAGCGGCCGGGCCACGGCCAAGTTTTTGGACCAGCAGGCTCCCGGCTGCAGCGTTTATGCCATCGGTGGCGCCGGTCTGTTAAACGAGCTCCATGACGTAGGCATTACCATGAACGATGTGAACCCGGACTACGTGGTAGTCGGCGAAAGCACCGCCTACAATTATATGATGATTACCAAGGCCCTACAATTAGTAGACGCCGGTGCCAAACTGATCGCCACCAACTCCGACATCAGCGGCCCCTCGGATATGGGCACCGTGCCGGCCTGCAAGGCCCTGGTAGCTCCTATCGAGCTGGCCACCGGCAAATCGGCCTATTTTATCGGCAAGCCTAACCCTCTGATCATGCGCACCGGGTTAAAACGCCTGGGCGTACATTCGGCCGAAGCGGCCATGATTGGCGATAACATGGATACGGACATTATCGCCGGGGTAGAAACCGGTTTGACCTCCGTGCTGGTTTTGTCCGGGGTCAGCACCACCGAGACCATCAAAAAGTACGCCTATCAGCCTAATATTATTTTGGACGGTGTTGGCGACATCGTGCCCCGCAAAGTTTCGCCCTTGGAAGCCGCCATTGCGGATCTAACCAAGAGGAAATAAATTGAGGCTAACTTATGGTCAGTTTTAAACCTTCGTCCTTCCTGCGTCTGGCTGCGGTTTTAACAGCAGCGGCCCTGATCTGGTGGCTGCAGTGGGCTCTCCAGGCCCCGCCCGGCGTGATAGTCAGGGTGCCGTTAGAATCCGTCACTTCCCAGTCAGCCCTCTTGTGCTGGCAGCCCTTGCCCGCCTACGCGGCGCAGATAGTCGATTACAACATCTATGTGAACGGCCTCTTAGTAGGGCGCGCGTCGGAGCAGAACCCGGCCGGTGCCAGCTGGGGCTTGCCGCCTGGTGTATCCGGCTTTGATGTTTGGGCGGCTAGTAGCGTTCCCAGCAGCTCCGGCACCCCTGACCCTGCCGCCAGCAGTTCCGCCGCGTCTAAGCCTGCTGAATCTGCGGCTGACAGCGGTTCGTCCGACCTGCTGCCGGTAAGCTGGTACCTGACCGGCCTGGAAGATTATACCGATTACCTGGTAGAAGTAGAACCTTTGCTGAAAAACGGCCAGCGCCTGGCCCGTACGACCTATGAATTTATGACTCCCCAGCACGGAGAAGTACTGTACTCCATGTTAAGCGGGGCCAAGGGCGACGGGGTCACGGACGATACCATCGCCTTACAAAAGGCCCTGGACCAATGTCCCCCCGGCGGCACGGTCTATTTAAATGAAGGAACTTATTTGTGCGGCCCCTTACAACTCCACGCCGATCTGACCTTATATTTAACGCCCCGGGCTAAAATCCTGGCCCGTCCGATGCCAGCTCCGGCTGCCAGCAGCACGTCCGCAGCTGAATCCTCCCGCCAGGACCAGAAAACAACCCCGCCCGGCCAGAACGCACCTGCAGAAGCTAAGGCCGCGCCTTTTCGCCCGGCTCTCTTAAATGCCGCCGGAGCGCAAAAAATACAGCTGCGGGGCGGAGGAACCCTGGATGGTAATCACCAGAACCTGGAGCTGATTCATTTTCAGGATGTGGCAGATTTTTTGATTGAAGATGTGACTTTCGTAAATAGTGCGAAAAATATCCTGGGCTTAGAAAAGTGCCGTCAAGGCGTGATCAACCAGATCAGACTTGAGAGGGACACGGCTGAGCCCAAGCTTTATACCCGCGACTGTCAGGACCTGGTGTGGGCCAATAATGTGCAACTTGGCTCTTAAGCTTCTTAAATCGTCTGCTGCTAAATGATTCTTATTAGACGGAAGAATGAGACCCTATTCCCTGTTTTTAGGCCATAGGGTCTCTTGTTTTTATAGAGGCAAAGAATTATAATAATTATAATTAGGTTGTTATTTAATTTATCATTTTTAATATCTTTGAAAGCCGGTGAAAAAAATGAGCAAGTTTTGTCAGTACTGCGGTACGAAACTTGAAGACGCGGATACCTTTTGCCCTGAGTGTGGTAAAAAGCAAAATATACTTGAGGCTAACCCGGCACCTAAACCACCACCCCGGCCGGTACCCCCTTCTAATCAACCGCCGCATCCTCAATACCAGCCGCACCCGGCCCCACAGCCAGGGGTTCCTAACGGAGGCTATCCCAGAGCTAATTCCTATCAGGCTCCTCCCAACCCCGGTTATGCCAGACCTGCCCCGCCCCCGGTTACGCCATATCCGGCCGGCAGTAAGGCCCCTCAACCGGACGATAAAAGTAAGCTTTATGTGATTATCGGCATTTTAGTCGCTCTCCTTATAGGCGGGGGTCTGTATATGACCTTCGGCGGCAGTTCCAAGCAAACTCCGCTTCCTTCCCAGACGGCCAAGACCGAAACAGCTAAACCCAATAACGGGGCGGCTTCCAAACCAGCCGCTTCCTCGTCACAGCAGTCCTCCCCGGACGTTAAAACTTACACGGCCAAGCTGCAAGCTTTTGAGACCCGCTTAGGCGGTTTTGCAGACCGGATCAACAGCGGTAAGGAAGATGCAGCAGCTTTAAAAGCGGTGGGCAACGTCCTGAAGGATGATATTGTGGCAGAACAGAACAACCTGCGCAAATTACCGTCTACGGCCGATAACCAGGAGCTGAGCCTGCTTTTGAAGATACAATGGAAACGGGCTGACTGCATGGTACGCGGCCTGGCGGGAGTAGCCGGGGCCTACGCCGAAGGCGGCGGATACTATGACGAATTTCAGGCTAAGTTCAACCGGTTCCGGCAAAGCCACGGGGTTTAACCTTCTTCTAAATGGCAATAGATAGTTCACCCTTTTTTGAAAATACCCCTAACCAGTATAAATTCGGATGAAATATGCTTAAAATCTGAGTCCTGTTTTATGGAATAGAACAGGACTCTTTTCTATTTAACTTTACCAGCTTTTCCGGCCAGCTTAAAAAACGAGATAAATATATTCAAATTCGCTATTTTATGGTAAAATATAATAGTATTTGTATAATTATTTTTAGATTTAAATGGTAAAGGGCTTTTGCGTTTTCGAGCCCCCAAGTTTTCTTGAAGATCTTAGGTTCAGCTAGTTTAAAAGTTCAAAGGAGAGACGCTGATGAATATCGACAAGCAAAAAGAAGCGCCCATCTATACCGCTCTGGAACAATTCCGCCGGCGGCGGGTAGTACCTTTCGACGTGCCCGGTCACAAAAGGGGCCAGGGCAACCCGGAGCTGGTCGCACTTTTAGGTCAGCAATGCGTGGGCATCGATGTTAATTCTATGAAACCGCTGGATAACCTGTGCCATCCGGTTTCGGTCATCAAAGAGGCGGAGGAGCTGGCCGCAGATGCCTTCGGCGCCGCCCATTCCTTCTTCATGGTCGGGGGAACCACTTCCTCCGTCCAGGCCATGATCCTCTCCTGCTGCAAGGCGGGGGATAAAATCATCCTGCCCCGCAACGTGCATAAAAGCGCTATCAACGCCCTGGTGCTGTGCGGTGCTATCCCGGTCTATATCGACCCTAAGGTGGATAAGCGCCTGGGCATCGGGCTGGGCATGGAGCTGGCCGACGTGAAGGCCGCCATTGAGGCTAACCCGGAAGCGGTAGCGGTTTTCATCAATAATCCTACCTATTATGGTATCTGTTCGGACCTGCGCGGCCTGGTGCAATTAGCCCACGACCACCATATGCTGGCCCTGGTGGACGAGGCCCACGGTACCCATTTATATTTTAATAAGGACCTGCCCGTCAGCGGGATGGAAGCCGGTGCCGATATGGCGGCGGTCTCCATGCATAAATCCGGCGGCAGCCTGACCCAGAGTTCTCTATTGCTGTTAGGTCCTGACGCTAACGCCGCCTACGTGGACAAGATCATCAACCTGACCCAGACCACCAGCGCTTCTTATCTACTTATGAGCAGCCTGGATATCTCCCGGCGCAACCTGGCCCAGAGAGGCGCCGCTTCTTTCGCCAAGGTGGCGGAGATGGCGGAGTATGCCCGGGATGAGATTAACGCCATCGGCGGCTATTATGCCTACGGGAAGGAACTGATCAACGGCGGCAGCGTCTTTGACTTTGATGTAACCAAGCTGGCGGTGTTCACCAGAGATATCGGCCTGGCCGGTATCGAGGTCTATGATTTATTGCGGGATGAATATGATATTCAGCTGGAGTTCGGCGATATCAGCAACATCCTGGCTTATTTATCTATCGGCGACCGCATCCAGGATCTGGAGAGGCTGGTGGGCGCCCTGGCGGATATTAAGCGGCTGTACAGCAAGCCGAAAAGTTCTTTGTTTATCGCGGAGTTCATCCCGCCCATCGTGGTGATGAGTCCCCAAACCGCCTTTTATGCGGAGAAGGAGACCCTGCCCCTGGCTAAGACCAAAGGGCGTATCTGCAGTGAGTTCGTCATGTGTTATCCGCCGGGCATACCAATTCTAGCTCCCGGCGAGGTCATCACCCAGGAAGTAATTGATTATATCACCTACGCCAAGAGCAAAGGTTGCTCCATGCAGGGGCCTGAAAGCCCGGATATCTCGGCGCTTAACGTTTTAAAGGAAAACCTGGCTTAAGAAAAAGACGGCAGCTTTGCAAGCACCAATTTTAGTTCTAAATTTAGCCCCGTCTAAAAAAAGGCCAGCTCCCAGGGAGGGGATTACTAAATGGAATTCTGGTTTACCGAAATGCACACCCCTAATGTTAAGATGTCCATCCGGGTCAATAAGCAGCTCTTCGGAGAAGACAGCGAGTACCAGCGGATCGACGTGTTTGATTCGCCGGAGTTCGGCCGCTTTTTGACTTCTGACGGCAGCGTCATCTTTTCCCAGGCGGAAGAGTTCGTCTACGATGAGATGATCGTCCATGTGCCTATGGCGGTGCACCCCCACGTGAAAAATGTTCTGGTCATCGGCGGCGGCGACGGCGGCGTGGCCCGTGAGCTGTCCCATTATCCGGAGATTCAGGAGATTGACGTGGTGGAGCCGGATAAGATGTTCGTAGATGTGTGCAAGCGCTTCTTCCCGGACAACGCCTGCGGCCTTAACGACCCCCGGGTAAAGATGTTCTACGAGGACGGGCTGCGCTTTCTGCGCAAGAAGCAGGATGCCTACGACCTGATCATCAACGACTGCGTGGACCCCTTAGGTCATGCGGCGGGACTTTTTACCAAAGAATTTTACGGCAACTGTTACGCTGCGCTCCACGACGACGGCATCATGGTCTACCAGCACGGCAGTCCCTTTTACGACCAGGACGAGGACCAGTGCCGGGCCATGCATAAGAAATCGGCCAAGTGCTTCCCCATCAACCGGGTCTACCAGGCCCATATCCCGACCTGCGCCGCCGGGTACTGGCTGTTCGGCTTTACTTCTAAAAAATATCATCCTATCAAGAACCTGGATGCGGACCGCTGGAACAACCGGCATCTTAAGACCTGGTATTATACCACTAATTTGCATAAAGGTTCCTTTATGCTGCCCCGTTATGTAGAAGACTTTTTAATTGAAGAAGAAAAATAAATCTCACGGCGAAGGGAAGGATTATCATGAGCAAACTTTTAGTCATCGGCTGTGGCGGCGTAGCCTCCGTAGCCATCCAGAAATGCTGCCAGAACGACCAGGTTTTTACGGAGCTGTGCATCGCCAGCCGTACCAAGGCCAAATGTGACGCCCTGGCCGCTAAGCTGCAGGGCAAGACCAAGACCAGGATTACCACCGCCCAGGTGGATGCCGATAAAGTGCCGGAGCTGGTGGCTTTGATTAAAAGTTATCAGCCCCAGGCGGTGCTGAACGTAGCTCTGCCCTATCAGGACCTGACCATCATGGACGCCTGTCTGGAGTGCAAGGTGGATTATATCGATACCGCCAACTACGAACCGGAGGACACGGATGACCCGGCCTGGCGCGCTATTTACGAAAAGCGCTGCCAGGAGGAGGGCTTCAGCGCCTACTTTGATTACAGCTGGCAGTGGGCTTATAAGGAAAAATTTGCTCAGGCCGGCCTGACCGGTCTGTTAGGCACCGGCTTTGATCCGGGTGTGACCAGCGTGTTCGTGGCTTACGCCAAGAAACATTATTTTGATACCATCGACACCATCGATATTTTAGACTGCAACGGCGGCGACCACGGCTATCCCTTTGCCACCAACTTTAACCCCGAGATTAACCTGCGGGAGGTTTCCGCCCCCGGCAGCTACTGGGAGAACGGCAGATGGATCGAGATTCCGGCCATGAGCATCAAACGGGAATACGACTTTCCCCAGGTAGGCCCGAAGGATATGTACCTGCTCCACCACGAGGAGATTGAAGCCTTAGGCAAAAATTTCCCGGAGGTAAAACGCATCCGTTTCTTCATGACCTTCGGTCAGAGCTACCTGACCCATATGAAATGCCTGGATAACGTAGGCATGCTCTCCACCACCCCCATCAAGTTCCAGGGGCAGGACATCGTGCCCATCCAGTTCTTAAAGGCTCTGCTGCCGGACCCGGCTTCTTTAGGACCCCGGACCAAGGGCAAGACCAATATCGGCTGCATCTTCACAGGTACCAAGGACGGCCAGCCGAAAACTCTCTTCATTTATAATGTCTGCGACCACCAGGAATGCTATAAAGAGCTGGGCAGCCAGGCCATCAGCTACACCACCGGCGTACCGGCCATGATCGGTACGGCTTTGGTCATCAGCGGCATCTGGGACAAAAAAGGTGTCTTCACCACCGATGAGTTTGATCCGGACCCCTACATGGACCTCTTAAATAAATACGGCCTGCCCTGGATCGTGGAGGAACATCCGGTGCTGGTAAAATAACAGCCGCCAGCCTTAGAGGCGGCCCTGGACCGGCCGGCACAGATTCGGCAGAGTCCGGCAGTGTCCAGCCCGGCTCCGGCAGAATCTTACCGATCTCAGCCCCGGCCGGGCCTGACTAACTAACAGAAAAGGTAAAAACATATGCGTGAACAAGAACTGCTTACCCCCGTCTACCTGGTAGACGAGGGTAAGATTATCCAGAACTTAAAAATCTTACAAGAAGTGGAAAAGGACACCGGCGGCAAGATTTTACTAGCCCAGAAGGCCTTTTCCCTGTATAAGCTTTATCCCCTGATCGGCCAGTACCTGGCGGGTGCCACCGCCAGCGGCCTCTACGAGGCCAGGCTGGCTCACGAGGAGATGCAGAAACCCTGGCAGCTGGCTTGGGGCCGGCAGTCTTCCCCTAAGTTAAATAATACGTCCGACCAGCAGGCTCTGCCCCCAAACGAATGGGCAGACTTACCTGCCGGTTGTCCGGAGAACCACGTCTTCTGCCCGGCCTATACTCCTGCTGAGATGGAGGAGCTCTGCCAGATTTGCGACCATGTCATATTCAATTCCCTGGGCCAGTTAGAGCTGCACCGCCCCTGCTGGGAAAAAGCTCCGGTGCAGGCAGGACTGAGGATTAACCCGGAGTTTTCCACCCAGGACCATGCCATCTACGACCCCTGCGCCCCCGGTTCCCGGCTGGGACTAAGGCGGGAGCAGCTGCCGGACCATCTGCCCCCAGGCGTGACCGGCCTGCACGTGCACACCTTGTGCGAGCAGGGCTTTGAACCACTCCTGGCCACTTTCCGGGCCGTGGAGGCTAAGTTCGGCTCCCTGCTGCACGAATGTCAGTGGCTTAACCTGGGCGGCGGACACCATATCACCAAACCCGGCTATGATGTGGCCGGGCTGAAAGAACTGCTGAACTATATTCAAGCTAAATACCAGGTCCAGGTCTATCTGGAACCGGGGGAAGCCATCGCTTTAAGGGCCGGCTCCCTCTTAACCACCGTGATGGACGTGGTGGAGAACACCCTGCCCATCCTGATCCTGGATACTTCCGCCGAGTGCCACATGCCCGACGTGATTGAGATGCCCTACCGTCCTCCTTTGAAGGGCGGCGGCGAGCCCGGAGCCAAAAACGTAACCTGCCGCCTGTCCTCCCGGACCTGTCTGGCCGGAGACGTGATCGGCGACTACAGCTTCGACCGGCAGCCCCGGATAGGGGACCGGCTGGAATTTGAAGACATGGCCATTTACACCATGGTCAAGAACAACACCTTTAACGGCATGCCCCTGCCGGATATTGCTGTAAAACATCCGGACGGCAGCTGCCAGGTTATCAAGCGCTTCGGCTACGAAGATTTTAAGGAGCGGCTGTCATAAAGTATTTTTATTATTAAAGGAGTCCCTATGAAAAAGCTTTTCACTGCGCCGGCGGCAGATGGCTTTGCCATGCCGGCTGAGTTTACGCCTCACGCCGGGACCATTCTCATCTGGCCCGTGCGGCCGGGCAGCTGGGGTAATGACCCTCAAGCGGCCCAGGAGGCTTTTTTAAAGGTTAGCTTAGAAATTGCCCGGGGGGAAGAGGTTTTTCTTCTGGCCGGGCCGGAGCAGCTAGAGGCGGCTCGATCAATGCTCCGGAAAGCGCTGGCTGAGGAAGCGGTCCACACGGCAGTTTCCACAAACAGCCTAAGGGAAAACACCCCCGCTGCCAGTCAGGCTCCCGTCCCCCTGTACCCCATCCAGGTGCTCCCCCTCCCCAGCGACGATGCCTGGGCCCGGGACTGCGGTCCGACCTTCGTCACCAAACAGCTGCCTGCCAGCAGCCGCAGCTCAAAAACGGCGGCAGGCTCTTCCTTAACTGACGGCGCAGCGCCCTGTCCTCTAAAGTTGAGTACCACCCTGGTTCGGGGCATCAGCTGGAAGTTTAACGCCTGGGGCGGCGAATACGACGGACTCTACCCCAACTGGAATCAGGACGACGCGCTGGCGGAAGCCTTTTGTGAAAAACTGGGCTTTGCTTGTTACGACGCCGGCGAGTTCGTGCTGGAGGGCGGCTCCATCCACACGGACGGGGAAGGGACCCTTTTGGTCACCGCCAGCTGCCTCCTGAGCCCCGGCCGGAACCCCCGGCTCAGCCAGGCCCAGATTGAAGCTAAGCTTAAAGCTTACCTGGGCGTGAAAAAGATTCTCTGGCTGCCCTATGGTATTTATAATGATGAAACTAACGGACACATCGATAATATCTGCTGCTTTATCAGGCCCGGCGAGGTGGTCCTGGCCTGGACCGATAATCAGGAGGACCCCCAGTATGAACTATCCCGCGCCTGCCTGGACTATCTGCAAAAAGAGACCGATGCCCGGGGCCGGCGCCTGGTCATCCACAAGCTGCCTATCCCGGCGGTGCCGATTTGTTTTTCGGAAACAGACTGCCGGCAGATGAGCTTTGAAGACGGCGAGGATACCCGGCAGCCGGGAGAACGTTTAGCCGCCAGCTATGTAAATTTTTATTTTAGCAACGCCGCTGTGCTGGTGCCCCAGTTCGGCGGGGTCAATCAAAAGAGCGATGCCCTGGCGCTGGAGCTTTTACAACGGCTTTTGCCGGAGCGCAGGGTCATCGGCCTGCCCGCCCGGGTCATCCTCCTGGGCGGCGGCAACCTGCACTGCATCACCCAGCAGGTTCCCCAAGGAGAAAAAGCATGAACGAAAACAAACTGGCCGGCAAGCTCGAACTTGCCGCAAACCTAAATAACACTTCGGACCCGGAAAATACTGCCGCCACGACGGTTCCTGGCGCCTCAAAAGAAGCTTTTTCCAGCTTCCTCAGGCCCGAAGCAAGTAAAGCAGCGTCCACCGCCGTTACCGTAGCCGCCCTGCAGTTCAGCTGCGTCGCGGACCCGGCTCAAAACTTAGCCAAGGCCGAGGCCTTAATCCGTCAGGCCGCTGCCAAGGGCGCCCGCATCATCCTGCTGCCCGAGCTGTTCGAACGGCCCTATTTCTGTCAGGAAAGGCGCTACGAATACTATGATTACGCCCTGCCGGCAGATGAGAACCCTGCGGTACGGCGTTTACAAAAAGTAGCCCGGGAGCTGGGCCTGGTCCTGCCGGTCAGCTTCTTTGAACGGGACGGCAATGTCTTATATAATTCTGTAGCCATGCTGGACGCAGACGGAAAGGTTCTGGGCCTTTACCGCAAGACCCATATCCCCGATGACCATTTCTATCAGGAAAAATTTTATTTCAGCCCCGGCAACACCGGCTTTAAAGTTTTCAAGACCACCTACGGCCACATAGGCGTCGGCATCTGCTGGGACCAGTGGTTCCCGGAGACGGCCCGGTGCATGGCCTTAGGCGGCGCTGATCTGTTATTATATCCTACCGCCATCGGCAGCGAACCTATCTTAAACGTGGACAGCAGCGGCCACTGGCAGCGGGTTATGCAGGGCCATGCCGCCGCCAACGTCATCCCGGTAATCGCCGCCAACCGCTACGGACTGGAAAAGGTAGAGCCCTGCGCGGCCAATAACCAGCAAAGCTCCTCTTTAAGATTCTACGGCTCCAGCTTCATCGCTGATCCTACCGGCGCCATCCTGGCACAGGCGGGAAAAGAAGGCGAGGCGGTGCTGACCGCCACCTTTGACCTTCAGAGTATAAGGGCGGAACGCCTGTCCTGGGGACTGTTCCGGGACCGGCGGCCGGAATGCTATGGTGCCCTTTGCCGGTAATTTTATTTTTAGTTTTAATAAAAGCATTTAGCAGCGCAAAATTTTTAAGCTAAAAAAAATCGTAAAGAAAATCTTCCTCCCTCCTGCGTCAGGAGGGATTATTTTTTAGATTCTTCTAACATTATTTTTTTCTAACATTATTTCTTCATACCCAAGCTGGATAAATAATGTTATAATTAGAATATATTAATCATTAGGTCTTTACTTTCAACCTGGCGGTCAAGGCAGCTTGCCAAGGCAGCCGGGTTCTAAACATCGGCTATTCAAGAGGAGAAAATAAAAATGGGTGCCTGGAAAAAAATCATCAGCTTAATCATGCTCAGCTGCCTGCTCCTTTTCAGTACGGCCGTAACCTTGGCCGCCCCGCGGCCCAAGCTTAAGGTTGGCTGGTACCTGGTGGACGGGCTCCACGATTATGATGCCGACGCCAACCGTTTCAGCGGCTACGACTACGATTATCTGAAGGCCATCGCTCAGTATAACGACTGGGAATACCAGTTTGTGGTAGAATCTTTTGCCAAATGCATGGCGGATTTAGCCTCCGGAGAACTGGACATCGTCGGCGGGGTTACCCTGACCCCGGAGCGGGCCCGGAGCTTTGCTTATCCCAGCAACAACTGCGGCAAGGCGGGACCACGCCTGGTAGTCAAAGGCGGTGACAACCGTTTCTCTTTTGAAGATTTTGCCAATTTTCAGGACCTGCGGGTGGGCGTGCTCCAGTCCGGCAACTTAGAGCATCAGCTGCAAACTTATGCCGAAGAGCATCACTTTACCATTCAGAAAAAAGTTTATCAGACCCAGCAGGAACTGCAGTACGCCCTGAATCAGGGACAGGTGGATGCCCTTTTCCTCAGCGGCACCAGAAACATTAAGGGCCTGCGGGTCCTGGCCCAGCTGCCTCAGCAGGAGCTCTATTTCGTTACCACCGCCGGTAAAATCTGGATTAAGAACGGTCTGGACGAAGCCCTGGCTAAGATTAAATTTTTTGACCGGGGCTACGAAGATGCCCTGTACGAAAAATATTTTTCGGCCTCCTCCACCCCTATCTTGGCATTTACCGCCGAAGAAAATTTTTATCTGCAGCATTTAAAAGCGACCGGCCGCAAGTTAAAAGTCGCTTACGACCCGGCCTGGCGTCCCATTGAATATCGTGACCGGAACGGTCATTTCAAAGGCATCCTGGCTGATATCTTCCAGCTGATCAGCCAGCGATCCGGGCTGGAGTTTGAATTTGTTACCAGCTCCTCCTTCGACGAAATGATAAAAACTGAGGTCCCCAAGGCGGATATCCTGGCCGACCTGATTCATGACTTCGACTGGGCGGACCAGCATCATGCCAATCTGACCCCGACTTTATTCCATACCCAGATTTTTATGGTGTATAACAATCAGCCCGACCTGCACACCAAGGTGGCGGTAACCAAAGGTTATCACCTGACCAAGGCAGTCAAGGACTGGATTAAAGAAAATGAGAAGCAGGGCAGCCAGATCCAGTTCCTTACCTACGACACCATGGCGGAATGCATCGATGCGGTCCGCAACCAGCAGGCCGGCCGCACCTATATTAACGCTTATGAGTTAAACTACTATATGGAAAAGTTCCGGCTGGAACATTTAAACGTGCAAAGCGTGGAAGGCTTCACCGAAAAAATCAGCATCGGTGTTTCGAAAAATGCCGGTCCGGTCCTGCTTTCGATTATTTGCCGGACTTTAAACAGCCTTTCCCCGGACGAGCTCAACGCTATTATCCTGGCCAACACCAAGACGCCGCTGGAGCTGGGCCTTCTGGACTATATCTATGCCAACCCGCTGGGTTCCTCGTTCTTAATCGGCTTTTTGCTGCTGGGTCTGGGTCTGATTGTTTTCCTTTACCTGCGCAACCGGGAGAATGCCAGGCAGCGCCAGGCCCTGCAGTCGGCCAACAACGCCAAAAGCGAGTTTTTATCCCGTATCAGCCACGACATCCGTACCCCCATGAACGCCATTATGGGCATGACAGAGCTGGCCCGGCAGGCTAATAAAAATACAGAAGTTGCGGATTACCTCCAAAAAATTAGCAGCGCCAGCCAGTTCCTGCTGCGTTTGATTAACGATATCCTGGACATGGCCTCCATCGAAAAGGGCGCTATCGTCTTGCATCCGGAGAATTATCCCTTGAACGATTTTTTGACCCTGGTGGAGAGCACGATTAAACCTCTGGCGGATAAGAAAAAAATTCAGCTCCTCCTGCAGATGGACCCGCAATTAACCTGCCTTTATGTGGATAAGCTCCGGTTTAACCAAATCTTTTTGAACCTTTTGGCCAACGCGGTTAAATTTACCCCGGCCCTGGGCCAAGTCAACCTTAGCCTCAAGACCGGCAGCTTACAAGGAGAGCTTAAAGATCAGCTGACCCCGGAGAACCTGGCGCCGGAAGAAGCCGCCAAGCTGATTTATCTTTGTGTTACCGTTACCGATAACGGCATTGGCATCAAGTCCAAGTTCCTGCCCAAGATTTTTAAGCCTTTTACCCAGGAAAAAGAGCGCCACATCAGCCAGACGGAGGGCTCCGGCCTGGGCCTGGCCATCGTCAAGAAACTGATCGATGCCATGCACGGCCTGATTCAGGTTCAAAGTATCCCGGGTGAAGGCAGTACTTTCACGGTGCAGCTGGCCCTACCGGCCTGCCTTAAAGACCAGGCCTGCCCGCTGCCGGGTAAAGCTCAGGCTTCCCCTGACAATAATCTGCAAGGCAAAAGAGCCTTAATCGTCGAAGACAACGCCATTAACCAGGAAGTAGCCCGCCGGCTGCTCCAACACTTCGGTATGACCGCGGAGGTGGCAGATAACGGTCAGGTCGCCCTGGAAGTATTCCAGAAGCATCCCGCCCACTGGTTTGATGTCATCCTGATGGATGTACGGATGCCGGTCATGGACGGGCTGGCAGCTACCCAGAAGCTGCGGCAGCTGCCTCAGGAAGACGCTGCCACTATCCCCATCATCGCTCTGACGGCTGATGCCTACCTGGACCAGCGTCAAAAGATTATGTCCAGCGGTATGACCGAATACCTGGCCAAACCGGTCCAACCTAAAGAGCTCTCGGCCATGCTGACCAGAGTTCTGCAGGACAAGGCGGAACCTGCGGGATAAACTACTACGACCGACCGCAACTAATACAAACTCTGCCTTTAACCAGGCTCTATTTTAACGGTATTGGCTGACACCAACTACCAGGAAAGGCTGACCTTTATGAACGATTCCTTAATTTTACCCTCCCATCCGGCCTTACGCTATGGCGGCCGCTGGGACCCATCTGATTCTAAATGTTGCCAGACCGGCCGGGGCGCGGTCTATGTTAAAGCCCGCTTTACCGGCACCTACCTGGCCCTGCTCTTATGGGGCAGCGATCCGGACGTCTGGTGGTGCAGCCAAATAGATGAGGGCGAAGTAAAACGCTGGCAGAACACCCTGCCGGAAGGGGCAGACCTGGTCCTGGCCCAGGACAATTTAGCTCCCGGGCCTCATACCCTCACTCTGAGCCGGGATACGGAAGGACTGGGCGGCATCAGCTACTTCGGCGGCTTAATTTTAGCGCCCGGAGAAAAGCTTCTGCCTCCGGAACCTCCCCTCCGCCGCCGGATAGAACTTATCGGGGACAGCATCCTGGCCGGCGGCTTCGCTTTAGGCACAACCGGCTCCACCTACCTGGAAAATGAAAGCAGCCAGCTGGCCTTCGGGCCCCAGCTGGCTAAATTTCTCCAGGCGGAGTACAGCGTCATCGCCACTTCCGGCGAAGGCGTGGTCCACAATGCTGATGAGACCCAGCGCGCCTCAGAAATATCTTACGCCGCCGGAGACTATAAGCGGACCTTATATTCTTCCGGCCAGCCCCTATGGTCCTTCACGGCTTTTAAGCCCCAGGTCATCCTCGTCAACCACGGAGCCAATGATTTTGAAGGCGGGATTTTACCTGCGCCCGCTTTTTTTGAGCGTGGTTACCGTCAGCTTCTGGAATTAATCCGGCATAAAAATCCCCTGTCGCTCCTTATCTGCCTAGACCCGCTGCCGGAGGAGCCCGCCCTTCAGGCGGGCCCGGCCATCCAGCGCGCAGTGCAGAAGCTAAACGGACAGGGGGATAAAAATATACATTATCTGCCGCTGGCAGAACGCCAGACATTTTTAAGCCCGGAGGACTATGCGGACGGGGAACATCTCCTGGCCTCCGGCCACGCCAAAGTAGCCCGTTACCTGGCTCCAATGATTGCCAGGTTGGCTAAGTGGTAGGGAGAAAATTCACAGACAGTCCCGCAGCAGCTCCAGCTCCGGGCAGCCCAGCTCCGCCAGCATTTGATTAACCTCGGCCAGACCATGTCCCTTCTGCAGGCCGAAGCTGATGATGCTGTCCCGCTGGTTACGGGGATAGAGCTCCTGCAGACCGGCATATTTCAGCAGCTTATCGCACTCCGGCACGCTTAAGTGAAACCCCAGGGCCAGCGCCAGCACCTTGTCCCGTCCCGGCTTATTCTTGCTACCCTCGAACAGACGGTAGCCGTAGCTGGTTTCCAGGTTCGCCCGGCGGATAACCTCTGCCCGGGTCAGCTTCTTTTCCCGCAGCAAGGCCTGCAGATAAAGATGCAAATCGGGCGGGGTCAGTTCGGTTGCGTTAGTCCGCAGATAATCGCCGATCTGGCTGGCCGTCAGCAGTTCATGATAAAGCTCCTCGGTAGATTTATAATGTATTTGTTCGTCCTGTTTCCCCATGATTGTTTTCCTTCCTATTATATATAGTTCATATATTGCCAATTAAAATACGCTCTGCCGGCCGGTTAGCAGGGCCACCACCCTGACTGGCCCCGGCAGAAGTTTTGCCCTCCCCAAACAATAATCATTAACTACAGGAAAGGTTAAACCATGACCACCGTAACCCGGGAATACCTGCAAACCAACTTCACCAGCGTACGCAGCTTAAAAAAGACGGACGAAGCGGCCATCAAAATCGTCAGCGGTCCGGATGGCGCTTTTTATGTGCTGAAAAAGACCCGGCGTACCGGTCTGCCTTATGCCCGGCTGCAGGCCTTAACCCACCCCGCCCTGCCCAAGATTTATTACGTGGACGAGGCGGAGGGCTTTACCCTGGTCCTGGAAGAATATATCAACGGACACAACCTGGCAGATTTGGCCGCAACCGGCAGTTTAAACCCGGATCAGGTAGAAGACATCGCTTTGCAGCTGTGCAGCGTCTTAAGCCTCCTGCACCGCAACCGGATCCTGCACCGGGATATCAAACCTAGTAATATTATATGGCAGGCGGACGGACGGGTCAAGCTGATTGATTTTGACGCCGCCCGCAGTGAGAAAGAGTCCGCGGCCAGCGATACCCAGCTCTTAGGGACCAAGGGTTTCGCCCCGCCGGAGCAGTTCGGCTTTGCCCAGACCGATGCCCGCAGTGATTTATACGCCCTGGGTAAGACCATGGCGGTTCTTTTAGGACCAAACTATCAGGGCCGGCTGACGCCGATCATCCGTAAGGCCACCCAACTAGACGGCGAGCGCCGTTACCAGAGTGCCGCCGAATTAGCCCGGGCCCTGCGTTTTAGTGCTAAACGCTACGCCTTGCAGCATTACGCCCTGCCGGCAATCTTAGTCCTGCTCCTCCTGCCGCTGGGCTGGTGGGGCTGGCATCGCTACGCCCCGCCGGCCGCCACGACCCCGGCCTCCGTAGAAACGCCCGCCGCCACCGAAACACCAGCAGCTACGCCAGGGACGGCAGCTAAACCTGCTCCCGGTACGACTCCGGCCCCGGGCACTTCGCTTCCCGGCAGTCCTAAAACCAGCGGTAAGGCCGAAACCGTCCCCGGGCAGAAAACAGATACCAGCGTAGACAACCAGGCGCCCACCCCGGCTGCTCCGGGCAGCTCCCAGGAAAAATCCAGCCCGGCACCCTCTCAGCCGGCGGCCCCCGCCTACCTGCCGGTGGACAGCAGCGACTTCAGCGGCAGCTACGATGTGGCGGAACTCGGCCTCAGCCAGCCTTTGCGAGATGCCGACTATGCCCACTCCCTGCATCTGAGCATCTCCCCCTCCCTCACCAGTTCTGACAGCCTTGGCCTGGCCGGGCGGTCTAAATACGTAGGCTACAGTTCCCAAAACTTAAGCCTGACCTTTACCGTCACCAACCATTCGGCCTACACTATCGAGCAGCCTGAACTGCTGCTTTACCCGGACCGTCTGACCTTTGGCGCTACCAGCGGCCAGGTCAGACGGGGCAAGATTTACGCCGGCTTAGGCGGCAGCTTAGCCCCCGGGGCCAGCGCCTCCGCCTCCGTCTCAGTCAGCCAGCCCGTCCTGCTGCATCCCCAGGGCGCGCTTTTAGTAACCCTGGTGGCCGATAATATTGAAGGCCCCCGGCAACTGGGACGACTGATCATTAATAACGACGGCTGATAATTTTGTCAGCTTATACGCGTTAATAAATTAGATGAACTTAATTTATCCTGAAATTATATAAATTTAAACGATAGTTTCTTCCCCAGATGGAGCTGTTTTCTCAGCCCCATCTTTTTTATGCCCTTTAGAAATAATTCTAGCAATCTTCCCGTCTGGAGAAGCGATTTTTTAGAGCAAATTCGCCTGGCAGGCCAACAAAACCGTCCTGTTTTACTCTACAATATAGCTAAAGTTAAAGTTGTTCTCCAGATTTTCCCTATTTGTGAGATAATTGTTCCTATTTGTGAAAGCGGCAAAGCTGGTAATTTGAGATAATAGTACTAGCTTGGGTAAGGAGTGCATATATGGAACCCAGTTTTGAAAATGAATATCAGATTATCGGCCGCAACATCGCCTATTACAGGCGCATACGCGGCCTGACCCAGGAACAGCTGGCTGAAAAGATTCCCATGAGCTCCAGCTATTTAAGTAAGATTGAATGCGGCAATTATCACAAAAGCGTATCCCTGTCCATGATCTTAGCTATTGCCTACGGTCTGGATGTAGATATCAGCAAGCTGCTGCAGAAACGGTAGACAGATTAGTACAGCTTAAAAAAATTTTGATAAAGCCTTACAAATAATATATGAGAGGTGAATTCTATGTTCTGTAGAAAATGTGGTACTAAATTAGCAGATGGAGTCGGCTTCTGCCCTAACTGTGGGACACCGCAAAAAACAGCATCCGACAATCAAACGACTGCAACACCAGGTTCCGGACCGCAATCTGAGGCAACTTTTAATACATATCCTTCTGAAGCGGTTGATCAACCAGTTTCCTCGACCGCAACTAATAGCCAGCCTCTTTCCCCCAACCCAAATCTCCAAGGCAGACAAGTAGAAAACTGGCAAAACAAAGAATATAATATAATCCTGACTAAATATGCACCAGGCCCTTACAAAACCACTTATACAGATATACTGATAAATGGGACCCAAGTAAATATTAAACACTGGTCTCGTACTTTTTTAATAAAACATGGCAAACAAAACCACGATTTTAACCTGGCCAATGTTTATTATATGACCTTTAAGCGTAAACTGTCTTTTGTTGCTATTTATTCTGGCATCGTAGAACTATTTTTAATCATTTTCTGTCTGGTGTTCAATTATTCTATTTGGGTAGTTTTAGGCTTATTATGTTGCATCCTCGTTGATATCTCTTGTTTGCACACCTATTACCTGGAAATAACCTATAACGGCGGCAACGCAATTATACCTTACCGCAGCGGTAATAAAAGCACGTTAGAACAAATTAGGAACTATTTTTTATCCCACAATCCTTCCATCCAGATTGTAGATAAATGTTAGTTAAAATAAGGAGGCTCTTATGATTATAATTGCATTTATTCTTTTTTGTGTTTATGCATATTACGGTGGTAAAGCCAATACTTATTGCCGGATTCACATATTAGGACAGGTAGCGGTATTGTACAGCGACACCATTGACTATATCCTCCATCAATTTGTTTGGGCAGTATTTTTAGGTTGGATCACTATACCCATCATGCTTATCATGAAAGCCCTTAATAAAGATGATGCTGACTAACCCTGATCACATTCTTCACTAAAAACCAAGCAGCCCCCCGTGTGTACGCACGAGGGGCTGCTTTTGGTTAGGAGTAGATCTATAGGGTACTTAGAAGGAATAGCAAATTACAACAAAGTCTTATCCGGAGTAACGATAATCTTCACCTGTGCTTTTTTAGCCGGGCCGGTCAAAGTTTCAAAACCTTCTTTGACAATATCCTCCAGATAAATCTTCTTGGTGATATAACCATCCGCTTTAATGCGGTTATCACCCATCAGGGCGATGGTCGCCGGGAATTCATGAGCGTAGGCAATGCTGCCCACAATATGCTTCTCCGTCAGGACCACATCGTTAGGCTGGAAATTAATGCCTTTTTCCCAGATACTGGTCACTACCATAGTCCCGTCAAAACGGATACCATTCAGGCAGAGCTTATAGCATTGTTCACTGCCGGTAGTTTCAAAAGCTATGTCAGCACCGATACCGCCGGTTACCTTCTTAATCTCGGCTACTACATCGCAGTTATTCGGATCCAGCACATAATCAGCGCCGGAACGTTTAGCATATTCCTGACGGATAGATTTTCTTTGAATCATGATGACCTGTTTTGCGCCAGCAGCTTTCAAACATTCAACCGTCGCCAGACCGATAGGACCGGCTCCGGCCACTACCGCATTCATGCCCATGGCAAAATGACCTACGGCCAGAGAATGCAGCGCTACGGTCATCGGCTCCACCAGAGCCGCTTTTTCGTAGCTGAGGCTGTCAGGAATCTTGTGTACGAACTCCGCCGGAAAAGTAGTATACTCAGCGAAACCACCGCCGCCGCCAGCTAAGCCGTGAAAGCCCAGGGAAGTACAAAGATTGTACTTGCCGCTCTTGCAGGCGGGACATTTACCGCACACATCCATCGGTTCAACCACGACCCGGTCACCCGGTTTTAAATTCACAACCTCACTGCCTACCTCCACCACCTCGCCGGAAAACTCATGGCCCAGGATAACCGGAGCCATCTCGCCGGTCAGAGGATGGGGCTGGCCTACCGGAATAAAAATCGGGCCGGCCAGGTATTCATGCAAGTCGCTGCCGCAAATACCGCACCATTTAACCTTGACCTTTACAGTATCAGGTTTAACCTGAGGTTCAGGCACTTCATCTATTCTTACATCTTTAGCTTTATACCAACGTACAGCTTTCATCTTAGTTCTCCATTCTACTGCCGGTGCGTAGAAACCCTGGCGAAGTAATTTATCAGTTTACAGCTAAGTTTAGATTACCTTGAGTTTAAAAATCAACTTCGGTATCGTAGTAGCAGCATTTCAACAGCTTAACCATTTCTTCCTGGGACGGCTGACGGGGATTGGAACCGGTGCAGGCATCCTTAAGGGCGTTAGCGGCGATAGCTTCTACTCTCTCCAGGAATACTTTCTCCGGCACGAAGCCTTTTTCAGCCGGCAGACCCTTAGGATCGTAATGAGCGATGCAGTGGGGAATGTTCAGCTCGTCATTCATCTTGCGCAGGTAAGCGATTAAAAGTGCTACCTTTTCGTCATCATTCTTCCCGCCCAGATGCATATAGTCGGCAATCACGCCGTAGCGTTTCTTAGCCGCCGCATCCTTGGCGTTGAAGGCGATAACCTTGGGCAGGTACATAGCGTTAGCCGCACCGTGGATAATATGGGCGCCCTGATCGGCAAAAGCTGCGCCGGTCTTATGGGCCATGGAATGTACAATACCTAACAGCGCATTGGAGAAAGCCATGCCGGCCAGGCACTGAGCATCATGCATCGCATCCCGGGAAGCCATGTCCCCCTGGTAGGATTTAACCAGTTCCTTTTGAATCATCTCAATGGCATGAATAGCCAGAGAATCGGTATAGTTGCAGTTAGCGGTAGAAACATAAGCCTCGATGGCATGGGTCATAGCGTCCATACCGGTATGGGCAACCAGTTTTACGGGCATGGTGTGTGCCAGTTCCGGATCGACGATAGCTACATCCGGGGTAATTTCAAAGTCAGCGATAGGATATTTAATACCCTTTTCATAATCAGTAATGATGGAGAACGCGGTAACTTCCGTAGCGGTACCGGAGGTGGAAGAAATAGCGCAGAACTTAGCTTTCTGACGCAGCTTGGGCAGGCCGAACACCTTGCACATATCCGCAAAGGTGGTCTCCGGATACTCGTACTTAATCCACATAGCCTTGGCCGCATCGATGGGGCTGCCGCCGCCCATGGCTACGATCCAGTCCGGCTGGAACTCGCTCATGATCTGGGCACCCTTCATAACAGTCTCTACGGAAGGATCGGATTCGATGCCTTCAATTAACTTAGTTTCCATGCCGGCTTCGTGCAGATACTGTTCCGCCCGGGCTAAGAAACCGCCCCGCTTCATGCTGCCGCCGCCGATGCAGATAATAGCCTTCTTGCCTTCCAAAGTTTTCAGAGCTTCCAGGGCACCTTTGCCATGAAATAAGTCTCTCGGTAAAGTAAATCTTTGCATAATTTATTCCTCCTTAAAGTGAAAAATTTTATCAGTTGTATTTTATCGATTTTCTTGTATCGATTTCTTCTAGTCTTATTATATCAGATAGTATACAGAATACAAGCGTTTTTGTCCCGCTTGGCTCATATAAGTCCAGCAGGGTAGTATATGCTTTTTCATATGCCAGTTTCAGCCGCCAAAAAAGCCTATCCTCTGCCTCGAACAGAGAATAGGCTTAAGCATCTAGTATTTTTATTTTTCTTCAGCAGGAGCGGCCGCGGTCTCATGTTCCATCCGGCCCTTCTTTTTCATGTATTCATGCTCCTCAGCAATGTTTTGCAGCAGCTCTAATCCGGACCAGGTCTGGTTGGTCGGAGTCAGCATGGCTTTTAGTTCAATCCGTCCCAAACGGCTTCTCTTAACCGCCTCTAGAAGCCGGTCCAGGGAAAGCCGATCAAAACCAGCCAGAAAAATAAATTCCTGCTTACCTTCCTCGCCGGCATATTCTTCCTGTACCGGGCCAATGCCAATGATCCCCGCCAGATAACCCACCGGCTGCAACAGTTCTTTACGGCTTACCTCCCGAATCTTGATTTTGAGCATCATGCCGATCAGGCTTAAGGCCTGCAGACGTTCGGGGGTAAAATTATAAGCCAGTAAAATTTTTCTCATCTTCATCCTCCCTGACCTGCCTAAGCACATACACCCAGGCCATAAATAAAGCCGGGCAGATGCACCCGGCTTACGTTCTGTAAAGCTACAACCCTCAGGCTTCCCCAGGGAAAAACCTGATCCCGTCCTTCGTAAGAACGGTTTTTAGTCCAGGAGCTTAGCCAGCACGATAGTCTGGTCCCGGTTAGGACCTACGGACACGATGCCCAGAGGCACGCCGGCCGCAGTACTGATCCGCTCCACATACTTTCTGGCCAGCGCCGGCAGCTCGTCGTAGCTCTGGCAATGAGAAGTATCACTCTGCCAGCCTTCAAACTCTTCCCAGATGGGTTTGACCTTAGCCAGCACGTTCAAGCTGGCCGGGATCTGTTTAATAGGTTGGCCGTCAATGGCATAGCCCACGCACATCTTAATCTTAGGCAGCTTATCCAGGATATCCAGCCGGGTAATGGCTAAATAATCCAGGCTGTTCACCCGGGCGGAGTACTTTAACATGAAAGCATCCAGCCAGCCGCAGCGGCGGGGCCTGCCGGTAACCGTGCCAAACTCATGGCCGGTCTCCCGCAGATAAGTTCCCGGACCGTCTTTATCAAACAGCTCCGTCACGAAAGGACCTTCGCCGACCCTGGTGGTATAAGCCTTGACTACGCCTACCACATGGTCCAGGTATAAAGGACCTACTCCGCTGCCGGTAGCCGCGTTGCCAGCTGTAGGATTGGAGCTGGTAACATAAGGATAGGTTCCATGGTCAATGTCCAGGAAGGTAGCCTGAGCCCCTTCGAACAAAACATTCTTCTCCGCTTCAAAAGCTTCTTCCAGGACTACCCCCGTATCGGCCACGAAGGGACGCAGCTGTTCCGCATAGCCCTCATATTCCTTCAGCATGGCTTCATAGTCAAAGGGCTTGCCCCCGTAAACTTTGGTAATGAGGGTGTTCTTAGCTTCTACGCACAGCTTTAATTTAGCCGCAAAGGGTTCTTTTTCTAAAAGGTCGCACATCCTGATGCCGGTCCGGGCCATCTTATCCATGTAGCAGGGACCGATACCGCTCTTGGTGGTACCGATCTTGGCAGCGCCCAGCGCGATTTCCTGCAGCTCATCCAGATACATATGGTAAGGCATAACCACGTGAGCCCGGTCGCTGATGACCAGGTTCTGACAATCGATGCCCTTGGCCTTCATGCCGTTGATTTCTTCCAGCACGACCTTAGGATTAATTACCACGCCGTTGCCTAACACACAGCTCTTATCTTTATAGAGGATACCGGAAGGCAAAAGGCGCAGCTTATAGGCAATATCATTTACCACTACCGTATGACCGGCGTTGGAACCGCCGGAATAACGTACCACGACTCCGGCTTTCTGAGCCAGATAATCTACAATCTTACCTTTACCTTCATCGCCCCACTGGGCACCAATTACCACCACAGATGACATAGGTACATCTCCTCATCATTTTTTTCATCTTGTATTGCAAGTTCGGCCTAAAACCGGCGCCGGCTTAGGTTTTGCCGCCGCCGTCAGGCTTTTGCGCCGCTAATTGTTTAAGCTAGAAAAGGTCAATTATAAACCGAACCGGGCAAAAATCTCATCTACATGGGTCAGCATCCGCTCCGGATTGAAGCAGGCATCGACCTCATCTTTGGTCAGATACTTCTTCACATCTTCATCCATCTCTACGTTGGTCCGGAAATCCGCGCCCTTAAGCCAGCGGGCCATCGCGTTGCGCTGTACCCACTTATAGGCATCTTCCCGGAGCACGCCCTTGCCCACCAGAGCCAGCAGCAGATTCTGACTGAAAATCAAACCGCCGGTCTTATTCATATTGGCCAGCATGGCCTCCGGATAAACTAACAGCTTACTCATGATGCTGATGGTCTTACGCAGCATATGGTCCAAAGCGATGGTGGCGTCCGGCAGGATAACCCTCTCTACCGAAGAGTGGGAAATATCTCTTTCGTGCCACAGGGTCACATCTTCCATGGCCGCTACCGCATAGCCGCGCAGAAGGCGGGCCATGCCGCTGATTTTTTCACAAGTGATGGGGTTACGTTTATGAGGCATGGCAGAAGAGCCCTTCTGCCCGGGAGAGAAATACTCTTCCGCTTCCCGGATATCGGTGCGCTGCAGATTGCGAATCTCAGTAGCCATCTTCTCCAGAGAAGAACCTACGATAGCGATGGTGGTTACGAAATCAGCATGACGGTCCCGCTGGATAACCTGAGTGGCCAGACGTACCGGGGTCAGACCCAGCTTCTCACAGACATATTTTTCTACGAAGGGGTCAATATTGGAATAAGTGCCTACCGCACCGGAGAGCTTGCCCACCGAAACAAACTTCTTGGCCTGCTCCATCCGCTCGATATTGCGCTCCATCTCCGCCATCCACAGTAAAAACTTCATACCGAAGGTCATAGGCTCAGCGTGAATGCCATGGGTACGGCCGATCATCACCGTATGCTTATACTGAGCCGCCTGTTTCTTCAGCACCTCATGCAGCTCGTTCATGAGCCGCAGCAGCACCTCGGCGGAATGCTTCATCATCAGGCCCATAGCCGTATCCTTCACATCGCTGCTGGTCAGGCCCTTATGGATATATTTGGAAGAAGGTCCTACATACTCTGCCACGTTGGTCAAAAACGAAATAATATCATGATTGGTAACAGCCTCAATCTCATGAATCCGCTCCAGGCGAAAATCAGCCTTGGTCTGAATATCATGCAAGGCCTCATCAGGTACCTGGCCTAATTTGTTCATAGCCTCGCAGGCGCAAATCTCTACCTTCAGCATGTTGCGAAACTCATTTTCCAGGGTCCAGATATCGCCCATCTCTTTGCTGGTATAGCGGTCAATCATGTTTTTTCCCCCATTCTAACTTTAAAAATTAAGCTTACTCTGTCAATAATTATTCTATCACGCGTATATAATACCATTTTCAAGCCCTTACTGCAAGTGAAAAGAGTTAGGCAGCACCGGCACCGCTTCAGCCCTTGGGCGGCTTCTGCCGGGACATGCTGCGAAACTTGGTAAACTGGTTCTGGAAGAACAAATTGATGGTCCCTACCGGGCCGTTACGATGCTTAGCCACGATTAGTTCCGTAATATTGCTTTTCTCCTCGTCTTCCTGCTTATAATAATCTTCCCGGTACAGGAACGCCACGATATCCGCATCCTGCTCCAGGGAGCCTGATTCACGCAGATCCGACAACATGGGCCTTTTAGAGGTACGGCTTTCCACGCCGCGGCTTAACTGGGACAAAGCGATAACCGGCACGTTAAGTTCCCGGGCTAAAGCTTTCAAGGACCGGGAGATCTCCGACACTTCCTGCTGCCGGTTATCCGCGTTAGCTTTTTTGCCGCTGCCCTGCATGAGCTGCAGATAATCCACCACGATCAGGTCCAGCCCTTCCTGGGCTTTGAGACGGCGGGCCCGGCTGCGCATCTCCATGGCGGTAATGCCCGGGGTCTCGTCAATAAAGATCTTAGCTTTGGAAAGGCTATCCGCCGCCTGCCATAACCGGCCCCAATCATCATCGGAAAGCTGCCCTACCCTTAGGTTCTGGGCATCGATTTCCGCTTCGGCGCAGAGCATTCTCTGTACCAGCTGCTCCTTGCTCATTTCCAGACTGAACAGGCCCACCTTTTTCTGATCCCCGTCCTTACCCAGCCCCCGGATGGCCACGTTCTGCACCATGTTTAAAGCCAGGGCGGTCTTGCCCATGGAGGGCCGGGCGGCCAGAATAATAAAATCAGAAGGGTGGAGCCCCGCCGTCAGGTTATCAAAATCCAAAAATCCGGTAGCCAGGCCGGTAATTCCGCCTTTACTGCCTACCAGACTTTCGATATTCTTCACCGTAGCTTCCAGGACCCGCTCTATGGGCACGAAGTCATTCTTCTGCTTCCGGTTGGAAACCGTCAGCACGGTACTTTCAGCCTCATCGATGATTTCCCTTACATCCGTGCCGCCTTCATAGCCCAGCCCGGCAATCTTGGTGCCGCAGCTGACCAGCTGGCGCAGGGTGGATTTTTCCTCCACGATATCCGCATGGTACTTCACATTAGCGGCCGTAGGCACCATATTGGCCAGGGAGGTCACGTAGGCGATACCGCCCACGTCATCCAGCTTACCCATGCTTTTCAAAGCATCCGTGATGGTGATTAGATCCACCGCCTCGTTGCGGGCATAAAGGGACAACATGGCCTGAAAGATGACCCGGTGAGCCTCCCGGTAAAAATCTTCGGGGAGGAGCTTTTCCGCCACCAGCGCCACGGCTTCCTTATCAATCAGCATGGCGCCCAGCACCGACTGCTCCGCCTCTATATTTTGGGGTGGTACTCTATCCATATGCCTGCTACCCTTCTTCAATAAAACTAACGCTGAACCGTCCAGGCGGCCTGAAATTTTTTACCAGCCCGCCGTAAAGCACGGCTGTCCTCGGCACCAACTAAATTGCACCAGAAAACTTTTGCACAGCTTGCGCCAACTAAATTTTACTCTGCTTCCACCACTACCTTAAAGGTAGAAGAGATATCCGGATGCAGCTTAGCCACCGCAGTATAATGACCGGGGGCCTTAACCGGCTCTTTTAATTCAATCTTGCGGCGGTCTATTTCCAGCCCGGTCTGCTTAATCAAAGCCTCGGCCACATCCTTGGAGGTAATGGCGCCAAAGAGCTTGCCGCCGGCTCCCACCTTAACCTTCATCAACACGGTAACCTTGGCTACCTGAGCGGCCAGCACCTCGGCCTCATCTTTTCTCTGCTCCGCCCGGTGTTTAGCCACCTTCTGGTCCTGCACCGCCTGGTTCATATTGGCGGCCGTAGCTTCCTTAGCCAGCTTCCGGGGCAGCAAATAATTGCGGCCGTAGCCTTCAGCAGTTTCCACAATCTCGCCTTTTTTGCCTAAAGTTTTAACATCCGCTAACAAAATTACCTTCATCTTATCTCGCTCCTTTATGAACTCTAGCTGTAAATAAATTAATCAGGAAAACAATGAGGTTCCCCCGCTTTTTTAACGCTTCTGATTTTCGCTAACTTCTTATAACTTATTTCTCCGTAATCAGCACCGGTTCCCTCCCGGATTCCTTCTCTTTTTCTTCCAGTTCCTGCAGCTGCTTCTGGGCCAGGGCCACAATCTGGGGCTCTACATCTTTGGCCCGCATATTTTCCAGCTGCACGCCGGCTACGGTCTGATGCCCGCCGCCTCCTAATTCCTCCATGATCAGCTGAACGTTGACCGTACCGTCGCTGCGGGCGCTGACACCCAGGGAACCATCATCGAACTCATTGATGACCACCCCTACCAGGATACCCTCAATATTAATCAGGGTATCCGCCGCCTGAGCGGCGATAACCGAAGCCGCCCCGCATTTGGCTACGTTCCGGTTCACGGCGATAGCCACCCCCGGCACCGGCGTCTTAGCCGTGGCGATTAGTTTATAACGTTCCCGGAAAGCCTCCAGGTCGTCCTTAAAGAGCTGGCGCACCACGGTAGGATCAGCGCCGCTGCGGCGCAGGAAGGCCGCCGCCTCAAAGGTACGCTCCCCGGTCTGCACGGCAAAGTTTTTCGTATCAACCACCAGGCCCGAATAAAGGGCCGTGGCTTCCCCGCTGTTTAACTCCAAATCATCGTCAAAATAATTTAACAGCTCCGTGACCAGCTCGCTGGTACTGGACGAAGACGGCTCCAGGTACTGAAGCACCGTAGGCGTGATGGCATCTTCCGCCCGGCGATGATGATCCACGATAATGCGGTTCCTGGGAATAGCCTCCAGCACCTTTTTCGAGGCGGCCAAGGGTTCCCGGTGATGATCCACCAGCATGAGCAGGCTCTTATTGGTAATGGCCGGCAGGGCTTCCTCCTCCATCACCGAGATGGCCATATAGGTCGAAGAATCCTCCGAAAAATCATGTTCCTCATCCCGGGCCGCCATGGCGCGCATCCGCTCCAGGGCCACGCTTTCGCCGCTGATGACGATATAGGTTTCCTTATGCAGGGACATGGCCATCTTGGCTACGCCGATGGCGCTGCCGATAGAGTCATAATCTTCATTAATGTGACCCATGACAAAGACCTTATCGGCCTCAGTCATCTGTTCATGAATGGTATGGGCCACGATTCGGGCCCGCACCCTGGTACTCTTGGCGCTTACCGTCGTAGTGCCGCCAAAGAACTGGTTCTGATCATCCAGGATAACGACCGCCTGATCGCCGCCCCGGCCCAAAGCCAGCTCCAGCGCCTTACCGGCCTTCAAGGACAGCTCCGCCAGGGTCTCTCCATCCACCGTAGCGCCGATACTTAAGGTGGGCGCAAATTTATTCTCCAGTTTAATATCCCGGACCTGATCCAGCAGATCAAACTTAGCGTCCATCATCTGCTGCAAGGCGTCATAGGTAAAACCGCACAGCACATTTTCTTTATTAGCCCGGCAGGCGAAACCATGATACATATCCACCCATTTAGAAAGCACCTCGGCTACCGCACCTTCCAGATTAGCCCGGGCGGTTTCCGGCAGGCCCTTCATCACGTCCTCGTAATTATCAAAACGCACATAGGCCAGGCATAATTTTTCGCCCGTATAGCGGCGCTTCAAAAGCTCCAGCTCCGTCACATCGGTCAAAAAGATCATGAGGCCGCTCTTGCCGTTCTTACCGGCTTCTTCCTGGGTAACCACGCTAAAATATTTCATCAGATAGTAGCCTTCCTTAAGCCGCACTATCTTCTGATCATCCTTGACGCACATGGTTTCAAAGGCGTTCTCGCCCAAAGGCAGCAAATCTTCCGGGCGTTTGCCTTCTGCCGCCCTGCCGCCCACCCATTTTTGAAACAGCTCATTCTTCCACTGAAGCTTACCATCCTTAGAAAAGACCGCCATACCGATATCCAGGTTCCGGATAGCGAAATGGTTGGTCCGCTCCACGTTGCGCAGCACGTTGTCCAGGTATTTATTAAACACGACCTCTTTGCTGCGGCTGCTCCGGCGGTTGTAATACCACAAATACCCCAGCAAAAGGATGCCCACCGGCGCAAAATATACCTGAGCCATACTGAGCAGTACCAGCAGCACGGCTATGATGATCACATAAATTTTAACATCGGCTACGGAGCCGAAGAGATTATGCTCAGACATCTTCTCTCTCCACCTCATTCCACTTCTGTCCGCTGAGGATGCCGCAACCGGCGGAAGTCCACGAACAAATCATACGCTCCGGCGTAAGTTACCACCATGGAGACAAAGGGAATCAGAAAACATAAAGCCACGGCCGCCGTGGCCCAACCTTTAGGCTTATGATACTTGCGCACCAGCCAGAAGACCAGGGACAGCCCCTGTACCACCAGAAGCACCCCGGTAACAGCCCAGATATTGGCTACCAGCACATACTGCCAGGTTTCCTGCCAGCCCAGGCCATGCAGATACTGCAAACCGAACAGACCCAGAAAATAAGCCGGTGCCACCATAAAGGGCAGGGTCCAGTCCGCAAAGCTGGGAAAAGAAGGAAAAGTTTCGCCGACCCGGGACAAGACCTTGCGGGCCGCTACGTAATTAACCAGAGCCAGCAAAGGCGCCATGATCACGAACGCCCCCGGGAAAATAATCTTAATCATGGCCACCATGGTCTGCATCTGCTGCTTCATCTGCGCCACCGCCTTGGGATCCATCCCCAGGGAATCCAGGGTGGCCAGGACTTCAGGCACCGCCTCGTCAAAGGCGCTGACCATGGTAGTAATCGGGTTAATCCCCATGGTGAAAAAAGCCAGCAGCAAGTTTACCCCCAGGCCGATCAAAGCTCCCACGGAGGAAATAATAAGCAGTCTCGCCGGCAGATAGCGCCGGTACATACATTCTCCCAGCACCACCCCCATGATTCCGAACACGCCGGCGAAGAACAAGGCATGCAGCGGGTTGACCAGCAGGGCCACCAGGACCGAGGCTACCAAGAGGGACATGATGCTCCAGCGCAGGCCGCAGCGCATGCCGCAGATGGCTACCGGCAAAGGCATCAGCATATTGACCAGGATGCCCAGCACGGGGATATAATAAAACACTAGATTAAACACCACGGCGATAGCGGCAAAGATAGCCGCTTCCACCAGGGTTGACGCTCGCTTATGCAAATCTTCCTCCCGGCAGGACCCGAGGGCCTGCCCTTAACACCGCTCCGGCCGCCGTCTTAAGACGAAACCGGCTCGTCAGCACTTCTTAAACAATTAAACCGCTCCGGCCGGTGCTCCGCCTCAGGGAATAACCGTAGTCGTCACCTGCTCCACCGGCGCCGTCAGGGGAATACTGAAATAGCTGTAGGCGGACAAAGCCGTCAAAAGTACCAGCACCCCTAAGGCGATAAACATCACGTTCTGCCACTTATCATGGACTTCGCCTTCGGACTTTTGCCATTTCAAACAGGCAAAGATGCCTAACAGCAGCAAGAAGAAAAAGGCCGCTGCGGTCAGGATAATCCGATCTTTTTTCCACAAGGTGGCGGTCAGCTGGATAGAACCATCCTGAATCAAGTTCAAGCTCCAGATAAAGGTCCGTTGATCTTCACCGATATCGTTGGCGTTCTGGGCGTTCACCTGCACGCCCTGGGGCAGATGCAGCTCAAACTTCAGGTCCATCTTGCTGATCAGCTGCTTCTGCATATTGAGGTTAGCCTTGGACTCGCCCTGCTGATGCAGCATGCTGGGCAGAGGCGTGCCTACGAAATACTTATCCGCCAGCCAGCCCCGGTAGACCTGGATACCCTTTTTATCACCCTTGTCGCCGCCAAAGAGCTTGATGGTATTAAGCTCATCCAGGTTCTTATAGGACTTAGAGGCGATAAACCCGCTCATGTCGCCTTCGGAGTAATCCTCCAGCTTCATGTCCGGCTCCTTTTGAAATTCTTCCCGCTGTTCCTGAACCCGCTCCTGCAGGTAGGCGTTACCGATCATCACCACCTGCTGCTCGGCCGTTCCGTCCGGATGGATATGAATAATGTACCTGGCTTTAAAACAACCACTGAGCCCCAGCATGAAAATAAGTGCCAGGACCACGGTCAGCATGCGTTTTGATAATTTCATCTTCCCGCCTCCAGCTTTTGTCTTAATATTATGAATCAGAATTTTCTGCATATATATAAACTAAATAAAGGCCAAAATAAACCAATTATAAAACGTCGCCTATATATTATACAACCTTAACCTTTTCTAAGCAAGAGAGGATAGATTCTCTGTCCGGGCAGGTTTATCTTAAACACCCCGGAGGCTGTCAGGAGAGGCTTAGGCTAAGGCTCCGCCGTCACAAGCTCCGGTCCAACCGTAAGGTCTTCCTTAGGCAGAAGGCTTAAGTCAAACCCGGCCGTAAGCTCCGCCAGGCTGACCGGCTCCGGATGAGGCAGCTGGCCCATGAGACATCCCAAACGTCCCAAAAGCTGCTCGGGAAAAGGCCACAGCCGGCGCAGATAGCCCAAATCCGCCGCCTGGTCCCTTTTAGCCAGCCGGGCGCCCCCCGGCGCCAGCAGCAGCGGCACATGCAGATACCGGGGCGTAGGAAAGCCCAGCTGCTGCTGCAGGTACATCTGCACCGGCGAAGAGGTTAAAAGGTCCCGGCCCCGCACCACCTGGTTTACCCCCATCAGGGCATCATCCACCGTCACCGCCAGCTGGTAAGCCCAGACCCCGTCGCTGCGCTGAATGAGGAAATCGCCCCAATCCCGGCCCAGATTAAACTTATAGGTGCCATAAAAATCGTCCTGGTAAGTACGCTCCTCCCAGGGTACCTTGACCCGCAGGGCCGGAGCCCGCAGCAGAAGCTTATCCGTCACCTCCGCCTGAGTCAGGTTCCGGCAGGTGCCTGCATAAACAGGCCGCCCGTCGCTGGCATGAGGCGCTTCGGCCGCATGCAGTTCCGCCCGGCTGCAAAAGCAGGGATAGGTTAAATCTTTTTGCCGCAACAGCTCCGCATATTTTTTATAGATAGCCCCTCGTTCACTCTGATAAACAACTTCCTCATTATCCCAGGTCAAACCCAGCCAGCGCAAATCTTCCTTAATCAGGTCTGCATAGGAACGGGGACAGCGCAAAGGATCAAGATCCTCGATCCGCAAAAGCCACAGACCCTGCCGGCTCTTGGCACACAGGTAGGATAAGAGCGCCGCATACACGTTGCCCAGATGCATCCGCCCGCTGGGGCTGGGGGCAAAACGGCCGATAAGCTTTTCCATAAAGTCACCTCGCCTTTATTTTACCATAGAATTAAGTAATTGCGAAATATGATAGTTAAATATCGCTAAATATCTTTAAATGTTGTATAATATTAGAAGAATATGGGAACAGGAGCAGGAAATTTGAGCTCCGCCGCTCCTAAATTTTAAGATGAGGTGATACTATGGCAGATACACAGGAATTAAAAGATTTGAACCTGGACTGGGAAGCGGAGAAGTTATGCCGCTGGGGTGCCGCCCGGGCCGGAGTACTGGTTTTGGCCCCGCTCTTAGGCACCATGGCTCTCATTGCCAACGAGGTCTACATGATTACCCGCCTGGCCGAAGTAAGAGGCGTCAAGCTCAGTGAAGCCACCGTGCTGGGCCTATTAGGCAGCTTAGGTGCGACCTTCGTAGGCCAGACCCTCCTGACCATCATCCCCTTCGCTCCGCTGCAGGTACCGGTAGCTGTTTCGGTAACCTACGGCATCGGCAAGGCGGCCAACGCCTGGATCAAGGCCGGCCGGCCCGAAGATCTGACCTCCTTCAAGGAAGTTTTTGACAAAGCCCGCAAGGAAGGCATGGAACATCTCAACGAATTCAAAAATAATCCGGATAAGGATAAGCCCCTGGGCGATGAAACTAAAAAGTTTGACTTAAATAATTTAGATAAAAAAGCCGAAACGATCTACAACGATATAAAAACTAACGCAGACAAAGCCGAAAACCTCTTAAGTGATAAACTGCACCACTTAAACGAGCATATCTTAAACCCGCTGAAGACCAAGAGTAACGCCTGGATCAGCGTACAAAACTGGGAGCAGCTTTCTAAGGGCGAGCTGGTCATTCCTTACGGCGAAATCAAGACCTATTTAATCAAGAACATGGCCGGCGGGGACTTAGCGCTCCTGGACCTGGGCTTCAGCGCTCCAGATAAGCTGGCCATCTCCCTGCAGCATAAAAGTTACGGCACCTTGAACCTGACCCTGTCCATCATTGATTTTTACACCGACGCGGTTAACGCCTCTACCCATCTGAAAGTGGAAGGCTTCAGCGTGGAGGACAACAACCTGGCTTCCCTGGTGGTTAAGATGCTGGGCGATAAATTAATCCTGGCCATCCTGGGCGTGGCCTTTGACAACTCCGAGATCAAAGAAGGCGGTATCGTCACCACCTACGACAATACCGATAAGATTATCAGTATCGATTTTGCCAAGATGCTGCAGGACAGCAAGCTGTCCAAGAACAAGATCATGAACAAATCCGTGCTGGACGTGCTCCATCTCCTCAACCTGGCGCCCACGGCAGACGGCATTAAGCTCAAGGCCAGCATTACTTTGTAAAAACTAAGGTTTTACAGCCAACTTTGGGATTTAAGCTTCCACTTTGGTAAAACTCAGATTTTACCGTAAAATTACCGGTTTTAAACTAATACTTTATAAAAAAAATCGTAAGCCTGATTAAGTTCAGACTTACGATTTTTTTTACGCTATCCCAGTTTGTTTTATGGGCATTGTTTATTTGTATTATTTTGTTCGCTTTACTTCTTTTTATTTTGGTGAGCACTAGTTTGTTCGTTTAATTTTGATTGGTTGTATTTTTGTTTGTTTCTCGGAGGTACGGGTATTTTAAGGTCCTAGTCTCTTTCCTGAGCCTGGGCCACCAGCAGCCGGCCCCTGTCCTGCCGTACGGGCACGATCAGCTTCTGCCCGCTGGTGATGGCGGTGGAACTGGCCAGTTTATTTTCTACCACAATCCGGTCAATCACGTCCCGGACGTCTTCCTCCTGACTGCTCCAGGCAGAAGCGATGCCCCACAGGGTATCTCCGGCCTGCACCGTCACTACTTGCTGTTTATAAACGTACCTGATCCCCAGACCGCCCAGATTAAAAACCAGGCTGAAAACGACGCCTAAGCAAAAGGCTGCTAAAAGTTTTTTCATCTCTGTTCGCTCCCTTGAAACGCTTGTTTGTTAAATATAATATAATACAAACCATTTCGTTTGTCAAGGGATATTTTAAATATTTGTTCGTTTTGTTCGCTTAAGTTAAAAGTAAGTAGTCGCCAGCCACATGTACAGCGGCGTGGTCACCAAAGCCAGGACAGTAGTAATAACGATCAGCACCGCCGCATATTTATAATCGGCCCCGTAGTACTCCGACAGAATGGACCCGTTGGTCATGGCCGGCATCACCGACATCATGATAAAAACTTCCCGCATAACCTTAGGCAGGTCAAAGAAGGGCAGAAGGATCATCACCATGGCCGGTGCCAGGGTGAAACGGGCGATAACCGCCAAAACGATATCCTTCTCCCAATGAATATCGGCCCACTTGGCCCGGCTGATGGCGATGCCCACAAACAGCATAGCCAGAGGCGTGGTCATGGAGCCCAGATATTTAAAGGAACGCATAACAGGATTAGGCAGGGTCCAGCCCAGCAATAAAAAGATGACGCCCAGGATGAAACCTAACAGGGGCGGGCTGACGATCAGCTTCAGGGTCTTGAGACTGATAATAGGCGGCACCTCGCCCTTCACGCCGTCCAGCGCTATATCATGGGCCCCGATGACCCAGAAATAGGTGGTATTAGCCATGTAATACAGCATGACGTAAGGTACGGCTTCTTCCCCGAACAGGGCCAGGTTCAGAGGCAGGCCGATAAAGATGGTATTAGACAAATAAAACATGGTCGAGAACATCCCGATGCGGCCCCGCTGCACCTTGAGCGCCTTGGCGGCCAGATGTCCGGCAAAATAGCCGATGGCCATAGAGATAATCGGCACCGCCAGGCCATGACTTAAGGTTAAGAGACGCTCCCGGTCAAAACTGCCCAGGATACTGGTCATCATAAAGGGCGGCAGGGTGATGTTGGTCACCAGACGGGAAATCATCTTAGTGCTTTCTTCACTGAACCAGCCCCGCTTGGCCAAAACAAAGCCCACCATGATCATGATCAGGATGGTGGTAACGCCTTCAAAAGCGCGAATGACAGCTTCCATCTATCTCTTCACCGGAGCCAGGGGAGCTTCACCTTTCTCAAACCGCAGGATTTCATCCACGCAGCCGGCGCCCATCCTGTAAAGGGCCTCCTTGGTATTGGCCCCGTTATGAGGGGTAGCCACGAAGTTCCGGCAGCTCAAGAGCGGATGGGTCTTGGCGGGCGGTTCCTCGTCGAACACGTCCAGCGCCGCCCCGTAGATTTTTTTAGCCTGCAGGGCCTGATACAAAGCTTCCTCATTGACGATGCCGCCCCGGGAAGTATTGACCAGGATAGCGCCCGGTTTCATCACCGCCAGCTCCGGCGCGCCGATCAGATTCCTGGTCTCTTCGGTCAAGGCCACGGAGACCGAAACCACCTCGGCCCGGCGGCACAGCTCCTCTAAATTTTTAACCTGCGTGAAACCTAATTCACGGCATTTTTCCCTTACGTCCGAACGATTGTAAACTAAAACTTCCATCTCAAAGCCTGCCTTCAGACGACGGCCCACGGTGGTACCGATCTTGCCCAGCCCCACCAGTCCCAGGACCTTGCCGCTAATCTCGCAGCCGGTCTGCTCCAGCGGTGCCCGGCGCTCCACCCCGGCCAGGACCGACAGGTGGGCCATGGTAATCTTCCGGGCACAGTCCAGGATTAAGCCGATGGCCAGCTCCGCCACGGAATTCATATTAGCCCGGGGCGTGTTGGTTACCAAAATATTGCGCTGCCCGGCGGCGGCAAAATCAATATTATCCACGCCCACGCCGTGCTCGGCGATGATTTTCAAATTAGGCATGGAGGCTATGGCCGCTGCATCCATAGGTATATTGCGGACCAGCACCGCCTCGACTTTTTGCAGGGCGGCCTTAGCCTGGTCCGGGTCTTGCAGGACCGGGTCGTCCCAAGTCAAAAGGGTCAAATTTTTTCTGGCGTAAGCCAGCGCTTCGGAAGAAATAGGTTCAGTAATGTAGGTAAGCATCATAAACTCCTTAATTTTGGACTGAAAGGGCGCCCCGCCCTTCGCAGGCGGCCGGCGCTTATTAAACGACCAACTAATATAAGAACTTCTTTAAATCGAAAGTCCTTTATATTTATGCTTCATTATACTACACCTTGCCGCTTGAAGAAACTGTTTTCTGTGGTATGATAGTGATGTCGTTAGTAAAGCAAATTCATTCCTCTAAAATTAATGAGCTTGGGAATCAGCCTGACAGGCTTCTTTAATCCCGGCAAGGAGAATCAACATGCTCTTACAACTTACCGGCCTGGGCTTCTTGGTCCTGGCCATAGCTTTAGGTTTTAGCAAAAAAATAAACGTAGGTCTGGTGGCCATTGCCCTGGCCTTCATCCTGGCCCTCATGGGCCGGGTCAATTTAAACGTAGTTTTTGCCGGCTTTCCCACCAAATTATTCTTAACCATCCTAGGCACCATGTATTTCTTCTGCATGCTGCAGGAGAATAAAACCCTGGAGCTGGCTTCCCGTAAGATTGTCAGCTGCTTCAGCGCCCAGCCTTTCTGGATTCCGGTGGTTATCTACCTCGTCTCTTATGTGATGAGCGCCGCCGGTCCCGGTGCCATCTCCGTCCAGGCCGTGATGGTCTTGTTCGCCATGTCTCTGGCTACCCAGGTCCATATTTCGGCGGACCTTTTAGCCGCCATGGCGGTCTTCGGTTCCGCGGGCGGCACCGCTTCCCCCATCGCCCTGGCGGGCATCATCGTCACGGATTTAAGTGCCCACATGGGAGTGCCCAACCTGCCCCTTAGGGTCTTCTACGGAGTCAGCCTGGTGCACCTGGCGGCCGGCATCATCTTTTACTTCGCCCTGGGCGGCTATAAGATAAAAATAGACCAGCAGCTCCAAATTAAGGATCTGCCGGCCTTTAACCGGGACCAAAAACTTTCCCTGGCCGCCTGCCTGCTCTTGGTCATCCTGGTGGTAGGCCTGCGGTACGATATCGGCCTGACCTGTTTCGTCCTGGCCCTGGGGCTGATTCTTCTAAAAGCGGTCCACGAGAAACAGGCTTTTGCCATGCTGCCCTGGAACGTGCTGCTTCTAATCTGCGGGGTCAACGTGCTGATGAACGTGATTAAGGAAATTGGCGGCATCAAACTCTTCGCCGCCGCCCTGGCCACCCTGATGAACGGCACCACCGCCTCCGCCCTGATGGCGGCTACGGCCGGTTTCATGGCCTGGTTCAGTTCCGCCCACGGGGTCGTACTCCCCGCCCTGATCCCCACCGTGCCGGATATTGTGGCCCAGGTGGGTCCGGGTGCCGACACCGTGGAATTAATCAGCGCCATCGTAGCGGCCGCCAACATCGGCGGATTAGGCCCCATGACCACCGGCGGCAGCCTTTTGATGGCCGCCTATGTGGAAGCCGTTTCTCCCAGCGAAGAAGAACAGCATAAGATGTTCATCCACCTGTTCTCCCTGTCGGCCCTGTCCGTGCTGGTCGTCGTGCTTTTCGCCCTGTTAGGAGGCTTCAGACCCTTCGGAGGCTAAGTGAAAGCGGCTTAAGTCTCGCAAAAGCACGATTTTAACAAAAAATGGTTTTAGCCAAAGCACAGGGAAAACACTGCCGTCCCTCAAAATTAAAACGCAACTGCCTCCCGCTCCCCGCCCTCAACGGCAGGGAGCTTTTTAAATCTTGAGGGACAGCTGCGTCCAATTTCAAACTAAATTTTTTTAAACGATATCTTTAACCTTCGATAGCAGTAAGAGCCTTTTTAATCTTAGCGGCCAGACCGGGCATCTGCTTCAAAGGAATGGAGCAAACGGCTACCCGGATGCCGGCGGCCAGCGGCACGATGTACACATGATCCTCGTGCAGCTTCTCGCAAACCGCATCCGGCTGTTTGGACGGTACGGAAATGAAGAAACCGGCCTTATAAGGAATAAAGGGCAGACCGCATTCTCTGGCTTCCTTCATAAATATTTCCGCCCGGGCGTAGGTCATCTTAAAGTAATAATCTCTTTCCCCTTCCACCTGTTTCAACAGGTCCGTATTGCTGTAAATCTTAGCCAGGGTGTGCATGCAGGGACGGTTGATATTAGACCAGGTGGCCCGGCTGGTATAAGCGTTGATATTCTTAAACTCAGTAATAGCTTCCTCGTTATTGGCCACGCCGATCATAGCGCCGGTACGCTGGCCGTAAACGGTAAAGCTCTTGGACATGCTGTAGCCCACGATAACGAAGACTCCGTCCGGCAAATTAGAAAAGGCTTCAAAGACCTTCCTGGTCTCGTCCTTGTCGCCGGCATAGTCCAGATAAGCTACATCAATGTAAAGAATAATCTTCTTGCGGGAGTCAGCCGCTACCTTGCCGGCCATGACGACCACGTCCTTCATCTCCTGCTGGGTCAGGGAATAACCGGTAGGATTATGGGCCGGGGTATTGATAATAACCATGACGCTGTCCTGAACAGCCAAAAGCAGACGTACCTTGCTCTCCAGCGCCGGAGTATTGAAATGACCTGCTTCAGTCAGCATCTCGTAGGTGTCCAGCTTGCGGCAGTTGTCCACGCACATGTTCTTATAAGCAGCCCAATACCAGACCGAAGTCAGCACCGTATCGCCGGGACTGGTATAGTTATGAATGGCATGATGAATACCGCCGGCACCACCGGCCGTGGCAATAGCGGCGATAAAAGCCTCCGGGCGGGACTTGCCGAAGCAGGCTACCTGAACCTTGTCCAAATATTCGGGCAGACCGGCTATCGGTGCATAAGCAAACATCTCATCGTTGGTCAGACCCCGGATAACCTTCTCCACCGTGGGCAGGCAGACCAAACTGCCTTCTTCATCCAACATGGCGCCAAAAGTACCATTGATAACTCTCTCCTTGCCAATCTTGGCAATATCCGCCTTAGCGGCACCGGCCGCTCCGAAAATCTTATCCTTGGCGACCTTCCCTTTAGCATGAGGTGCTGCATAACTGGTATACATAAGAAATCCCTCCTTAATTATTCACGCTGCCAACAACATACACTTATTACCTTTAGTTTACTTTACTTCTATCCATATCTTACCATTTTTTTAGCTTTTAGCAACTGTAATCTGAGATTTTCTCAAATTTAACTAAAAAACGCGCTTTAGCCGGTGACAGCCAAAACGCGTTTTTAGTAAATAACTTTTACCCATGCACCTTGCCGCAGGAGGCGCAGCAGCCGGTACAAGGCGGCTCCAGCCCGTCCAGAGGCAGGCCGGCCTTCTTCTTATAGTCCACGATGGCGGCCTTCAAACCATCTGCCGCCAGGTTGGAACAATGCATCTTAATAGGAGGCAGCCCGTCCAGAGCGTCCGCTACCGCCTGATTGGTAAGTTTTAAAGCTTCCTCAATGGTCTTGCCCTTAGCCAGCTCGGTGGCCATGGAACTGGTAGCGATGGCGGCGCCGCAGCCGAAAGTCTTAAACTTAATATCGGTAATCACGTTATCCTTGACCTTGATAAAAATCTTCATGATATCGCCGCAGACCGGATTGCCTACCTCGCCGATACCATCGGCATCAGGAATCTCGCCTACATTGCGGGGATTGCTGAAATGATCCATTACTTTTGCACTATACATAGCGTACCTTCTTTCTTCATCTATCTAATTTTTTTTTAATCTTTTTTATTAAGTTTTCTTTATCTTAGTCTTCTAATCTTAATCTATTTATCTTAGTCTTTCTTAGCCTGATTAATTTATTAAAAAACTCAGGACCGCTTAAAGTTAAAACTGCCGTTTAGCCCAGAAGGGGCTCATGCTGCGCAGCTTCTCCACGATGCCGGGCAGCTTCTCCAGCACGTAGTCAATCTCCGCCTCGGTCGTAAACTCGGACAGGGTCAGACGCAGACTGCCGTGGGCTATCTCATGAGGCAGGCCGATGGCCAGGAGCACATGGGAAGGATCCAGACTGCCGCTGGTGCAGGCACTGCCGCTGGAAGCCGCAATCCCGGCCATATCCAGCAGTAGCAGCATACCTTCGCCTTCGATAAACTTGATGCTGACGTTAACATTGTTAGGCAGGCGGTCCGTCCGGTGCCCGTTCAGCTTCACCTCAGGAATCTTAGCCTCAATCCCGGCGATTAATTTATCCCGCAGCTGGGCCGTCCTCACCGAGTTCTCCGCCATATGAGCTTTGGCGTGGGCCGCCGCCATTCCCAGACCCTGAATGCCCGCGGTATCTTCGGTGCCGGGGCGCAGGCCCTTCTCCTGATGGCCGCCGTAAACCAGCTTGTCCATCTTCACGCCCTGGCGGATATAGATAGCACCGGTACCTTTGGGACCGTGGAACTTATGGGCGGTCAAGGTCAACAGATCAATCCCTTCCGCCTGCACGTCGATGGGCACATGACCGGTGGCCTGAACCGCATCCGTGTGGAATAAAGCGCCATGCTTATGGGCGATGGCCGCCAGCTCCTTGATCGGTTCGATGGTACCTATTTCGTTATTGGCGTACATGATGCTGACCAGAATGGTCTTATCCGTCATGGCCGCTTCCAGATCAGCCGGTCTTACCTTACCATCGGCATCCACCGGCAGGTAGGTGACCTTGACCCCTTCCTTCTCCAGGGCCTCGCAGGTATGCAGGATAGCATGATGTTCAATCTTGGTGGTGATGATGTGGTTGCCCTTATCCTTGTACATCTTGGCGATGCCCCGCAGGATAGTGGTATCGCCTTCACTGCCGCCGCAGGTAAAGATAATCTCCTTGGGGCTGGCGTTGATGAGGGCGGCTACCTGTTCCCGGGCCGTATCCAAAATTTCCTTGGCTTCCCGGCCCAACTTGTACAGGCTGGAAGGGTTACCATAATTATCCGTCATGGTCTTAGCCATGGCGGCTGCTATTTCCGGCAGCACCCTGGTGGTGGCCGCATTGTCTAAATAAACTTCCATATTATCGTCTCCTTATAAGCTAATAGGTTTTTAATTCCTACTTAGTTGCTATCATTTGCAGCTCTAATATAGCAATTCCTAGTAATTTTGTCAAGATTAATTTAGTGAAAAAGGGAAGATATTTTTTATTGTGGCGATTAAAAAATCTTATAGCGGCTATTTTAGGCCTTCTTAAGCGTGCAGCCCGCAAAAATTATTTTAGGAGTATAGTTTTGCCGGAATGCCGGTTGCATTTTCCGCCAATTCATAGTAATATATAGGTAATGGTAATGTTTTCCCTACGTAAAGATTTCCCGGGAAACCAGAAAGAGAAAGGTGTAGTATAAATTATGAAGATTTCCACTAAAGGGCGTTATGCCCTGCGCCTGATGCTGGATTTGGGCCTGCATTACAATGGTGAATACATTCCCCTGAAAGCGGTAGCCCTGCGGCAGGGTATCTCGGACAAATATCTGGAACAAATCATCACCCATTTGAGCCGGGCCGGCTACGTCAAAAGCGCCCGGGGGGCTCAGGGCGGCTATATGCTGGCCAAGGAGCCCAAGGAGTACACGGTGGGTGACATCCTGCGCATCACCGAGGGCAGCCTGGCCCCGGTGGCCTGCTTGGACGGGGACGAGCCCTGCCAGTTCGCCAAGGAATGCGTGACCCAGGAAATCTGGGCCCGGGTGGAAAAAGCTGTTAACGACGTGGTGGACGGCATCACCTTAGCCGACCTGGTAGACCGTTACCAGCAAAAAAACGGCGGCAATTATAGTATTTAAAGGTAAAATAATTAATATAGAACAAGTATGGCTTAAGTTCCTCCGCCTCTGTCATAATTTCCAGCTTAAAATAAAAAAGAGCAGCCCGGCACGAAGTACTTTCTGGCAAGAAAGACCTCGCGGCGGAGCTGCTCTTCTATTTTAGTTTTCTTCTATTTTAATTGTCCTCTATTATAGTTTAGTTGTCTTCTATTTTAATTGCCTGGTATCCTGGTCGTCTTCTATGTTAGTTCTCCGGTATTTCCAGGCCCGGGCAGGATCCTTCCCTTACCCCGGCCTAATATCTTAACCGCAGATTTTCAATACTGTAGATGCATCTGGGCAGCAAAGTATATTTCTCTTCTTCCGGGAAAATATATAAGCCCCGGTACGTCTTCGTCCCCACCTTACAGGAAGCGGTCAAAGCCAGACAGGTCACCTCGCCCACATTGACCCTTTGGTAAAGAATGGTTCCCGTCTTATTTTCCACCAAAGGCCGGTGTTCGGTCACGATATTGTCGTAAACCGTCAGGGTGGGAAAACTGTTCTGGTTGCTATAATATCTGGTATCGGTGGGATCATCCACCGTAAAGGCCATCATCCGGTCCGTGCTTTGGCTCCTGACCAGCATGGGTCCGTCCAGGGGCAGCTTATCCAGCGGGTTGCCGCCAAAGGCATAAGGAACGGGCAGGTTGTAGTCACCGGCTTTATTATGCAGCCAGCTAAAATTGCCCGGGGTCGGTACCTCATAGGGTGAAGGCGGCTGAATCAGCTTCCGCACCTTTTTGCTCTTAGACGGAACCGTGCGGTACTGAACCGACGGGGCCTTAACCCCGGACCCATCAACAGCAGGCTTATAATCCGGGTCGCCGGGCTGAATCTGCTCCATCCGCGCCGGCGGCACCACCGGGTCAGGCAAACCGGCGGGAATCAATCCCCCCGCCGCCACCGGATAATCCAGCGGCGCATCCAGCTCCACCTCGTAAGAAGGGGGCAGCAAAGCGGCCGGCAGCCGCACGTTCAGGCCGCCCGGCTCATAACCTTTAAAATAAGGGTCGGACCGCTCGAGGGGTGCCGCCGCCGGAGCCTTTCCCAAGGAAGAATCGTCGAAAGCCGAAACGACAAAACCGGCCTCCTCCTGAGCCTGCTGAGGACTGGGCGGCAAAGCCGCCAGCGCCGTCAAGCTCAGGTTCAAACTGATAAATGTTGCCGCCAGAAATATCTGACCGGCTGCTTTTTTCTTAATCATACTCCAGCCTCCTTGGCCGAAAGTTTTTAGTCCGCGCCGGGAAAACGGTCTACTTTTCAATCGTACCGCCGCCCACCACATATTCATCCTGATAGAAGACCACCGCCTGGCCCGGGGTAATAGCTTTTTGGGGCTCGTCAAAGGTTACCAGCACCTTACCGTCCTCCGTCTTCTCCAGGGTCGCCGGTACATCTACCGCCCGGTAGCGGGTCTTAGCCGTAACCTTTAAAGGCCCGGTCAAGCCGGCGATGCTGATCCAGTTACAATCCTTCGCCAGCAGTGTTTTTTGAAAAAGATCCTCCTGGGGTCCTAAATAAACAATATTATGCTCCACATCTTTTTTAATCACGTAGAGCGGATACTCGTAAGCGATACCCAGGCCCTTGCGCTGCCCGATGGTATAGTGAAGCTGGCCCCGGTGGATGCCCAGCTCCTGCCCGTCCACGTGGATAAACTTACCGGGCCTGGTCTTCTGCCCGGTCAAAAGCTCAATCACCCGGGCATAGTCCCCGTCCGGTACGAAGCAGATATCCTGGCTGTCCGGCTTCTTGGCGTTCAAGAGTCCCCGGGACTCTGCCAACGCCCTAATCTCCGGCTTCGTCTTATGCCCCAGCGGCAGCAGGATATGAGCCAGCTGCTCCTGGGTCAGGTTAAAGAGCATGTAGCTCTGGTCCTTCTTCCGGTCGTCACCTCGGGTCAAGACCCAGCGCTGCCTGGTCTCATCATAAAACACATTGGCGTAATGACCGGTGGCCAGATAATCGCACTCCAAAAGGCGGGCCCTTTGGTAAAGCTCGCCAAACTTAATATGCTTGTTGCAATCCACGCAGGGGTTAGGAGTCCGTCCCGCCTCGTATTCTGCCACGAAATGGTCGATGACATATTTTTTAAAACAGTCGCAATAGTTAAACACGAAGTGGTCAAAGCCCAGCTTATGAGCGACCAAACGTGCATCCTCCACATCGGAAAGAGAGCAGCAGCGGCTCTCTTTCTCCAGGCCGATTTCCTCGTTGGCAAACATCTTCAGGGTCACACCCACTACCGCCAGGCCCTGCTCCTGCAGGAGGATGGCCGCCGCACTGCTGTCTACCCCGCCGCTCATAGCGACTAAAACTTTTTGCATAATCAACTAATCCTTTACCATTTACCTTCAATTAATTAAAAACAGCCCTGGGCATTGAAGTTTAAACTTATGGAAGCACAAGCTTTTTATAAAAAAAGCTTGTACGGGCTCTTACAGAAAATAAAACTTATTTGTCCCCGGCTTCCAGCTTGGCGCAGAACTCATTAATCGCCGCTTCATCCACCCGCATGGCCAAAATCGTTTTAGAGATTAAATCGTCCAGGCTCCAGCCCAGCATCTCGGCGCCGTTCTTAATCACGTCCCGGGAACAGCCTGCCGCGAAGTTCAAAGCCTTGAATTTTTTCTTGACGGATTTCAGCTCCATATCCTGCACGCTCTTAGAAGGACGCATCAGGGCACAGGCTCCGATAAGCCCGGTCAGCTCGTCGCAGGCATACAAGACTTTCTCCATCTCATGCTCCGGCTTCACGTCCACCCGCAGGCCATAGCCGTGGCTGACCACCGCATGAACCAGCTTGGGATCCAGACCTTTGGCTTCCATGATTTCCTTGGCCTTGGTGCAGTGCTCCTCCGGATATTTTTCAAAATCCAAATCGTGCAATAGTCCTACCAGACCCCAAAAATCCACGTCGGCACCATACCCCAGCTCTTTAGCAAAATAGCGCATGACCCCTTCTACGGTCAAAGCGTGACGCAGATGGAAATGGTCCTGATTATATTCGGTCAAGAGGCTCCAGGCCTCATCTCTGGTTAACATGGTAATTCCCTCTTTCTTTCAATTATAATAGTAACTGCCAGGTAAATATAAAGTAATTATAACACAAAATATGCAATTAGTTAATCACCGTAAAACTGCGAACTGCGGGAAAGTAAAGTAAATCTCTAAAGACAAAGGTGCCTTTTTATGTTAAAATAGTTTAATACTGTGAAAACAACTTAATACTGTTAAATTGCTTTAACACTGTTAAAACAGCTTAATACTGTTAAAATGCTTTAATGCCTAATCAAAGAAAGAAAGCGTACATTTATGACTTCTACTTATCTGCTTATGACCCTGGCCTCCGTCATCTGGGGGTTTCAACCTTCCACGGTGAAATGGCTGACCCAGGTCTGGTCGCCGGCTACGATTACCACAGCCCGCTACGCCGTCTTAAGCCTGATCATTTTTGCCTGGGTGCTGGGCAAGCGCCTGCCCAACCGGCTGCCTCACGGCAAGGACTGGCCCGTTCTGGCGCTCATGGGCCTGTGCGCGGTAACCCTGAATAATACCCTGCAGTTTACCGGCCTGCAATATACCACCATTACCAACTGCACCTTAATCTCGGCCACTTCGCCGGCCTTAACCGGACTTTTAGCAGCCATTTTCCTAAAGGAGCGGCTGCGGCGCCTGGCCTGGCTGGGCATTTTTCTTTCCTTTGCCGGGGTGCTCCTGGTCGTGACGCGAGGTTCCCTCCAGGTTCTCTTAAACATTGATTTTAACCAGGGGGACCTGCTTTGCTTCGCCAGTCAGACCGTCTGGGCGATTTACTCCATCCTGGGCATCGGCATCATGAAACGTCTCTCGCCCATTGCCACCACGGCCTGGTCCGGCCTGTTCGGAACTATCTTTACCGGTCTCTACGCCTGGCAGGCTGGTTCCCTGAACCTAACGCCCCTTGGCACCAAGCCCCTGCTGTCCTTTTTATATTTAACCCTCTTAGGCGGAGTGCTGGCTCAGGTTATCTGGAACGTGGCATCTAAGAAAACCGGCCCCAGCCGAACCTCCATTTTTTTAAACCTCATCCCGGTCTCGGGCATGCTCACCGGTTATCTGCTTTTTGACGAGGCCATCACATTCATCCAGCTGGGCGGAGCCCTGACCATCTTCGGCGGCGTCTACCTGACCACCCACAGCCAGCAGGTAGGCCGGCAGCTGTACCATTGGCTGCATCTGAGGCAGGGGTAGCCCCACCAAAAAATACCTTCGCTCTAAACTAACTGCGGCTAACGCCAACAAGGGTGATTTCACCCTCTAAAAAACACCTTCGTTCTTGCCTGACTAAGGCTGAGCGAAGGTGTTTTTATTAGGCTGGGTTAAAATTTTTCTAACTAACAGTGGGCAAGGAACCCCTGCCCAAAAATCAAATTTTCTTAGCCAGAGAAAACTAGGGCCTGCTAAACCTTACTCCACGAAACCGGGAGTGGTCAGGTAACGTTCGCCGGTATCCGGCAGCAGTGCCACGATAACCTTGCCCTTGTTCTCCGGCTTATTGGCCAAAACCGTCGCCGCATAAGCCGCCGCGCCGGAAGAAATACCTACCAGGAGACCCTCGGTCCGGGATAAACGGCGGGCCGTCTCGTACGCATCCTCCGACTTGATGCCCATAATCTCATCTACCAGCTCCCGCTTAAAGTTAGCCGGCACGAAGTTGGCACCGATGCCCTGAATCTTATGGGGACCGGCCTTGCCGCCTTCCAGGATAGGAGAATCAAAAGGCTCCACCGCAACGATTTTAATCTGGGGATTTTGTTTTTTCAGATAAGCCGCCACGCCGGATAGGGTACCGCCGGTGCCCACGCCCGCCACGAAAATATCGACCCGGCCTTCCGTATCCCGCCAGATTTCCGGACCCGTGGTAGCTTCATGTACCGCCGGATTAGCCGGATTGTCGAACTGACTGGGAATGAAGGAACCTGGCGTAGCCGCCTGCAGTTCCTTCGCCTTGTCGATAGCGCCCTGCATGCCCTGGCTGCCCGGGGTCAGAACTACCTTAGCCCCATAAGCCTTTAATAAATTGCGGCGTTCTACGGACATGGTATCGGGCATGGTCAAAATCGCCTTATAACCTCTGGCCGCCGCCACGCTGGCCAAACCGATACCGGTGTTGCCGCTGGTAGGTTCGATAATGGTAGCGCCGGGCTTTAAAAGCCCCTTCTGCTCCGCATCCACGATCATGGCAAAAGCAATCCGGTCCTTAGCACTGCCGGCCGGGTTAAAATATTCCAGCTTCGCCAAAATTCTCGCATTCTTGGCATACTTTTTATTATAGTTGCCGGTCTCCAACAAAGGAGTGTTACCAATTAACGCCGTTAAACTATGAGCAATCTTCGCCATCGCAAATCATCCTTTCCCTTGCACTTCTAAACTTAAAATTTCAGATCAAATGGGGCCCCGGTAGGAGCCTGTTCCTTCTCAAGGTAAAACTTTTACCTGTGTTACTAAATCTTTACCTGTATTACTAAATTGTTAGCTGTCAATCATATTCCTATTTCATATCTGAATAATATGATTTAACTTAAAACTAGTATACTTGAAAACGGCCCTCCTGTCAACTATTATTTAAGAAGACAAAAACAGGCGGCCCTCCAGGGAATTTTCCGGCCAAACCGGTCGACGTACCCAACCGCCACCAGAGATTTAACAAACTAAAAACAGGCCCTCCCTCTGAGGCAACTTCCGGCCAAACCGGTCGACGTACCCAACAGAGAGCTGGCCTGTTTAATTTTCAGGTAACTTTTTTAGACGTTGGCCATCCCTTAAGGCCTTCGGTCTATTTCGGCAAAGCTTCCTTCATCATCTGCTGCACTGCCCGTACCAGCCAAACCGTATCCAGGCAGCAGCACACGGAGTCAAAACCGTTTTGATAATGCTTATGGGCCGCTTCCGCCGTATCCGCATAAATAAAGGCCGGTTTCTTAGCCGCCTTGCAGGCCTTCAAAACCCGGGCGATAGCCGCCACCACTTCCGGGTCGTCAAACTGGCCCGGTTTACCTAAAGCGGTAGAAAGGTCATAAGGACCGACGAAGATGCCGTCCACCCCGTCAATATTAACAACGGCCTCAATCTGCTCCAGGCATTCCTTGGTCTCACACTGAGGAATCAGCATGGTCTCCCGGTTGCAGTCTTCAAAGTATTCGGTCAGAGGCTTGGGCTCGGCGTAACCAAAACCGTTGCCCCGGGCAAAAGCCACGCCCCGGTTTCCCTTGGGGAAATATTTCCCGTAGGAGATAATCTGCTTAATCTCATCTATGGTCTTCACGCAGGGAATAATCAGACCCATGGCGCCTACATCCAGCATCTTCAAAATAGCGGGACGGGAAATTTCCTTAACCCGGACCAGCGGGGTCATACCGCGTCTGGCGCAGGTACAGCACAGCTCCATGACGGTTTCGGCCTCAAAGGGGCCATGTTCCGTATCAATGATGATATAGTCCAGGCCGGCCAAAGCGCAGCACTCGGCAATAGTTGTATTGCCGCTTTCAAACATCAGACCGATAACTTTTTTACCGTCGAGCATCTTGGCTCTCATCTTGTTAAGCATTGTTAAAACCTCCTATTTTTTACCCCTCAGGGCATATTTACGTTTATTTGGGAAAAGCATTGGCTAAGGCGGCGAACTCCGCCAGGGACAAGGTCTCCGCCCGGCGCTTGCCGTCAATGGCCGCCGCGGTCAGCCAGGCCGCCGTTTCGGGCCCGGTCAGACCGGCATGCTGCAAAGAGTTGGAGAGCATCTTGCGGCGCATGGAGAAAGCCGCTTCCACTACTTTAAAGAAACGTTTTTCATCCTGCACCTGCACCGGAGGCTCCAACCGCCGTTTACAAACCAGCACGGCACTGTCCACCTTAGGCGCCGGCAGGAAAGAACCGGAGGGCACCATAAAGGCCAATTGCGGCTCCGTATAATACTGCATGGAAACCGACAAGACCCCGTATTGTCTGCTGCCGGGCGGGGCCACCACCCGCTGGGCCACTTCCTTCTGGACCATGACTACCAGCCTCTCCAAAGGCAGCTTCTGCTCCAGCAGGCTGAAGATGATGGGCGTGGTAATATAATAAGGCAGGTTGGCCGCCACCTTAAAAGGCTTGTGGCCCACCAGCTCCCCAATATCCAGCTTCAGGATATCCCCCTGGACCACCTGGACGTTTTTATAGGCCGCCAGGGTCTTGGCCAGCACCTCTATCAAGCGCTTATCCAGCTCCACCGCTATTACCCTGGCCCCGGTCAGGGCCAGGGCCTCCGTCAGGGTACCGATGCCGGGACCGATTTCCAGCACCGTATCTGCCGGGGTCAGTTCCGCTGCCGCAGCAATCTTTTGTACCGCCGTCTCATCCACTAAAAAATTTTGGCCCATATTCTTATGGGCCCGCAGATTAAAGGCATGCAGGATATAGCTGGTCACCCGCCGGTTGGCAATCATTTGGAGCACGCCCGGTTCAGGCGGGTTTTTAGTTTCGGTAAATCTAGCGTTATTTTTCAGATGTTCCATATTTTCTTTACCTCAGCTTAACTTGGCCACCGCGGCCGCAAACTCTTCCCTGGTCACCCCGTAGCTATTCAGCCGCTGCAGAAGCTTCTTGGCATTGCTATAGCCCAGGCCCAGCTCCGCTCCCAGCTCCGCCCGCCGCTCCGCACTCTGCGGCTGACCGGACAGACCCGCGGCAAATAAATCTTCTTCCGTAAACCGTTTCTCCGGAAGATACTCATGATGCCTGACCTTGGTTAAAGCCAGGCGGATGGCGTCCGGCGCCGCCTGCTCAATACCCACGTCGTCGGGAGTCCGGGCATCCTTCTTGGGCACGAAGGCCTGGCCTGCTTCCGGAAAACGTTCCGTCAAAAACTTGCGGATTCTTTCCCCCGCACCGTCAGGGTCAGTTAAGATGATAATCCCCCGCCTGACAGAAGCAGCCTGAATCTGTTTTAAAGTGGCGGCGCTTAAGGTAAAACCGCCGGTCTCAATGGTATCGGCCTCCAGAGCCTTATGAACGGCTACCGTATCCATCTTTCCTTCCACTATGATGACTTCCTTCAGCAAGGCTCCGCCTCCTTAAGCGTAATACTTATAAAATATAAATTTCTACGTCCCGGCGTCCCCACAAGATAGCCCGGCCGTAATCAGTCATATACAGGTCCACCCGGTTGCCGATAATCGCGCCGCCGGTATCCCCGGCCATGGCAAACCCGTACCCGGGGATATACATCCGGGTATAGTAGGGAATCACATCCGGATCCACCGCCACGATGCCCTCATAGGGCACGATGCCTATGGAAGTCATGCCGGTGCCGCTGCCTTCCGCCAGGGTATAGGCAGAGGCTTCCACTACCATCTTTCTTTTATAAGGGATAGCTCCCTCTCCGGTCATTACCGTGTCCAATTTAGGGCCGCGCTCAATAACCGCTTCAATAGGCGCCGCTTCCTGCTGCCTGGCAATTTCTATCTTCTGGAAATAGCCGTCTTTCAGCACATATTTATAGGTAATCTTATCCTTGCCGGGGGCCCCGGCCTGCAGCACCCGGTTCTGCCCGATCGGCAGCTGGTTATTATCCACGTACCGGGTGGCAAAGGGCACCGCCGCATCGACCACCTCAAATTTTTCGAACTTACCCAGGATATGGACCACCATCCCGTTAGCCGCCGGCGTATCCGGCGACGGATAAATCGGGTGGCCTTCGTAGGTGATGCCTAAATGCTGAAGGATTTCGCCTACGGTCTTGCCTGAGGTGGTAAATTCTTTCTGCTGCCCGTACTTATCGATCCTGATGGTTGAGAAACCATGTTTAGCCTGGGACGCCTTCAGAGCCAGGCTCTGCTGCGCCTGCGCCAAAGTCTGCTTCAGCCCCTGGGCCGCTTCCTCCGTGGCCTTAGCCGCGGATAAAGCCGCACCGGTAGTAGGAGCGGTTGTTGACACAGATGCAGGAACAGTATCTGCCGCCGCGTTCTTAGCGGCTTCCGGGGCAGACTCAGTCTGAGCCGGCGCAGTTACCGGGTGCCGCGGAGGTGGCATTTCAAACCCGGCCACCTGAGCCGCAGTAATCACCGGCGCAGCAGGCTTAACCGTAGTCACGCCCTGCGCCGCCCCCTGCATAGCCGCCGGGGCAGCCTCCGCCGCTGCCGCCAAAGCCTTTTCATCCGCCGTAGCTAGTAAAACACCATAAAAAGCCAGCAGCGCGAAAAAAATAAACGTTGCCAGCTGGATATTGGGTTCCCGTTTTAATCCTACTTTCATATTTACACCTCACTGTATCAACTATTCTATCACAAGTAAAAAGGTGTAGTCAAACCGGGCAATATCTTGTGCTCAGGCAACGTTTAGATTCATATATGTATGGTTGAGCAATTTTTACCTTGGGAAATACGGTCAAAATTCACGGTAAGTTCAAATAAAATCACTGTAAGTTACAATAAAATCACGGTAAATCCAAATAAAAAATGACTTTACGGCCCTTTTTTATTTAGAACGGCCTAATTTTTTAAATAAAGTTCTGGCATTTTTGGTGCTTTGAGCCACCAGGTCCTCAAAAGTGGTCTGCCGCACCAGGGCCGCGTTCTTCGCCACGTACTCGGTGAGGGAAGGGTCATTGCGGCGTCCCCGGAAGGGCTCCGGGGCCAGATAGGGACAATCGGTCTCCAGCAAAAGAAGCTCCGCCGGACAGGCGGCCAGAACCGCCTGAGTCTTCTTGGAGTTTTTAAAGGTGCTGGTCCCGCCAAAACCGGTATAGATACCCCGGCGCCATAACTCCTTCGCCATTTCCAAAGAACCGGAGAAGCAGTGGAACACGCAGTCCACCCCCACCCCTTCCGTCAGGAAAAACCGCAGGCTGTCCCCGTGGGCTTCCCGGTCGTGGATCACCACCGGCAGATGCAGCTGCTTAGCTAAATCCACCTGCTGCTGCAAGCGGCGCCACTGCACCTCCTTCGGTTCATTTTCCTTCCAATAATAGTCCAGGCCGATTTCTCCCAGGGCTACTACCTTGGGGTGCTGAGCCAGCTGGGCCAATTCGTCCAGATAGCGGTCATCCTTGATGCCGGCTAAATCCTCCGGGTGCCAGCCTACCGCCGCATACACAAAGGGATACTGCTCCGCCAGGGCGATGGACGCAGCATTGGTAGCTCCATTGGTGCCCTGGTTGATCACCGCCTCCATGTCGACGGCTAAGCGGGCCATAACCTGGTCCCGGTCGGCGTCAAAACGGTTATCGTCCAGATGGGCATGAGTATCAATAATACCTAAACGTGACATAATTTCACCTTCAACAGATTAGAACAGCTGCCCTGGAAGCAGTTCAGACCCACTCCAAGGCAGCCGCTTATGTAATCACTAAATGTTCAACTATCCGCCGGCGGGCCCTTTTACCTGACCACGCTGCCGGATTTAATAGCCGGCGCATCCGCCAGGACCAGATGGCCTTCGTCGTCGGAAGCCGCCAGCAGCATGCCCTTGGATTCAATCCCGCGCAGCTTGGCCGCTTTCAGGTTGGCGATGACGATGACGTTCCGGCCGATCAGCTGCTCCGCCTCGTAATGCTTAGCGATGCCGGACACGATGACCCGCTCCTCCTCGCCAATCTTTACGGTCAGCTTCATCAGCTTATCCGTCTTAGGTACCCGCTCCGCCGTTAAGATGGTGGCCACCCGCAGGTCCAGCTTGGCAAAATCCTCAATGGTAATCTCGGCCTTAGCTCCGCCTTCCGCTGCCGCGCCAGTTTTAGCGGCAGGAGCGGCTTCCGTCTTGACCGCAGGAGCAGCCGCAGCTTGGGCAGTTTCGCCTTTACCCGCCTTGAGGGGTTTAGCTCCGCCCTTCTTGGTGGCGGCAAAAACCGTTTCGCCGTTTTCCAGCACCTCGATACGGGGGTACAGGGGCTCGCCCTTAACCACCTTGGTGCCGTCGGGAATCCCGCCCCAGGCACAATCCGCCAGCAGGTTCTGCTTCTTCACCGGCAGGCCTAACTGCTCCATGATCTTGGGCGTGGTAGCAGGGATATAAGGCTCGATCATCACGGCCACAATCCGGAGGGTCTCCGCCAGGTTATACATGACCAGCTGCAGGCGCTCCGCCTTGGCCGGATCCTTAGCCAGCACCCAGGGGGAAGTTTCATCAATATATTTATTCGCCCGGGCGATAAGGCTCCAAACCGCCTTAATGGCATCATTAATCTGCATGTTGTCCATGAACTTCTGGTAGTCGGCCACCGTCTTCTCCACCAGGCCGATCAAATCCTTATCCACGGCCTCCGCCACCGCGGGCACATTCTTCAGCACCCCGCCGTGATACTTCTCGATCATGCTGACGGTGCGGTACATCAAATTGCCCAGATCATTAGCCAGATCGGCGTTAATCCGGTTGATGAGAGCATCCCGGGAGAAATTGCCGTCGCTGCCCAGGTTAATCTCCCGCAGCAGGAAATAACGGATAGAGTCCGGGCCGAACTCATCGATTAACTTCATGGGATCGATGACGTTGCCCTTGGACTTGCTCATCTTATCCCCGTCTACGACCAGCCAGCCATGCCCGTAAACCTTCTTGGGGATTTCCTCGCCCAGGGCCATCAGCATGATGGGCCAGATAATAGTATGGAAGCGGACGATTTCCTTGCCCACCAGATGCAGGTCACAGGGCCAGAACTTGTGGAACATCTCATCGTTGGTGCCGTAACCGATGCCCGTGAAGTAGTTCAAAAGGGCATCGAACCAGACATAAACCACGTGCTTGGGGTCAAAAGGCACCGGGATACCCCAGTCGAAAGTGGTCCGGGTGATGCACAAATCTTCCAGTCCCTGCTTAACGAAATTAATCATCTCGTTGCGACGGGAAGCCGGCTGGATAAAATCCGGGTGTTCTTCCACATATTTAAGCCACCGGTCCTGGTACTTGCTCATCTTGAAGAAATAGCTTTCTTCCTGCATCTTCTCCACCGGGCGACCGCAGTCGGGACAGCAGTTGCCGTCCTTAAGCTGACGCTCCAGCCAGTAAGACTCGCAGGGCACGCAGTACCAGCCCTCGTAGTTCTTCTTATAGATATCCCCCTGGTCGTAAATCTTCTGCAGACATTCCTGGACCACCTTATGATGACGTGCCTGGCTGGTGCGGAGGAAATCATCGTTGCTGATGTTCAGCCTCTTCCAGAGGGTCTGGAAGTTAGCCACGATCTTATCTACGTATTCAATGGGCGTGATGCCCTTTTCATTAGCCTTGCGCTGAATCTTAAGCCCATGCTCGTCGCTGCCGGTCAGGAAGAAAACATCTTCCCCCTTGGCCCGGTGATAGCGGGCGATGCTGTCGGCGATGGTAGTGCAATAAGCATGGCCGATATGCAGGTTATCGCTGGGATAATAAATCGGCGTGGTAATGTAAAAACTATTCTTAGACATGTTTAGAACCCCTCTTCTTCGGTATTTTGCAGTGGTGCTTCTTCTTGCTCCGGAGCCTGCTGCATTTGAATTAACTTATTATATAATTCCCGTTTAGGAATTTTATGAGCCTTAGCGACCTGCTGCAAGGCGGCTTTTTTCTCCATACCGCTCTCCAGCAGCTTCTGGACCTCTTCCAGCGGGTCCCGCTCTTCTTCTTGCTCCGGCGGAGGCTCCCCCTGACCTAAGACCAGGACGAACTCGCCCCGGGGCGGATATTCTTTTAAATGGGCCAAGGCCCCGCTGACCGTGCCCCGCCAGAATTCCTCATGGAGCTTGGTCAGCTCCCGTCCCAGGGTCAGGGGCCGGTCGCCCCAGGCGGCCAGGATTTCTCCCAGCACCTCCACGATCCGGTGAGGGGCCTCGTAGAGCACGACGGTAGCCGGCAGATACTGCCAGGCGGCCAGCTGCTCCTTCCGGTTGCGCTTACTCTTAGGCAAAAAACCCCCGAAAAAGAAAGGGGAAGAAGGCAGTCCCGAAGCCACCAGCGCGGTCAAGGCCGCATTGGCTCCCGGTACCGGCACCACCGTGACACCGGCCGCTACCGCCAGCTTCACCAGCGCTTCCCCGGGATCGGCGATACCGGGAAAGCCCGCGTCGCTGACCAGGGCGATGTTCTGCCCGGCCAAAAGCTCCTCCAGGAGCTGAGGTCCGGCCTTATCCTTATTATGTTCGTGATAGCTGACCATCCGGCCCTTCAGGTCAAAATGATTCAAGAGCTGCAGGGTATGCCGGGTGTCCTCCGCGGCGATAATATCCGCCGCCGCCAGGAGCTTCAGCCCCCGGGGCGTCATATCCTCCAGGTTGCCGATAGGGGTGGCGATCAGATAAAGCGTTCCTGTCATAAAATACCTTCCTATTATATTAATACTTAAACTGTACTACGAACCGGGCGAACTGTCAATAATACTGGCGGGCCGGCCCGGTCAGACTGCCATCCTGATTATACAGGATTAAAGGCGGCAGGACCTCCAGGCCGTAGCTGCCGCCCTTAGCCATCTCCATCAAAAAGATCCAGGCCGGCTTGTCCAGAAAAGAATGCACCCATTGGAGCTTCTTCGGCTGCAGGTTAAACCGCAGGGCCAGCTCCATACTTTCGGTAAAACGCTCCGGCAGCTGGACCAGGGCAAAACGCCCCCGGCTGCGCACCGCATAAGCCGCCGCCCGGAAGAAATCTTCCAGGGAAGCGGTCTTCTCATGACAGGCCGCCGTGCCGATAATTCTTTCCTTGCCGCTGTTCCGGTAGGGGGGATTGGCTACCACCAGGTCCATGCTCTCGGTGGGGCACAGGCTTTTGATATCCTTCAGGTCATGCTCCCAGACCTTGACCTTCCCGGTCAGATTATTAGCCGCAATGCTCAGCCGCATCAGCTCCACCATCCGGGGATTTACCTCCAGGCCGGTCACTTCCTGCGCGCCCCGGTGGGCCAGCAGCATACTCACGGCCCCGGTACCGCTGCCCAGCTCCAGCACCCGGGCCTTGGTGACCAGATGGGGAAAATGAGCCAGCAGCACGGCGTCCGTAGTAAAGGTAAACTCCTCCGGATCCTGATAAATCTTATAGCCGCAGCCGGGCAGATAATCTTCCCTCAGCGCCGCCGTCATTTTATCTCTTTAGCCGCCGCGTCGGCCTTGACAATCTCATCCCAGTCCACCGTCACGATATTGTCCGGAGTAATCTGGACCGCTGCGGACTTCTGAGCCTTGTTGATCCGGATAACCTTGCCCTCGCCCATGGCCACCACTACCTGGTCACCTACATGGGGCGTATCGTTATCCATCTGGATGCCCTTGCCGCCTTTGGCGTAAAGATAGTTTTCATATTTCAGGCAGCACATGAGGCGGCCGCAGATACCGGAAATCTTGGTCGGATTCAAAGACAGGTTCTGGTCCTTGGCCATCCGGATAGAAACCGGCTCAAAGTCGCCCAGGAAGGAAGCGCAGCACAGCGGCCGGCCGCAGCAGCCGATACCGCCCAGCATCTTAGCCTCATCCCGCACGCCGATCTGATGCAGCTCAATTCTGGTCCGAAAGACGCTGGCCAGATCTTTGACCAGCTCCCTAAAGTCGATACGCCCGTCGGCGGTGAAATAAAAAATAATCTTATTCACGTCAAAGGTGAACTCCACGTCCACCAGGTTCATCTCCAGGCCGTGTTTCTTGATGCGCCGCTCGCAGATGTTAAAGGCTTCCTTCTCCCGGACCTCGTTTTCCCGCACCTTCTTGGCATCCTCCGGGGTGGCCTTGCGGATAACCGGCTTCAGCGGCTGCACCACATTTTTATCATCCACTTCCCGGGGACCGATGACCACCTCACCGTATTCCATCCCCCGGGCGGTTTCTACGATGGCATAGTCCCCCTTCTGCGTTCCGGAATCCACCGGATCAAAATAATATATCTTGCAGGCTTTACGAAATCTAACCCCTATCACTGTAGGCATCTTAAGCCCTCCCTTCTGAGCAATCGTTTAAAGTAAAGGTGAGAAGATCCAGCACCGGTTTAAAACCGCTGCGCCGCTTGACGTTCACCGCCGCCGCCCCGGCCGCCTTAACCGCCTGAGGCAGGCATTTTTGCGGCCAGACCGCCGCCAGTTCCGTCAGCTTCTCCGGCACATCGCAGTTAAAGACCTTCTCCGTCAGCCCCAGCTGCATAAAAAGCAGGTCCCGGAGCAGATATTCCACCATCTGGGTAAAAAGCAGCTGCGTCTCATTCTCCGGCAAAAGCCGGCTGTAATAATCCTGCTCCGCCAAAAAACAAGCCGGCGCCCGCAGGGGAAAATGTTCCAGATAGGCCAGAGCCCGGTCCCGCAGCTCCAGCGCCCCTTCTTCCTGATAGCGCAGCGCCGCGCCCAGGGAGCCGGCGGCCAGACGGGCCAGAACCTGAGCTTCCTGAGGCTTGAGGCCCCGGGCTTCTAAAGCAGCCGTGGTCTCCTCCATGGTCAGGGGGAAAAACCGCACCTGGATCAGCCGGCTGAGAATGGTGGGCAGCAGCCGCTCCCGCTGGGAAGCGATCAGCACAAACAGCCACCCGGCCGGCGGTTCCTCCAGCAGTTTCAAAAAGGCATTGGCCGCTTCCAGGTTCATGGTATCCGCCTCATTGATGAGGCAGATCTTGCGGCGGCTGAGCACCGGACCAAAGGCCGCCTTGGCAATCAAATCGTGCATCTGCTCCGTCTTGATCATCTTCAGCTTGCCCGCCGGGTCCGGTTCCACGTACAGGTAGTCCGGGTGAGCCAGGTTGCCGGTGACAAAATTCAAAAGCCGGCAGGATTCGCAGCGGCCGCAGGGACGCTCCTCCTCCTGTCCCAGGCACAAGAAGGCCCGGGCGAACTCCCTGGCCAGGCAGGCCTTGCCGATGCCTTCCGCCCCGTAGAACAACAGGGCGTGAGGGTGCTTTTCGGTTAAGACCAGCCGCTGTAAAAATTTTTTATTTTCCTCGTGGCCGATAATATTTTCAAACATGATCGTTACCACCGGGTTTAAACTGCTCCGGCCGCAAAAACTTTTGCAAAATTTGCCGTATCTGCTCCTGCACCGCCTCGGGAGGCTGCAGGGCATCCAGGACGAACATGCGCTCCGGGTGCTGCCGGGCCAAAGTTAAAAAGCCTGCCCGCACTTTCTTTTGAAAAGCCAGGCCTTCGTTTTCAAACCGGTCCTGGACCCCCCGTTGCTGCCGGCGCGCCAAAAGCTGCTCCGGATCCGCATCCAGCACCAGGGTCACCTCCGGCTCCAAGCCGGAGGCGGCAAAATGTTCCAACCGGGCTACTTCGCCCAGCGGCAGTCCCCGCACCAGCCCCTGGTACACCAGGGTAGAATCGCTAAAGCGGTCGCAGATTACAACCTGCCCGTCCTCCAGGGCCGGTTTTAACTTCTTAGCCACATGCTCCGCCCGGGCGGCCAGATAAAGCAACAGCTCGGCCCGGGGCGTCAGCGGCAGCTGCGGGTCCAGGACCAGGTCCCGAATGCGCTCGGCGCTGCCCGTACCGCCCGGCTCCCGGCTGCAGACCACTTCCCGGCCCAGGCCTTTCAGCCAGGCCGCCGTCAGCTCCTGCTGGGTGGTCTTGCCGCCGCCATCCGGTCCTTCTAAGGTAATAAATAATCCTTGCACCATATCTACCTCTATCATCCGGCAGGCCTGAGCCTGCCGCCAATTTTTCTTCCTGCAACCTGCCGCTTCCGCCAGCGGCTACTCCGCCACCTTAATGGTGGCCAAAGTTTCATCCGCCGGCCCGTGGACCGGCAGTCCCAGCTCCACCATCTTGCGGCAGTAGGCCGCCGCCTCCGGGGTCAAAAGCTCACCCGGCAGAAGCACGGGAATCCCCGGCGGGTAAAAACTGATCTCTTCGGCACAGATTCTGCCCACCGCCTGAGTGAGGGGCAGGGTCCGCTTCGCGCCGTAAAAAACCTCCCGCAGGGAGCGGACCGGCTGAGGCGCCGGCACCCGGCTCACATTAAGATTTTTCGTCAGAGGGTCGAACATATTATCCTCCGAAGCCAAATCTTCCAGCTCTTCCAGAGCCTGCTGAATCCGTTCCACCACCCCCGGCCATTCCGGGTTGCGATCGGCGTAGGTCACTAAAAACAAGACATTCTCCGCATCCACCAGTTCCACCGCCAGACCCCGCTCCCGCAAAAAGTCCCCGGTTTCTACCCCGGTCACGCCCCATTCCCGGACGTTCACCGTGACCTTGGTCTCATCCAGGCCGGCGATACCGGCCCGGCCGATTACCCTCTTGTCTAAGAGGCGCAGCCCCGGACGGTTCATCATCACCTGGCGCAAACTGCGGGCCGCCGTCACCGCATCTGCGGCCATGGCAGCCCCCCGCTCTTCTAACTGAGCCCGGGCCGCATCCAGGGAGCCTAACAGCAGATAGTTAGGGCTGGTGGTGGATAACAGGCTCATCACCGCCGCCGCCCGGCCTAAGTCAATCCGCTTCCCCTGCACCTGGAGCATGGAGCACTGGGTCAAAGCCCCCAGCAGCTTGTGAGTGCTCTGGGCGCACATATCCGCTCCGCCCTGGAGCGCCGAAGGAGGCAAAAGCTCCTTGTTAAAGCCCAGATGAGGTCCATGGGCCTCATCCACCAGCAAAACCGCCCCGTGGGCGTGAGCCGCCCGGGCGATGGCCTCTACGTCCGCCGCCAGGCCGTAATAATTGGGACTGGTTAAAAATACCGCCTTCAGCTCCGGTTCGGCCGTCAAAGCCGCCTCCACCTGAGCCGCGGTGATCTGCCCGTACAGGGAAAACTCCTCCAGATACTCCGGCACCAGATAGACCGGCTGCGCCTGAGCTAAAAGCAAGCCGCCGCTGACGCTGCGGTGGGAATTACGGGGAATCAGAACCTTATCCCCGGGGTTTAAAGCCGTCAGCAACATGGCGTGGATAGCCTGAGTAGTGCCGTTTACCGCAAAAAAGCAGGCCTCGCTGCCGTACAGACGGGCCGCCAAAGCCTGGGCCTCCTTGATGCAGCCGGAGGGAGCGTGGATATCGTCCAGCTCGCTCATGAGGGAAACATCCAACTGCAAAGCGGCGCTCCCCAGTTCCTCCTTAAGCGGCGAAGCCATCCCCCGGCCGCCCTTATGTCCCGGCGTATGCAGCGGATAAACCTGCTGCGCCTTATAATCAAGCATCGCCTCTACCAAAGGCTGCCGTACCTTCACCTTACTGCCTCCCTAAGCCTTACCTCTGCGCTAAGCTTTATATCTGCGCTAGACCTTACCTATATGCTAGGCCTTACATCTGCGCTAAAGCTGGTTATTACGTGCTTTACCAGCCTTTTGCAACCACTTTTAAGCCAAATTTTTCTTCCTATTATATAAGCCCTTATTTATAAGCTATTATATTATTTTAACACAGATAGATAGTAATGTTCAACAAAAAAGCGGCTGAACTTAATCAGCCGCTTGAATTTATTTATGAAACTCTATTTATGCCTTATTTACTTTGATGTTTTAGGTACAATCCGGTTTTGCCGAACCAGACTGCACCTGCCGGTCTTAGCTTGCTGCTTTCAGCCTACCGCGGCCAGGAACTGGTCGCCGTACTCCGCCTGCACATCTTCCCAGACCAGGACCTTCGCCTTGGCAAAACCGTTAAAATTGGTCGCCGAAGCCGAAGTATAAGCGCCGCAGGAAGGTACCAGGAGCAAATCTCCCAGTTCCAGCTCCTCCGTCATCTTGCCCCGGAACATGATATCCAGGGAATCGCAGCTGGGCCCGGCAAAGGTAGCCTCTACCCGGCGGCCGCTCTTAAAGCTCAAAAGTTTGAAATCCCACTGATCGAAAATAACGCCGGAGAAGGTGCCGTACAAACCCTCATCCAGGTAGTACCAGGGATTGCCGCCCCGCTCGGTAACGCCGATGACGCTGGTAATCAGGTTCACCGCCGTGCCGCACATATAGCGTCCCGGTTCGGCCCAAATCTCCGTATCGGGGAAATCTTCCTCCAGCCGGGCGTTAATCTGGCGCAGCATCTCATCCAGGTTAAACTTAACCTTAGGTTCCGGGATAGGCATGCCACCGCCAATATCCAGCACCCGCAGATTAAGACCGATGCCCCTGGCTTCTTCAAAAAGCTCCCGGGCTAAATCCAGCGCCCGCAGGTAGGGGTCCGCCATCACGGTCTGGCTGCCTACGTGGAAGGAAATCCCGGCCACGTCCAGCCCCGCGTCCTGGGCCGCCTTTAAAAGCATCAGCGCCTGAGCCCGGTCGGCTCCGAACTTTTTATTTAAATCTACATGGGCGGAAGAATTATCAATCCGCAGCCTCAGCAGCACCGTGGCATCCGGCACCGTCTTTGCAATCTTACCAATCTCCGAAGCATTATCGAAGGTCATCTTCCGGACCCCGGCCAGATTGCAGGCGTCCAGCCCGGCCTGCAGCTTGATGGGATTGGCGTAAATCATCCGCTCGCCCTCCACGCCCATGGCATGCAGCAGCTTAATCTCCCCGTCGCTGGCCACGTCAAAGGACGAGCCCAGGGCAATCATCCGCTCCAGGATACGGTTATCCGGGTTAGACTTAATAGCATAGAACAGCCGCACCCGCGGCAGGCGGGTCCGCAAGAAAGTATAATTCCTCTCTATTTGATCCAGGGACAGCACCAATAAAGGTGAACCAAAATCCCGGGCCAGTCTTTCCATTTCCTCTTTGCTGAGTGTGAAAACAGTATTGTTTTGCATATGCACCCTCCTTAGCTTAGCTTAATTTAGCGACTTTATCCCGAGGTTTACGCCTAAAAGACGTTCCGCCGAGATTCTCCATCGCCTGGTATACCGGCCAGGACCTAAAGGCTGCCTGCCACAGCTGAAGGATGAGACAGGCTGAAGGCTGGTATTTTTACGAGTATGATTTTACCACAAATCTCAGAAAGTACAAGAGGAAAATCGAAGAAAATTGAAGAAAATCAAGGACTTTTGAGGACTTTGCATGAAAATCAAAATTAAAGCTTTTTGGCAAGGATTGGCACCCATTACCACGGATTGGCTCAAAAAATGAAGATATTTAAAGCTACAGGAAGCTTGAGTCCGTGACTAAAAAAGGCAGGCACAACATTTAGGGTCGTTGTGCCTGTCAGAATTAATTTTTATGCAGCATATTTAGTTTTTTTTACAAGATTTTTTTAAAGAAATCACAATTGGCCTTAGCCCTTTTTACAGCTTAGTGATCACCTCGCAGCTTGTAAACAGAACTTTTCATAACCTTGCCATCAGATTTTTACTTCTTGGTAATCACATCGCAGCCCATGTATTTACGCAGAGCCTCAGGCACCACCACGCTGCCGTCCTTCTGCTGGTAGTTCTCCAGAATAGCGGCTACGGTACGGCCTACGGCCAGACCGCTGCCGTTCAAGGTATGTACGAACTCCGGCTTAGACTTGGCATCCCGGCGGAAACGGATATTCGCCCGGCGGGCCTGGAAGTCCAGGAAGTTGGAGCAGGAGGAAATCTCCCGGTAGCAGTTAGACTGCGGCAGCCAAACCTCCAAATCGTAGGTGGTAGCGCTGCTAAAGCCGATATCGCCGGTGCACAGACGAACCACATGATAGGGCAGGCCTAAAATCTGCAGGCACTCCTCGGCGTCGTGGGTCAAAGAATCCAGCTCTTTCCAGGAATCCTCCGGTTTGGTAAACTTCACCAGTTCCACCTTGTTAAACTGATGCTGGCGAATCAGACCCCGGGTATCCTTACCGGCGCTGCCGGCCTCCGCCCTGAAGCAGGCGGTATAGGCGGTATAATGCAGGGGCAGGTCATCCCCGTTTAATATCTCATCCCGGTGCAAATTCGTAACCGGCACTTCGGCGGTAGGGATCAGATAATAATCCATATTCTCCACCTTGAACATATCCTCGGCAAACTTAGGCAGTTGACCTGTGCCGATCATGCTGGCCCGGTTGACCATGAAGGGCGGGAAGAACTCAATATAGTCCTGCTTCATGGTATGCAGGTCCAGGAAGAAATTAATGACGGCGCGCTCTAAGCGGCTGCCTAAACCTTTATAAACGGTAAAACGGGCACCCGAAATCTTGCGGGCCCGGTCAAAATCCAGAATATCCAGGCCGGTGCCGATATCCCAGTGCGCCTTAGGTTCAAAATCAAACTTGGTAGGCTCGCCCCAGGTACGTACCACCGGGTTATCCTTATCGCTCTTACCCAGAGGCACATCGTCTGCCGGCATGTTAGGAATGGTCAGAAGGATATCCTTCAGCTTGGCTTCAATTCCCCGCAAAGTTTCATCATCCTTAGCGATGAGCTCGCCCAGTTGACGGACTTCGGCCTGTTTCTCGTCGGCGTTCTGGCCGGCCTTCTTCATCTTGCCGATTTCCTGGGAGGCGCTGTTGCGTTCGCTCTTTAAGAGCTCCACCTGCTGAGTGACTTCCCGGCGTTCTTTATCCAAAGCCAGAAACTCATCCAGATTGAGCTCGCCGTTACGTTTATGCACCGCTTCGATGACCTTTTCCGGATTCTCCCGGACAAACTTCATGTCTAACATACTAATTCCTCCAGTAAGTTATATTTTCTGCTATCACAAATTCTATCATTTAATTGTACCGCGGCTGAGAAAGAGCGTCAACTATTTTTTAAAACTGCTGCAGCTGGCACCAAATCATCGGCGGCCTAAGCTTTCCTCCCGCCGTTCCCGAGTGGAACCACCTGCTCTTCACACCTTAGAATAAACCGTCTTCACGCTGATGCCGGAAATCTGCCCCAGCTTACCGGTCAAGGTGCTGATCACATCGTTAGGCGCATCCATCACCACGCTGATGATGCTCAGGCCTTTATTTTTATAAGGCAGTCCCATCCGCCCGATAATATACTCCCCGTTATCATGCAAAAGCTCGTTCACCCGGTTAATCTTCTCTTTATTCTCCACGATGATGCCGATCAAAGCGATACGTGTCTCCATCTGTAAGCCCCCTCTTAAACTATTTAGTCCCGATTATCTTTATTATAAGACGCCGGACCCTTCCCGGCAAATATTTATTTTAAATAACTCTTGACGAAGGACCTGGTTTCTGCTAAAATATAGTCAAGGAAAATTAATTAATCATTTAATTGATTTGACTAATTAGTTGCCGCCTTTGGTTTAAGCCTTCCCCTAGGACTTAAATCAGAGTATAATAGTACCCCTCCCCCAAGAGACAAGAAGCCCCGGAAGCATGCGCTCCCGGGGTTTTTTGTATCCTTTTTTACTTCCGGGCCGCTGACTAAAATCCGACTATTTCTAAAAACTAACCGTAAATCTTCCTCCGGAGGTTGAATTCTCCTCCGAAACACGTTATAATTTGGGCAATAAGCTTAAGAAAAGGATCAACATCATGATAAATAAATACTTATATTTCTTCGCCTTCGCCCATATGTGCTGCGATTTACCGCCCGGCTCCCTGCCGGCCATCCTGCCTTTTTTCGTCTCTGACTACGGGATGAACTATACCGACGTGGCCGGGCTTATGTTCGCCTCTTCCTTCCTGTCTTCTTTTATCCAGCCCCTCTTCGGCTACCTGGCGGATAAGACCTCCATGCACTGGTTCATGAGCTTCGGCATCCTTATCTCCGGGGTTTCTCTGGCCGTCACCGGCTTTACGCAAAATTACTGGGCCATCTTCCTGGCGGTAATGCTGATGGGCATCGGCGGCAGCTTTTTCCATCCGGAGGCCGCCCGGCTGGTGAATATCATCTCCGGGGCCAGACGAGGCAGCGGTATCAGCATCTTCTCCGTAGGCGGCAACGGCGGCTACGGTCTGGGTCCCATCCTGGCCGTGGCCCTGGTCAGCGGACTAGGCATGAAGGGGCTGATCATCTACGGCGTGCTGGCCGTCCTTATGGGCCTGGCCGTGCAGCACCTGACGCCTAGGATAGCCGCTTCAGCCGATTCCATCCTGGCTCAGAGCCAGGAGGAAGAAAAAGCAGCGGCGGCATCCCTAAACACGGCTGCTTCTGAAACTAATTTCGCCAAGGCGGAGGACAGCGCCACCCAAGCGGCTGACATAACCAAGGCTACTCAGTCAGCTGCAGCCACCAACTCCACCACGGTGGCTGCAAAAGCTCCGGCACAGGCCACCCCATCTGCCGGCACCAACGACTGGCGCAGCTTCTGCCGTCTGACCCTGGTTATCGTCTTTCGCTCGGTAGTTATCAACGGCATCTACAGTTTTCTTCCATTATATTGTATCTCCATCCTGCTGACCAGCAAAGCCCTGGGCAGCACCACCTTGTCGGTGCTGTCCATCGCGGGCATCCTGACTACGTTAGTCGGGGGCTGGATTGCCGACAAGCTGGGCTATGTGAAAGTGTTAAGATACGGCAGCCTGTTGCTGATCCCGGTCATGGCGGCTATCGTCCTCACCCAAAATATCTGGGTGGTCTACCTGATGATGCTGCCCCTGTCCCTGGCCTTTAATGGCACCTATGCGCCTTTCGTGGTTCTGGGACAGACCTACCTGGCCAAAAACATCGGCTTCGCCTCCGGGATTACCCTGGGCCTGTCCATGACCGTAGGCGGAATCATTACCCCGGTCCTGGGCTGGTACGCCGACCATTACGGCCTGCCGGCCGCCATGAACAGCCTGGTGGTGGTAGCGGCCATCTGCGCCGCCTGCACCTTCCTGCTCTCCGAGCCGGAGAAACGATACAACCAGTAAGGACCAGGCCCCCTGAGGTGCCATAAGATTAGGTAAAACTTTATGCCCGAACTCTAAAAATATTAAAAGCCCCAGACGGTAAAATCCGGTGTCAACCGCACCTTACCGCCTGGAGCTTTTTTTATTACTAAATTACGCTCCCATCATCCAGTCCAATTCCTGAATCAAACCCGCCGCATCCACCTTAAAGCTCATCACCGAAGGGCCGTAGGTATAGATGTAGAAGCTGTAGCCCTGAGCTGCCTCCAGCTTTTGCGCCGTAGCCAGCGCTTCCTTGGGAATCTGGTCGGCCGGTCCGTACTTGGCCGTGACCAGAGAAAAAGGCTTCCCCACCTCAAACCCGCTGGGCGTAGCGAGCCCGCTTCGGGTGCAGGCCACGCTGATTACCGTGCTGACGCCTTTGATTCTGGTAGGCAGGGCGCTGACGCTGAGCCCGTTATGGTAAATATAGGTAACGCCCTTAAATTTCTTACCGTAGGATTTATGTACGAAGCTACTCTGGCTGTCCGGCGGCCCAAACTCTGTCACCACCGCAGTCAGAGCCGTACCCGGTTTAATATTACCCAGTTGGAACTCTTCGTAGGTAATGGTGGGCAGCTTCAGACAAAAGCCCGGCAAGGCGAAACTTAAGCACAAGGTCAGTATTAACAAAACCCTGACCCAAAAAGTTTTTTTCATATTTATTTTACCACCAGCACCGGAATCTTACTGCTCTGAATCAGTTTTTCACTGACGCTGCCCAAGATCAGGGCCGACAAGGTTCCCAGACCGCGGTTGCCGATAACGATGGTATCCGCGCCCTGCTCCTCCGCAGCCTTAATAATAGCTTCGGCCGGGTCACTGCCGGACAGCTGGGTATATTTAATCTTAGCGTAGCCGCCCAGTTTCTTAACCCGGCCCTCAGCCAGCTGCAAAGCTTTCTTGGCCTTTTCTTCCTTCTCATCATTTCTGATGCGGACGGCTTCCACTTCGTTCCTTATTTCGGTCGCCCGGTCATGGGGAGTCACCACATTAACCACCATAAGCTCGCTTTCGAACTTTTTGCCCAGCTCAAATGCATAATCTACGGCACGCATAGAATTCTCCGAGCCGTCAACCGGAACTACAATCTTTTTTAACATACTAACAGCCCTCTTCCTATGATATTTTGAACCTTGGTATTCCTTCAACCATTCATATTATAGCACATTACAAGAGTTTTGTATTTATTTTCCGGCCTCAGCCAGCCTTTAACTTTCAAATAAAAAAACAGGGACGGGTCTATTCTTTCAGACCGCCCCTGCTTTATCCCTGCTTATTTTTTCAAAACTTCAGCTAAATCCAGGGTCATGCTCCCATCCTCCAGGATGAAGCAGGGAACCCCTAAGCGCTCGGTACCGCGAATCTTGGCGTACAGCTCGCTGGTATCCCGCAGCTTTAAGTAAGTCCTTAAATCGGCATGGCAGGACAAAATATCCTTATAGCTTACCTCCACCCCGGCCTGGGCTAACTGGTTCAAAGCATACAAAGTATCAGGACACAAATGACTGCCGATAACGGTTACTTGCATGATGATTTCCTCCTTATAACAAAACTAAAACTTACGGTAAAACTGCTTGCGCTTTTCGGCCCGGTCTGCGGGCAGCTAGCTTTATCAACTTCCTAATTCCAGCTGCTTTCATTATAGAGGACCGAGCCGAATTTGTCTACGATTTCTTATAGCTGTTCTGATTTTAAAACTTTTAGACGGAAACAAACATATATCTAACATTAATTATCTTACACATTCTTTATCTAAATCACCTTTTTTCTTAACAAAGATAGCTTATGCTGAAGCTAACATTAAAAGAAGGGATGATAATAAAATGTATTTTAAAAATGAATTAAAGTCTGCCCAGAAAAGAAAAGCCTTACTTTGTGCCGCCTTATGTTTAAGCTGCTCCCTGACCGTACCGGTCTTCTTCCCCGACCCGGTGGAGGCGGCCGGCTACACCATGGCCGCACCTTCGCCCATCAGGATCCTGCCGATTAACCGGGCGAAACTGCTTAAGGGACAAAAATTTGATTTTGAAATTGAAGCCCAAAATATTCCCGCCGCCAGCCTTAAGGTAACCATCGACGGTCAGCCGGCCGATAAATATTTCCAGAAAAAAGCGGTCTACGGTCAGAACGGGACCATCTCTTCCTACCGGATTGATAATGTCTCCTTCCCCCAAGCCGGTCAGCAGGAGATTAAAGTTACCAGCCCGGCGGCCGCCCGCAGCGCCAACTATACCGTAACCGATGTTAAAGCGCCCCAAAGGGCCAAAAATGTCATCCTCTTTATCGGCGACGGCATGAGCCTGCCCGCCCGGGAGATGGCCCGCATCTTAAGTAAAGGCATCGAAGAGGGCAAATACCACGATACCCTGGAAATGGAAAAGATGCCCAACCTGGCCGTGGTCACCACCAGCGGTTATGACAGCCTGGTCACCGACTCCGCCAACAGCGCCTCTGCCTATGCCACCGGTCAAAAGGGCGTAGTTAATGCCATGGGCGTATATGAAAACTCCACTAAGGACCCCCTGGACGACCCCAAGGTCGAAAACATCGTAGAGCTGGCCAAACGTACCCGCAACATGGCTACGGGCCTAGTCAGCACCGCTAATATCACCGACGCCACCCCGGCCGCTATGATTGCCCATACCCGCCGGAGAGCCGAGCTGAACTTTATCGCCAAAAGTATGCTGGACCCGGTACACCGCCCGGAGGTCATCTTAGGCGGCGGCGCCATGAACTTCCTGCCTATGAGCATCCCCGGCTCCAAGCGCAAGGACAACGACAACCTGATCAGCGACTTTAAGAAGCTGGGCTACAGCTTCAGCGGCAGCAAGAATGAGCTTTTGAAAACTTCTTCCGCCAGCGATAAGCTGTTAGGCCTGTACAATATGAACAACATGGACGTTTACCTGGACCGGGAGGTTCTCAAGGACCCCAAGACCCTGGGTAAGTTTACCGACCAGCCCACCTTGATGGATATGACTCAGAAAGCCATCTCTACCCTGAGCAAAAATAAGAACGGCTTTTTCCTGATGGTGGAAGGCGCCTGCATCGACAAACAGCTGCATACTATGGATTGGCAGCGGGCCACCTATGATACCATCGAGTTTGATAAAGCGATAGGCCTGGGCCGCGCCTTTGCCGCCAGGAACCACGATACCCTCCTCATCGTGGTGGCCGACCACTCCCACGGTGCCAGCATCACCGGCACTTACAGTGAGAAGAACGGCAAGACCGGCCGGGAGGCCGTAGGTACGTACGCCGCCGCCGGCTGGCCCACCTTTGAGGACCGGGATGGCGACGGGTTCCCCGATAACCCGGATGCTGATGTGACCCTGGCAATACAGTACGCCAACCACCCGGATGCCAACCTGAACTATACGCTGAAGCCCAGGCCCATCTCCCCGGCCATCATGGACGGCAAGATTGCTATTGCCAATCCCAAGCTGACCGGTGAGTTTGCTCCTGGCAATATCCCTGCTAACGAAAACAGCGAGGTTCACTCGGCCGATGACGTGCTGCTGAATGCCGAAGGACCCGGGTCAGATTACTTCCACGGCGTCATGGATAATACCGAAGTTTTCTTCGGCATGGCCAGAGCCTTAGGCCTGGATGGCACCAAGAACGCGGCCAAGTAAAGTGCCTTAAAGCAGATTAACCTTTCGGGTGAAACCTCCGCCGGAGGGATTAACCGCCCGAACCAGTAAAGTGCCAAGGAATACCTTAAGTTTTTCTACACACCAAAGGAGATTAGCAAGCTATGTTAAAGCAGGTCATAAAATATTTAAGCGCCGCTTTGATTTTGCTGCTAGCCTCAGGTATAAGTTTTACTGCAGGCGGGGGTCATCCCCGCCTGCTTTTGATGCCTGAAGCGGAAGCGGCCGTCGAGCTTTCTTTTGACGATCTATATAAAGCAGCCAGCACGGAAGAAGGACTGGTCTTCTCCGATACTCTGAAAAATGCAGAAGGTGAGGACGTGGTGATGCATGGTTTCATGGCCCCGCCCTTGACCCCTACCATCAATTTTTTCGTTTTAACGGAAGAACCTATGAGCATCTGCCCCTTTTGTTCCAGCGATGCGGACTGGCCGGCCAACATTGTGGTGGTACAACTTGCCAGCCCCGTCACCGCCTTACCCTTTGATAAGCCGATCCGGGTGGAAGGCATTTTAAGCCTGGGTACCCAGGTAGATGCAGAAACCGGTTTTGTCAGCCTGATCAGGATTCAGGCCAACGACCTTAGTGAAGAATGACAGGTGATCTATATGGCTTTCTTAGAAATCAAAAACCTGCAAAAAAAATTTTATGCCCCGGACGGCAGCCTGACCGCTACGATTACTTTACCTGCACTAAACTTAGACCGGGGCAAGCAGCTGCTTCTGACCGGTACCAGCGGCTGCGGCAAATCCACGGTGCTGCATCTGATTGCCGGCCTGATCAAGCCGGACACCGGGACCATCATCTGCAACGAAATAAATCTGACCAAGCTTAGCAGTAAAGCCCTGGCTTTCTGGCGGGCCCAGACCCTGGGCTATGTTTTTCAAAATTTCAACCTGCTGGAAGAGTTAACCGTAGAGGAAAACTTGCTGACCGCCGGCTTTCTGGCGGGCCGTCACGCTGCCAGCCAGTTAAGAAGGGAAGCCGGCCTCCTTTTAGAGCAGGTGGGATTGGCGGATAAAAGCCGCTGCTACCCTAATCAGCTCAGCCTGGGAGAAAAACAAAGGGTAGCGGTCGTCAGGGCTCTTTTCAATGCTCCGGCCCTGGTCCTGGCCGATGAACCTACCGCCAGTTTGGACCGGGTTAACGCGGAGATAGTATTAAAACTGCTCAAAGAGTTATGTGCTTCCCAGCATACCACCCTGCTGCTTTCCTCCCACGACGAATATGTTAAACAACATATCTCTGACAGCTACGATTTAAGCAGTACGGATAATCAGGCCGCCGGGCCAAACGAGGCGGTGGAGTGAAGGGTATCTTTTTCTCCTCAAAGTTGCAAAGCTGCCGCCGGTGCCAGCGGCGGAAAGGAATTTAACATGAATATTTTTCTCTTAGCCTGGAAGCGCCTGATCTATAAACCCTTGCAAAACAGCCTGGCCGTTACCGTCATGGCTTTTAGTATCGCCCTGGCCCTGTTAGGACTGCTCTTATCTGCAGGCCTCCATAAGGCTATCGTGACCGCGGTGGAGCCCTTTCCCCTGGTCCTGGGGGTTAAGGGCAGCCCCAATCAGCTGCTTTTAAACACCATCTTTCTTAAAGATGTGCCCATCGGTAACTTTAGTTATCAGGTGGTGGAGCAGCTACGCCGGGATGATAAAGTTAAAGCGGCGTATCCCCTGGGTTTTGGGGACAGTTATCAGGGACACCGGCTCGTTGGTACGGAAGCAGAGCTTTTTGCCTACCGGCTTAAACCTTCGGCCTCCGAGCCCTGGCTGCATCTGACCTCCGGCCGTCTTTTTGCCGGGGAGAACGAAGTGGTCCTGGGAGCCGCGGCCGCCCGCTCTACCAAGTTGCAGCTGGGCGACAGCTTTACCACCATCCATGGGGTCATAAATCACCCCGGAGCGGCCAAACATAAGGCCCAATTCAAAGTAGTAGGTATCCTGGCTCCGGTCAACGGACCTTACGATGACGCTATTTTCACCTCCCTTACCAGCATCTGGCAGCTGCATAAGCACACCCAGACCCCTCCCACGGGTTTGCCGGATAAGACAGCAGCCTCAAAGTCAACGGCTGCCTCTTCTCTTATGGCTAAAGCCCCAGTCCCAACTTCAACGGCGGCCTCAACTACAGCGGCAACCGTCGCAACACCTCTTGCGGCCGAGACCAAAAACGGCGGCGTTACCGCCGTACTCCTGCTGCCCGCCGGTTATGCCCAGGCACTGAAGCTGAATATGACCTATAGCCGCAACCGGGAGCTGCAACTGCTCTTTCCCGCCAAACAAGTTATTGAACTGTTCGACCTGGCCGGCAGCGGAGAAAAACTATTATCGCTCATCTGCCTATGCATCATCATTTTGTCCCTGCTCATCATCTCCTGCAATCTTTACTGGCTGATCCAGGGCAACAGACGCCAACAGGCTATCCTGCAATCAATGGGGGCCAGCAGCCAGCTTCTCCTGCAGTTAAATTTTTGCAGCGGTCTTTTGCTCTGCCTGGGCGGCATCTTGCTTGGAACAGGCAGCGCCCATCTTTTGTACGCCTTAATCAGCCGAATCATTAACCAGCAGACCGCGCTGGTTTTAACCTCGGGTTTCGTCCCGGCTGAAGCCGCTCTTTTAGGCGGGATCCTCCTTTGCAGCGCCGGCTGCTGCTTCCTGCAGGCCTGGTTAACTCAAAAACAGGATATTTTACCAGCTCTGCAAGAATAAGTTATTCGTGCTTAAACAAGCGCACTTAGAACAAACACCCAGCATTATTTAACCTAAAAACCCCGGAAATAAAAGAAACTGCACACTCCTAACTAAACAGTCAACTGTTTCAACTGTCTAGCTAAAAGGGTGCAGCTTAAAATTTCCTGGGTCTTTTGTTTTTATGTTTGCTGATGCCGCCTTCCGCCACCCGGCACATGCCAGGCATGATTAAGGCTAAAAGAGCTTTCCTGACCCAACGAAATCCATCAAATTAACATGCCTTATCCCATTTCTTTCCTGCAAAAGATAATCCGTAGTCACCAAATATTTTGGATAATTATCCCTAATTTTTTCAAGTGAAGTATATTCTCTGTCCTCTGTTTCTCTACTTACTCCAATTGTATATGCCACTTGTATGTATGCATAATTCAAATCATTGCTTCTTACTATGAAATCGCATTCAAGCTTCCCGATTTTTCCGACACTTACCGAATAATCTTTGCTTCTAAGATAAACATATATTAAATTCTCTAACGCAGGTCCGTAATTTATTCTGTTATCGGTATTTGTAGAAAAATAAAATGCCGTATCCGACAGATAGTACTTCTTTTCACCGGAAAGAGCTCTTTTTGACTTCATGTCAAATCGATCACATCTATACAAGATTTTTGACGCAACAAGTGCATCTATATATCTTTTTATAGTCTCTCGCCTTATGTCAAGGCCTACCTTCGCTAAGGCTTCCTGCAAACTTAATGTACTGAATGTAGCTCCAAAATTATTCAACACGAAATCTCTGACTTTCTCAAAGACCTCAACCTTTCGAATTTTTACCCTTTTTTTAATGTCTTTTTCGAATATCTCATTTACAACAGACTTGACATATGTCCTTTTATCAATGATAGAATCATATTGGATTGTTTTAGGAAAACCACCTTCATTCAAGTAGTTATTCAACTCTATCAATAAGTTGGAATTTATATCTTTATCATAGTATTTCTTCATTCCAAGATATTCTTCAAAGTTCAGTGGAAACAGCTCAAACTCAACATATCTGCCGGTAAGTTTCGTAGTAAGCTCACCGCTTAGCAGATATGAATTTGATCCTGTAATAAATATTGAATAATCCTTACCTCGAATGCCATTTATCACACCCTCAAAGCCCTTCACATTTTGTATTTCGTCGACAAACAGATATTTTAGTCCGTTTACAATAGACAGCTGATCAATAGTTCTCTCCAACTGATCAGCTGTTTCTATTTTTCGGTATTTCTTATCATCTAGATCTATAAAGATGATATTCTGAGGACAAACACCCACATCCTTAAGTTCACATCTTACCATCTCCATGATGCTGGATTTACCACATCTTCTCACACCTGTAAATACCTTAATTACATCTGTATCGTGGTAAAATCCCCTCATTTTTTTTAAATAGGTTTCTCGCTTATACAGCTTCATCGCCATTCTCTCACCCTCTTGTAATAACATTTTACGTTATTTATGTTCATTATATACCGCAAATCATGGTTATTCAATGTTAAATAGTCATTTTTTAACATTTAGTTAATAATTGTCTATTTAAATTTTATCTGAATTGTTATTTATTTCCCATACTCCTGCCGCATATGTTCCAGAAAAAGCTTAGCCGCCGGGGAAAAGACCTGATACTTGCGCCAGACAAAATAAACCCGCGCCTCCAACCGGGGAAAGAGCGGTTTAAAGACCAAATGGCTGTCCGGCCCGGTATGCACCAGTTTATCTAAGGTCAGGGCGCAGCCCATCCCCTCATCTACCAAAAGAGCGGCGTTATAAATTAAATTATAAGTAGCGACAATATTTAGCTCCGCAAAATCCTTATGCAGCCAGCCGCTTAAAGCGCTGCGGTTGCCGGCGGCCAGCTCCTGTTCGGAAACTAACAACGGCAGATGCTCCAGCTCCTGCCGGGTAATTTCTTCGTGACTGGTGAGCAAGCTGTCCCGGCGCATCAGCACCCCCCACAAATCAGCTCCTGGCAGCTGCAGATAGTTATAATCCGCCTTATCAAAGGGGTCCATCAGCACCCCGAAATCCAGGAGGCCCTTTTCCAGACGCAGCCTTACATCCGCGGCATTGCCGCTGGACAGATGATAACGCAGATTTTGGTAATCCTGCTGCAAGACCTTGGCGGTCTTAGCTAAAAAACGCATAGAATCAGACTCGGCACAGCCAATATAAATATCGCCGCCGGCAAACAAATCCGGAGTCTTGATTTCCTGCTCCGCCTTTTCCGCCAGGCGAATGATTTCTTCGGCCCGCTGACGAAACAGCACGCCTTTTTCCGTCAAGGTGACCTTCCGCTTCCCCCGTACCAGAAGCTTAGCCCCCAGCTCCTCTTCCAGTTCTGACAGCTGCCGGGACAAGGTAGGCTGGGTCACATGCAAAATCTCTGTAGCTCCGGTGATGCTCTCTTCCCGGGCCACCGCCAAAAAATAACGTAAAAGCCGCAGTTCCATAAAACAGACCTCCCCCAAGTTACCCTTTCTTTATTGCTTTCTTTATTGCTTTCTTTGTTGCTTTCTTTGTTACTATTATAGCCAATTTAATAATGCCCTACAAGCATTATTTATAATTTATAATAGGTATTTGCTATTTTATAAACTTTATTTTACAATGAAAGCAACCAAAAAAACTAGACTTAAAGAAAGGTAGGATAAATCTTAACCATGAAAAAATCATTTTTAACCCTGTGTTTGTTCAGCTTGTTCTTCTTACTTACCGGCTGCGGCGGCTTAGCCTCCTCCTCCGCCCCTAAGGCCGCGGCCGTCGCCGTAGCTGAAAAGCCAGCCCCTGAGGCCGGGGCCAAATACGCCACCCGCCAGCTGGAAAGCGGCACCAAGGTCAACCTCATCGTGGGTCAGACGGTTATCCCGGCCCTTTTAAACGACAGCAAGTCCTCCCGGGAGCTAATCAGCCGCCTGCCCTACGAAGTAAAGCTCAACAAATACACCCATGATTATTGCGGTGTCATGACCCAGCCGCTGTCCTACGACCAAAAAGATGTCCACAACGGCTGGCAGAACGGAGACATCGATTTTGCCACGGATGGCAACTACTTCACCATCTTATATAAAGATGAAGACATTTCCAAACAATTTGGTTTTCAGGTCAATTTAGGCGTCATCAAGGCACCCTTAGCCGTGATGGACAGCCTGCCCGCTAATATTACCATGCGGATTGAGCTGGCTAAATAGAAGATACCTTTATTCACCGGCTCAAATTGCTGGCATGAAACAACGAAACCATACTTTTTATAAAAAACCGCCTCTTTTTCTTGCCATTCAGCCTTAACCAACTGAACCAAAAATTTTAAATTATTTTTAACTACGCATCTAAATTAAGCACTTTGATGCAGAAAGAAGGATTATCATGAACAAATTAGCAGGTATCGTCTTAACCCTGACCCTCATGACCGCCGGCAGCACCTTCGGCCTCACTTCCGCTGAGGCTAAAACCGCCACAGCCCAGGCTCCCGTAAACACGGCGGCTGTAGCTACCACCGCAATCCCTAAAGCTGCCGCAGCCACAGCTCCGGCTCCCCTTCCCAGTACTCCCGTAGCTCCGGATCAGACACTAAAGCTTACCCAAAAATGGGACAAGGTCTTCCCTCAGAGCAACAAGGTTAAGCACCAGAAAATCACTTTCCATAACCGCTACGGCATCACCCTGGCCGCCGACCTGTACGCCCCTCTGCATTCTACCGGCAAACTGGCCGCCCTGGCAGTCAGCGGCCCCTTCGGCGCCGTCAAGGAACAGTCTTCCGGGCTCTACGCCCAGGAAATGGCGGAGCGAGGCTTTCTGACCATCGCCTTTGACCCCTCCTTTACCGGAGAAAGCGGTGGCCAGCCCCGGAACATAGCCTCCCCCGATATTAACACCGAAGATTTCTCCGCGGCGGTAGATTACCTGTCCACCCGTGCGGACGTTAATCCGGACCAGATTGGCATCATCGGCATCTGCGGCTGGGGCGGCATGGCCTTAAACGCTGCCGCCAGTGATACCCGCATCAAGGCCACCGTGGCCTCCACCATGTACGATATGAGCCGGGTGATGGCCAACGGCTACTTTGACAGCATGAACGCCGAGGGCCGCTATAAGATGCGCCAGGCCCTCAACGCCCAGCGGACCGAGGATTACAAGAACGGCAGCTACGCCCGGGCTGGCGGAGTTCCCGACGTTATTCCGGCAGACGCGCCCTTCTTCGTCAAAGATTACTATGCTTATTATAAGACGCCCCGGGGCTACCATGCGCGTTCCGTCAACTCCAACGCCGGCTGGAACAAGACCACGGCTCTGTCCTTTATGAATATGCCGCTCTTAACTTACGCCGACGAAATTCGCAGCGCCGTCCTGGTCATCCACGGCGAAAAGGCCCATTCCCGTTATTTCAGCGAAACGGCCTTTAAAAAGCTCAAAGGCGACAACAAAGAGCTGCTGATTATCCCCGGCGCAGTTCATACCGATTTGTATGACAAGAAAGATGTTATCCCCTTTGCTAAAATAGAAGCCTTCTTCCAGCAATATTTAAAATAAATTTAAATTGCACTAGGAAGCTGCACCCTTTTAAAACAACTTAATAAGCACCACCAACCAAACAACCCGCCACCCAAGCGTTTTAGCTTCAGGTACGGGTTGTTTGCTTCCCCGACCCCTAAGCATTTCTGCTGTAGGGACGGGTTATTTACTTTCTAAACTTCCTTCATTTAAGATACTGTGCCAATACCTGATACAAATTCTGCACATCAATAGGCTTGGCCACATGGGCATTCATCCCGCTGTCCAGGCACTTTTTAACCGCATCGGCAAAAACATCCGCCGTCATGGCGATGATGGGCACCGACGCCGCATCGGGGCGGGGCAAGGCTCTAATTTGGGCGGCAGCTTCATAACCGTTCAGCACCGGCATCTGGATATCCATCAAAATCCATCTATATTCCCCCGGGGCCGAGGCCTTGAACCGCTCCAGCGCGGCCAGGCCGTTGGGAACTGCGTCTACCTGCAAATGAAAGTCCTGCAGCACCCTGACCGCTATCTCCGTATTAATCTCATTATCCTCCGCCAGTAAAATCTTGCCGCTCAGCGGCAAACGACGGCTCGGCCCGCTCTTAGCCGAATCGCCGGCGGGCGGCGGTGCTGCAGCAGCCGGAGGCAGGGTAAAGCTGACCTTGACTCTGGTTCCCTGCCCCGTCGCACTTTCCACCTGGATGCTTCCGCACATCAAATCAATAATTTTTTTAACGATGGACAGCCCCAGCCCGGTGCCGGCCGTAAAATTTTTGCGCTGGGGATTATCATGCTCCTGAGAGAAAGGTTCAAACATAATCTCTTGAAACTTGCGGCTCATGCCTATCCCGGTATCCTCTACCAGGAAACTGCATTCTATCAGACCGCCCGGCAAGGGCCTGCTGGTCGAAGTATAAGTGATGGTCCCGCCGGCAGGCGTATATTTTACTGCGTTGGAGATAAGGTTCATGGCCACCTGGTCAAAACGGACCCGGTCCACCAGCACGCTTTTCCCGGGAGCAAAGGTGCCCCTTTGAATAACAAAATTTTGCTTATTTTTTTGGCATAAGGGCTTAAAGATGTTTTCGAGACCCCGAATATATTCATCAAAAGAATAGGGCTCCGGGTGCAGATCAATCTTCCCGCTGGCCGCCTTGGAAATATCCAGCACATCATTAATCAGGGACAACAGGTAGCGGGAAGAGGTCTCCAGCTTCTCCAGTTCCAGCTTCAGCCGCTCCGGATCGTTAACATCCTTCCGGGCAAACCGGAGCATGCCGATAATGCCGTTTAAGGGCGTGCGAATATCGTGGCTGATGCGGGAGATAAATTCGGTTTTAGCCTGATTAGCGGACTCAGCCGCATACTTAGCCTTTTTAAGGTCAAGGATCTGCTGCTGCTCCCGTTCGTAAATATCCGTCAGGTCCGTGCGAACCACCAGGATATCCCCTTCCGGCTGCTCCAGCCAGTTATACTCCAGCCGGGTGCTGTAAGTAGTATCGCCGCTGGTTCGTAAATAAGTGCCCGTGTAAGTACCCCGGCTTCTCAAATGTTGCAAAATATTAGCCAGCGACACCGTCTTTTCAAACTCCTTAAGCTCCTCCTGACTGGTAAAAAGCCCCCGGACAAAGTCCACGCACTGCTCATAGTCAAAGATTTCCCCAAGTTTCCCGTAGGTTATCCAGGAGCGCCTGCTTCTAAATTCAAAAGTTTTACTTTGCGGGTGAATTAACCCCACGTAGTCAAAGCTCACCCGGGTAAGCTTATCCATGATAAACTCATCCCGTTTACGGGCGTCAATGTCTAAAGAATAGGTAACTGCCTCCACGTCCCCGGAAACGGGGTTTCGCATCATGTTAAGAAAACCCTCCCGCCAGTGCCGGGTGCCGTCCTCGTGCATAACAGGATACTCCAGAGAAACCGTCTCCGTCCCCTGTTCAAATTCCTGCAAGAGCTTCTGGCGGTCAAACTGCTGAAAAAACTTTTCCCGCACCGCCTGATCAGCGATGAACCGGGAGAAAGCTTCAAAATATCCGTCCACCGTGCCTGATTTTTGCAGGTCCAGCACCCCTTTAAGCTTACTGCTGCCCATCATGCCGTCCCCGCACCAGTTTTTGGTCAGATTAAGATGGAAGGAACCATACGAATCCGAATTATAAAGTTTCTCATAAGCGCGATTGAACTTTTCTTCCCGCTCTTTTTGCACCGTAATGTTCTGCCCGCAGCAATAAACGGTTAAAAGGCGGCCCTGCTCATCCGTGATGCGGCGCAGGGTAATCCGCTCATACTGAGGTTTTTCCTGGCTGGGCAGCTTAAATAAAAATTCACATTCCGCCAGATCAGCTCCGTTCTCAATATTATGGTAGGCCGCCAGGAAAGCTTCCCGGTCCGGCGGAGCCACAAATTGGCTCAAAGTTTCCGGCGCATTTTCAATTACGCTTGGTATGCCCAGCTTTTGACAAAGCCTTCCGGTATAACCGGTTTTCAGCATAAGCGCCTGCCTGGTTTGAATATTATAATTCCAGATAACGAGCTTCGCCACCTGGGCCGCATCATCGTAAATCTGCTGGGCCTTAAGAATCTCCTGCTCGGCCGCCTTTTGGTCATCCATATCCACGAAAGAGGCATAGTAATACCGGACCCCATTTTTCTCATAGGCCGGGCGAAACTGATTGTTGACCCAGTACAAATTACCATCTTCACCTACGACCCGGTACGTAACGCTGCCTTCCTTTTTAAGGCCGTCCAGTACCGCCTTAAGTTCTTCATAAAACAGCACCCGGTCCTCCTTCGCCAACCAGTTAACCGGATCAGCGCTCTGACGGGACCAGTATTCCCGGCTGCCGTGATGCAGCGTATAAAAGCCGGCATTAGTATACTCAAGGCGCACAGTTTTATTTTGGTAGGAAAAGATGGCCACCCCGCCCGGTATGTTATCCAGAATAGTAGCAAAATAATAGTTATCGCCAGGAACGGGCTGCACCGAACCTGATAAGACAGCAGATTCTGCTCCGGTTAAGGTATTATTAAACTGCTTCTGTCCAGTTTTTATTTTAGAGTCTTGGGCTTTACCGTCCACAGAATCATCTCCGTTCCCAAAATTTAGGCAAGTTGTACGTTTCTATTTATGTAATTGTATTATACCGCAAAACCGGACAAGAAAGAAATAATATTTATGCCTATTCTTTCTAAATTATCTGATGCAGCCTGGCCCACCTGTTCAAATTAGCCAATTAGATTCCTATTTTAACCAATCTGGCACCGGCCACTAGCCTTATCCAGCCAATTTAGCTAAAATAGTTATAATAAGAAAGTTTTGAACATCAGGCTCTCCCAGGAGGTACATCGCATTGGACAAACAAATCCCCGGTCATGAGAAAACTTTATCCCAAGAATCGCAAAAGTCGCTGCTTTCTGCCCTGGAGGCTTATAAAAAAGCCCAATCCGCTTTTGAAAAAGCCCATGATTTTTTCGAGACTTCGCAGAAGTCTCAGGAGCTGGGCATTCACAACATTTACGAAGAAGCCATCCGGGCGGCTAAACTCATCATGTGGGAATACGATATTAAACAGCGCCGGATAACTATGTTTGACGATCCCGTCACCCGGGAGGATTGTACCCGTTTTGGCTGGCCCTTAGTCTGGCAGAACGTACCCTCCTCTCTATTATCCTGTTTCGAAATGGCCGATATTTCCAAGGTCCTAACCATGTACCAGGAAGTAAATGCCGGCCGCAACGCCGCTTGCGAGGCCTGGTTAAAAAACCGTCCCGACCAGGAGCCCCGCTGTGAAAGAATGATCTACCAGGTTATCTGCGATAAAGCCGGACACCCGCTCAAAGCCTACGGCATCGGTCAAAACATCACCGCCGAAAAAAAGGTGGAAGAGCGTTATCAGCGGGAGATCCTTTATCTGAAACAAAACCTGGAACGCAACCTGCTGGCCAAAGGCCGCGGCAGTCTTACCCGCAATCAGGTTCTGGATTATACCGATTTTAGTCCCAAGGCTTATAAACTAAAACCTTCCGATCCAACGTTTACCGCAGCGCTTCAGGATTTTCTTCAATCCATCCATCCTTTAGAGGGGGCCGACCAAAATCCCCGGGACATTTTAAACGCCAAATACTTGATTAACTCCTACAAACTAGGAGTCTTCCAGCACCGGATCAAGTATTGCCGCTGTGAGCCCGGCAAGTTTCCCTTATGGGTCGTAATGCAGCTTAACGTTTATATGAGTCCGGCCACCGGCGACTTAGAGTGTTTCTTCTACGCGTACGATATCACGGAAGAGCGGTTAAAAGAACATATTATTAACCAGCTCTTTATCATGCGCTATGAGGAACTGGGCTACCTCTATGTCCGGGAAAACTTATACAAGGTGCTCCAGCTGGACGGCACCCCCACGTACAGCGGCGCTTATGACACCGCGCTGGAAGAACATTTTCTCTCCCGGGTCATCCCGGAAGAAGCCGCCGCCCTGCGGCAAAAACTGTCCCTGGCCCATATCGTCCTGGAACTTAAAAATTCTGCCACCTATTCCTTTATGGTCTCCATGCTGGATTCCGCCGGTAAGCTTCAGACCAAACTGGTGCAGTTGTCCTATATTAATAAAAAACTGGGTATCATCTTTTTCTGCCTTTCCGACATAACAAAAGAAACCGCGGAGAAGCAAAAACAGATTCAAAAGTTCAAAGCCGCCAAACTGGAAGCAGATAAAGCCAACCAGTCCAAATCCAACTTTCTCAGCAGCATGAGCCACGACCTGCGCACTCCCTTAAACGGAGTCATCGGTTTTACCGAACTGGCCCTCCAGGCCGAAACCCGGGAAGAAAAGCAGGCTTATCTGCAAAAAATAAAAACCTCCGGCCAGCTGCTTTTAGACCTGGTGAACGATACCCTGGACCTATCCCGGATTGAGAGTGGTAAATTAGAATTAAAACTGGAGCCGGTCGATGGTAAAAACTTCTGGGAATCCATCGTGCTACCCTTAATCCCCACCGCAGCCATGAAAAAAGTCAACCTGGCCACGGACCCGGCCGCTTATCCCTCCGAAATGATCCTGATAGATAAGCTCAAGGTCAAAAAAATACTGTTAAATCTTATTTCCAACGCCATCAAGTATACCCCCGCCGGCGGTACGGTTAAAGTCAGCATCACCGCATTAAATAAAGCGCAGTGCGGCTATACCCGCCGCCTAATCGTCGAAGACAACGGCATCGGCATGAGTGATGATTTTCTCCAGCGGCTGTATGAGCCCTTTGCCCAGGAACACCGGCCGGAAGCGGCCAATGTAGTGGGAACCGGCCTGGGCCTTTCCATCGTTAAACGCTTCATCGACCTGATGCACGGAAGTATCCAGGTGGAAAGCAAACTGCACCTGGGTACCAGGTTTACCGTCGATTTGCCGCTGGAGCACTGGGAGAAAAAAACAGCAGCCATCCAGGCACAGCAGGAAGCCGTCTATGCTGCCGCCGAACAAGAAACCTTAACGGGTCGCAAGCTTCTGCTTTGCGAGGATAACCATCTGAACGCGGAGATCGCCATCCATTTGCTCAATAATAAACACTTGTCGGTAGACTGGGTCCAAGATGGCCGGGAGGGACTGCAAAAGTTTCAGAATTCCCTGCCCTATTATTATGATTTAATTCTGATGGATATCCGCATGCCTAACCTGGATGGCTACGCCGCCACCAAAGCTATCCGGCAGCTGACCCGCCCGGATGCCAGAACCGTACCGATCCTGGCTATGACCGGAGATGCCTTTGAGGAAGATATCCGGCACGGCCGGGAAGTAGGAATGAACGGCTACATCGTCAAACCGATCATCCCGCAGCTGCTCTACCAAACCCTGGTTAAACTGCTGGGAAATCAGCCGCGCCTGGATACGTCCCATTAGTTAGTGCAAGTTTATTTTACAAACATTCTAAAAGTGTAAATTAACCCCCAATAACAATAATGCTCCTGGTTCTTAGTAACCAGAAGCATTATTGTTTCCCTCTTATTCTCTTATGCCCAGCAGCATTTCCAAACCTTTCCGTCGTCCGGCCGGCAAAGCACGTATTTTCATGATAATCTTTTTCTCTTTTTCATTAAATTCGCCATACGTTTCTGTTCTCTCGCCAAGGACGTCGACATACTTGCTTTGAGGAAGATCATCCGTAAAGTAGGACACGTAACGGTTACAGATATTAGCCAGCTTCGCCAAAGTTATAACATCAGGAGTGCTGCGTCCCGCTTCCCAATCGCAAAGGGTTTGATTGGCAATACCTACCAGCTTTCCCAGCTCTTTTTGTGTCAATCCCAGGCGCAGTCTCTCGTCCTTAATGTGTTCTCCGATTGATTGTTTGTCCAAAAAGACCACCCCCGTTAGTTAGATTATAAGGTAACGGTAAAATTTTGGCACAAATACTACGAATAAAACGTAATTTGCAAATTCGCTTACAACGTATTATAATAATATAATAAAATTTCGTAAATAAGTAGAAAACTGTTTGTGTATTTTTATCTTTCTATAGTTATGTCGGTAGTAAACAAAACCTTAAGCCATCTGATTGGGAGTTTCTATGACTGACGAAAACGTAAGAATCAGAACAAACGAAGAAATCGCGGAAGAAATTAAGAATAAACCAGACCTGTATCAGTTTTTTGAAGATTTATTAGTACTGGAAAAAAATTCAGAAGCCGAAGGATCAAATCGGCCAGAGGTGCAACGATGGAATCTTTGTTATTTGTTGGATCACTATCATGATGAACGATAAAATACAAGCAAACTTAAACGCACAAGTAGAAGCCGCACAGCTAAACCATTGCAAGGTCCTGCTCTGTGAGGACGATTATTGCAGCGCCGAAATCGTTACCTTCTTTTTAAAGGAAATAAGAATAACGGTGGAGTGGGCTAAGGACGGGCTGGAGGGTTTTGCTAAATTTAGTAAGTCATCTCCCGGCTATTATGACTTGATTTTAATGGATACCAGTATGCCTAATTTAAATGGCTATATGGTTACCAGGTTCATCAGGAAACTTAATCGCCCCGATGCTGTTTCTATTTCCATCATCGCCTTGACCGAAGATACTTCGGAGAGCGCCGGCCAGCATTACAAGAGGGTGGGTATGAACGGACATATTATAAAGCCTGTTTTGCCTCTGACTTTTTCTCAGACCATTATCAAGCTCTTAAGTTCGGCTCGAACTTAGCTTTTTACTTTATACAAAAACTAAAACAGCATAGAATTAGAGCCCTGGAACTTGCTCCAGAGCTCTTTGTTTTTCTTAGCCTCGTAATCCGCTATATTGGCGGAGCAGCAGAGATTTATAAGTCCTCTATCGAAGTTATTTATACATGTTCTCAAAGGTTTGAGTAAGCTCGCTAATTAAATTAGGGGTATGTTCCTTAGACAGCTGGCGCAATTTATTATCCAATATTTGCTCCGTTATCCGGACCATCATCTTATCAGTCAGAGCATCTACTTCAGCTGCTGTCAGTCCCTCCATTTTATGAGTTTCAGTAAACTTAGTCATTTCAGCAACACTAATAGTTTCGTATTCTTTAGTGTCTACATAGGACTCCAGCGGATTAAAGATCACCTCTTCAAAACGTTTAGAAGCGATGTCGATCAGCTTCCCTGCCCCATTATCATCAGCCAGCATTTTGGTAAAAGCTTCATCTGACATACCGCTAAAAGCAGCTATAATCACCTTTTTATTTAAATCCATGGCATGCTGGGCTAATTTATTTTGACTGTCGTAAGACTTGGACTCATCAAAAGCCTGAACCATAACTTTGCGGAATTCCTCTCTCAAATTTACATTATTGTAGGTCGGTTCATCCATAGATTTCTTATCTTCAGTTTCTGCATAGCTGGGATCGTAATCCGTAGGACTAATGTTATAAGCAGCTTGCATATCAGAAGCAAACCACCTTTTGTTAGGTTGATGGTCCTTGTACAGCTTATCGCTGCCTACCAGGAAATAATCGTAGCGCAAAACAGGCTTGCCACCTGTGATAGGATCGTCCCAGGTAGCATCCAGAAAATACCATTTGTCATTTAATTTAACAATATTCCAGGCGTGATTTTCACCGGCATAACCCTCCATAAAGCGTACAGGAATACCTGCATCGGTTAACATCTTATACATCAGTAGAGCATAGCCCTGGCATACCGTGCTATTTTCTATCAACCCGTCATAGGCCGTAAACCGTTGTATGGTTTCATCGTAATTAATCTGGTTAACGACATAATCGTGTACATTCTTAACCGTCTCAAAATCATTGGAGCCAATTAATCCAGGCAAAACCTGTTTAACCGTTTGGTTAACAGCCGCCAAACAATCTGCAGGTTCGCGATAGATAATGTTAAACTGAAAATCTACACCGCCCTGTCCATTGCTAGAGGTGTTAAAGTCCCAGTTCTTCCAATTCCACCGTAAATAATCATAATCATCACTATTTTTTGCTGCCCGCATATTAAAAACTTGTTCCATAATCCCTTCGATGTTATCAGCAATTTCTGAGGAATCTCCCGTATAGGAAATAGTAAAGTTCTCTTTGCGTTCAACCATATTATTATACATTTCCTGGCAAAACTCATCTCTGTTGCTGGCGGCTTCGGCTGTGGACATCTGCCATACCAAAGCATCTGCTTCAGGCAGAGTTTCGGTTATGGTGAAACTGTTACCAGGCTGCAGGTTTAGTGCAAGTAGGAAAACAATGCTCCCCAACGATACCTTTAATGATCTTTTCATCTACCTATCCCCCATCTGTAGAAATTTTACCGCCTTGAAAATGAACTTGGAATTGCCCTTGCTAAAATGTAAGTTATCCCTTAAACTAAGCATATGGAGTTTCTCCTTTGCTGATGTTTGTTACTTATATCTTAGCAAACTTGGAACTCTTTTTCTATTGTTTTTTCACCCGGCGGGTGTGAATTTTGCAAGTATGGATCATTCAACAGCGGATGCTGTTAAAAGCCACCTCCGGAGTACATTCGTCTAGAGCACTTGACCGCTAACCTTATTAAGGAGGCGGAAAAGTTTAAAAATCTTAAAATTTATCTATTAGCCGTAAAAAAACCTCTTGACAACTACCTCATTTTTATGTATTATATATGAGTAACATCATTTGATGGTCCGCTAGCTCAGCTGGTAGAGCACCTGACTCTTAATCAGGGTGTCCGGAGTTCGATCCTCCGGCGGATCACCACTTGGGCGCTTAGCTCAGCTGGGAGAGCGTCTGCCCTACAAGCAGAATGTCGGCGGTTCGATCCCGTCAGCGCCCACCATTTTTTTTGCCCAAAATCAGATGATTTACTTACAATTAAACCATCTAAAGACATCAAGACAACTTTAAACAAACTTAAGGCACACCTTCGCGGCGTGCTTTTTTATTTTATCCAAATATTATAAAGCAGACAAAATAATTATATTTTATTACAGTTTTATGATATAAAAAAGACTGCTTTCATGGCAAAATAAGTACAGTAAGAACAGGAGACCACACACGGACATAACCTACTGCAAGCAGCGGCTGCACAAAGGTGCTCGCCGCCGGTAAAAAATTACACGGATGTGAAAGGAGAAAATCATGATTACTATGAATGAGAAACGTTTGCTGGACCGGATTAATGCCCTGGGAGAAGTTGGTATCGATGCGGAGGGCCGGAGGATCAGGCTGGCCGCTGATGACGGCGACAAAGCCGGTCGCGATCTGGTAGCCCGCTGGATGAAGGACGCAGGCCTGCGGGTGGTCGTAGATTATATCGGTAATATTTTCGGTATCTGGGAAACCGAAGAAAATAAGCACGAGCAGCCAGTGATGGTAGGCTCCCACATCGATACGGTTATCAATGCCGGCAAGTTTGACGGCTGCTACGGCGTGCTGACCGGTCTGGAAGTTATCCAGTCCCTGAAGGAAGCCGGCTGTAAAACAACCCGGCCGCTGGTGGTAGGCGCCTTTACTAACGAAGAAGGCGTACGTTATTCCCCTGATATGATGGGCTCCCTGGTTTATGCCGGCGGTCTGCCGGTTAAGAAGGCCCTGGCCATTGTCGGGGTAGACGGCACGGTGCTGGGCGACGAGTTAAAACGTATCGGTTATGCAGGCACCGTAGAGCCTGGTTTTATCAAACCCTGCGCTTTTATCGAGCTGCATATCGAGCAGGGACCTATCCTGGAAGCCGAAGGCTACCAGATTGGCGCCGTGGAGAACCTGCAGGGTATCTCCTGGCAGCAGATCACCATTGAAGGCGAGCAGAATCATGCCGGTACCACGCCTATTTCTTATCGTATCGACGCCGGCCTGGCCGCTGCCAAGGTTATTACCTTCATGCGGGACCGCTGCCTGAAATCCAAGGGCAAGACCCTATCTACCACCGGCTGCATCGAATTTAAGCCTAACGCCATCAACGTCATTCCTTCTAAGGCCGTTTTCACCGTGGATGTCAGAAATCCGGATGAAGCAGCTTTGCAGGCCGAGGAAAAAGCTCTGGCCGAGTACCTGAAGGAACTGGAGAAGTCCGATAAGGTCAAGATTACTGCCAAACGCTTATCCCGGTTTAAACCGGTACTGTTTGACGAGGATATTGTCAAGCTGGTGGAGAAATATGCGGCCAAGCATCACCTCTCCTGCCGCCGGATTACCTCCGGTGCCGGCCAGGATGCGCAGAACCTGGCGCTGCTCTGCCCCACGGCCATGATCTTTATTCCCAGCATCAACGGCATCAGCCATAATCCGAAGGAGTTCTGCAAGGATACGGATATGCTGGCCGGTGCCCAGGTCTTCCTGGATGCAGTGATGGAGCTGGCGGAAGTTAAATAAAAAAGCTGCAGAAAAACTCAGGACCGCGGCCAGGTCGCAGCTTAGTCACACCTGACCCGCTATCCGTAAATTATAAGTTCCTGTTGCCGGCCAAAAAGACAGCAGGAACTTTTTATTTATTGAATTTACCCGCAGATAGAGCTTGCATTTTTTATTTTTTTTTGTTATACTATGAATGTTCTTTTTGTCCTAACTACATACGGCCCGGTGGTTCAGTTGGTTAGAATGCCGCCCTGTCACGGCGGAGGTCATGGGTTCGAGTCCCATCCGGGTCGCCATTTGCCTCGGTAGCTCAGTTGGTAGAGCAAGGGACTGAAAATCCCTGTGTCCGCAGTTCGATTCTGCGCTGAGGCACCATCTTAAAATAAAAGCTTCCTATTATATATATGTATCAGAACCGGTCTTCGTCAGCTAAGCTGTCGAAGGCTTTTTTTGTATGCATATATTGCTCAAGTTTGCTCATTTATGCTTTAAATTGTCGCTAATTTTAAGAATATTGCTTATTTTTGCTTGACTTTGTTTAAGTTTGGTTATATTATTAAGACAACGAAACAAGAGAAAGAATTTTAAATCAAGCAGCTTTAAATAAAAAAGCTGAAGGTACCTGCAACCGTACCCAGCTTCCGCGTATATCTAGCTTATGGAGGTGACCTTATGTTAACCCAGGAACGCCAGGCCGGCATCGTCCGGCTGGTACAGCAGCATGGAGCCATGACTGTCACCGAACTGGCCGATATTTATCAGACTTCTGCTTCCACTATCCGGCGGGACTTGTCCGCTTTAGATGAACAGAATCTGGTCCAAAAGGTTTTTGGCGGTGCCACCGCCTGCCATCAGAATCAGGAACCTTTAGAAGAGAGCCTGGAAATCAAACAGCGAAAGAATATCGAGGCTAAGATAACCTTAGCCCGCTATGCGGCCAGCCTCATCGAACCCAATGATTTAGTCTACATTGATGCCGGTTCCACCACGGAGCAGCTGGCGGCCTTCATTACCGAAAAAACCGCGGTTTACGTGACCAACAGCATTCCCTTGTCCTGCAAACTGGCCAAGCGCGGGTTCAACGTCCGCCTGGTCGGCGGCATCGTCAAACCGACCACTGAGGCAGTCATCGGCAGCCAGGCCCGGCAGATGATTCAAAAGCTTAATTTTAACATCGGCTTTTTCGGAGCCAACGGTGTGACCATCAAAGAAGGCTACACCACCCCCGAGATGGAGGAGGCCGAAGGAAAAACCATCGCCTTAAACCATTGCAAACGTCCCTTTATCCTGGCGGATGCCAGTAAGATAGGTATCATCTCCGGCGTCAGCTTCGCAGCACTGAAAGCCGCCGGCCTGATTACCAACCATCTCACCAATCTGGAACTTAAGAATTATACTTTTGTAAAGGAGGTCCATCAACTGTGATTTACACGGTAACCTTTAATCCCTCTTTAGATTATGTGGTCAACATGCCCAGCCTCAAGGTAGGCGATATCAACCGGACCCAGGAAGAGGTCATGTACCCCGGCGGCAAGGGCATCAACGTTTCCCTGGTCCTGCACAACCTGGGACTGGCATCTAAGACCCTGGGCTTTACCGCCGGCTTTACCGGTTCCGAAATTATCCGGCTCTGCCAGGCTCACGGCTGCAGCTGCGATTTTATCCCGATTGAAAAGGGCTTCTCCCGCATCAACATGAAAATCCGGGCCCAGGAAGAAACCGCCATCAACGGCAACGGCCCGGAAATCACCGCCGCCCATCTCAACGAGCTGCTCGCTCAGCTGGATAAGCTTCAGGCCGAAGATGTCCTGGTCCTGGCCGGCAGCATCCCTTCCAGCCTTCCGGCTGATACCTATGAGAACATCCTGGCCCGGCTGCAAAACCGGGGCATCAAGTTCGTGGTGGATGCCACGGGAGATCTTTTAGCCAATGTGTTAAAATACCGGCCCTGGCTGGTTAAACCCAACAATTATGAACTGGCCGAGGTCCTGAACCTGACCATCAGCACCGAAGATGAACTGGTAGCCGCCGCCAAGGAACTGCAAAAGCGCGGCGCTCAGAACGTACTGGTTTCCCGGGCCGAGAACGGCGCCCTCCTGGTCGATGCTAACGGCCAGGTTCATAAACGCCCCGCCCTGAAGGGCAGGCTGGTCAACTCGGTGGGAGCCGGCGACAGCATGGTGGCCGGATTCATCGCCGGATACCTGAAGCATAACGATTATGAGGAGGCCCTCTTGTGGGGCTTGTCCTCCGGCAGCGCCAGCGCCTTCAAAGAATGGCTGGCTGAACTCCCTGACATTGAAGCATTAATTAGGAGGTATAATAATCATGAAAATCACTAACCTGTTAAACTCCTCATCCATGGACCTGCACGCTGCAGCCGCTTCCAAGAGTGAAGCTATTTCCAAGCTGGTGGAATTGATGAATGCCGGCGGACGCCTGAACGACAAGGCCGCTTACAAAGCAGCCGTATTAAAAAGAGAGGCTGGCGGCAGCACCGGCGTTGGCGAAGGTATCGCCATCCCCCATGCCAAATCGGCCGCCGTTAAAGAAGCCGGCGTAGCCTTCATGCGCTGCGATGCCGGGGTAGATTTTGATTCCCTGGACAACGAACCGGCCAAATTGTTTTTCATGATTGCCGCTCCCGAAGGCAAGAATGACCTGCACCTGGAAGTTTTAAGCCATCTGGGCACCCTCTTAATGAACCCCGAGGTTACCCAGGCCCTCTTAGCCGCTCAGAGTAAAGAAGAAATCTGCAGCATTTTAGATAAGGAAGAAGCTGCCAAGTTTACCGAGGAAGTTGCCGCAGCCGAGACCGCGGCCGCAACCGGCTCTTACCGTATCTTAGCCGTTACCGCCTGCCCCACCGGCATCGCCCATACCTTTATGGCCGCCGAAAGCCTGGAGCAGAAGGCTAAAAAGCGCGGTATTTCCATTAAAGTTGAAAAGAACGGCCAGGCCGGTGTGAAAGACGCGCTGACCGCCGCTGAGATTGCCGCCTGCGACGGCATCATCGTGGCCGCCGATAAGGACGTAGCCATGAACCGTTTTGATGGCAAACCTGTGGTCATCACCAAGGTAGCCGACGGCATCAACAAAGCCGACGAACTTATTGATAAAGTTCTGAACGGCGAAGCTCCTATTTACAAAGCCACCGGCGCCAAGGACGAAGGCGCCGCAGCCGTGGAAAACGAGAGCATCGGCCGCAAGATTTATAAAGATTTGATGAACGGCGTTTCCCACATGCTGCCCTTCGTTATCGGCGGCGGCATCCTGATCGCCCTGGCCTTCCTCTTAGATGTGGGCAATGCCGGTACCGCCAAGTTTGGCAGCGGCACCCCCACCGCTGCTTTCTTTAAGAACGTAGGCGGCGTAGCCTTCGGCATGATGATGCCCATCCTGGCCGGCTTCATCGCCATGAGCATCGGCGACCGCCCGGCTCTGATGCCCGGCGTCGTAGCAGGCCTGCTGGCCAACGCCGGCGGCAGCGGTTTCTTCGGCGCTTTAATCGGCGGCTTCGTAGCCGGCTACTTAATCGTCGCCCTGAAAAAAGCCACCAACGGTATGCCTTCCTCCCTGGAAGGTATCAAGCCTATCCTGATTTTCCCGGTCTTAGGCCTTTTAATCATCGGTTTCTTAATGACCTTCGCCATCAATCCTCCTACCGCCGCCTTCAACGGCTGGCTGAATGAGACTTTAAAGAGCATGGGTACCGGCAGCAAGGTCATCCTGGGCCTCATCCTGGGCGGCATGATGAGCGTAGACTTCGGCGGACCTATCAACAAGGCAGCCTACGTCTTTGGTACCGCCTCCCTGGCCGGTGCTAACGGCGCTGCGGTTTCCTCCCCCATCATGGCCTCCGTCATGGCGGGCGGCATGGTTCCTCCTTTGGCCATCGCCATCAGCATGCTGATCTTCAAGAAGAAATATACCAGCCGCGAACGTCAGGCCTGCCTGCCTAACATCATCATGGGCTGCTCCTTCATCACCGAAGGCGCTATCCCCTTTGCGGCCGCCGACCCCATCAGGGTCATTCCCTCCTGCGCTATCGGCAGCGCCATCGCCGGAGCTCTCTCCATGGCCTTTGGCTGCTCCCTGCCCGCACCTCACGGCGGTGCCTTCGTGTTCGGCGTCGTAGCCAACTGGCCTATGTACGCTGCCGCCATCCTGGTTGGTGCGGTCCTGGCTGCCTTTATCCTGGGCTTTGTTAAAAAGGATGCCGTAGAAGAATAATCACCTGACAGGCACCAAAAATTAGTTTAACCGGGCGGGAAATAATCTTTCAGCCCGGTTAAACTTAAATTATTTTGTGCTTTATGTCTTAAATAACCATAAAGATGCATTTTTTGCCCAATTAAAAAAATGTTCCTTAATAATAGTACAAATTATTTTATTATTCAAGAAATTATGTTATAATGTGGGTAGCGATTTTAAGTCATGAGCCAGACAGTCACAGCTGACCTGCTCAACCAAACTATAAGGAGGCTTTTTAGATGAAAGAATTTGCTTACACTGTAAAGGATCCTGAGGGCATTCATGCTCGTCCAGCCGGACTTTTGGTTAAAGAAGCCGGTAAGTTTAAATCCAAGATTACGATTACCGCCGGCAGCAAGCACGGTGATTTAAAACGTATTTTCGGGGTAATGGCGCTGGGCGTAAAGACCGGGACCACGGTTACCATCTCGGCTGAGGGTGAAGACGAAGAGCCGGCCATTGCCGCTATCGAAGCCTTTATGAAAGCCCATCTGTAATTTTGAATAGCTGATAGATGTGCTTTTGCGAAAACAAAAGCACATTTTTTTTACAGTATTTTGTACAGGAGGAAATATTATGCTGGTATTGGAAGGCAAAAGCGTTTTCGCCGGTATCGCTATCGGTCCGGTAATTCTTTATAAACGTATGGTCCACACAGTGGCCGGTCATGTGGTCACCAACCCGGAAAGCGAGGTAGCCAGATTTCGCGCCGCCCGTTTGACCGCCCAAAATCAAATTAAAGCCTTGTACGAAAAAGCCCTGACCGAGGTGGACGAGAAGACCGCCAATATATTTGACGTACATCAGATGATGTTAGACGATCTGGACTATATTGAAGCCATCGAAAGCACCATCCGCACCCAGAAGATGAACGCCGAATATGCGGTTAACGCCACGGCGGACAGCTTTGCCAAGATGTTTGCCGCCATGGACGATGCCTATATGCAGGCCCGGGCCGCTGACGTGAAAGATATCTCCGGCAAGGTGCTGAATATCCTGACCGGCGGCAACGAAGGTTTGGTCACCCTGGAGAAACCTTCCATCCTGGCCGCCAACGACCTGGTTCCCAGTGAGACCGTGTCCCTGGATAAGAATAAGATCATGGCCTTTATCACCGAGGCTGGTTCCACTAATTCCCACACCGCCATCCTGGCGCGCACCATGGGTATCCCGGCCATCGTGGGCCTGGGCAATAAATTAGTCGCCAACCTGAAAAACGACCTGACCGTCATCGTGGACGGCTTCGAGGGCAAGGTTTACATCGACCCGGATGCCACCACCTTAAGCGTCATGTCCGCTAAATTGGAAAAAGATAAAAAACACAAAGCCTTGTTAGCTGATTTGAAGGGCAAACCCAACGAGACCAAATCCGGTCATCAGATCAAGGTTTACGCTAATATCGGCCAGCCCAAGGATCTGGCCGCGGTGCTGGATAACGACGCCGGCGGCATCGGCTTGTTCCGCAGCGAGTTTTTATACCTGGGACGGGACAACTTCCCCTCCGAGGAAGAACAGTTCACCGCCTATAAGACAGTGCTGGAGACCATGCACGGCAAAGAAGTGGTCATCCGCACCCTGGATATCGGCGCCGACAAACAGGTAGGCTATTTCAATCTGCCCCACGAGGACAATCCGGCCTTAGGCTACCGGGCCATCCGCATCTGCCTGACCCAGCCCGAGATTTTCAAGACCCAGCTGCGGGCCATCTTACGGGCCAGCGCTTTTGGCAAAGCGGATATCATGTTCCCCATGATCACCTCCGCCAAGGAAATTGAAGATGCCAAGGCTATCGTCAGCGAGGTTAAGGAAGAGCTGAAACTCAAAGGCATCGCCTTTGATGAAAATATTAAGATCGGCATCATGATCGAGACCCCGGCGGCCGCCGTCATCAGCGACGAGCTGGCTAAACACGTGGACTTCTTCAGTATCGGTTCTAACGACCTGACCCAGTACACCCTGGCCATCGACCGGCAGAACACCTCCCTGGACCGTTTCTTCAACGCGCATCATCCCGCTTTGTTAAGGCTGATTGCCCATACTGCTGAAAGCGCCCATGCCAATGGCATCTGGGTCGGCATTTGCGGTGAGCTGGGCGCCGATCAGGCCCTGACCGAAGAATTTATTAAGATGGGCATTGATGAGCTCAGCGTTTCGCCGGCTTCCATCCTGCCCTTACGGGAAAGAATCAGAAATATTGACTGAAAACCAGGCTCAGCGCCGATTACAAGCGAAGCAGCCCCCAAGGTTCCGGCTGCTTGCAGCTGACGCAATGCCAGGATAAATGGCCCCAAGATTTAGTCCCGGTCTGGCAGTTGATGTTTTTTACCAAAAACATCAACCACCGGCCCGGGGCTTTCTTTTTAACCAAAAACATGCCTCTTTATGCCAGGTTGATGAATTTTTTAAATTTTTTCAATTTTCTATTGTTTTTCTTAAACTTTTGAGGTAAAATAAATGTACAGTATACTGTATACAGGGAGGAAGATTTATGCCTGACATTAAACCTGATATAAACTTAGAATTAAAAAACGCTTACAACTATGGTAATCAATTCACCCGCTACGGCGAATGCGCCAGCTACATTCCGGAGCTGGCCCTGAAAGACCCCACCCATCTGGGGGCCGCCATCTATACTCTGGACGGCGAAGAATACGCAGTGGGCGTCTGCAACGAGCGCTTTTCCCTGCAGAGTATTTCCAAGCTGGTCAATTTAATCCTGGCCATTGAACAAAACGGGCAGGACTACGTCTTCACCAAGGTCGGCTACGAGCCTACCGGCGATTCCTTTAACTCGCTGGTCCGGCTGGACAAACTGACCAAAAACAAACCTTACAATCCTTTGATCAACGCCGGCGCCATCGCCGTTACCAGCTGTTTACGCGGTGTCAACCTGGAAGAGAGAAAGAAGATAGCGCTGAACTTTACCCGTAAGCTTTTCGGCAGCGAGCGGCTGAAGATTAACGAAAATGTATATGCTTCCGAGAAAGCTACCACTTATAAGAACCGGGCCATCATCAACCTGATGAAGTCCAACGGCATCATCGAAAGCGATAACCTGGAAGATATCCTGGATTTGTATATTTCCTTATGCGCTATCGAAGTCAACTGCAAGGAGCTGGCGGTCTTCGCCGCCATGCTGGCTAACAACGGCCAGAGCGTTAAGACCGGCGAGCAGCTGGTTCCGCTGCATATCGTTAAATTAATCCGTTCCCTGATGGTTACCTGCGGCATGTACGATTACTCCGGCGAGTATGCCTCCAAAGTCGGCATTCCCTCCAAGAGCGGCGTGGGCGGCGGCATCATGGCGGCGGCCATCGGCAAGATGGGCATCGCGGCCTACGGCCCGTCCCTGGACCGGACCGGCAACAGCATGGGCGGCCTGAAGGTCATGGGTTATCTGTCTGAACACCTGGATTTAAATATGTTCTAGTCCTAAGGGCGGCCAAGATTTTTCTCCGCCAGCGGGCCGGATTTTCGGAGTTAGTAATTCTGGCAGTTTTAGAAACAAAATATTATATTTAAACGCAAAAAATAGCCGTTCAACATCTTTTAGCTCAAGATGCTGAACGGCTTTTTAGTTGCAACGGAAACTGCAAACAGGACCTATTGAAGCTCCTTGGAGTAAGTGCGTTTTAACCAAGAGCCTCAACCGAAAATCGCATTGACGATTAGCAGAACTACGAAACCAATCGCCCAGGCAATGGTGCTGGCCACGGAGTACAGACGCAGCTGCTCTTTGCCGTCGGTAATACCGATGGAGCGGTTGACTACCCAGAAATAACTATCATTGAAATAGGAGAAGAACAGGGAACCTACGCAGGCGGCCAGCGCGGCAAAAATCGGCTGGACCTGCATGTTAGCGATAATCGGCGCCGTAATGGACGCGGCGGTGATCATGGCCACGGTGCCGCTGCCCTGGATAAACCTGACGATGGTGGAAATAAGGAACGGCAAGAGCAGCGCCGGAATAGAAGCCTGGGCCATATTCTTGGCAATAACTGCGCCTACGCCGCTGTCGCGGATCAGCATACCGAAGGAACCGCCGGCGCCGGTAATTAAAATGATAATGCCGGCCGACTTAATACCTTTTTCCATTTCTTCAATGACTCTGTCCCGGGGCAGGGAACCGGTCAAACCGTAAATGCAGATGACCAGGCCGATACCCACCGCCACGATAGGAGAGCCCAGGAACTGAATCAAATCATAGGTAAAGCCCTTCATCTTCATAGCCGCCGTCACAGTAGCTAAAAGAATGAAGATAATAGGAGCGACGATAGGAGCGAAGGAAATAACCGCGCCCGGTAAATTAGCATCGTCTTCCATCTTTTCCATATTATCCAGCTTCTGGATATAACTCTTATCACGGGTCCAGCCGCCGTCATCGGTAGCAATCTGCCAGATCTTGCCACCGGCGTACTTGGCAAAGAACAAAGTACCGATCAGCATGGGCACGGAGATAGCCAGGCCCCACAGGATCAAAGTACCTACGTTAACCTGGAAGATGCCGGCTACGCCGACCGGGCCGGGAGTAGGCGGTACCAGGGAGTGGGTGATAACCAGGCCGCTGGCCAGAGCCAGGCCGATGGAGATGATGGACTTACGGCTTTCTCTGGAAATAGCCTTGGCTAAAGGACACAAAATAACGAAACCGGAATCGCAGAAAATAGGAATGGAAACCAGGAAACCGGTAACGGCCATGGAAAGCTCCTCGCTGCCCTTGCCAAACAGATGCAGGAAGGTCAGCGCCATCTTTTTAGCGGCGCCGGAAACCTCAAACAACTGACCCATCATAACGCCGAAGCCGATGATGATACCGATGCTGCCCAAGGTGCCGCCAAAACCTTTGGTGATACTGGCGACAATCTTGTCAAAGGGCATCCCGCCGATAACGCCCACGATAATCGTGGCTACGATCAAAGCCAGGAACGTATGAATCTTGGTCTTCATGATCATATAAATCAAACAGATAATACCTATACCCAGACCAATAAGAATTTGGTTCTCCATAAAATAACCCCCCTTACTATTTTCCTTTGTTGCTTTTCTTACTTACGGCCAGATTAACTCATCGCACTTACTCTCTTTAATTTTTATTATTGAACATGAGTAAAATTGGGTGCATATTTAGCCGCCAGCAGGATGGCCTCCACCATGCTGATGGAATTGACAATGCCCTTGCCGGCGATGTCAAAGGCCGTGCCGTGGTCTACGGACGTCCGCAGGATCGGCATATCCAGGGTCACGGAAATGGTCCGGTCAAAATCGTAGGTCTTGGTGGCAATATGACCCTGATCATGATACAAGGACAACACCGCCTGGAATCTGCCTAAGAGCGCCTGATGGAAGATAGAATCGGCTCCGATAGGACCTACCACGTTATAGCCCAGCTTCTGGGCTTCCTTTACCGCCGGCTCAATTTCCTTGACCTCTTCCCAGCCGAAGAGCCCGTGCTCGCCGCAGTGCGGGTTCAACCCGGCCACAGCCATCTTGCCGGTAACACCTAACTGCTTTAGCGCCTTGGTGCAGCGCTTGATATACTCCAGCACCCGCTCTTTGGTAACCGCCTGGCAGGCCGCCATCAAAGACATATGCCTGGTCAGGAAGAAGACCCTCATCCCGGCCACCTCAAACATGGTCAGGGGATCAGCGGAACCGGTCAAGGCCCCGATAATCTCCGTATGGCCGATAAAGTTAACCTTGCCGGCCCGCAGGGACTCCTTGTTAATCGGGGTGGTCGCGATGGCATCCACCTGGTGGGCCATAGCCATCTCCACGCTCTTCTTGATAAATTCAAAGGCGGCCCGGCCGCACATGCCGTTCACCTGACCCATCTTCAGCTGGCTCATATCCACGTTGTGCAAATCTATCAGGTTAATCACGCCGGGCGCAAACTCCGCCTCCGTCACGTCCTGAATCAGATGCAGCTTAGCCGTCAGCTTACAAACCTTCAGCGCCTGCTCCATACAAGCCTTATCCCCTACCACAATCACATCGCACTGCTGCGCCAGCTTCTCATCCGCCAGCGCCTTCACCGTAATCTCGGCCCCAACACCGGCCGGATCGCCCATGGGCACGCCAATAATCGGTTTTCTCATCATCCAAGACCTCCTCTAAATGTACTTGCTATAGTCTAAATTACTGCTGAAGCCTTCGGCCCTGCAGCCCTTTTTAATCCAGGCCGCTCCCGGCCGCTTCAAGCAGCTTTAAAACAAATTTTAATTCTTACTTCTTCTCAGCCCCAGCATGACGGTTGTGGCTAAAGCTCTCAAACCAATTTTGATCCTTACTCCTTCTCATCCTGCTTCATCTTATTCAGGCACTGGCTGATGGTCGTGCGGTCCCCGACCATCCCGCCCTTGGTCACCACTTTCAGGTTGGGCAGCTTCCCGCCTAAGAGCCGGCCGTAGACCGCCAGGGGAATAATCTCATCCCGGACATCCACCCCCACCGCCCCCAGCTTATCAAACAGGGACAGGGAAATATCGCCGCCCGAGGCATAAACCCCGTCAAACTTACCGGTTTCCAGCAGCACCTGTACTGCGGCCCCGGTCAGGGTCTCAGACAGGATCTTGGAAACTTCCTCCAGGGACTGACCCTGCGCCTTGGCAATGGCCTGCAGGTCCAGCTTATCCTCGTTGCCCAAAGGCGTCGTGGTCAAAAGGAACAAGTCCTTCCGGTTAATAAGCTTCTTAATCTGCCCTACCGCCGCCGCAATCTCCTGCTGACGGCCTTCTTTGGTAAAGAAATTCTTGCCGTTCATAGGCACCAGGTAGATATCCTTTTCCTGCAGGATATAATCAATCTGCTGCCGGGTCAAGTCCGTCACGCTGCCGATAACCAGGAGGATCTTCTGCTCCGTCTTAGCGGCAAACTGCAGCTCCCGGGCATACATCATGGTAAAGGGCCCCGGGTCCACGGTGATAATTTTCAGCCCGCTTTGGATAGCCGCCCGGGCGATAATCTGAATATCCTCGTTGCGCACCGCGTCCAGAATGATAATCCGGGCCTGCGCCGCGCTTTCCTTCAGCTTCTCAGTCAGGGAAGCGGCGCCTTTGGCCACCTCTTCCAGGGTCAGATAAATATGGGGGTACTTGCTCTGACCGCTGACCAGCTTCTCCACATCATTGGTCTTAACCGGCATCTTGGCATCATGGCCCGCGTCCGAATCCGTCAGCAGCACGCCTTTCACCAGCATGGTCTTATGAATGACGATGCGCCCGGAGTCCGGGTAGGCCGGCACCACCACGGCGATCCGGTCATCGGCCAGACCGTCCAGCATGCCGTCGATTTCGGCCCCGATATTGCCTCTTAATGTCGAATCAATCCGCTTATTATAATAAGCGTCGTCCCTTTTTAAAGCCTCCGTGGCCTGCCGCACCCGCTTGTAAGCCACCTGGGCCTCTACGGCCCGGCTGTCCGTGGAATAGGCCAGGGCATCGGTCACATTGGCCCGACGTGGATCCAGCTGAAACAGGCTGGCCACGTTCATCCCCAGCTTCTTCAGCAAGGAACAGTTCGCATTGGCACCGGTCAAATCATCGGCCACCACCACATATTTAAACATTTGGCTACGCCCCCTTAAAATGTGCTTTCAGTTGCCGTCCCTATTAAAATGAGTTAGGACTAAATTTGGCTAGATAACGGGCAGCTCAGCTTCCCTCTGCTTGACCTAAACCGTCCGTACCTTACCGAACAGACCGTAGCGGTCCAGTTCCTCGTCGGTAAACTTATAATCCGTAATGATTAACGAAAACTCATCCAGCCCCGCCGCCTTGTACAACTTCTTCTTGCCAAACTTGCTCTTATCGACGACCAGCACGCTGGTCAGGCTCATCTTAAACATCATCTGCTTCAAAAAGACTTTGCTTTCCTGGGGCACCCCCAGATAAAAATCGCTGGTCACGGAAGAAGTACCGACAAAAGAAATATCCGCATTGTACATTTCCAGCTGCCGCACCGAAACATCCGTCGCCGTAGCGCCAGTCTCCGGCAGCACCTCTCCCCCCAGGATAATGACCCTGATGTTTTCGCACTGATACAGATGCAAGGCGATGTATAGGTCACAAGTAATCACGGTAAGATGCTGAAAGCTGGATTTTTTTAAGGCCTCGGCAATCTCGAAGATTGTCGTACCGGCATCCAGCACGATGGTCATCCCGTCCCGTACCAGCCGCACCGCCTCCGCCGCCAGTCTGGCCTTGACCGTTTTATTTTCAGCCTTCTTGCTTTTATACAGGTATTCATCGGTCAGATTCCCCGGCAGCATGGCGCCCCCGTGGGTTGTACATAAAAGGCCCAGCTGTTCCAGCTTCTTAAAATCCCGGCCTATGGTCATGGGAGTTACCGCCAAAGCCTGGGCCAGTTCCTGTCTGGTAGCGCTTTCGTGCTCGCTTAGGTATTCCATCAACTGCTTACGCCGATCAACCGCTAACATCCCACCAGCCTCCCGTCTGCCAGTTTCTGCATAAAACCTCATATTTAAAGTTATATTTGTTTTGTTTTGTTATTATTTTTTATAATTTGTTACTTTATTTTATTTTAACCCAAATATAAAGTGCTGTCAATAACAATAAATAACATAATTCAAATAATTCTCGCAATTATCAGTATAAAAATACTGATTTTACGGTACAGAGCGCAAAAAAAGAGCCTCTGCCGACGAAAAATCCGCCCGACAAAGGCTCTTTCTTATTGTATCCTTATTCGCAAGAAAACGGCAACAATGCCACGTTCCGAGAACGCTTGATGGCCGTCGTCAGCTGACGCTGATGCTTAGCGCAGCAGCCGGAGATACGACGCGGTAAAATCTTGCCCCGCTCAGTGATGTACTTGTGCAGTTTAGCTACATCCTTGTAATCGATCTCTTCAGCTTTATCAACACAGAAGCTGCAAACTTTTCTTCTGGTTCTTCTGCCTCTTTCACGTTTCATTCGCTTAACCTCCCTAATTAGAATGGGATGTCTTCTTCCATCGGCACGGTGGAACCTAAAGTTTCCATGCCGCTGGGGGACCCGGCTGCTCCGCCAGTTGCGGCGTTAGCACCCTCGGCGCTGTTTTGGCTGGACGTGGGACGTACACCACGGTTAGCACTAGCTGATTTCGGCTCAACGAACTCCACGTTGTTGGCGATAACTTCCGTTACCCAACGCTTAATTCCGTCCTTGCCGTCATAGCTCCTAACCTGCATCCTGCCATCCACCATGATACGCTGACCCTTAGAAAGACTGTTCCCGCATAACTCCGCAGACTTGCCCCAGACAACTACCGGGATGAAATCTGCCTCACGTTGGCCTTCCTGATTTGTAAAAGGTCTGTCTACCGCCACCGTAAAGGAGCACACCACTTTGCCCGAAGGCGTATAGCGTACTTCCGGATCACGAGTAAGGCGGCCCATTAAAATAACCTTGTTCATACTTAGTTACCCTCCTGGTTATTCACCTTTCTTAATAATCATGTGGCGCAGTACTTCATCGGTAATTTTCATAACGCGGTCAAGCTCTTTAACAGCTACAGGTTCGGCGTTGAAAGTTACGAGGACATAAAAACCTTCGCTTAAGTCGTCAATCTCATAAGCCAGATGTTTTTTGCCCCAACGATCCGTCTTTTCTACCGTACCACCATTGGCGGCGATCAGATCATCGAACTTCTTAATAACAGCTTCGATGGCATCCTCTTCAACCGGTCTAATGATGTACATGACTTCGTATGCTCTCACGAAATCACCTCCTTCTCTGGACTTTCGGCTCCTTCTACAGGAGCAGAAGAAGTATATAGTCTCTATATACAAGCTTAATTATATTATCATTTTTGAGCCAGCTTGTCAAGGATTTTAAGATTAGCCAGCACGTCCTTGTCCCCCGGTTTCAAAATCAAGGCCTTCTGAAAATCCTCCCGGGACCGGTCGTATCTCCCCAGTTCCAGGTTGGCGAGTCCCCGGTTGTTATAATAATAAAAATCTTGTTTCAGGGCCAGAGCCGCATCATAATCCGCTACGGCCAGCTCGTACTCCGCCCGGCGGGCGTGGCAGTTGCCCCGGTTATAATAAGCGGACGAAACATTGCTGGAATCCTGCCCCTTAGTCAGGCTCAGGGTAAACTCATCAATGGCCTTGGCATAGTCCTTCATCTGGGAATAAATCTGCCCCCGCACGAAATGAGGATAAGCGGAGTTAGGATACATCTGGGTCACCTTGTAGCTGTCGGCCAGGGCTTTCTCATTTTCCCCCAGCTCCCACAGGGTATTGCACCGGTTATTTAGAAACAGGGAATTATTAGGCTCCAGGGCCACCGCCTGGTTCAAGTCCGCCAGCGATTTAGCAAAATCCTTCATCATATAATAGGCATAACCCCGGTTGCCAAAATACAGCGCCTCTTTAGGATTTAAGCCGATAGCGGCGGTCAAGCTGGGAATACTGGCCTGATACTCCTCCTGCAGCTGACAAATCATCGACTGAAAATAATAAGCCCGGTCATTGCGGGGATTATACCGCAAGGCCTCGTCCACTTCCGCCTGGGCTTTGGCAAAGTCATGCTTGGTCACATAATAGGAGGCCAGGCCGGTATGCGCCCGGGAAGAGGTAGGAGCAATGGCCACTGCTTCCCGCAGCAGCTTATAGGCGCCCTCCAAATCCGTGTCCATGATCTGGTTAACCTGGTCCAGCTTGGCCGTTACTTCCGGCGTATCCGCTGTCTGGTTAGCCTTCGACCCGGCCAGGCCCTGATCAACCGCCGCTTCTGTGGCCGTGCTTTGCTCCGCCCCCGCTACCGGCCGTGAGGACGCAGCGGCCGCCGCAACTGTACCCGGCAGCACCAGGCCGGCACTACTGCCGGCTAAAAGCACGCTGACGATTAAAATACTTAATTTTTTACCTGAGTCCCGCCTAAAGTTAAAATTTCCCGCCTGAAGTTTCTTGGCCATAAGTTCCCCCTGCTTTCTTAAAATTTACCCGCCGGCATACGCCGTTTATAGCTTAAGACGCCTTACGTTCAATCTTTAGCTGCTTTGATTATAACATAGGATACAAGCTCTCACAAGTTTTTAAAGACACAAAAACCAGGGTCCAGGCCCTGGTTTTTATGTTTCTGGTTTTTATGCTTCTGGTTTCTGCTTTCTGCTTTCCCTATTTTACGGCTTACTTATGGTAAGCTGCTAGCGTTTTCTCAGCCACGCTTTTTATATTTTATAGCAATTGCTTCTAATATATTGCGCTCTGCTTATTTCACCCGGCCACGCCGCTACTTAGTATTGACCTCCACAAAATCGTCGATGGTCCTGCCCGGCGCCACCATGGGCAGCACCAAATCATTGGTCCCGATGACCACTTCGATCACGTAAGGCCGGTCGGATTTTAAGCCGGTCGCCAGCGCCTTTTGAAACTCCTCGCAGGTAGTGACCCTGGTCCCGTCGGCCCCGCAGGCCCTGGCCATCCCGGCAAAGTCAAAAGGAGTCAGCTCGGTGGAAGAATAGCGCTGATGATAGAACACCTGCTGCCACTGATGCACCATGCCTAAACAGCTGTTATTAAAGACGATGCTCACGAAGGGAGTCTTTTCCCGCACCGCCGTGTACAGCTCGATGCCGGTCATCTTAAAGCCGCCGTCGCCGGAGATATGCACCACCTGGCAGTCGGGCCGGGCTAACTTAGCCCCGATAGAGGCCGGCAGGCCGAAGCCCATGGTACCGCAGCCGCCGCTGCTTAAGAAATTGCGGGCCCAGTCGATTTCCAGGTACTGGGCCGTCCACATCTGATTCTGGCCTACGTCGGTAACAAAAATCATGTTCCGGTTCTTCTGGTATTCGGCGTTAAGCTGCTTAATGACCCAGGGTGCCGTCAAATGCTCCCCGTTTAAAGCGCTGCGGTCCTCGGTCTTATCCCAGTCCCGCACCTTCTGCCACCAGGCATCCAGCTTAAGCTTATGGACCCCGGCATTAAGTTCCCGCATGTTGGTGGGCATATAGCCCACCAGGGCGATAGAAGTAAAAACATTTTTATCCATCTCGGAAGGATCTATGTCTAATTGAATAATGGTCTTCTTACCTAAGAAACGTTTCCGGTCACCGGTAACCCGCTCGCTTAAACGACTGCCGGCCACCACCAGGACATCGGCCTCGCTGACCGCCATGTTCGCCGCGATATGACCGTGCATCCCGCACATGCCCAGGCACTGCTTCTCCCAGCCCGGCAGAACGCCCACCCCCATGAGGGTGTGCACCACCGGCATCCCGGTCTTATGGGCAAACTCTATGACCTCGGCCTCACTGCCGCTGTGAACGCTGCCGCCGCCAATGAGAAGCACCGGCTGCTTAGCGGCATTGATAGTCTCCACCGCTTCTTGGATCAGGTCTTCATCCGCTCCCTGAATCCGGGCCGAACGGTATTTATTAGCAGCAGCTTCCTGCCACTCCACCAGCTCCACCTGCAGGTTGCTGGGGATATCCACCAGCACGGGGCCGGGCCGTCCCTCCTTGGCGATGGCAAAAGCCCGCCGCAAGGTCGGCACGATGTCCTCCACCCGCCGTACCAGCTTATTATATTTGGTAATGGGCATGGTCACGCCCACGATGTCGATCTCCTGAAAGCTGTCCCGCCCCAGGTTGCTGACCGCCACCTGGCCGGTGATGGCTACCATGGCCACGCTGTCCAGATAAGCCGTAGCGATGCCGGTAACGATATTGGTGGCGCCGGGACCGGAAGTAGCTATGCACACGCCCACCTTGCCGGTAGATCTGGTATAGCCGTCGGCAGCATGAACCGCCCCCTGCTCGTGAGCCGTCAGCACCGTCTTAAACGGCGCCTCGTACAACGCGTCAAACAGCGGGATAACCTGCCCGCCCGGATACCCAAACACCACCTCGGTGCCTAACTCGTGCAAAACTTTAACTATGGCCTGTGCCCCGGTAACTTTCATGGTCTGCCTCCTGGTAATCGTTTTAGCTGCTCAGTCCGCCGGCCTGATTTTCCTGACCCTTTACGGGCCTTGAAATTTTGGCCGCCCAGATGATACTTATTAATGCGTGGATAATTGCGAATTATTAATGCGCATAAGCGGCTAACTGCATACCGCACTGCTTGGTCAAAACTTTCAGCACCGTTTCATCCACCAGGTCGTCCAGGTTAACCTCCAGGGTCAGCCGGTCCGCCTCAGCGTGCATATGCAGATCCTGTACCTGCAGCCCCTGCTTGGCAAACACCCGCAGCACCCGCGGTAAAAAAGTTTCCTCGTTCTGACCCTGTAATAATAATTTCTTAGACATGATTTCTTCCTCCTTTTCGCTTTGACGGCAAATAAAAAACCCCTGCAATTTAATTGCAGGGGCGTAAAAACTATACGCGGTACCACCCTAATTTATTCCTCAGCACCAGTCTATCAACCGGTTCAGACTTAACGCATCTGGTACGCATCATGCTACTGGAGTTAACTTTCGCTGATGAGTTCATGGGTGATTTACTTGACCGACGCTCCGTACCGCTTTGCACCAGACAGCGGCTCTCTGTAACTTCGCATTCCGTCTTTCTTCCCAGTCATCACATTTAATGGCGATTTGAAATTAAAAATATTATCCCATGGAAAGGGTATCTTGTCAAGGACTTTTTAGAGTTTTTTCAAAATTAAGGCAAAATAACTTTAACGCACCGTTTTACTTCGGCCGCACCTGGCGCACCAAAAACTTCCCGGCGCCCGCCTGGCCGCTAAACCGTCCCTCCCGGCAAACGATCTCGCCCTTACTTAAGACCAGCTTTAAAGCTCCCTGGAGCTTCAGACCTTCATAACAAGAATAATCCACCACCCCGTGCAGGTTCTTAACCGTCAGCTCGCCGCTGCCCCGGGGATCGATTAACATAACATCTCCGTCGGCCCCGGGCTGAAGCGTTCCTTTTTGGGGATAAGCCCCGTAAATCCGGGCCGGGTTGGTGCATAAAAGTTTAACAAACTGCTCGATGGTAATCCGTCCCTGCATAACACCCTCGGAGAACAGAGCCATGACCCGTTCCTCAATCCCGGTACCGCCGTTAGGACACTTGGTAAAGTCGTCCTTACCTAATTGCTTATCCGTCTTATAATAGAAGGGACAATAATCCGTGGCCACCACGTCCACCGTGCCGTCGGCTAATCCTTCCCACAAGGCCTGACAGTCCTTGGCCTTCCTCAGGGGCGGCGACATGATGAACTTCAGGCCGTCCTCCCGTTCATAAACTTCATCGGTCAGCAGCAGGTACTGGGGACAAGTTTCCACGTAAATATTTTTCTGGCCCCGAGCCCGGGCCTCCCGCACCACCTGCAGACTTTCCCGGGCCGACAGATGCACGATGTACAAAGGCGCGTCCCCCGCCAGATGGGCGATATGCAGCATCCGGTCCACCGCCTCGGCCTCCACCTCATTGGGACGGCTTAAAGCGTGATACTTGGGCGCTGTCTTGCCCTCACTTATCAGCCGGGCCCGGTTATAATTAACGAGAGAATCGTTCTCGCAGTGCACCGCGATAGGCGTATTTAACTCTTTCGCCTTCTGGAAGACCCGCAGGCAGCCGGCATCTGGAATGGCAAAATTATAGGTCAGATAAATCTTAAAGCTCTGGATACCTTCCCGGGCCAGTTCCTCCATCTCCCGCAGGGTGTCCTCCGTCACTTCCTGAATGACCCCGTGCAGACCGTAGTCGATCACGGCCTTACCGGCTGCGGCTTTTTTATACTGCTCAATCTGATACCGGAGAGAACAGCCCTTAGGTCCGAAGGCCAGATGCTCGATCACGGAGGTAGTGCCTCCGCAGGCCGCCGACCGGGTACCGGTGAAAAAATCATCGGTGGTATGGCAGGCCCCGGCCTGCAGGCTGATATGGGTGTGCACATCCACCGCTCCTGGCAGCACATAGAGCCCCGCCGCCTCTATCACCTGAGCCCCGGTTTCCTCAAACCCGCCGCCCAGCGCCTTGACCTTCCCCGCTTCGATTAATACATCAGCCTGAAAATGCTCCGCTTCCGTTACTACCGTACCCTGCTTAATAATCGTCCTCATGACCTGCCTCCAGCTTTATGCCTGCTCTAACCTTAACCCCGTCATCGTCTGGTACAGTCCAGGCACAAATAGGGGTGCCAAGTCAGTAAAATCTGCCGCTGCCTTAGCTTTTCTTTTCCCTAAAAAATTTTTAGAGATAATAAATTATTGTAAGATTAGTATAACTAATCACCGGTTAATTGTCAACTGGATTCTGTAAAGCATCTGTCCGCCCAAAATCTGTAAACTTCCGGTTAAAACTTAGGTTAAATCCCTGTTAAGCCAGCTCCGCTTGTCTATGGAGTCTTTTTAACAAACATCTGTCCTTTATCAACACACGCACAAAATATTGACCGGCCTTAAAGAGAATTATCAACATTATCCACAGGTCTATCCACAGAATCTGTGGATAACTAGTCATTTTTTCTGCTTAAAAGGCCTTTTTTAACACTTTTACCTTAAAATTAGGGTATTTTACCCCACTTTATGCACAACCTGTGGATAAGTCCTGTGGAAAACTCCCCTTTTATGCACACCACTACATCTAGTAATTTAAAACAAATTTTTGAGGCAAACACTACCACTGGTGTTATCTTTGCTCCTTTGTCAAGGGGTAATTTTGTAAACCGCCGTAATTATTTTTTATTTAAGGTCTTGACATTTAGCTTTGTTTTATAAAGGGCACGTCCACAGCCGCTTTACTTTAAAGATAATTGTCAGAAAATAAAAGAAGCTCAATAAAAATATACGTTCCGACAATAAACGCCAAGTAGGGCTTGACAAGAAATATATGAAAAAAAATAAAAGCAGCCCTATTAACGTACTATATCATCTATAGGGCTACTTTTTATAGTATTCTAATTTCAAGATCTCTATTTAGGCGGAAAATGCCTTAAATTATAAGCGATATGGCAACTTTCCTCCAGCTCTTCCAAAATATAAAAGGCATCCAGGAGATTTTTACCGCCCACCACTGGACCATGATTTTTTAAAATATAACCGTCGCTGTCCTTAACCACCTTCCTAAAAGCGGCAAACAGCTCTGCACTACCTGGTTTTTCATAATCGACCAGCCCCACCGTACCAAGTTTCATCTTCAAGTAAGGGGTAGCCGGTGGAACACAATCCGCTTCGTTAACATGCTTTTCCATAGACCACATCGTCGCGTAAAAACTATGAGTATGAAGCACAGCCTTGATACTGCTATCCTTTTCATAAAGAATCCGATGCAAAGGTAATTCCTTACTAGGCTTGCGCCCTGACAAAAGCTCTCCCTCTAAAGATAATACAGAAAAATCTTCCGAAGTAAGGTTGCCGAAACACCCGCCGCTGGAGGTGATATATAGCCTGTCCTCACAGATAAAACTCATATTGGCGGCCGAACCAGCCACCTTGCCCCGTAAAAATAGCATCTTACCAATCCAGATAGCCTGTTCAATCATCGTCTTACTATCCATGATGTTATACCTCCTATTTTAATCTTACCGTATAAATTTAACTTTGACTCTAAAATTTTCTATTGCTAAGGTTCTGACGGCCAGTTCAAACCTGCTCGTCCAAAATCTGCAGCGCCCTGGTAAAGAAATCTTCCTGACCGAAGTTACCGGATTTTAAAACCAGCTGCAGGCGTTCGGAGTTAAGCGGCTCCAGCACGGGCACTCCGGGAGCTATTTCCACTCCGATGCGATAAGCCCCACAGTGCAGTGCTTCCGTCACCGCGCCGGAAGTTTCCCCGCCGGCCACGATTAACTTCTTCCAGCCGGACTTAACGGCTAAAAGCGCCAAAGCTGCCATCAGGCTTTCCAGCCGCCTGGAAACTTCTTCTTTGCCGAATTTATCCTGCATAGCTTTGACTTCTTCCGGAGCGGAAGAACTGTAAATTAGGACCTGGTCATAAGCAGCTGTAATTATCTGTTGCCATAACTGACGTGCCTTAGCCAGCACGTAATCCTCTCCAGATTCGGCCGCTTGTCCCTCAAACAACTCCGCTGGATTAATTTGCAGGGCCGGCCCCTGTTTCTGATAAGTCTGAATCTGCTTTAGGGTCATGGCCGAGCAGCTTCCGGCCAAAAGCAGGGCCGGGCTGGCTGAACCATATTTTTTTGCTGCGGGAATTGTTCTTTTTAAATCAGCCTTGCCATTTTTAGCCGCCTTCAGCTCCAACTTTACCGCCGTCTTTTCCTCCCGTGGTACCGCAATGCGGCTAACTTCCTTCCCACTTCCCGCCTGTAAATACTTATATCCTAAGACCGTCAAGATACCGGATCCGCCTGTAAGAAAAGTCCAATCGCCAAAATTTCTGGCAATCCGCGCCGCATCTTCGTCGTTAACATAATCAGGCACCACATAATAATGCTTATTTTTTCTAGCAAACGCCTCTATTAAAGGCTTGACCACGTTTTCAACCAGGTCCTTCTGCCTGATCAAAAGGCAGGGATATTTTCCCTGTTTCTGCATTAAAACAGGGATTGAGGCGCTGCACATAGGAGTAAGCGGATGATGCCGCATATGAGTTTCGTTCAAAGGCACCCCATCAACATACAGTTTCCCGTTTTCCACCGTGCGCCCGTTCACTGGTAGAGCCGGGCACAAGATTGTCCCCGGCAGGTTATATTTTTCTAAGATGGCGTCGGTAATGGGACCGATGTTGCCCTCATCCGTAGAATCAAAAGTGGAACAATATTTATAATAAAGATGCTCCGCCCCCCTGGCCTTCAGCCAGGCGCAGGCTTTTAAAGCCGCGTTCACTGCTTCCTTCGCCGGTATGGTACGAATTTTCAAAGCAATGACTACCGCCTCGATATCCTCCGGCAGAACAAAATCATCCGCCGGGATATCCGTCAGCAGTAAGGTCTGCAGACCAGCTTTTTTAATGAAAGAAGCTGCATCTCCGGCGCCAGTAAAATCATCGCCGAAACAACCTATCTTCAGTGTGTTCAAGATAATTCTCCTTCTTAGCCCAGGTTAGACATAAGCGCTTAAAGCTATAATATCAAAACTTCACCAAAATTTTGTCAGGCAAATAAAAAAATACGTTATGCAAAAGCGCGTAAAGCCCTTCAGGGCTTTACGCGTTTGAACAGTCATCAAGGTTTAAAAATAATTTTGATGGCAGCGTCGTCTTTATCCGCCGCATCAAAGCCTTCTTTGATTTCGTCCAGCTTGAAGCTCTTACTAATCAGCGGCTTAATCTTCACCGTGCCCTGAGCCACCGGACGCAATGCCTCAGGGACCCATACATAACGCTGCTGCCAGGTATGATGCACCAGACAGGTGTTAACAAATTCCAGGCCGTCATCATGCCAGCGGCTGATATTTAATTTGATCGGCGTAGTTACCCAGCTGTAGAAAACGAACTTGCCGTTATGGCGGATCAAAGCCGAAGCCGTATTAAAAGATTCCTCCGTACCAGCAGCTTCTACAACTACGTCAGCACCAATCCCGCCGGTAAGTTCCTTAACTATCTTTACGGGATCCTGTTCCCTGGGATTAATGACCATATCAGCACCCAGACTCAGTGCCAGGTCCAGTTTACCCTTGAGCACATCCACCACGATAACCCGGTAAGCCCCCTTCAGCTTAGCGCACTGAGCAATAATCTGACCGGCAAAACCTCCGCCCATAACTACGACCGTATCCCCTAACTGCACGCCACAGTGCAGCCCGGAAAACATGGCGCAACTGATAGGTTCGCCTAAGGAAGCAATATCCAGCTCCAAATTAAAGGGTACCGGCTGAAGTTGAAAAGCCTTGGCTTTAAAATACTCGGCGAAATTATTATTCCAGCCAAAAGCCATGACCTTGTCGCCCACCTTAAAATCGGCGACCTTATTACCTACTGCTACTACTGTGCCGCCGCTTTCATGGCCCAGCAGGAAGGGAAACTCCGGCGGCTGACGAAACTCCGCCGTCTGGGGAGGCATAAAGCCCCGGTAGAAACTCTTATCTGAACCGCAAATACCCATCAGATGATTTTTAACGATAATATCATCCTCACCGCACTCTAGTTCCCGTTCAATCAGTTCAATGTCAAATGGTCCGTTCAGACGGGCCGCTTTAGTGATAAATTTTTCCATAACAGTAATCCTTTCCTAAAATTTTTCTATACAAATATTCTTCTTAAATAATACCCATAAAATGGAAGATAATGGTAACCAGGGCACCGGTAAAACCAGCTACGGTAGAACCACCGCCCACGGCGCGGATGCCTTGCCGCACATCCATGTTAGACATGGTAACCGTTACCCAGAACCCGCTGGAATTAGCATGTTTGAACATCAAAGCACCGGTACCGCAGGCTAGAAAAGCCGCCGTAGGACTAACTCCTATCGCATCCAGCAAAGGCTCCACCAGAGCCGCTGCCGTCATAACGCCCAGGGCATTGGACCCGGTGATGACATGAATCAAGGCGGCTATAATAATAGGAATCAAGATGCCGGGGAAACCCATGCCAACAACCCCTTTGGCAATTTCTTCAGCTACTTTGGCGTTTTTAATGAAGATGGCCAGCACACCGCCCATACCGGTAACTATAATCGGCATGGCCGCATCCTTCAAAGACAAATCGACCCAATCATTTAAAACTAACTTGCTCTTCCATTTTTCTCCCGTAAGCGGCAGGGTCAAGAGACAGCCGGTTAAAAGAGCAGCCAAGGGTGAACCGATAAATGAAAGAAAATTAGCTACCGGGGTCTTAGGAATCATAGAAGCGGCAACAGTATTAGCCACAATCAAAATCAAAGGAAAAACGATGGGCATCATAGAGTTGAACAGAGAAGGAAGCTCTGCTTGTTTATCTTCTTTTTCAGACTGCACGTATTCATCCTTCGGCAGTACCTGCTCCTTTAAAGTTAAGCAGTATAAAGTAGCCGCAATCGTACTAGGTACAGCAACGATAAGGCCCCACAAAATAGCATTGCCCAGAGGAACATGTAACAAGGCAGCCGCAGATACAGGACCAGGAGTAGGAGGTACCAGAGAGGCAGTAATCAGGGAACCCATATACAAAGTAGTACCAAGACTCATCATAGAGCGTTTCGTCTTTAAAGCGATCATAGACACAATAGGAATTAATAGAATAACACAGGTATCAGCCCAAATAGGAATACCCAAGATAAAAGCGCTAAGTGCAATGGCCCAAACGATATATTTTTCTCCGAAAATCTTGATAGCAGTCTGCGTAATCTTCACGGCAGCACCGGTCTTCTCCAGAACCGTGCCCATGGTGCAGCCTAACATGATGACAATACCTACGGACTTAATTGTTCCGGCAAAACCATTGTTGATAATACCTTCAATCTTATTCCAGGGAGTTCCCAGGCCGATAGCTAAAATAAGAGCGGCAATCAAAATGCCGAAAGCGGCGTGCACCTTCCACTTGGAAATCATAACTACCATCAGGACAATAACAAATGCAAACAGGATTAACGTATAAGCTGCTGACATAAATAGTACCTCCTCGTACGTATCATTTTTTATTCCTTAAAGTACTACTGACGTAGTTTGCTTTAAAGAACTTCCTAACTATTTATGTAGCAAAATCTATGCCAAGTTTTACTCTAAGTTAAATTTTTTCATTTTTCGCCACAACGTACTGCGATCTATCCCTAAAGCAGCGGCCATTTTCCCCTTATGGCCGTGATATTGCGCAAACAGCTCCAGCAGCAAACTTTTTTCTGCTTCGGCCTTACGGCTTGAGAGTAGCTGCACCGGTTCTTTTTCTCTGCCGACCTCATCCGTCCGGTAATTGACCGATGTTATCCCAGATGCTGCCCATACATCGTTTCCTGCCCCAGAAGGAGAACTGGAAGTAGTTGCCTCTGACCCGACCTGGCCTGCTTTTTCAATGAATATCCGCCCATCCGGCGTGTCTGGTTCTTCTTCAACATCTCGTGGATACAGTATTTGTTCCATCTCCTTACCTGTGATGGTACCGCCCTGATGCAGAGCGCAGATACGTTCCACGATATTGCGCAACTCCCGGATATTACCTTCAAATGGATAATGCCGCAAGAACCTCAAGGCTTCCGGTGCCAGCTGCAAATCCGTCATACCGTTTTTAGCGCCCAGCTCCTGCAGCAGATTATGAAAAAGCAGTTCTACATCTCCCTCCCGCTGCCGCAGCGGCGGCAAGAAAATACGCAGGACATCCAGCCGGTAAAGCAGATCCTTGCGGAACTTGCCCTCCAGTGCCTGTTCCTTTAAATTTTTATTGGTGGCGGCAATAATCCGGACATCAATCCTGATTACCTTATCTGCCCCCAACCGCCGGACCTCTTTTTCCTGTAGGGCCCGCAGGAGCTTACTTTGCAAAGCAATAGGAATCTCAGCTACTTCATCTAGAAACAAGGTTCCGCCGTGGGCCTGCTCAAACAGCCCCATCTTACCGCCCCGGTGTGACCCGGTAAAGGCACCATCCACGTAACCGAACAACTCGCTTTCCAGCAGGCTCTCCGGCAGAGCTGCGCAGTTAATAGCCACAAAGGGTCCCTGGGTACGCCGGCTATAGTGATGGATGCTTTGAGCAAAGACCTCCTTGCCGGTGCCGGTCTCGCCCACGATTATGACATTAGCATCGGATTCGGCGTAGAGCCTGGCGGTAGCAATAGTTTCCTGCATGATGCGGCTCTTATAGACGATATTTTCAAAACTGTACCTGGTCTGCAACCCCTTCTCGCTCAGCTTGCTGCGTATCTGCCCTTCCAGCTGTTGGATACGGGTAATATCCACCAGGTTAATAACCACGCCGTAAATCGCCCCCTGATTTTTAACCGGAACCAGGGTAGCAGAAACAGTCAGGTTCGGATTTAACTTCAGGATATCCGCAATATATTCTTGTTGACCACTAACGGTCTGCTGAAAATACCGGTTCAGCTGGGGCAGGACCTTAGACAAAGGCTGCCGGCATAAGGCACCGTGCCGCCCCATCTCCTGGGCCGCCTGGTTATCTACCCCGATAATACCGTTTGAATTCACGAAAAGAATGCCTTCGGCTGCATTTTTGGTAATCATCCGATACATCTCAGCCTTAATCTGTTCCTCTTTTTTAATCTTGATGCTACGAACCGCCTCCGCCAGAGCTCTATTCACAGCTTCTGAGCCGGTCTCAATTACAACCCCGTTAACCCCCAGTTCCTCGGCATATTTCTTAGCCGAATAACCGCCTAAGATAACGTCACAGCCTTCGGTACAGGCTTGTGTGACCATATTTTTAATCTGTTTGAAATTCTGGTTGTTATAGACTTCTAGAGAACAGCCCAACCAACTCTCCAGCTCCCGGCTGTTTTCCATGAAGCTGTAAGTCCCGCAAAAACCTACCTTATGGGGCATAAATTTGTTTTTGATAGCCGTCAAAGCGCGAAAAATATCATAGCTGGTTATTTCCAGCTCCACATTGATGAGATACGGATATTTAGCCCGCATCATCAGCGAGGTATAACCTCTGGCAATAATGGCGTCCACGCCGGTGACCTCGATTTCAGTTGCTTCATCAACCATGGCTACCACACTGGTTACAAAAACCGTATCGGGAAGTTTAATCTTTTGAATCGTGACATCCACTAATTTTTTTAGCTCCGGGTACGGAACGATAAAAAGAATCTTCATCGACAATTTTCCTCGTTTCATTTTTACAATAATTGCAATCTTTATTGCATTATATTGCAATTATACAATAGATTAATAAGAAAAGCTACTAATAATGAATTTTACTGCCGACTAATTCTTAATTTTAATCACACTAAAAGATTATCGTCAGACAAAGGAAAATCCCGGAAACTTTTTAGTTCCCGGGATAAGTATAATTTATCTAATTATCAATAAGATTTTAATTTGTTTAATTCTTAATCAGGCAATTAAAGCTTCAAACCCTGTTCAAACAGTTTATAAGTAGAAAGACCGGACAAATCAACTGCGTCCATGGTCACCGGCTGACCTTGTTTGATATCCTGCATCAAGGCAGCGCCGTTCAGCAGATAGAAAGGAGCCAGGTTCCTAACTTCCCTGGTCTCCAGTAGTTCCGGCACCAGACCTTCAATAGAATGATGATGTCCCTGCACGACTAATTGGGTCCCCTTAGGCAGGTCCTTCTGGGCCACCCCGGCCAGAACCGACACCTGACGGCACTCCGGATGGGTGCCAATCCCCAGGAAATCGCCTAAGATGATAGTTGCCGGCGTTTCAAGCCCCATGAAATGATAAGGATAGTAGATACAGCAGTACTTCTTATTGCGGCTGACCACGTGACCCTTGCCAATCAGTATCTCCCACATCTTTTCGTTCTCACATCTAATGATGATAAACTCACCGCCGCAGAAACTAGCCTCGTCCGTACCCCGCAAATTGTAGAACACATCCACCACGCCAGTCTTTTTCAGAACGCCGCCATCGGCCTCCGGGATGAAAATATCGGCTAACTCACTAGGTTTAGCGATAGGGTAGCTTAAGAAGGGTGCCGCCGGCACCAGTCCGGTCACATTAGACACCAGGTTCATCTCACACAGGTCAGCAGAAATGACGTCGGTGTATTTCTCTAAAAGCTTGCGGCGCTGCCTGAGAGTCTCGGTATTCTTATAGCGCCAGCAATCCAGCATCCCGGGCATAATCTCTTTGCGTCCGCTGCCGTCTGTATAGGTCAGTTCGCCAGTTTCTCTATCCCAGACAAAATCATATTCACTGGATTTACCGGCGGCGATAATTTCCAAGCCCAGCAGTTTGCCCCAAGAGTAAAGGTCCAGCAGATTCCGGGGCTGATCGCCGTTTACCAGGGCATAAATGGCACCGTTTTCAGATGCCACTTGATTTAAAACAGGACCGCAGACGCTATCAGTTTCCTTAGAAACCATATAAACGTTAATATGTTTTTTCAAAGCCAGTAGAGCGGCATCAGAGCTGACTGCAGTATTGCCGGTACATTCTACCATAGCCGTAATTCCGCACTCCATAACCAGGCGGTAATCATTAACGATTAAAATTCCATCCTCCGGAGCGGCTTCAATAGCTGCCTTGTCCCGGCAATAATAGATACGGCTTTCCTCATAACCAATTTCCTTTAAGGTTGCCAGACATTCGTCCTCATGCCTGGAGCAGATTACGCGCAGCTCCATATGTCTGACATGGGGAATCTGAGCCAGCAAAGTATAACCGTATCCCCGAGTAGCTCCAATAACTCCTACCTTAGAAATTTTTCCACTGCAGTCATTCATTAAATTCGTATAATCCATAATTTAATCGCTCCTTTTTGCCGATTCCTTAACGACGTACTCTTACTGATCAATCCGCCGTTAAAAATGATATTTGGTATCCCAATCTATTTATAAGCAAAAAGTATGCCAATTATAAATAAAAACTTTAAAACTAAAATATTTGCTAACTAAGTTTTTTAAGCCAACCAGACATTTCTTTTCCCAGAACATTTTCCCGCACCTCACCCTATCCCTGTCAACAAAGCCACCAGCGGCAGGGTCAGTACGGAGATCAAGGTGGTAAAGGCAATGGACTTCGCAGCCAAAAGATAAGAATCCGGATTATACAAAGCGGCAATCATGGCCACCATGCTGGCTACGGGGGTAGCAATTACCACCAGGCAGGCGCCTAGCAAATATTCATCGTGAATAAACTGCTTCAAAACCAACAAAAACAGCACGGGAAAGACTATCATCTTTAGGAGGCTGTACCAGATCAGCCGCTTATCCCCGTAAAGCTCCCGCCATTTAAAATCGGCGAAGGTGGAACCGATGAGCATCATAGAAAGCGGTGCGGTCACCGAACCTACCATATTGATGGAGGTGATAAGAAAAGCCGGCAGCTTAAAAGGAGCAAAATAGAGGATGATGGAAATCAGAGAGGCTACCACCCCGGGATTGAGTAGCCGGAAGATAAGTGATTTTCCATCCCCCGGCTGACCGCAGCGTATCGTCTGCATCCCGTAGGTAAAAAACAGTACATTGGAAGGAATCATGAAAACGGTCATATAAATTAAAGCCGCTTTACCAAAAATACCTTCCAGCAGCGGAATTCCCATAAAAGCCATATTAGTAAAAACCAGAAACAGGCTGACGGTATTTTGCTGCTGGGCCGGATAATGAAACAACCGGGGCAGGACGCGAGAAACTACCAGCATCACGGCAAAGACACCCAACGCTACGGCCAGGGCCATGAACAATTCAATCCCCTGCACCTTCTCCCCACCGTTAATGGCCCCCGAGAGAATCAGGGCCGGGAAAGCCAACTTAACCACCAACCCCGAAAGCTGCTTTTGGTTAGCCGGGGTAATAAGGTTCTGCCTTCTGGCTTCCGCCCCTACTAACATCACGATAAAAAAAATCAACATCTGTTGTAAAACAATCATAGTTACACCTGATTCCCTATTTTCTTCCATTATATAGTGCAGCTAATAGTTCATTGTAAGCATTTTATCATTCCCTTACGCATTACGCAAGCCTCAGGCACGCAAAAGGACTATCTCACCCTATCGGAAGATAGTCCCTTTTAACCAGTCTGAAGTTTAATTTTCTCTCCCGCTGCCCGCCCCTAAACCGCCTCAGCTCCCGGTGCTGAGGCCTCTACCTAAGTCTACCGCAAGCAGCATAGGCCGACATCATCGCTACCCCGGCAGCTCCGGCGGCCAGGCAGTCCGGTTCGTTAGACTCGGTAACTCCACCCAAGGCATACACGGGAATCGTCACCGCCTGCTTCACCTGCCGGAGAGCTGTAAGTCCCAGGGCCGGCACCCCCGGCTTACAGGCAGTACGAAAAATGGGACTCAGCGTCAGATAGGTCGCCCCCAGCTGCTGGGCCTCCCTAGCCTCAGCCGCCGAATGACAGGAGGCGCCCAAGATGCGGAACTGCTGCCGGACAGCCTGCGGCTGGCGGCGCAGTACCGGCAGAGGCAGGTGGAGAGCTTCCGCTTTTTGAGCCAAGGCTGCCTCTACAAAATAGTGATAAATGCAGAGCCGTCCCTGCCGGCGGCAAATGCGGCGTACCGCCAGGGCCAGGTCCCCGTACGCCTCCGGGGTTAAATCTTTCTCCCGTAGGATCAGCGCCCAAATCTCCCGCGACGTAACCTGCTCCACCCAGCTTAAAAAATCTCCGGCCACCAGGTGCCGGTTAGTGATACAAATCCTAGACATATAGATAATCATTCAGGACCGGCTGCAGACCTTCGGCCGCCACGTCCGCATACATCTGTTTCAGGCTGCGGGTATCCGCGATTTCAAACTGCTCGTCGCCGGCATCTTTTTTAGCTTTACCGGTATATTTGCTTTCGTGATCGCCGATACCCGTCGATACGCCGGCGGAAACCTTGGTAGCGGCAATTTTGACAATACCGTTCCTAAAGGCGGCGGTCTCCCGGCTGGATACCACGATACCTACATAGGGCAGGAAAATCCGGTACGCACATAAGATTTGGACCAGCTGCTTCTCATGCACATCCTGGGGGTTAATTTTTTCATTATTGATGATGGGCCGCAGGCGGGGGCAGGACAAAGAATATTCCACATGGGGATATTTACGCTGCAAATAATACACATGCAGCGCCGTCGCCAGGGCATCCTTGCGAAAATCGCTCAGTCCCAGCAAGGCGGAGAATCCGACCCCGCGCATACCGCCCCGGATAGCTCTTTCCTGGGCCTCCAGGCGATAGGGGTAAACCCGTTTATTACCTAAAAGATGCAGCTGGGCATAACGCTTAATATCGTAGGTCTCCTGAAAAACGGTCACATAATCAGCACCACACTGATGCAGATAGTGATAGTCGCTGGTATTGACCGGATAAATTTCCAGACCGACATTTTTAAAATAGTGCGCCGCCAGCTTACAAGCTTCCCCGATATAATGCAGGCTGCTCTTGGCCGGACTTTCGCCGGTCAGGATTAAAATCTCCTCGATGCCGGATTTAGCGATAACTTCCATCTCGTGGGCAATCTCCTGGTAGTTCATCTGCTTGCGGGCAATGTTGTTGTAACAGTTGAACCCGCAATAGACGCAATAGTTGGAGCAGTAATTGGCAATGTAAAGCGGGGTAAAGACATATACCGTGTTGCCAAAATGCTTACTGGTTTCCAGCTTCGCCCGCTGAGCCATCCGTTCCAGGAAGGGCTCCGCCGCCGGCGAAAGCAGCGCCTGCAGATCAGCAATGGTGCAGGTTTCATGCTCTAGGGCCCGGGCCACGTCCCGGGCGGTATAGTCCCCGCTGTGATAGGCCTCCATCTTTTCCTGCAGCAGCTGCTTAACATTAGAATCCAGCTGCTCCATCTTGGGTAAATATTTACGGCAATCCGTCCGGCTGTCAGGGTCTTGCTCCAGCAGATGCTTTTTCGCCAACGCGGCCGGACTTAATTTACCTGAATCAATAAAATAACCATTATCTTGCATGACAACTCCCTTCTGCCGCTTTACTCCGCGGCTTAAACTCACTCAGTCGTAATTAGTTCCTGATAAAACCGGTCAAGGGGTCTGACGCCGACGCGCCGCGCTCCAGGACCCGTCCCAGGCCGCTCAGATAAGCCTGGCGTCCGGCGCTGACCGCTTCTTTAAAAGCCCGGGCCATAACCGGCACCTGGCCGGCCGTAGCAATCGCCGTGTTAGCCATGACGGCCGCTGCTCCCAGTTCCATAGCCTCACAGGCCTGGGAGGGACGGCCGATCCCGGCATCTACGATCAAAGGCAGGTCGATTTCCTCCAGCAGGATTTTCAAAAACTCCTTGGTAGCCAGTCCTTTATTGGAACCGATGGGCGCTCCTAAGGGCATCACCGCGGCGGCGCCGGCTTTTTGCAAGGCCCGGGCCGCATAAAGGTCCGGATACATATACGGCAGGACGACGAACCCTTCCTGTGCTAAGATGGCCGTGGCCTTAACCGTTTCCGCATTATCCGGCAGCAGATACTTGGTATCGCCCATGATCTCAATCTTGATGAAGTTACCGCAGCCCAGTTCCCGGGCCATATGGGCGATACGCACCGCTTCTTCCGCCGTCCTGGCCCCGGAGGTATTGGGCAGCAGCGTCACTTCCGGCGGAATATAATCTAAGATGTTCTGACTTTCCTTCGTATTGGTCCGGCGCACCGCCAAGGTTACTATCTGGGCCCCGGCACACTCTACGGCGGCTTTAATCAGTTCCAGGGAATATTTACCCGACCCCAGGATAAACCGGGAGGAAAATTTCTTACCCCCCAGGCAAAAATAATCCGGTTCCTCAGCCGAGGTTTTAGTCTCAGCCCCTTTAGTTTCAGGTGCGGTCCCTAATCCTGTTTTAAATGCCGCAGCTCTAATTTTCCCGGATGCAGCTCCCGTCACATTATTAGCAGCCATTTTCTGATTTTCCTCACGCATGCTTGTCATCCTTTCCCGCTATTAACTCCAATAACATATTCGCTTCATGAGCGGCGCACAACAACACCCGGGGCGCCATCAGGCTTACGCCCTTTTGAGGCGCGGTAACCCCGTCGCCGCATAAATAATACCGGCCGGTTATCTTTCTGGTTACGACGGCGTTGCTATTCCCCACGCCGGCCATCCCCGAGGCTCCCACCAGATATTTGTCCGGCAGGCTGGTCAAAACCAGGTTGGTCAGCCAGGCTTTCTCCTCCGGCCGGTCAAAAGCTTCACAAAGATAGTCATCATCTGCCAAAAGCTTTGCGGCATTGGCCTCCGTCAGCTTGATAAAGTCTACCGTCACCTCCACATAGGGGGCTATCTCCTGCAGATTGTCCCGCAGGGCCAGCGGCTTGGGCTGACCTAATTGGGAGACCTTATACTGCTGCCGGTTCAAATTACTCAGCTCCACCCGGTCAAAATCCAGCAGGTGCAGATGCCCCACCCCGCTGCGGGCCAGGGCCACCGCCACGTTAGAACCTAAACCGCCCAGACCGCATACCGCCACCCGGGCTTGTTGCAATTTAGCCTGCAGAACGGCACCATTTTTCCTGACCAGGGCCTCCTGCATTTCCTCCTCTGTCGGCACCATCTTTCAGCCCCCTCCCACAAAAGACACTATTTCCAAAGAATCGCCCTCCTGCAAAATAATCCGGCCATAGTCAGCCTTAGGTACGATCAGACCGTTACGTTCCACGGCAATCCGCGTTAAAACGTAACCCCGGCCGGCCAGGTACTCCTTGAGATTTTGCCCGGCTGCCGCCTTTTCTTCTCCGTTAATCAGGACCATGTTGTTCCCCCCTTTCGCTTGGTAAGCGGGAAAACCCCGGAAACGCGCAGAGATTTAAGCAAATAAAAAAACTGTGTATATAACGCCAAGTTATATACACAGTTACCCGCAATGCATATTATTCCCTACGTTGGCATTATCCAAATCAGGTTCCGGGTAAAAGCATAACAGCTTACTCTCAGCCCGCTTCACGCGAGCTCCCCTTTTACAGGTTCATCATACTGCAATCGCTGCCCCTTGTCAAGGCCAACGGTCTACTTATTTATATATTTTAATCTTCTAACAACGCCCAGGCCCGGTTAATCACCCGCTTGGTATTAGTCAGGATAATATCAGCGTCTTCGTCCCCCCAGGGTTTAACCTCAAAGGACAGGACCAGGGGATGCTCCGCGTTAAAGAACCCTTCCTCTTTAGCCACCCGGAAGAAATCTAACAGCTCCTGGGTATCGTTGGTCCCGTTAGGAAAGCCGAAGCGGGGATGCTGATCCCCGTAAGCCTCACAGCCTTTTTTCGCCACCGCGTTGCCGATATGCAGATGGGTAATGTAGGGCCGGCAGGTACGGAACACAAACTGAGAGTTCTCAAAGGTGATGGGGAAATGGGACAGGTCCACCAGCAAACCAAAGTTGGCGTGGGTAGTCCTCATATCCGCGGCAAATTTAGCGGCATAGGGAGCCGGACCGATTAAGGCCGACTTATCCACATCGTAATCAAAGACCTCCAGCTCCACCATCATCCCTTTGCCGGCGGCATAAGTGCAAACATTCCGGGTCGTCTTCAAGAGCTGGGCATAAGCCTCTTCCTTAGTAGCTTCCTCCCATTTGCCGGCCAAAAAGGCAATGCCCTGGGCGCCTAACTCTTCGGCTTCGTCCACCGCTTCCAGTAAGGTGGCCTCCGCTTTGAGACGGCCTTCTTCGTTCAAGTCGTTAGGGTTAAGCTTAGGCCCTAACAGCCGGGGCTGAGCTCCGTAGCAGACCTTAAGGTGAGAGGTCGCCAGCATTTTTTTAGCCTTGGCCCGGGTCTCGTCGTCTTTAAACCGGCAAACCTCCAGGGCGTCAAAAAAATCATCACCGGCAATCCGGTGGATAGAATCCAGCACGTCGTAAGTAGGATGGCTCATCCATTGAATGGTGCCGATTTGGAAATATTTATGAATAGAATCTTTCATAGCAAAGACCTCCTAAGGTTTATTTATTCACTACATTTACCGGCTTACCCGCCAGATAAGCCTTCACATTCTCCACGGACATATCCATGATCCGCTGACGGCTCTCCTTCGGCGCCCAGGACATATGGGGGGTGATAAGGCAGTTCTTGGCTTTTAAAAGCGGATTGTCTCCATTGATAGGTTCGGTGCTGACCACGTCCACCCCGGCGGCCGCTACCTTGCCGGAATTTAAGGCCTCGGCCAGGTCCGCTTCCACGATGAGGGGCCCCCGGGAATTGTTTAAGATAATAACCCCGTCCTTCATCTTGGCGATATTATTTTTGTTAATGATACCTTCCGTTTCCGGGAACAGGGGGCAATGCAAAGCGATAACATCAGATTTAGCCAGCAGGGTGTCCAGGTCCACGTAGGCTGCGATTTCCCGTCCCGCCTCATTAGGATACGCGTCAAAAGCCAGCACTTCCATCTTCAGGGCCTTGGCCAGAGCTCCGGTACGCTGCCCAATCCGGCCGAAGCCTATGATGCCCATAGTCTTGCCGGCCAGCTCAATCAGCGGATAATCCCAGAAGCACCAGTCGGCGTTATGCTCCCACTTGCCTTCATGCACCGCCTGGTCATGATGCCCGATATGGTGGCAGATTTCCAGCAGCAGGGCGATAGCGAACTGCCCCACCGAATCGGTCCCGTAAGTGGGAATGTTAGAAACAGGGATGCCCAGTGCCTTAGCCGCAGCCACATCGACCACGTTATAGCCGGTGGCCAGCATGCTGATAAACTTCAGGCCGGGACACTTAGCCAAAACTTCTTTTTTAAGGGGGGTCTTGTTGGTAAATACTACTTCCGCCCCGCCGATGCGCTGCAAGATTTCCTCATTATCATGCACCGGGGTCCGGTCATAAACCGTTAACTCACCTAAAGCTTTTAAAGGCTCCCAGGACAAATCTCCCGGATTTTCCGTATAACCGTCTAACACTACTATCTTCATGTTCCATTCTCCTTTCAGATGAAAAACTTTAAAATACTCCAGCTGCGACTGCAACCTTTTTCCTGGTAACGACGGCCGTCCTGACATGCTCGCCACCCCAAGGGCGGCTGAATACTGCCACGGCCTTCCAGGTGCCGTCACTCCTTATTCCAGCAAAGCCCAGGCCCGGTTCAGGACCCGTTTGGCATTAGCCAGGACCAGGGCCGGATCCTCGTCCGCCCAGGGTTTGATTTCAAAGGACAGCACAAAGGGTTTTGCCGGGCAGAAGAACCCTTCCTGTTTCAAAACCCGCAAAAACTCCAGCACTTCCGGCGTATCCGCGCAGCTGCCCGGAAAGCCGAAACGGGGATGCTCGTCCCCGTAGGCCGGCGCCGCCGGACTTTTTATCACGGTATTGCCGATATGAAAATGGGTCAGATAAGGACGCAGGGTCTGCACCACGAACCTGCCGGTCTCATGGGTCATCGGGATATGGGACAAATCAATCATCAAACCGAAGTTATTAAACTTAGACCGCAGCTCCGCCGCAAACCTGGCCGCCAGCGGCGCCGGTCCCAGCAGAGACTTTTTAGCGATATCGTAGTCAAAAACCTCGATTTCGATTTTCATCTGCCGCTCCTGCGCATACGCGCACAGGTTACCAGTCGTCTTGACCAGCTGGCGGTAAGCCTCCTCCCGGGTCTTTTCCTCCCAGTGTCCGGACAGGAAGGCCAAGGTATCGGCTCCCAGTTCCTTCGCTTCCTCCAGCCCTTCCTTTAAAGCGTCTTCCGCCTTTTGCCGCTCGGCCTCCTCTAAAGCATTGGGGTTAAGCCCGGCTCCCAAAAGGCGGGCGTGACCGGAATAGCACAGCTTCAGGTGGCCCGCTGTCACCCATTTTTTAACTTGTTCCCGCCGTTCCGGTTTAATCGGATTGACCTCGATCACATCAAAATAATCATCGGTCACCACCTGCCGGATACCGGCCAGAAAAGTTTCTTCCTTGCCTTTCCAAGCCGCCGGGTCCGCCATGGCGGCCACCAGTCCCACTTGAAAATATTTATGGATAGATTCCTGCACGATGTACCCCCTCTGCCACTGCAGCCGGCCCGGCTCAGAGCTCCAACCGGTCCGGTTCCAACTTCTCAACCGGCCGCCTGACGCTATCTTGCTGCAATCAGGCGGTTACCCGGTTCAAGTTTTTATCACTCGCTCAAGCTTTTTACTTTTTGCGGGTCAGGACCTTCTTAGCCTTAGCCGCGATAGCGGGAGCGTCCAGCTCATATTTGTGGAGCAGGGCCTCGTAAGGTCCGGACTCCGCATAACCGCTCATGCCGATCCGCTCCAAAGGCAGGGGTGCGTGCTCGACCAGAACCTCTGCTACGGCACTGCCCAGACCGCCGTAAATGCTGTGCTCCTCCGCCGTGACCACCGCCCCGGTCTTTTGCGCCGAGGCCAGGATCAGCTCCTGGTCGATAGGTTTAATAGTATGAATATCCAGCACCTCGGCGGAGATGCCCTCGGCCGCCAAAAGCTCCGCCGCCGCCAGGGACTGCTGAACCAGCGCGCCGGTAGCGATCAGGGTCACGTCCTTGCCTTCTTTAAGCAGGACGCCCTTGCCCACCTGAAAATCATAGCTCTCATCGAAAATAACCGGGGCGCCGGCCCGGCTGAGCCGCAGATAAACCGGTCCGTTCAGCTTAGCCGCCGCCTGCACCGCCTTTTCGGTCTCCACCGCATCACAGACGGAGATAACGGTAAAATTGGGTACCGAACGGATAAAGGCCAGATCCGAGTTGGCGTGATGGCTGGCCCCGTCGTAGGCGGGAGATAAGCCGCAGTACGTAGCCGCCACCTTGACGTTCAAATTATCGTAAGCAATCAGGCTGTTCAAAGGATCCGCCGCCCGGGTCGTCATAAAGACCGCAAAGCAGTTCACGAAAGGGATCAGGCCGGACTTGGCAAAACCGGCAGCCATGGCCACCATGTTCAGCTCCGCAATGCCTACGTTAAAATAACGTTCCGGATACGCCTTACCGAACAAAATACTCTTACTGGAAGAACCCACATCCGCTTCCAAAACTACTACCTTTTCATTTTGGCCGCCTAAGTTTTTCAAGGCGGCACCGTAAGCGTCACGAATCGCTACCACTTTCTGTTCCATCTTACCTGCCTCCTTTCAGTTCCCGCATAGCTTGTTCATAGTCGCTGTCGGAGATAGCCTTGCCGTGCCAGGTGTTCTTGCCTTCCATGAAAGAAATGCCTTTGCCCTTGACGGTCTCAGCTATAATCATCACCGGACCCTCACCATAAGCCTTGGCCTCATCCAGGACCTGACTGAGGGCGGCCAGGTCGTGCCCGTCCACCGTCAGCGTATGCCAGCCGAAGGCCTCGAACTTAGCCTTAACATCCCCCAGCGGCATGATTTCTTCATTAGTTCCGTCCAGCTGAACCCCGTTATGGTCCAGGATGGCGATCAAACGCTTAGGTTTAAACTTATGGGCGCACATCAAAGCTTCCCAGATGCCGCCTTCCTGAATCTCGCCATCGCCTAAGAGCACATAGGTATAATAAGCTTTATGCTGCAACTCCCCCGCCAGGGCGATGCCCAGCCCGGCGGAAAGTCCCAGGCCCAAAGGACCGGTGGAAACCTCCACTCCCGGCGTCTTATGGGCGCAAGGGTGACCCTGCAGGTGACTGCCGATCTGGCGCAAGGCAGCTAAATCTTCCTTGGGGAAAAAGCCCTTGGCAGCCAGGTTCAGATATAACATAGGCGCCGCGTGGCCCTTGGATAAAATAAAACGGTCCCGGTCCTCGTTCAGCGGATCCTGGGGAAACACTTTTAGCTTCTCCGCATATAAAAGCGTGATAATTTCGGTGGCCGATAAAGACCCGCCCGGATGCCCGGTCTGAATCTTATGCAGCAGGGTCACCAAATCTATCCTGAATTGATGGCACAAGGCGGTAAGTTCTTGTAATCTCTCTTGGGAAATACTCATTTCCACCCTTCCTTTCTATCTGGCTGTTAATCTCTTTAGCATTTTAATCTCTTCGGCTTTTTTAACTCATGCAGTATTTTAGCCTAATCGATTTTTTAACCTATTCAGCCTTTAACTTATTCGGCTTTTAATTTATTCAGCTTTTTAACTTATTCAGCGTTCAAAGTTTCCTTAACCTGCTGGATGCAGAGCCGGGGGCTGGATAAGGTCTGACAGCCGGTAATCTTGGCAATCTCCTGTTCCAGATGGGCCATGGAGGCCTGGGCCAGGATAATCACGTCGTAACCCTTGATTTTCTCCGCCCGTTCTTTCAGCATCCGGTCATGCTCCGTCCGATTCCCGGCGTTAAGCGCCGTAAAAGCCTCGGGCACGAAGACCGAAGAAACTTCCACCCCTTCGATGCCGGCGTCCCGGGCCGAATCCATCACCTTGCTGATGGTCGGTTTAATAGTACCCGGCGCCGTCGCCATGACCATGATCTTCTTCCCAATGCGGACCGCCTTGCGGATCATCCCGTCGTCAATGGCGATCAGGGGGCAGTTCACAAAGGCCCGGAAGTCCTTCACCCAGGGAGCGATGGTCGAACAGGTTACCACGATAGCATCCGGGCTTTCCTCCTCCATCGCCTTAATAATCTGGAAGAACCGGGACAAGTTATTTTTATTAAACTCGCCTCTTTTATTAGTATCCGCGGCTAAAAACTCGTCCACCGTATTAAAGATTTCCACGTCCGGAATCTCCTTCTTCAGCTCCGGCCCGAAGGAAGCATAGACACTGGGCACCGTATGCAGCAAAGCCACTCTCTTGGTCATAAACTCTACCTCCTTAAATTTTACCGGCCTGACGGCCGTAAATTTCTTCAAACAGCGGAGCTAAACACTGATAAGCTCCCTTAGCCGCCGTTTCCTGATCCGGCAGCTGAAAAATCTCGGTACAAAAGGCATCATCATAACCGGTGTCATGAAAGGTCCGGATAATCCGGCGGAAGTCCAACCCGCACTGTCCCGGATACCGCCGGTTATTATCGGCCAGATGCACATGAATATTGTAAGGCTGGTAAGTTTTAATGGCTTCCAGCAGATTTTTCTCTTCCAGATTTAAATGGAACACGTCCATCATCAAGCGAAAATTATCCCGGTTAGTATCTTTAATAGCCTGGACCGCCTCCTGCAGAGTATTGATAAAATTAGTCTGCATAAGGGACACCGTTTCCAAAGCAATAGCTACCCCCTGAGGCGCAGCGTAATCACTGATATCCTGAAAAGCTTCCACGGCCCAGCCATAAGACTTCTCCCGCGGCTCGCCCTCCCGGTACTGTCCCCGTACCCGGCCGATATTGACCTTAGCCCCTAAAAAACCGGCAAAATCTATAATCTCTTTAACCCTTTGTCTGGCCTCCTGACGCACCCGGGCCTCAGGATTCATAAAAGATAGCTGCAGCTGGCCGAAAACCTCGCCCGTACAAACCAGAACCACCTTTAGTCCGTAGTCGGCGGCTAATTTTTTAATCCGGGGCCAGTCCAGTCTTTTAGGATCCAGCGTCATGAACTCCACTCCGTCATACCCAATCTTCTTTAAGGCGGCAAAGCTCTGTTCCAGTTCCCCCTGAAAAGCGGTCACGGAAGGAGCGATGGCTACATCCGGCGTAGCTACCTGATAACACAATCTCACTTTATTGTCCTCCTGCTTTTGGAAAGGGCACATGGCGGCTTGGCCCTCATGTGCCCTTGAGGTTTATTTTTCTCTGGTCTTATTTCTATTTAATCCCGTTAGTAGTCATATACTCCGTCTGAAAATCCTTCATGAACTTAGCTGCGGCGTTGTGGTCCATATACTTAGGAATCAGCATGTTCTTCTTGATGTAGTTGTTCTTCCACTCTTCGGTTTCGGATACTTTCTTCATCACGTCGCTCCAGAAAGCCACCGCTTCCGGACTCATATCCTTAGGTCCTGCCAGACCGCGCCATACAGGAACTTCCACGTCCTTATAAGCTTTATCAACTTCGCTGAGCTTAGGTGCGCTGGCCAGGTTGCCGGTGTAACGTTCCGTGGACAGGGCCAGGATAGGAACCAGGCGTTTGGCTTCTACGTATTCGCTAGCCGCGGCCGGCTTGGAGAGCAGAATATCCACATGTCCGCCCAGAGCAGCCGTGATGGCTTCGCCGGTGGAATTAAAGGTAACGAAGGGGCATTGCTCCTTGGTAACCTTGATTTCCTTGATCAATTTTTCATAGGTCGCGATATCGTCGCCCTTAGAGCCGCCGATAGTAACCTTCTGACCGCTCTTTAAAGCTGCCAGTACCGCTTTAAAATCTGCAAATTTGCTGTCCGGGGTCTTAAAGAGCAACTGTTTATCCACGGCCATAACGCAGATGGGCTGGAAGTTTTCCAGCCGGTTAGGCGTATTCTTCACCATCGGCATCAAATCACCGGAGTTAAAGGTCAAGAGGCTGTGATCTGCCAGCTTGCCTTTTTTGACACCGGCTACCGCCGCCCGGCCGATCTCGCCGCCGCCATCGGTTTTGTTAGCGATAACGAAGGGCTGGTCGACGAACTTTTTCTGAGTCGCCACGTCCGAGATCAGACGGGTATAAATATCGCTGCCGCCGCCTGGACTGGAGGTAACGGTCCATTCAATCTTCTGCGAAGGCTTAAAGGTTTTGCCGGCCGCCGCTTCCTTCTTGCTGCCGCCCCCGCCGCACCCGGCCAGAAGAGCCATGGAACTAACTGCCAGAACACAGTAGATACCTAGTTGCTTCAAATTCATGATTTTTCCTCCTTTAATCTGCTTAAAACTTAATATTTACGCCCTACTGGCGCGAACTTATGATTTATTACGCCTTATGCTTCTTATACCAGGCCTTAGCCGCCGGTAAAATCAGCAGGGCGAAAAAGATGACCATTAAAACGCTGGAAATGGTGCTGCCGAAAAAGATGCTGGGATCGCCGTTAGAAATAATCAGGGATTTACGCAGATTGTTCTCCAGTAAGGGCTCCAGCACAAAGGCCAGGAGCAAAGGCGCCGGAGAATAACCGAACTTTTGCATCAGGTAGCCCAGCACGCCGGAAATCAGCATGATGAACACGTTGTACATGGACCCGCCGCTGCTGTAAGAACCTACGATGCACAAAGTAGTGATGGTAGGAATCATATAGATCAAAGGCACCTTTAAGATTCTCATCAAAAAGGGAATGACCGACAAACCTACAATCAGGGTAAAAATATTAGCAATATATAAGGAAGCAATCAGGCCCCAGGCAAACTCCGGTGCCTTGGTGAAAAGCAGGGGACCGGGGTTTAAGCCCCACATGATCAGCCCGCCTAAGAGCACCGCGCCCGTACCGGATCCGGGAATGCCCAGCGCCAGAAGCGGGGCGAAAGAACCGGCGGCGGCACCATTGTTACCGCCTTCGCTGGCTGCGATACCTTCAATGGTACCGGTACCGTAAGGATATTTGCTCTTAAAGGCTTTCTGGAAAGCATAAGATAAAAAGGAACCCATGGTAGCACCGGACCCGGGCAACACGCCCACGATGGTGCCTAAGAAACCGGAACGCAGGGCCGGCGGCAGGATGCGCAGCAGCTCTTCCTTAGTAGGAATACTGCCCCGGATGGTCATCTTCTGAATCTCGGATTTAACGGTGGCGTAGCGGCTGACCGAAAGCTTGATAATTTCTGCGAAACCTACCATACCGATAACGAAAGGAATGAAAGGAATACCGCCCATCAGATACATGCTGCCAAACTCAAACCGGGGACTGCCGGTCAGAGTGTCCATGCCGATGCTGGCCAAAAGAATGCCCAAGAGGGTGATGATGATACCTTTAATCGGATTATCACCTAAGAGCCAGCCGATGGAAGTTAAAGCGACCAGCAAAAGAGCCGTCATCTCCGTCGGTCCGAACTTTAAGCCCACTTCCGCCAGCCAGGGGCCTACAAAGGTCAGGATGATGATGCCAACCGTGCCGCCCACGAAGGAAGCCAGGTTAGCGGCAAAAAGAGCCTGCCCGGGACGACCGCGCTTGGTGGCCATAGGATAGCCGTCCAGGGCCGTCATGATGGCCGGACTATCACCGGGGATATTCAGCAGGATGGCGCTGTAAGCCCCGCCGTACATGTTGGAATAATACAGGGCGCCCAGCATGATGATGGCCGTCACAGGATTAAACTTATAAGTCAAGGGCAGCAGCAAGGCTACCCCGGCCAAAGAACCGATACCCGGCATGGCGCCTACGATCAGGCCTAAGATGGCGCCTACCATGGTGACCAGGATGTTCTGCGGCGTCAGGACCACTTGTAAACCATAAAAGAGCATATCAAAATTATCCATAATCTACTTTACCTCCCGCGCCGCTATTCCATTAAGGTTTCCAGGATGAGACCTTCCGGAAACGGTACTTCCAGCCACAGATAAAAGACTCCCACCACCATGGCCATGACGATGAGGCTGACCTTCAAAGTCGACTTCCAGCTGCAGCTTTCAAAGCCTTTCAGCCAGTAAATCAAATAGGCTAACAAGGTCGGCATCAGGCCGATCAAAAAGGTCAGGGCAAAAACGCCAAACCCGCCTAAGATGACCCATAGCTCGTCTTTAGAAAAATTGGCGCTGTCCTTCTTGCCGCTGCGGCCTTCCGCAATAAACATCCACAAGCAGCAGAAAATCAGGCCCACCGACACGATAACCGGCAGGAAACCCGGGGTAGGGCTGTGGGAAGTATGATCCCAGAACCCGTACTTGGTTAAACCAATGTACAAAAAGGCTACCGAGATAAACAAACTAAGACCGGGAATGATAAACCTGAAAGTGCTGGGCGCCTGTTCCGCCTGCGCCACCTTCTTTTCTTCCTCCACCATAAATACCTCCTTGAATTTAAATAGGGTCGGTTAACTAACACCGTACTGTTAGCTTACGCCGTTCTTTAAACTTACGCCGTTCCTAAAATTATGCAGCACGGCTGGCTTACGCTGTTTTTTAACTTACACCGTACTGTTAACTTGCGCAGTTCCTGAAACTTACGCCGTACTGTTAATTTACACCGCTTACTTGCCGGCTGGCGCCTTAACGGTCGCCAGATGTGCCGCCATCTTGCTCACCATCTTCACGGCGTTTTCAAAGGCCCTGGTCCGGACGATACCCTTACCGGCAATATCATAGGCGGTACCGTGAGCACAGGTGGCAATCGGTGCCGGCTGCCCGCCGGCAATGGTGATGCCCTCATCAAAACCTTTCAGCTTCAAAGCAATCTGGCCCTGGTCATGGTACATGGTAACCACCCCGTCAAACTGACCTTTAAAAGCTTTAATGAACAAAATATCCGAGGGGAAAGGTCCCTCTGCCTTAATGCCCATTTCCTGAGCCCTGGCAATGGCCGGGGAGATAATCTTAATCTCTTCGGTACCGCAGCGCCCGCCCTCACCGCAGTGAGGATTCAAAGCAGCCACCCCGATCCGGGGTTCCTCAATGCCGGTCTGACGCAGGCTGCTGTTAGCCAGCCTGATGGCCCGCAGAATTCTCTCGACGCTCAAGGACTGGCTGACCTCGCAGATAGGAATATGGCTGGTGGTCCGGCAGGCCCACACATCGCCCACCACGTTAATCTCACCGAATGGTTCCTCGTTGTGGAACAGATGCGCCATATAATAATGCTCGCTTTCGAACTGGCAGCCGCTTTCCAGCATTGCCGCCTTATTAAAGGGCACGAAGCAGAAACCCTCAATCTTGCCCGCCTGATACAGTTCTACCGCCGTCTTCAGCATGGCCAGGGAAGCCGCTCCGCAGGAAGCGCAGATCTTCCCGATGGGAATCTGTTCCGGGTCTTGATTATGCTGGTCCAGCACCGGCAGCCCCTTGCTCCAGTCCGCTTCACTTACATCCTCGATGACATAATACCGGGTCTGACCATTAATAATTTTCAAGCCCCGCTCCAGCACCCGCACATCCCCGATGATTACCGGACGGCAATACTGGGCAAAAAAATCGGCCACCGCTAACTTCGCTACAATTTCCGGGCCTACCCCGGTCGCGTCTCCAAGCAAGATACCTAAAACTGGTTTGTAAGTCATACTGTCCACTCCTTTGTATTATTTACCACCTTATGACCTGATTTACCGAAAAAGCTTTTTACTTATATCACCGCTAAAAAATAAGCCGCTGAAAATAATAAATTATGGAAAATTAGCTGTACTCACGGCCATTTTGAGCGCAAAAAACTACCTCACTCTATTTAGAGTTTCACTTTAATTTTTTAAATTTTTTTGACTTTTACTAACTTATCCGTACAACTCCTTGTAAAAAATTATCGCCATATAAAAGATGCTGGAAGACCCTAGCTCCCGGACATCGTATCCACTAAGCTGCTTAAGCCTTTTAAGCTGATACTGTAAAGTGTTTTTGTGAATATGCAGGGAATCCGAAGTCAGCTGCAAGGAACCGTTCGTGGAAAAATAAACCTCCAACAGCTCGATCCATTTAGAAATCTCTTCCTCACTGCAACCGGTAAAAATCTTATTAATATATTCCTTCTTAGTCCCCGGGGATATCTCATTAATAAACAGCTCCAAAGTACTCTGTTCATAAAACATAATCTTCTTCTCGGAGATACGGGCCGCCTGCCAGACCTTGTTGGCCTGGAGATAAGCCTGATGGACATCATCCACCCCTCCGTCCACCCCGATAGCCAGGGTAACGTTGTACTGCTTCTCCACCACCCGGCATAATTTTTCGGCCAAAGACCGCATGACCTCGTCGTTACCCTTATGGATTAACAAAATCTGCCGGGCCGCATTACGCAGCATCAAATCACCGGCCAGCTTATCCAGGTAACCGGCCAGGGTATTGTCCAGCTGCTCAATCAGGGTCTGACCTTCCACAGAATTGGTATATTCTTCCATGTTGCTGATACTAACCACCATGACCCGGCGGGGGAGAGTAATATCAATGCCCAGGGAACGTCCCCGTTCCATAAACTCCTGAGGCTGCAAGAGACTCATCCGGTTGAGGACCCAGTCATCCATAAAACGGCTGTACACCCGCTCGTCTAAACGCTTTTGGGCCCCTTCCACCTTTTCCCGGATCAAAATCTCCGTCATCTTCTTCACGACCCGGCCCAAGCTGATAATCTGGTCGTATTCCCCGTTAATCCCGATGACGCCCACAATCTTGTTTAAAAAAGTGATGGGCAGGTTAACCCCGGTCCGCATAAAATCCGTACTATCATGAGGCGAAACATAAAAGCCGTATAAGCCTTCGTCGATAATCTTTTTGGCCCCGGCGTGAAAGGTACCGATGCGGTTCCGGTCCGTACAGGCGATTACGTACCCATCCTCATCCATCAGGCTGATTTCCTTTTTCACAATTTGCCCAATTTCATCCACGATATCCTGGGCCTGATGCCGTGACAGCTGCATGTACCTTCTTCCTCCTTTAGCTAAGCTCTTAAAACAACTTGTCCTCTAAAACAAAGCCTGCTTAACCTTCTGGCTTTACCGGAGGTAAATTACCTCGTAAAGCGCCCTCTATCGCTAAAAAAACTTATATGCATATTGCTCAAATATTCTTAATTTTGTTTAAGTTTAACATGCTTTAACAGCTACGTCTATGTTACCAAAAACAAAATTCATTTTTATTCTTGTCATAAAAAACAATTAGTCCTTCCTTAAGGCCTATCAAGGGAATTTACCCCTTTTCACGAAGTAAACTCTATAATTTACCGGCTCAAAACTTCTAAAACAACGGCCGTAAAGTAAAGTTGACGTTTTTATGTATATATTAGACTAAAATATATATTTTTACTAGCAGGGAAATAAAAATTAATATATAATTATTATTAATAGGAATTTATAAGTAATAATAGCAAGGACGGTGCCTCAGAATGATTAGAAATTTAGAAGCAGTTTTCGGGCAGAACCTTAGTCAACAGTACCGGAATAATTATCTGGAGCAATTTCTCTCCGGTTTACACGTACAAATACTAGGACAAGGAGAGCGCCGGGAGAAAGATATTCATCACCTGGAAAACTTTTTATTGCCTTCCTTTCTATTGGTCTGTTACGAACAAGGCTCGGTAACCTTGCAGCACAACGGGCAAACCACCAAGTTAGAGCCTGGTTCTTTTTATATTTTTGAGCCCTTCGAACTTTATAATGGCACACAAACCAGCAAGGAACCATTAGTTTACAAGTATATTTATTTTGATATTCTGCCCATTTCGGCTCGCAGTATCTTTAAAAAATACGCTTTTTCCGGCGATGACAGTTATTTCCAGAAAGAATGGTACCACACCGTGGGCAGAGATTTGTTAAAAGATGCCTGTGAGGAAGCTTCCCACCTGGATCATGGTGCAGAATTTTTATTCCAGTACGCTGTCCGGGGCATCGTGGCTTATATCATGTTCAGCCGCACCTTCCACAACGAAGGCAGTAAACACCTCATGCCCAATAAGAGTACGGCTATCGTAGACCAGGCCTTCGCCTATACTGACCAGCATCTTAAAGAACCCATCAACATCGCAAAAATCGTCCGCTACATAGGTACCAGCCGCAGCACCATCGACCGGGTCTTTCTGGATGTCATGCAGGTTAGTCCGGTTAAAGCGCTGACCCGCTATAAAGCCAGTCAGGCCCTGGCCATCCTGCAAAGCGGGAAGTCGGTCAAAGAAGCTTCTGTAGAGCTGGGCTATTCCTCTATCTTCCACTTTAGCAACACCTTTAAGACTATCTTTGGCAAGAGTCCCCGGGCTTATCTAAAATCTTAAGTAGCTAATTTTAACCTAACCTTCCTGGTTTAGTTAATAGTTTGGGGTATAAAAAAAGCATTCACTTTTACAAGTGAATGCTTTTTTGCAACCGGCAGCTATCTATCCTTCCAGGCCGCTTCCAGCCAAGTACTTTCGACGTATAAGGGCTTAACTGCTGTGTTCGGTATGGGAACAGGTGGAACCCCTTAGCCATCACCACCGGATCTGTTGAA
>Ga0268357_100092_pt1 | contig 164665 bp, 154 predicted proteins | sample BioMet10_FD_192466 | JGI IMG/M metagenome (GOLD analysis project Ga0268357, IMG submission 192466) | Sewage microbial communities from Oakland, California, United States - Biofuel 10 (Illumina Assembly) | ecosystem: Engineered > Wastewater > Sewage > Unclassified | place: USA: California...
TTTGATGAATCAGGTAGTCCAGCAGTGTTATGCATAAAATGTGATGGTAATATGATAATTAAAAGAGCTGAAGTTTGAACTTCAGCTGCAATCTAAAAAACTTGCCCTTTAGGGCGAATTTGTTCTTGCATTAAAGCATATTGGGTTATTTTGTAGAATTAAGTAATTATTTTACTGTAAAAAGGAAATAAATATGGGATATTATGGTGAATCGTGGTAAAATTATAGTTGGAATGTGTTTAATTAGGATGTAATTAATGTAAGGAGTATGCGCGGAGGTTGTGTCTATAATGGGGAGTAGAAAAAGTAAATACTTATTTTAAGAGTGTAGGAAATACTGCAAGAGGCAAAATTTAAAAAAGGTGATTTATGTGGTGAAAAATTGCCTGAGTCAAAAGCTTAAATGTACTGAAAGTGATATTGAAAAGCTGTATAATTCTAAGAACACAATGCGACAAAAGGCATTGAGCATTGCATAGGTTTGCATAAATTATAAAAAGTAGTACATATCTATTTAGAAACTTTAATTTAATACTATATAACTTTCTAAAAAGATGAAAACCAGACATAGAGGATGTGAAACAATGGAAAAAACAATTCCAACTGAGTATTTAATTGAAATTGAGGAAAAGGAAGTAAGAACGAGAGTAGTATTTTCAAGAGATGGAGAACGTAAATACAGGTATTTGCTAAAAAACAATGGGACGAAGACGATAAAAATGATGCTGCAATTATTATGTTAAATCCGAGTAAGGCTGACTCTTTAAAAATTGATCTAACTGTTATGAATGTCATGAATTATCTTGTCAGTAACGGGTTTAGTGGTATGACAGTAGTTAACTTATTTTCATATATGACTACAGACCCTAAAGAATTAAAATATAGAAGACAAGATTATGAAGAAATTAATATTAAGTATTTAGAACAAGCATTTGAATATGCATCAATAATAATTATAGGATGGACTAGAGGTGAAAATATAATGGAGAAAAGAAAAGTCAAAAACTTGCTAAGCAAATATTCTCAGAAACTAAAATGCTTCAAAGATAACAATGGTAAAGTAATGAGGCATCCAAGCAGGGGATTTAATGAAGAATGGACTTTAGTTGATTATGATTTTATGATAGAGGGCCTGTAGATTTTATTTATCTAGGTAGTTAAAAGTAAGTTGATTTGTATAAATTAAAATGGGCATAGTTGCTTTTATAAAAGAAATAAAGATCGTAGGTAGACTTGTTAGTAATAATCTCATTTACTAGGGATGGTCACAAGCATATAAAATCATATCAGCAAAGAATCGATGCCAATTTCAAGGAGAGGAGGATATAATGGGTCACAAGACCCATACAATGAACGGGTATATCATCATATAAACTAATTTTGTTATTCCGAATGTTTGAAAAATGCGCATGACAACGAGTGTACTCCCTATTCGCTATGATAGATGTATTGAGGGTGAGGAATTGGTTCTAATCTGTTGTCAAAAGAGGCTATTTAAGATTTTTGCATATAAAAAAGCAGAAGAGTATAGTCTCATAATCATATAAGTGACTTCTAATTATCGATATATCCATTAGGCTAATATCTCGAAGTTCATGGGATTGGTTTTTTTTCGTATTGTTGAAAAACTTTAACCTATACCTATACGTATTGAAATTAGCTAATAATTAGTAGGTGAAATATAACAGCGAATTAATCCGAGCATACAAGAAAAATTAGTGTTAAAAAAGTATATTAATTTACGCTAGAGAATCACTACTATGGAAGGTGGGAATGTAATGTTTGATTTTTCTGGAGCAAGTATTGAAAAGCTAATAGTACATGGGGTAGGAAATGAATTAAAAGAAGAAAACTTAGTTTTATCACAGCAATGTACAAATATTTCTGAAGATTCCTTATATAATCTTTTAGGTAAATTTTTTTTCCAAAGATTTAAAAATAACGGAGTATATAGTTTTGAACACGAGACGAGCCTCCAATATAATGAAGTATATCAATATGCAAAAGCAATATTTGATGATATTAATAACTTTAGTAATAGTTCACAAAGAATTGCAAAACATCTATATAAAGTATCGACACATCCTAATATAAAAAAGGGAGAGTTATGCGTTGCATATATTAAGGGAGGAATATTAGACGAATTTGAACATGATGCCATAGGAATTTTTAAATCAGAAAGTAAAGATGCATTTTTAAAAATTAGTAATGATAAGGATAAATATGTTATTAATTGGGAGCAAGGTGTTGATACTAATAAATTGGACAAGGGTTGTATAATTTTTAATTATCAAAAGGAAAAGGGGTATAAAGCTTTAATAGTCGATTCAGGTACAAATATAGACACAAAGTATTGGATAGAAGATTTTTTAGGAATTAAAAAGAATAGTAGTGAATTTCATAGAACAAAAGTACTAGTAGATGCATGTAGAGATTTTGTCAAGAAAGACTTTATTGGTGAAAAAACTGATAAGATTATTATGCTGAATAATGCGGTTGAGTATATTAATTCAAATCAGAACTTTAATTTAGATGATTTTACTCAAAGTGTATCACAAAAAAATGAGTGTTCAAATGAATTGCGTAATTACATAACAGATTATGCGAAAAAAATGGATTGCCACAATATAGAAAGTTTTTCAGTTGATCAATCAGCAGTTAAAAGTATAAAAAGGAGTATTAAAAATTTAATTAGGCTTGATACAGATATTGAAATTAAGATAAATCAATCAAAGCAAAATGATATGCAATACCTTGAAAAAGGATTTGATGATAAAAAACAAATGTACTTCTACAAAATTTATTTTAACGAGGAAAAATAGAATGGGGGATGACTGGTTATGTCTGGTGAAAAGTCAAAATCTTCTGGTGAATACGGTGAAAGAATTGCACAAAACCTTTTGGAATTAATCGGGTGGGAAAATGCTCTTCCAGGAAAAGATATTCCATGTGTACGTAAAGATATTCATAAAGGGGCTGAAGGAAACCCACGTCAAAGACATGGAGTGGATTTTATTGTACAATATGAATGTCCTTTAATGAGTAGGATAGAAAATGATGTCTTAATATCAGTTAAGCATCGAGATGGTTATCCCGGAACTAAAGGGGCAATAACTGACTTTAAGGTGTATTTAAAAGATATTGCAGAAGCTACTGAATGTTATCCAGCTCATGAACTTTCTTTAAGAAGAATAACTGGAACTACTAAGAAAAATATATCTAATGTTATTATGTGGTTTAGTAGCGTTTCTGAAGACGAGAACAAAGATATTATTAGTGAAGTTCAAAACTTTAGGAACAGTGAGAATATTAATTATAATACTGTTTACTTAGTTGATAATAAAAAGGCTAATTTTTTATATAGTAGCATTCAGTATGTGAGAAATAGAGACAACGATTTTTATTTTTATTATCCAGACACTGGATTTAATATGGATACAGTTAAGCGAAAGCATCAAGGACATATCCTTCCTGTACAGTATATTAACTCACCTATATTATTATTTAAGATAATTGAGTCATCAGGCGAAAGTTTGTATATGACTGTTGAGGATAACTTTTCAATGGAATATTTTGAAAGACTTATACAATTAGCTCGCTTAGCAACTGTTGGTTGGGCAACTGAAATTGTGATCGCATTTCCAAATTATAATGATTATAGCAGTAAAGATGATGTAAAAAAAATACTATCACAAATAAATGACAGAACATTTGCTAAGAAAATTTCCGTAGATAGATTAAATTATTCTGATTTTAGAAATGTGGGAGGCAATTAAGATGGATTATGAAGAGAAGATAGTTCCTTTACCTGAAACAAATGTTGCTTCTATGTTGCCTTTTGGAGCTACACTTAGACCATTACTAAATGATTCTTGCTTAAGTGATTCAGACATTAATAATGTACTAAAATCTAGAGGTGTATTTGTAGGTGATTCTGACAAGAAAAACACAATTCCATTAATGTTAACGATGGTTCTTAGTCCAAGAGAGTTTGAACAATTGCAAGAAAAGCAAGCAACAAAAGAAGATAGTCCAAAGCATAGAAATAGTGTTGTTAAAAGTAGGAGTAATAATGTCTTAACTTCTAGTATAAATGGCTTTGCAGTTGATGTTGATAAAGTTGAAAAAATGAATCCTGATGTACATATAAATTCACCTATGATGTTCGGATTTGTTTCAGAAAATCAAATTCAATTAGAATATAATATTGTAAGAGAAGATTTAACAAGAGATTGGGTCAGACCACTAAGTGCCCATTCTGGTAAAGTTGTGGTTACAAAGGATACAAATAGTGGGGAAATTAAAGTCTGTAACGAATATACTTCAAAGGAAACTGATGATATTAATAAAAAAATTATTGATGATATTATATCATTTTTAAGAGAAAAAGGAGAAGTAGATGAGAAGTTAAAGACAATTTGTGCTAGTGACTTTTCTAATAGAGAGAGATTTAATTTTATGTTAGGGTTAGCACAAAATAGTGAGGATGGTACTTTTGAATTTATTGAAATAAAGGATGTTGAGATTGGACCAGACCCAGAGAATCCGCCACGCAATCCTAATAGTGTAATACAACAGAATGTTAAAAAAATTATTATTAATGGGAATGGGTTACAGAGTAATGCTATATTAACTAATGATAGTGATAAAGATAATTTATTACTTAGGAGCATTGAAGCCAAATATAACTTTAATTGTAATGGAACAAGAGGTTCATGTATTTTACAATATGGATTTATGCACTTTTTTAGAAATCAAAATATATCACAGGAGTTTCAGGTTGCTCTAGCATTTATTAATTCGAAATCTGGAAATAAAGCGAATTTAAAAGATTTTGTCCTAAATAAATTTGATTCAATTAAAATAAAGCAATTAGAAAATGAAAAATAGCAGGTTCTTGATTATTTATAAAATACATTGAAATATGCCGTTTGTCATTTTTAGTAGAGAGTTTTATTAATAATATTACTTGAAATCTTGTGAATTTGAGATACATTTATGAAGCTTTTAATAACTTAGCTTAAACATCAAATTGTATATGGAAAACCGACTTGTATAATGGCGTAAATTATCGTGGACGGGTAATGCTGCATTAATAATGAATTAGAATAAGCGTTAAATAGTAATTTGTTAATCTAAAATGATTGAAATCTACAAATAAATTTGATTGTAGATTTCTTTATTTTTAGTTAAAAGTATACTAATTTAAAGGAAACTATTACAACTTGTAGAATAATGGTATATGAGGATGTAATGTATGACACAGTTATTATATCAATAATAGGAAGTTAGGCAGATTATTTAAAATATATTATTGAGTAAAATGAAAATATGAGATAGGTAAGAAAATATAAAAACTTTTCACTAATAATGTGCGGATATCATTATAAAACACTTGATGACTGTAATAATAATGAACTGTCTGATATTTAGCTTGTGGATAATGCACTAAACAAGTAAATACGGAAATAATAGCTTAAATACAAAAATCATAGAAATTAACAGGAGGGATAGATATGTACATAAAAGAAACATTTTGCTTATGGTGCGATTTATTGGGATATGGAAAACCCTTTATTGATTCTGGATGGAACTTGCACGACAAACGAGTAATTCAAAATATTGATAGAATAAATAATTTGGAAATAGTGTTTCATAATATCAATAATTATCCTATTGAAAAGACCCTTATAATGAATGATGGATTTATAAGAAATATGGATATTGTTCCTATTCAAGATGGAATGCAGCAAAGCTATTTATACTGGTTCAATTTTATTTTATATAGCTTTTATACACTAAATCGAATTGACAAACAATACGGGTTCCCAGGAGCAAGAGGAGTTCTAACCTACGGACATAGATTCGACTATATGAATAATCAACTTACAGCTGCAGATATAGTACAAACATCAAAGGAAAATATACCTAAGTATGAAAAGGAGATTCTTGTGTATTCACCAAAAGAATTTCAGATGAACACTGCTTTTTCAAAGGCATATATTATGGAGGGTGCAGGATCCAGGGCTGGAATTGTTGGCTCGAATCTATATATTGATATTGATTTTCTTGAAAGATTAAGAAAAATACTTGAATCGGGAAAATGTACATATCACTTATTAATAGATGAGGATGCAAAAAGGATGAGAGAAAAGGGATATGATGTTGATAATAAGGGGAGACAAATAGTGTATCTTAGTACGGATACTTTCGAGGAAGACGAGTTTAGCATATGGCAAGTTAATCAGAAGACTTGTGGTAATGAAAAAATCCTGTTTAAGTTATGGCTGAATAAAAAATATATTGACTTTAGAGATAAAGGAATTGATACAAAGTTGTTCAAGGTAATCAAGTACAAACCATTTGATGAGGATAATATTATTATTGAATTTGATTAACAATTCTAAGTATTTAAATTCCGATTAGGCTAATTACAAGAAGTTAAAGTATACAAAAATTTTATTTAAAGAAATGTCGTCAATTTAAATAACTGGGGAATATAGACGATTTATAGAGACTTCAGACAAATAATAATTTGGCAATTTAGTTAAGCTGGCATTATAACGCAATTATGAACAACGAAGATAGGAAGATATTCTGAAACTTATGAAATGAGGAGGATGGGGATGGATTATCCGTATAAATGCAATTTAAAAGTGGAAAAAATTTTTGAAGAGCAACAAGTTGAAATAACATTGTATTCTGGTCTTACAACTTTTGTAGGTGCAAATGCATCGGGGAAAACGCAAACTCTAAAGGCATTGCGAAACTACCTTAAAGATATTATGGGTAGTAATAAGGTGAGATATTTATCTTCTAATCGAATTGGGTCAATGGAACAGTTTAGGTCTAGGACTGATCAATTTTTATATCCAGCAGATCAATATTATGTTGGTAATCAAGGTGCAAGACAAGCTCGACATGAGATTGAAACTGCAACTGGAGACTTTTTTACAATGGATGATAGAAAGGATGTATATATTAAGGTCGCAGAACGTCTCTCAGTGTTATTTAACAGACAAATCTACATACGCTGGGATGCAGGAAATATGAAAGTGTTTTTTGAAAGGACAGAAATTGAGGATGAGTATTCAGTTGTAGTTGAGGCAAGTGGACTTGTTAATATTATTTCAATTTTGGCAGCATTATTTGATGAAGATGTTCATGTATTAATGATTGATGAGCCAGAGGTTTCTTTGCATCCGCAACTTCAATCGTATTTATTACGTGAAATTCAAAAATCAGTTTCCAGTTATGGAAAAACAATTATTATTTCCACTCATTCAACAGAAATGATATCATTTAATTCAATTAAAGATTTAAGCAACTTGGTTTTCTTTACTGAAAAGAAAACTCCAATACAAATAGCTCCAGAAATGCCTGAATTGGAAAATCGAAAACTAAAAGATTTTATTATGAGAATGAGTCAAGTTTATAAAGCTGGGTTCTTTGCAAAAAAAGTGCTATTAATTGAGGGAGCAAGTGATTTAATAATCTGCCGATTTCTTTCAAACAAGTTGGACCTCAACATCGATGTAGCAGGCTCACAAATTATCCCAGTTGATGGAAAAGGTCAATTTCCTGTAATTACAAAGCTTTTTAGATTAATTGGGAAAGAAGTTGCCGTTTTAACTGATCTAGACGGATTCACGGATGATAATAGTGTTGTAGACTTATTTTCACAATTGCCTTACGCAATAAAGCTAGCAAACGAACGTGGTAACGATAATATTTCCGAAATGATTAGAAGTATTAAGTCGAAAATCTCGGAATTGGTACAATCTCATAGGGAAAGTATGAAGGATGTTTATAAAGCACATCCATATTGGATAAATAAGGCCGATGAAGAAGATGAAGACAAAGTCATTCGAAGAGCACTAGTAGCTCAATTATTCAGCGTTGACGACACTTTATTGCATAATTGGCCTGATAATGCACAGTGGATAAGTTTAAAAACCAGATTGAATTCTCTTTTTTCAGTTCTTGAAGCTGTTGGATGTTTCATTCTTAAGAAAGGAGCCATTGAAAGCTATTATTTGTATGCACCAAATACAACTTATAGTGAAAAGCCATCAGCTGCAGCTGATGAAATAGGTGAACTTCAATCACAAAGCAATGAACTTATTTGCAGTAAATATGAAGATGTTATTAATTCGTTGAAGTATGCTGCATTAACAAAAACTGTCGATGAGAGTTTTGCTGTAAAAAAGGAATTGCTAAGTGAATTGGCTCTTGTTCTCGAAATACTACCTAAAGTTTCAAATGAGAAAGAAATATACTCCACTATTAAACAGTCAAAAGGAAGTTCAAGATCCCTGTTTGACTATAGGCTTATAAATAATAATGATAAATCAGGTGTTGAGGTTTCTTTGCATTCCACAATTATTGATGTGAGTGGAATGCCATTTCAAATATTTATCGGTCAAAATGTAAATGCGGTCGTCAATGAACACGTTAAGAAAAAAATATAATAACTAAAATACTAATAGGAAGATTAATTGAATTTTCCATTATGCTTATAACACGATGCTGACAAATTCCAATTTAAGATTAAGTATTATAAATAGTAAATTTGTCGGGTAGTTTTGATTGTGTATAATTTATATAGTATAAAGTTAAATTTAATTATGAAAGGAAATGAAACATGGATGGAGCTGAAATAAACAACTTGGCGTTAATTCCCATCAACCAATGCTTTGTAGATGTTTTTGAAACATTTATGAATGATAATCAGAAAACTAAGATTCGTGCGAATAGCGTACGGCAATATATTGAGGGTATCATCGATTTATTATTGAAAGACAAAATTGTAGCAGTTCTGAAACCACATGAAGATTATGCGGGTATTAACTGGGGCAGAAAAATAAAAATCATAATAGAAAACTATGATAAAAACATTGGGGAAAACATTCAAGAAATTTTTAGAATTGGAGGAGATGGCTCACATTTTAATGGTCAAGTTAACGATGATGATTTATATAAAATCATAAATGAAGCTATTCATATTGTAGAAGATATCTTCGTGAATTATTTCCTTGCTCCTGAGCATAGATTTGGTTGTGAAAATATTTTTACAATATTTAGTATGCTTCCTTTGCATCATAGAATATATATTTTAGAAAATGTAGCTACACATTACACAAACCCAGATATCGTTGATCGACTTTCGCTTGCTTACACAAAGTCAGGGGAAAAGAATAAAGCAATCATACTTCTTGAAAAGTCATTGCAAGGAAATGTGATTGATAAGGTTTTCTATAATTTTCAATTAAACAGAATAAATATTTTATCTTTAAAGTTGACAGAGTTATACGAGAAAAATGCACAATATGAGAATGATTCAGAACATTCACTAGCTCTCATTGTAGATGATCAATTAGTAGTAGGGTTACCAACATCAAAAGATGTTTTTGAAACTGCAAGGGCTGTACAAATATTTGGTGAATGGTTCGAAACAGACAAGTACGAATATCCTGAATTTATAAATCTTTTTCTATATTTGATGAAAACAGATAATCGACAATATAATTAGTTGCTATACAACTTGGTGTTTTTCATTATTAGCGCAATTAGAGGCCGATAAATTCGAATTTTAGGTCGAGTAATAAAATCGAAATTTGATAATTAAATTTCGATGTCCATTATAGTAATACTTTAAAGTCAATGTGAAGGGGGAAAATAGATGTTTAAGTATCCATTATCAGTGTTTTTAGATACAAATATATTTATAGGATGTAGATATGATTTAAATGAAAAGGGCGTACTTCTTAAGCTTAAAAACTTGGTGAATCGTAATAAGGTTAGAATATACATAAGTAACATTGTTGAAAGGGAAACTGAAAAACATATAAAATTAGATATTTCAAATGCGATAAATGAGTTGAAAAAAGCTAGAAAGGAAATATCAAAGAATATTTCACCGGCTATTGTGAAGGATACCTCACTTTCGACTATATTTGAATTGCCGTGCCAAAATACAATTGAAGAAATTGCACTTACTAACTTTCGAGAATTTTTAGAGGTGTCTAAGGTAACCTGTCTTGATAATAAAGGTGTAGATATTGATGGGATTTTAGAAGATTATTTTAATGCTAATGCTCCATTTGATACTAAGGAAGCAAAAAAATATGAATTCCCTGATGCATTTATTATATCAAAGTTAAAAAAAGAATTTTATAAAAACAAACCTGTATGGGTAATCAGTTCAGATGAAGGCTTTAAAATGGCGCTGGATAATGAAGAAGGTTTTAATTGTTTATCTTCAATTAACGAACTTCTGGATATGATAAATAAACAGGATCAAATGTATGAGACGATTATACAATATATTAAAAATAAAGATGTATATAAAGAAATATGCAATAACATAAAAGTGAGAATAGAATCTGATGATATTGAGGTTAATGGTCTTGATTATGATCGTAAAGGTTATTGCGAAGGCTATGAATATAGTAATACATTCATTACTGATGTTTCTGTTGAAAATTTTCATTTGAGTTCTGTAGATGAAATTAGTGAAGATATAGTTTACTTAACTGTATTATGTAAAGCAAAAATTTCTGTATCCTGTTCTTACGATGATTATGATAATTCTATTTGGGATTCTGAGGAAAAAGAATATATGTTTTTATCTGAAGTAGAAATTGATGAAGAACATGAACCAGAATTTGAATGTAGCTTAAGTCTGAAAGTTAATCATGAGGGTGATAATGTTAAATTCTCATTATTTGATATTTCAAATAATATAGTACTCGATCAATATTCAAGAACAAAACGGAGTTTAGTTGAACCTCATGATCCTAAATTAGATGCAGAAGCAGAGATGATGGATGCGCTGGAAGAGTACTACAAGCATTAATAATTTCCCTTTCATTATAGTCATAATATGAGAAGTATATTGTTACAATGTCATTATATAAACGGATGATAGATAACTCTACCCAAAGATGAAAAACGGTAAATTGGCTTTAGCATTGGAGATACATTATTTTTATGAGAATAATATCACATAATGATTTAGGGAGGCAAAATTTGATTAATAAAATTATAAATTTTTTAAATGAACAATAGTACTGCTTTTTCTGGTTGGGCAGTTGCCTTAATTACAGGAATTATTGGTATAATATAATAACCTTTACACTTTTACTTAGCCTTAATAATTTTAATCCCAATTAGTAAGGAATGAGCCATCTTTAAGTTTTTCCAGAATATTAGCTTATATCCTTCACTCACTCAGGACGTACCTGAACCGGGCCTAAAAGAATGACCCTTGGTGTGCTTGCACCTGAGAAGGAATGTGCATTGGCTTTTTCGTAGGCTTCACTTAAAACAGCCAAAGCGAACTTGAATGGATTGTTATCGGATGTATCCTAACCAGCACTTACTGAATACCATGGTTTTACTCTTTATTTAATATTGCCTTTGGGTTTGAGGCAGCTTTTCCCTGACAAATCTTTTTTTCTTCTAAAATTATTTTTTCAGTAGTTATGGCATTTTTGATTTGGAATAGCTTATTATGATGAATCTTCATTGAATCAAATATTTATAACCAGTTTTAAATATTTACAAGTATGGACTACAGATAGTAAAGAATTAGTTGAAACACTCAATAAGTATAAAATATCAGAGCAGCCTCAACTTTATAGATGAATTTACGGTGGTAGCAGAAGCATTATCTGCTGAAAGGGTCAGAGGAGTTCGTCATTATTCAGACGTTATAAATGAAATAGAGAGGAAATTTGTGGTTTTATAAAATTGCTGATAGAGAAGTTAAAGAGGTTTCTTAATAATTAAATAACATATTGATTTAAGTATATTAAATTCGTGTACTAGAGGAGGATATAAATGGAGCTTGAAGAAGAAAAAATTAGAAAAATGGAATGTGAAATTGATAAACTGCAATCAAGCCGAGAAGTATGGCATGAAGATAGGAGTAAGTTAATATATAATGCTTTGGTTTGTTTTGAAGATATGTGCAGAGTAATAATGCCATACTCAATATTTCAAGGGGAAGATCCCAATATACTAGTTAATTCTAATGCAGATGCTATAGATATGCTAATTAAATGGATTTATAAATATAGCAAAGATACAGATGTTGGATTTGTAAAAGTAATTTGTGAAGGTTTATACATTCAATTATCTTTTTTACTAATTGATGATGCTAAAAAATATAGAGCAATTTGTGATTCATATATTTTATGGTCAAGAAAGAAATCTAAGGCCGAATTATATAGTAACGGAAAAGGAGTTAAGTTTAATTACTTAGAAGGAAGTGACGGCAAGTACGAGATATATGATTTATTAAGAATGAATAGTAAAAAAAATAATCATCTTAAAGATTTTAATCTTAAAGAAGATTTCATTAATGAGATAAGCAATTTGGAATTAATGAATGATAATAATAAGCTCAAATATACACTGAGTGATATAGCTTGGAATTATATTCATAATGAGATGAAAAGAATGATTGAAAGTACTGCTGAGTTGCCTGGAGAATGGCAGTTCGACGGATTTAAATTAGAAGAGTTTAAAGAAGTTTGGGGAGTATTAGTAACAAAAGCCTTTATTCATTGTATGGTTTGTATGAAGTCTGGAATAGCCGGTGGTGCAGTAGAATGTTGCATAATGGTACTAACAAAAGAAGAGATAATAGATGAAGTTAGTAAATATACAAACTTAGACTATGCAGTAATAGAAAATATTATTAATTTGCTCACATATAATAATACATATTATGAAATGAATATTGATGTAATATGGAGTCCATTAATATCTTTAAAAGATAACTTAATAGCAATCTCACCGAACTTAGTTATGTCCAGTAGCCCAGAAAGGAATATTATTTCATTAATAAATAAGGTTAATCAAGCAACATATTCACGATTATCTTCGCAAAAGGAATCAATTATGATTAGAGATTTTGTTAATGAGATTAGCAAATATTACAATATAGAAATAAGAAATAAGAAGCCACTACCATCGCCATTGCCGGATATAGATGTTATTATGTTTGATAAAAATACAGAATCATTGCTGGTGTGTGAATTAAAGTGGTTACTACAAAGTGATTCAATTCAAGAGGTTTGTGAAAGAGATAAAGACATCGAGAAGGGAATATCACAGGCAAAGTTAATACAAGAATACACATTGGCAAATACAACTGATGTTTTGAATAGGTGCTATGGCAAAAATGAATATAAACCTAAAAAAATATATTCATGCATTGTTACTAGAAATAATATTGGAACAAGTAAATTAGGAAAGGATATACAAGTTATAGATGAGAAAAAATTATATGAAATGTTCGCAGATAATAATGGAGATGTAAGCTTAATAATAGATAAGATAGATCAGGAAGAATTTATGGGAACAATAGAGGAGAATTATAAAGTAATTCAGCAAGAAATAGAATATGGTGGTTACAAATTTAAGTTTGATACTGTTAAGGCAGTAAATGAAGATAACTTAAAAAGAGTGAATATATATAAAAAAAGAAAGAATGTAAAGTCGAAACGGACAATGAGTAAAGCTTCAAGGAAGAGGAATAGGTAACAATTATATACATACATAGCGCAAAATCACTTAGAGTAATAATGTTTAGGATTGAAGCACTAAGAATATATATTATTTTTATCAAGAAAATTTCACACTCTCATAATACCTGATATCAGTTACATACTGGGTAGATACAATAAAAATAAGCCAAGCTCTACTAATAACAGCTTGGCGAAGATTTAAACTGGCATATAATATCATTGCAGTTGGCTACTAAATCTAAATAAGTATAAATCTTTTGGATTTATAAGCCATCCTTTTTTATTTTTCATAAAGTAAACGTATTAAGAGTAATTACTCATTAACATAAACTATCAACAGAAAAAATGGGTTTAAGACCATTTAAGGGATTTCTGTAATTGATATCTATATTTTGATAATATAAGTATCGATATCGTATTCTAAATTTCTGATTTCCTTAGTCTTTAACATAGCAATAAGATCCTTTCACATACATACTATCTTGGGTTTATCTTTTTAAATAGCGCAGTCACGAATAATCCTAAGAAAGATATACCTAAGAATCCTTCGAATGTACTTATATATCTATAAAACGTACTTGAAAAGTTTATACTGGAACTGGTAGTCAAAAAGTTTGCGAAACTTACATATAATGAAGTTAAATATTTATCAGTTGTTAGTATAGCTATTTCATTACTCTTTAAATAAATAACTGAATATGCAAGTATTATAAATATACAACTAAAAATAATATTACTAATGCGTTCGCCATGTCCCCATATAATTCCATTAAATTTGCTTCCTAGCAATTTAAAGATATTTTTGAATGAATCTAGCTTAGTATAAGTTCTGTAAAAAGGGTCACGCCTTAAAATTATTTCTTTATAATGATTTTCTCTAGATTTAATGTTTTCAAAAAAGTATTTGCGATATTCTGCGATATTACCATCTAAAATACAATTGTGTGCCATTACTTTACAGAGTCGACTTCTATTATTGTATTTTGAAGGTAGACAAGAATATAAATCACTAAACTTTATATAATTAGACTCCCATTCAGTATAAAAAAAGTCACAATTAGTAAAGCTTGTACTGCTAAACTGGCAACTTATAAATTTACAGTTCCTGAAGTTTAAATTTTCAAGAATTGATTTACTAAAGTAACATTCAATAAAAGCACAATGAGTAAAGTCTACATGTTTTAATATACATTCATTAAAACTTATATTAGAAAAGGTACAACGTTCTATGTTAATATGCTCATATATAAAATCATTTTTCTTAGCTAATCCGTCATTGGCAAACAAAGAATTAGACACCGATCGATTAGATTTTAAATGATCCAGTTGTATACTGGTTTTACCGATATAATGTTGTTGCATTAGATATCACCTTCAAAATTCAATATATTTCCTACAAAATTAAGTATATATCATGTAGAAATATTAGACAATTAAAATAAATAATGGTGTTAAGAGATATAATCATTATTTTCAAAAATATTGAGTAGTAGTTGCTCAGCTTAAAGAGGTATAGACTGTTGATAATAAATTGAAGGATGAGAATAAATCAACAGTCCTACTATAGTAACAGACGATGATTTAATAATTATTATCTATACTTATCCACGAATTCAATTAGAGCCAAAGAGAACAAATCTTTCTGCTGTTCCTTTTTCTCTTTACAAAAATCAGCAAACTCATCAAGAACGTTACCATAGGTTCTAAAGCTCCGAGTTGGAATTTCTCCTGTAAGCTTTGGTTGATTAATATTTATGTCTGCAGTAGAGGGTAGTCCTTCTTTTTCTACATCATACTTTTGTAAAAATTCAAGAAGGTTATTTTTCTGTTCAGGTAGCAGCCGAAGTATTTCTAAGTTTTCGCCATTAGTTTCAATTTCTTTAATTAGTTTTAAATCTTCGACATCATCCTCAGTAAGAGAAAACCATTCGCCACTTTTTTTTTTAATCTTTATATCTTTCGTGAAACTCTTTTTCAAATTTTACTTCTTCTTCACAGGCAATAGTATGAACTAAGTCAACCTTTAAAGGCATACCTTTCAGTTGAGGCATTCTTGCAGCTATATTTTTGGTTCTACCTATTTGGTAATGGCATAATCTTTTATATTAAAAATGGTAAAGGGTTATTATCGGTAAAGCAGGGGCATTACAGCCTTCCAAATTACATTTCACCGCTAATTGAGAAAGGAGATAACAACATCCAACCTACTTTGTGCAAAACACTGAACTAAAACCTTCAATGCTTTACACTATTTTTTTGCTTAATTTCTGCTATTATTAATACTAAGTATATAATATATTTATGAGGAAATCCAAAGGAGGCTTTAATTTGTCAATAACTATAGAAAACATATTGAAAATCGAAAGTTTATCTGGCCTTAAAATATTAGCAGGACAAAGCGGCATACAAAGAGAAGTCACATCTGTTACTGTTGTGGATTCACCTGATGGGAATGAATGGGTTAAGGGCGGAGAATTGGTGCTTACAACAGGTTATTTTATGAAAGATGATCCTGAAGAAATTGAAAAACAAATAGTTAAAATTTACAATTCAGGTGTTGCAGCATTTGCAATAAAACTTAATAGATATATTGGTGTAATTTCGAATAATGTAATTGAGATGGCTAATAAACTATCCTTTCCAATAATTTATATCCCACCAAATTACAAATATATAGACATAATAAATCCTATACTTTTAACAATTATAAATGAACAAGCGAAGAATCTGCAATATTCTGAAAAGGTACATAATTTATTCACTCAACTTGTAATAAATGGTGGTGGTATCCAGAAAATAGTTAATGCACTAAGAAATATATTAGGAATTGATGTTGCTTTTTATGATGCATATTATGATAAAAAATATATTAAAGCATTTTCAGATGAATTTTCTAATGATATAAAATTAAAAATATTGGATGAAATATTATTGACATATGATCATTATCAGGTTTATGTGGATAAAAGAAATTTTGGATATATTATCACTTCAAATAAGGTATTAAAAAATGATAATGCATTTGAATATGACAAAATAGCTATTGAACATGCAAGTACGGTTTTGAAACTTGAAATACAGAAAGCAATATCTAATAGGCAGGTCGAAGCAAGATATAGACATGAATTTGTCATGGATTTAATAATAAATAATATAAAGACAATTGAGGAAGTTAATATTAGGTCAAACTTTTATGAATGGGATTTAAGCACATGTTTAGTGTCAATTATTGTAGATATAGACAATTTTAAAAAGCAATATTTGAAAGCGAAAGACATGAAAAAACACTATACTATGGAAAATACTAAACTAATGATATTTGAATCAGCTATAGAAGTAATGAAACAATACTTCAATCAAGTAGTATATACAACCCTAAGTGACAGTATTATTTTCCTAATTAAACCTCTGTGTGATGATAAAATTAAATCTATTAAGCAGTTGAAAAAAATATGTGAAGAAGTTTGTGTACAGATATCAAGTAAGAGTACATTTACAGCTACTATAGGGGTAGGGAATTATGAATTGTCAGTTATGAATATTCATAAAAGCTATGAAAATGCTAAAAGAGCAATAAAAATAAGCAGAATAATATATAAATGTAATACAGTGATTTTTTATGAAGAACTTGGAGTGTACAAACTGTTGGCATTAGTATACAAAAGTAATGATGCAAAAGAATATTATTTATCTTATTTGCAGAAATTAATGGACTATGATTTGAAAAAAAATGGTGATTTGCTAAATACATTGTGTTGTATAGTAAAAAACAATTGGAATCTTAGGGCAACTTCTAAAGATATGTATGTACATTATAATACTATTAAAAATAGATTCAACAAAATAAGTGATTTACTAGATATTGATCTTGGAAATCCTGAACAAAGAATAAATATTATTATATCTTTAAAATTAATGGAAATGGCTGAGTAGTACATGACTCAGCCATTTTTTTTGTACTAATAGAATAGCGAAAATTATGTGTAATAGTGATAATGTCTAGATAGTAGATGGATCCAGCTATTACATTTATTATTATTCTTAAAACATTAAGGGGGCTTATAACTTGTATGATGTTGTAATTAAAAATGGAAAAGTTATTTCAGGATGTGGCAACCCATGGTACAGAGCAGACATAGGTATAGTAGGTGATACTATCTCATATATAGGAGATATTTCAAAAGAAAATGCAAAAGAAGTAATTGACGCTGAAGGCTTTATAGTTACTCCGGGATTTATTGATTCACATTCTCATGGAGATTTGAGGATACTTGGGGACCCAACGGCTAAAGAGAAATTGATGCAGGGTGTAACAATGGAAATAAATGGTCAATGTGGGATTGGAATTGCTCCAATAAAAGATGAAGACAAGCAGAGTTGGAGAGATTACATTTATGGAACATTTGGGGATTATCCGGAAGTTAAATTTAACTGGAATACTTTTGGACAATACCTTAATACAGTTGAAAAAGTAAAACCGACAATAAATGTAGGGTACTTAGTAACATTTGGAGCTGCAAGACTAATGGTTATTGGTACTGACAGCAGAGAACCCAATGATGATGAGGTTAAGAAAATTGCACAGATTATTGATGAATCAATGAAATGTGGAGCCTTAGGAATGTCTTTAGGTATGATATACGTTCCAACGGTATTTGCAACTGACAGAGAACTGATAGAAACCTGCAGAGTAGTTGCTAAAAATAATGGCATTGTAGGAATGCACATGAGAAATGAAGGAAATAATTTAATAAGTTCTGTACAGGAAGTAATAAATTTAACTAGAGAAACTGGAGTCTCATTTCAAATTTCTCATTTAAAAGCAGGCGGGAAAAATAATTGGCATGACTCCGTAAACAAGGTTATTGATATGATAGAAGCAGCCAGGGAAGAGGGGTTAGACATAACCTTTGATCAGTATCCTTATGATTCATGCAGTACAATGCTAAGACAAGTTTTACCTCCATGGGTTCTTGATGGCGGTAATGAAAAAATGAAAATGAGGATTTCAGATAAAAAGGTCAGAGATAAGATTAATAAACAAATAAATGGGAAATCTCCATTAGAGGGCTCATGCTCAAAAGCTGGATGGGATAATTACGTAGAGCTTGGAGGATGGGACGGAATACTAATAACCTCGTTAAAATCTAAAAATAACCAAAACTTATTAGGAAAGACTATCAAGCAGATATCAGATGAGATGAAGAAAGAACCTCTAGATGTCGTATGTGACTTGTTAATAGAGGAAGATGGTGCAGTTGGGATGGCAGTATTTATGATGTGCGAGGATGACATAAAAACTATTTTGAAAAATGAATTAGGGATGGTAGGAACAGATGGACTGTATGGAGGTAAACCTCATCCAAGACTGCATGGCACTTTTCCAAGAATACTTGGCAAGTATGTAAGACAGGAAAAGTTAATATCTTTATCACAAGCTATAAGGAAAATAACATCATGTCCCGCTCAAAGATATGGAATTAAAGACAGAGGAATGATAATGGAGGGAATGAAAGCAGATATAACAATTTTTGATGAAAATAAGATTATTGATAAAGCAACATTTGATAATCCATTTGATTATCCGGATGGAATAAAATACGTAATGATTAATGGAAAAGTTGCAGTAAAAGATAACAAAATTATTAATGCTGGAAATGGAAAGGTATTAAGGAAAAAATCATAACTTTTTCTATTCAGCTTAATAACAAGTTATTTGTGTAAATAGTAAGCTAAAGGGGGAAAATAGTATGCAAGAAAAAAGAGTGGGAAAGAAAAGAAACATAGTCTTAGCAATCTTATTTATTACTTGGACAGTATGTTATATGGACAGAATGGTAATGACTGTAGCAGTGCCATATATCGCTAAAGATTTTAAGTTAACATCAGTTGAAATGGGTGTTGTAATGAGTGCATTCTTTGCAGGATACGCACTTTTCCAAATTCCAGGGGGGATGTTAGCAGATAAATTTGGAGCTAAAAAGGTCATGGCTATAGCTGTTTCATGGTGGTCAGTATTTACTGCTTTTACCGGTATGGCTACATCGCTAATGAGCATGCTGATTATTCGATTTTTATTTGGCTTAGGAGAAGCTAGTTTCCCAGGGGGTTCATGGAAAACTGTTTCAACCTGGTTCCCAAAGAAGGAAAGAGCAACTGCAAATTCTTTTATGCTGTCTTCAAATTCTTTAGGACCTGCAATTGCACCTTTATTTGTGGTAGGAATTATGGCAACCTTTAGCTGGCGTTCTGTATTTTACTTTTTGTTTATTCCAGGTTTTATAGTTGTCGCTCTGATTCTCTATTTTATAAAAGACAAACCAGCAGATAGTAAGATGTTATCTTTAGATGAATTGAAAGTAATTGAAGACAAAGATTCTGATGGTGAAGATACAATTATGAAAATGAGTTTCAAAGATGTTATTAAACTTCCTGTAGTATGGAAAATATTCTTTACCTTCTTTGCTTTCGACATAGTATTTTGGGGTTTTTCATCATGGATACCTACTTATTTAGTAAACGCACGTGGATTTCATTTAGTAAAGATGGGGATAATTGCATCACTGCCTTTCTTTGCCGGTACAGTGGGAACTGTTCTAGGTGGATATATCTCTGATAAATATTTTGTTGGTAAGCGCCGTACTGTAATTGTCGTTTCTGAAGTACTTACAGCAATTTGTCTAATTTTAACATACACAACTCCTAATGAAACATTAGCTATGACTTTCTTAACATTAACAGGATTCTTCTGCTGTATAGCATTTGGTGGTATTTGGGCTCTTCCAATGAATATTTTACCTCCTGAAGTAATGGGTTCATCTTCTGGATTTATTAATTTTGCCGGCCAAATTGCAGGATTTATTTCTCCTATTGCAATGGGACTTTTGGTTCAAATGGCGGGAGGTTCATTTGGCACAGCATTCAGTTTCCTTGTTATTGCTAGTCTTGTATCTGCCAGCATAGCATTTACAATACATGAAAAAAAACCAATTCTTTCTAAAACAATAAGCGCTTAACTTCATTTAACTTCATTTGATGCGGCTGATATAGCGGACTTCTTAGGTTCAATAAAAAATGAATAATAAATATGGAGGTTTAATATATTGTTGGAAGAAGATGGGCATGGATAAAATTGCTCCGGAATTATTTAAAGATACAGAAACAACAATGAAAAATTATGATTAAAAAATTTAGGGGTGAAGACAAATGACAGAAGAAGTTAGGCTTCTTAAAGAACTTTTGAGTACTAAAAGCGTTAATCCTCCTGGAAATGAAGAACAAATTGCTAAAATAATCGCTAAAGAGCTTAAAAAGAATGGAATTGAATCGTCAATACGATCTATTGGAAAAAATCGTGCATATTTAATTGCAAGACTTAAAGGAATTGGAAATAAAAAGAGTTTAGTATTTTCAGGACATATGGATACAGTACCGCCTGGTGAGATTCCTTGGGAACATGATCCATTTGCCGCGGAAGAAATTGATAATTGTATTTATGGCCGTGGAGCGTCTGACATGAAAAGCGGGTTAGCTGCTTTAATAATGGCTATGATTGAAGTTGCTAAAAAGGGAGTATCTTTAGAAGGTGACCTTGTTTTGGCAGCTACTGCAGGTGAAGAAGTTGATAGTCTTGGGGCAAGAGCAATGGTTGAAGATGGTGTTTTAAAAGACGCAGGAGCAATGATAATTGGGGAACCAAGCAGTAGTGAGATTTTTGTTTCCCATAAAGGTGCTCTGTGGCTTGAAGTGATTTCTTATGGTAAAACTGCTCATGGATCAATGCCAGATCAAGGAGTCAATGCAATTGAAAATATGAATGCTTTTATAAATGTTCTCCATAATAAGTTCAAATTTAAATATAAAGAGGACAATCTGCTTGGGTGTCCAACCTTAAATCTTTCTGTTATTTCTGGTGGAGTGAGAACTAATGTGGTTCCAGATATGTGTAGACTGCAAATGGATATACGTACTGTTCCAGGTCAAAAACATCAGGAAATTATATCAGATATTAAGGTGTTACTAGAAGATGTAGAAAAAATTTCCAATGCTAAATTTGAGCTGAATGTATTAAGTGACTTAATGGCGGTAGGAACACCAATAGATCATCCATTTATTCAATTGGCACAATCTACAGCAAATGAACTTTTTCACCGTGAATATAGACTTAAAGGAGCAAGATATTACACGGATGCATCCATATTTGTTCCTGGACTTGGTAATAATCTTCCATTATTTATTTATGGTCCAGGTGAGGAAATAATGGCACATCAGCCAAATGAACATGTAGAAATAAATAGGTATTTTGATGCTATTAAGTTCTATAAGGAAGTGGCGCTAAGATATCTTAAATGATTAATAAGGGGCTGTCGCAATAGTGGTGACAGCCCCTTTATTAAAAGCTTGTGCAGCATGAGTAAAAAGGTAAAAATATATGAATGGGGGTGTTCCTTTAATCTATTTTATTTTGATAAAACAGAACTATATTTACTGGCGTAATTCAAATGTATAATACCTTTTATCGTAGTATTGCATTATAGCATCGCTCCTTTGTCAAAGCTAAAGTTATTTTTTCTTCTTATTTTTAAGAAAAGACAATGCCATGTCCTTTAGTATTTCTCTGTCGCTGTCTTCAAGTTCTTTGGATATTCGATAGGCAACATTTGCCCAATCTTTATCACGCCTGAACATTTCTTTTACACCGCATTTTACATCCACCACATTGCCGTCACCGTCTTTAAAAACAAGCTCATAAAATTCATCCTTTTCATGGGCTTCTTCAAGATAACCTGCTGCTTTCATTAAATCTCTATACTCAATATCAAGTGATTCGGCTAATGCACGGAGAGTAGCTGGAGTAGGATTTTTACGTTTGCCAGATTCTATTCTTGAAATGTCTGCATAGCTTATTTTGCTTTTCTCAGAAAGCTTCCGTTGAGACCAGCCTTTTTCAGCACGTAAATTTGCTATATATGAACCAATAGTCATAGTCATCAAAATCACACCCTTTCATATAAAATTATAGCTACTTTTGTTGCCATATATCAATATAATTTCAAAATATTATAATAATTGTTGACTGATAAGTATATTTACTTATTTTGGGATGACATCAGCCCTTATTTTATTGGATTTAAGCATATTGGTTATTTTGTAGAATTAAGTAATCATTTTACTGTAAAAAGGAAATAAATATGGGATATTATGGTGAAGCGTGATAGAATTATATTTGGAGCATGGTTATATGAAAATAGTAAAGATAATACTTCAAGATTTATTTTAAGGTGTTACAAATGTAAATAACTGAGAGGTAAATTTTAATTTGCAAGGGTACTTGGAATTACGGCAAACCAGAATTTGAGTTTATTGTGATAAAATATAATAGAAAACAATAAAGCAGAGGAGCGAAGCATATGAAGTTACTATTTTTGTGGGTAGAAAATCATAGCAACATGATTAAGAATCAATCCTTTAATATCTCAAGCTCTTATCACATTGATTTTGATATAGAGTTTAACGGACTGAATGTATCTAAAAACGAAGGCTATATAGATAACTTTTATGGAAACAACATCCTTGATATAACAGCGATAGTAGGAAAAAATGGGGTAGGAAAGACAACAATAATGAGATATTTATATGATAACTGTGATAGTGTACACCCATGTTATGAAGATAAAGAATATGGAACTGATGACACGAAGAGAATTTTAGTTTATGAGAGATGTAGTAATCAGAAAGCTGAACGAAGCAAACTTATCATACACTACTATTTGCATGATGAACCAACAATTAATAATCCAGAAGGCATAGAAATAGAACTCATAAATTTAAAGGAAATAGGAAAAGAGGGATTAATTAAAGCAGATCAGGAGCATGATATAACAACGGTATATTTTACAAATGCTTTTGAGATAAGTAATGTAATGAAGAACCAAGGACTATCAGAGTTTAGCATAGGGAAAATACATAAGTCAATCTGTTATACACCAATGCTTTCATTACAAAGAGCATTCACAAAACTGAAAAGTCATTACGGAGCAGGTAAGGATGATGGTGGCCTACTACTGTTAGATGTAATTAATCAATATGCTCAAAATATGACCACAGATTTTAAAGCACCATATGCCACAGCTATAAGCTATAATTTTTTAATAGGAGTAAGATACTTTCTAGGTGCAATAGTACACATATTACCTGTTATGAAAGACTTTAAGTTGAATATAACAGAATTTGGTGAATACATTAAGTTTCAGGAAAACTTTTTTGGACAAAGTCCATTTAATCAGGCAGTTATGTTTATCAGAAAGAATATCTATGAGAATATAGAAAGTCACTTTAAAAAGAATCATTGGGAGAAGATGTATTTAAATATACTCTGTGAAATTGTGTTGTTCCTAAATATGTTTACTTCAGGATATAAAAATATTGACTTTGAAGTACTTGAAAAAGATCATATTAGCCTTAGCAGTGAAAAAGCATTCAGGAAAATATTAGGACAAATAGCAGATAATGATGAAAACACACCTAAGAAAGAGTTAATTAGAAGGATAAGAAAGGTACAAGGTATTGAGCTTAATCTGATAAAAGAGTTTATTGAGTTAAAAGACGGAAATATGCAGTTGCTACGAGAGACGATGTGGTATAGGCAGGTTAAAAACTTTTTAAATGATTATAATACCATTGCAAATATAGAGATTGCTCAGACAATCAACTCTGGATTTACACCGCTCATTGAATTAATAATTAAGCACTATAATAACGAAGAAACTGTATACGGAAGAATGCTTAGTATTATACCTCCACCTATGTCTTCTGGTGAAGTAGCAATGATAAACATATTTGCTACTGTTTATTCAGCACTAAAGGAGAAAACAAGCGGAAGCATATTATTGATAATAGATGAAATAGATGCCTTTCTACACCCTAAATGGCAACAAGACATATTAACACACATTACCAGATGGATAAATGAATCTAAGCAATTTAATAAAAAGAAGGTTCAATTGGTAATAGCTACACATTCACCAATTATTCTATCAGACATACCGAAGGATAACATCATTTATTTGCAAAATCAATTTGAAACAACGTCTAAAGATAAGTTTACTTTTGGAGCAAATATTAGCACATTATTTTATGATTCATTTTTCATGGAACAAGGAAGTATAGGAGCAATAGCAAGGGAACAAATTCAATGGGCAATAGATAACATAGAAAACACTGATTTAGATATAATAGGTCGGAAAAAGTTGGTATATATTATTGATAATATAGGAGATAAATTCCTTAGAGAAAAGTTGAAGTCATATCCTATTTATATTAAAGAAACGGAAGAAGGCAGAGATGGCAAATGGTAAAGATTGAAATATCGGCGACAACGAGAAAACAGATAAATGATAATCATAGAGAATATATCGAACAAACATCTTTGCCAAAGTTGGAGAAAATAATTGATGAAAAAGAAATGATTGAAAAGCATAAGTTTTTTATGAGTTTATTTGGAAATACATCACAAAAGAGAAAAGCTTCTTTAATAAAATATTGCTTATCAACGGACTTAAAAAATATAGTGGATAAATTTAACAATACTTTTTTTAGAATATATGGTTTTGAGTTCAGTAATTTAGAAGAACATAAGAGAACAATTGAAGCTATACGCAAAGATTTAAATTTTATATTTAACTATAAAGGATTCAACGAAGGAACAAAGTCAACCAATGGAAAAAAATGGAATAGACATGAGTTTATTATGAGGTTAGGGGTTAAAGTATGTCCATATTGCAATAGACAATACATAACCTCTTACGAAGGCGAAGCAGATGACATGAAAACCACAGCAGATGCAGATCATTATTACCCTAAAGCAGAATATCCAATATTACAAATGAATATCTTTAATTTAATACCAAGCTGTAGTGTATGTAATTCAAGGATGAAAGGGAAAAATAAGAAAAAACATCTATATCCTTATGTGGATTCGAGTGATAGTTTAATCTTTGAGATACCAATAGAAATAGGTGAAAGAGTATCAAAGATATTAATAGACACCAAAGGGATTGAAAGGGCTGAAGCTTCGGTAGATGTATTTAAGCTTGATAAGGTATACCAAGCTCATTTAGCTGAAGCTTCTGAGATAAAGGAGAGAGCAACAGAATACTTTGAGCTTGATGAAAAAGCATATGAAGCAACATATGGTTTAAAAGTACCATTTAATATATTCAATACATGGTTTAGTTTTATGGAAAAGGATATATCATCAGAGCCATTAATAAAACTAAGGCAAGATATATTTAAACAACTGGAAGAGGAGTATAAAAAGTAAGAACATTGCCGTAAAGTTGAGAAGGAAAATGCTAAAGGTTGATCTAATAATGATGATATTCAGAGAAACACTACGTTAAAAGTAATGTTACCCGATGATGTTCTATGAGAACAAGGGGATTTTTGAATATGTCCGAGTGATTCTTTTGATAAAAAAGACAAATTCCAATTTAAGATGGAGATAAACAAATAGTAATTTAACTTTCAAAAAGTAAATGAAATCGGAGAGTAGTATCTTCTTGGATTTTGTTACTTTTTTATACAAATTATGAAGGATAATATAATTTGATGTAGAATCATATTATTTGGTAAATGGTGGAAAATAGCTCACTATTTCTATAAGGCAAAGGTTACAAATGATTTATTATAACAATAATGCGAACTTGAGGTTTATTTACACAAATAGTAATTTTATATCGCAGATATTAGCAATAATCAGAAGCTTAACGTCCAGCTTCATGCGAAGATTCTGCTGGTGAACTTATAAAGAATAGGGAGTGAAAAAATAGTGATCTGTGCTTATTGTGGGAAAGAAGCAAAAGGAACAAAAGAGCATATTATTTCTTGTGCCATATTAGATCTTTTCCCGGAGTGTTTTGCAACAATAGATAGTGCTAGAGGGAAAGTCCACTTGGGAGATCCAATGGTAAAAGATGTGTGTGCAAAATGCAATAACAATAAAATTTCTTATATCGACTCGTATGCAAAAGAGGTGATTTCTAATTATTTTGTTCAGAAATATGCAAAGGATGATATTGTGGATTTTGCTTACGATTATACTTTAGTTCAAAAAATGCTCTTGAAATATGCATTTAATGATTTACGTTCACACAAAGATGATATATCTTTCTTTACCAAAAATATATTAGATTTTTTGATGAACGAAGATACAGTTGAGCCGTTAAGAAGTGTTACAGTGTTAGCTGGTCTTGCGGTTAATACGTCACCTGCACCTGATTATATGTTTGGTAATAATAAAATTCGATGGAGCAAAAATCCTGTCTTTCTTTCAAATAGTATTATTGAGCATTTAGATTATGAGACGGGAGAAATTAGGCATAGAAGTGAAAATCCATGTCAAGAATTTAAGAAGATGAGCTTTTCTTATGTATTTAGATTTAATAGCGTACAATTTTTGATGATTTGTTGGGAGGATGATATTTCTGATGATGATTTGAAAACGAATAACGTGGTATTGCAGTTTCAATATCCATATACTATTTTAGGTAGTCAGGGACATCATACTCTATCAAGATGTACAAGCGAAACAACGTATCATTTTGAAATGTTAATTGACGTAAGTTGGGGACAAGGAATATTTGATGATATTACTTTGATGCGTGGCACATATTCTAATAAAAGCCAACAATATCTTAAAGAAATAGAAACAAGTTGGCAAAAAGAAGAAGAGAACTTAGCAAAAAGGTTTCCTAGGTAATTCATCATGAGATATATCATAGCACCTCATATTATGTATTAATAAAATGATTTAAATACTGTCAAATTTCCAATTTAGGGTTGAGTAATATAAATAGTAATTTTGAAAGGATGATATAATAATGGTTTATTCAGAAACACATAAGTTTGTAGCGTTACTAAACAAAAACTTGGAGGTAGGAAAAGCTCTTAATGCTGTTGCGCATTGTTGTGCAGGACTTACATCTACTGTGCCAGAAGAACTGCATGAAAAAATGAGTTTTATTGACTTCACTGATAAAGATGGTGTGGTTCATAAAAACATTTCTGGCTTATCACTGATTGTTCTGCGTGGAAGCAATAATGAGTTGAAAAAAGCAAGGGCAAAGTTTATTGAAAACGGCATTTATTTTAACGATTTTACAGAAACAATGACTGGAGATACTTATAAGGAACAGCTTATAAAAACTGCAGAAGTTACTGGCGAGCAAATGGAATATTATTGTGTTGCTGCTTTTGGAGAGAAAGCTAGTATTGATCCTATTACAAAACGTTTTTCATTGTGGAGGTAAATTTTAAATTTGTGGAGGAATATAAATAGTAATTTATTAAAAGGAGGACACGTGGTGGGAATTTGGATGTAACAGCAAGACTATAAAAAAGAAATCATATGAATAGTCTTGCTAATAGGAAAGAATAAATTAAAAAAAATGGAGGCAAGATATGTCATATTTTAGTTATAATTCAAAAAAGGTTTATTATATAGAAATAGGTAAAGGAATACCATTACTTCTTTTGCATGGAAACACAGCTTCATCAAACATGTTCATGAACGTAGTTCAGGAATATTCTTCTAAGTACAAAGTTATTTTAATAGACTTTCTTGGACATGGGCAATCAGATAGATTGAAAGTATTTCCAATAGACTTATGGTACGATGAAGCACAACAGGTAATTACATTTTTAAAATTAAAAGGATATGAGAAAGTATTACTGATTGGAAGCAGTGGTGGAGCGTTAGTGGCTTTAAACGTGGCGTTGGAACGACCTGAACTTGTTGATAAAGTTGTAGCAGATAGCTTTGAAGGTGAAAAGCCTATTGATGCAGTCACTGAAAATATAGTTAAAAATCGAGAATACTCAAAGAAAAATACGGGGACTGTGATGTTTTATAAAGCAATGCATGGCGACGATTGGGAAAGTGTGGTTGATAATGATACTTTAGCAGTATCAGAACACGCAAAAAATATTAGCGTTTTTTTTCATAAACAGCTTAGTGAACTTATCCAACCAATACTTTTTGTAGGAAGTAAAGAAGATGAGTTAATACCCAATATAGGACAAATTTACACTAATATTATTTCTAAAATCGGGCATGGAGAGAAAGTAATACATGAGCATGGGGGTCACCCTGCAATAATTTCAAATCAAGAAGCTTTTGTCGAAAGAACAAAGTTATTCTTTGATAAGAAGTAAGCATTAAATTTTAATTTGTGGAGGAATATAAAATGGCATGGGATTATGCAGAATTATCAAAGATGGCAAAAGCAAATGGTGGTCCTGAAAAATTGGTAGATTTACTTATTAATTCTGGAAAAAGAAAAATGTTTCCATGGCTAGGACTAGCAGTTGCGGTTGGAGTTGCGACTACTGTAGTTGTTCAAAAAGCATATGAATATTTATCTGATAAAAAAGCTGAGTCGAATACAGAGATGGAATTGACTAAGCAAGAATTGATTCAAGGGATTAAAGATTATGATGCGACACATGCCGAGGTATATTCTGATGTTATGAATATAAGAAAAATTACAGACAATAAAAAGAAATATATAGACTTACTATTGCTGGCTGACGAACAAGAAGATATGCTAGATAAGTATCTTGAGCGTGGTGAAATGTTTGTTTTGGATGATAATGGCATAAAAGCTGAATGTGTGATTACACAAGAAGATGAAGGTGTTTATGAACTTAAAAACATTGCTGTTTTACCTGATTGTCAACGAAAAGGCTATGGAAAAAGCCTGATAGAGTTCCTGTTTTCCGCTTACACTGATTGCAACACTATGCTTGTTGGGACAGGGGATGTTCCCTCTGCACTTACTTTTTATAAAAAATGTGGCTTTACAGAATCACATCGAATAAAAAATTTTTTTATAGATAACTATGACCATCCAATGTTTGAAGATGGAAAACAACTGGTTGATATGGTTTATCTGAAACGAGAACGGTAAATTCCAATTTGTAGCTAAGTATTATAAATAGTAATTTGTAGAGTAGATTAAATTAGGGATTATTTATAAAATAAGACCCTGATTACTAGATAATTAGGATTTGGAGGATTAATATGGACGAGAGGATAAATAAAGTAATTTTAAATTTGCACCGGAACAATATGGTTGGGTATTTTGTTGAAAATAAAGAAGAGTTACTTCAACTTTTAGCTTCATTCATTATAAAAGGCGAGAAGATAGGATGCGGAGATTCTGTCACATTGGAAGAAACAGGGGTATTTGAATTTATTCGAAGAGGAGACTTTATTTTTTATGACAAACATCAAATCGGGTTGACTCCAGAGGAAAAGCGTGCAATCTACCTGAAAAATTTTGATACTGACACATTTTTAACTGGCACTAATGCTGTTACACTAGATGGAAAGCTATTTAACATTGATGGAAATGGGAGTCGTGTTGCTCCCATGTTGTATGGACCAAAACAGGTAATTGTTATAGCCGGTATCAATAAATTGACAGATACTGTAGAAGATGCCATTAAACGTACAAGGCAGATTGCAGCACCTTTAGATGCGAAAAGGCTTAATAAGGATACACCTTGCACAAAGCTGGGCAAATGTATTGATTGCAAGCATGAGCAAAGAATCTGTAATGATTTTGTTTTGATTACGAGACAATTTGTTAGAGGCAGAATAAAAGTGATTCTTGTAAATCAAACATATGGGTTTTAACCTGAAAATATGGCTCGGTGTAATCATGAGCATAATCTGAAGTAGTCAAAATTGTCCCTCCCATTATTTTGTTGTCAAACAGAATTATGGCTAGGTCACTTCTATTTGAGCTAATTAAAAAATTCAGGTATATTTTAAAAGTGTGCTATTTCACCACATGATATTTATTCACTTAAGCCTTTACAGACAGATTGTTCCGTATTATAATTGTCTAAGCGAACAAATGTTCGACATTAATCATTCGATTTTTAGGGCAATTTTTTGAGCCTAATTTTTTGAGCATACGATTTTTGAAGGAGGGGACATGAGAATAAATATGAAGAACAGGATCTATATCGCAATCGATTTAAAATCCTTCTACGCCTCGGTGGAGTGCATGGAACGAGGGCTTGATCCGCTGACCACCAACCTTGTTGTCGCTGACGCGAGCCGTACTGAAAAAACCATTTGTCTCGCCGTCTCTCCTTCCCTCAAAGCATATGGCATTCCCGGAAGAGCGAGGCTGTTTGAAGTCGTACAGAAGGTCAAGGAAGTAAATGCAGCTCGTCTACGCAAAGCGCCAGGGCGAGTCTTTTCTGGTGTTTCTTTCATAGATACTGAATTGAAATGCTCACCGAGCATATCCCTGGACTATATTGTTGCTCCTCCGAGAATGGCACGTTATATAGAGTATAGTACACGGATTTACAATATCTATTTGGAGTATATCGCACCTGAAGATATTCATGTTTACTCTATCGACGAGGTATTCATTGACGCTACAGACTATCTAGCCACCTACAATCTTTCAGCCCGTGAGTTTGCCACGAAAATAATTATAAATGTACTCAAAACAACCGGCATTACAGCAACAGCGGGAATAGGCACAAACCTGTACCTTAGCAAGGTTGCTATGGATATTCAGGCAAAGCAAATAACAGCTGATAATAACGGTATTCGGATCGCCGAGCTGGACGAAATGAGCTACCGTCGATCCTTATGGTCACATCAGCCCCTAACAGACTTTTGGCGTGTAGGAAAAGGATATAGCAAGAAACTAGAAGAACACAGTCTTTTTACGATGGGAGATATTGCAAGATGCTCTCTCGGTAAACCTACTGATTATTACAACGAGAATTTACTATACAAGTTATTCGGCATTAATGCTGAGCTGCTGATCGACCATGCTTGGGGCTTTGAACCATGCACCATTGCCAATATTAAAGCTTATAAGCCAAGCACAAACAGTATTGGATCAGGGCAGGTGATGCACTCAGCCTATACCTTTGACAAAGCGAAGCTGATCGTACGGGAAATGACCGATCTGCTAGTACTTGATCTGGTGGATAAGAGGCTTGTGACCGACCAGCTTGTTTTAACAGTCGGATATGATATTGAAAATTTTACAGACCCGAAGATAAAGAAATCATATCACGGGGTAATAACCACAGACCACTACGGACGCTCTGTTCCGAAATCTGCACATGGTTCGGTGAATATTGGAAAACTTACTTCTTCTACAAGGCTAATTCTTGATGCTGTCATAGAGCTGTATGAGCGTATTGTTGACAAAAATCTCCTTGTAAGAAGAGTCAACATCACAGCGAATCATGTTGTTAATGAAGTAGCTGTACAAAAGACAGACAACTTTGAACAACTTGATCTCTTTACGGATTATGCAGCTGCGCAGGCAAAGAAAGAGCATGAAGAAGCTGGACTCGCACGAGAAAAAAGGATGCAGAAAGCAGTGATAGAGATAAAAAAGAAATATGGCAAGAACGCTATTATAAAAGGTATGAACCTGGAGGAAGGCGCTACTACATTAGATCGGAACAATCAGATTGGAGGGCACAAGGCATGATGAATGCATATGACGACATCATTAATCTACCGCACCACTTCTCTAAGGCACACCCTCATATGACAGTCATTGACCGTGCAGCTCAGTTTTCTCCCTTTGCCGCACTGACCGGCTATGATTCGGCCATTAAAGAAGCCGCAAGACTGACTAATGAAAGAATAGAATTAGACCAATATATGAAGGATGTTTTGAACGATAGGCTGCAAATCATAGCAGATCGGATTAAAGAGCATCCCGAAATCATAATCACCTACTTTCAGCTAGATACAAAGAAGAATGGTGGAGCCTATGTTACTACTATCAGTTCGGCTAAAAAGATAGACGAATATAAACGGGTTATCGTTATGATCGATGGCACGGTGATCCCAATTGATGAAATAATCAACATAGATGGGCAAATATTTAAAACCACGTGTGATGGATGAACTAGCGATAAATTCCGATTTAAAGTTGAGTAATATAAATAGTAATTAGAAAGTATGTTTAATATGAGTTATGATTTAAATTTTTAGAAATACAAAGATAATATTTATTTGGACAATCAACAAGTATACGAAAAGTGTACTAATGAAGAATTTGTAGATGGGTTAGAAGAGATTCCAATTAAAAAAATCCTTCATGATATTGCTCATGAATTTTCAGAATGGGAGCGTTTTAACGAAACAAATTTTGAAGGAACAACAGGTCATTTGAAATTATGACTACATCACAGTTTATTAGAATTGATTGCTATGATATGGACAAAAGAACTATGAATAAATTCATAAACATCTTAGATAAATATGACCGTCCCATATACGACCATCAAATTTCTACAAGATTTGATGGTCGTTAAATTTCAATTTGATAGAAGTGTATAATTTGTTTGATAGATAGAATTGTAATAAATAAGATTTTTTTGTTAAAATTGCAGAAACAAGAACGAATAACTAAATAAATGACTTGATTTATCTTAAAATATGATATATGATAGTTGCATTGTGGAAAGAAAAGAGTATAATGAAAGTAAGAAGATAACAAGTTAATTGGAAGTAGGAGAAGGAGTGATTGTCATGAGTAAGTATATAGAGAATGTAAATACTTATCTATCACAGATGAAAATCAAACAGACATTTGTAAGTCTAAAGTCAGGTATAGAAACGAGTAAATTATCTCGCATTTTAACAGGAACTCAAGATGTTACAAGTGGAGATATGGAGAAAATAGCAAAGTCATTGGGACAGAGAGTAGAATATTTTTTGTCAGATAATTTTATATTACCTAACTCTGCGAACTCGGCAACAACAGAAGTGGTATTTTATATTGGCGAGGCGAGCAAAGAACAGGAAGTATTTGCAATGAAATTAATAGATCTTATAGAGAATATTGATGAAGTTTTAGGTGCAAGAAATAGATTTATGAAAGCTATTATGGAGTGATAATATGAATTTTGAACGTTTTCAAAACATAATCGAGTATAGTAAAAGAAATCAAGAGGAAATCACCAAAAATGTTCGTGATTTATATTCTCAGATGGATATGGATTATGATAGAGATTTGTTGAATATTATGTTGATTATAAGACCACTTTTTTTAAAGAAGCAGTATGTTGTTCTTGAAATTCCATTCAAGGATAAAGAAATAGGTGCCATTTGTTATAAAAGTGATAGTTTTGGATACACATTTCTTAATTCTTCACTACCTAAAGTAAATGTAAATTTTGCACTTGGACACGAAATATATCATGTATTTTATCAATGTGTACCATTTAAACACAAAGTTGAATTATATTTAAATGAACATTACTTTGAACATGAAGATGAGTTGTCAGCAAATTTATTTGCTGGAATATTACTTATGCCTTTTCCAAGTTTTACAAGTATGTTTCATAAGTTCCAGAAGGAACAAGATTCAGAAGACTCTGAAATTACTATTATCGCTAAATTAATGAGTTATTTTGAAGTGCCGTATATGGCTGTAGTCATAAGATGTTATGAACTTGGACTTTTACCAGATGGAGAAATATTGAAAAAAATGATGGAATTTACAAATGACGATATAGAGAAAGAGTTTACGAGACTATGGTTAGATAGTGAAATACTTAAGCCAACAAAACGGGATGATTATGCTAGATTGGAACAACTAGTCATGGAAATTGGTAAAAAATGTGAAGAGGATCATATATTAAATGATAAAGTTGTAATTAAAGTAATTGAAAATATTAGAAGGATATATGATGAAATACGGGGGTAGTATAAATGTGTAAAATTTATAAAGATACCCCTAAAAACTTTAATGATATCGAGCCTTATGTTTCTATCAATAGTGAAGAAGTTATAAAGAGGTTAATACAATCGGAGAAGTGTTATTTTTATGATACCTGTTCCTTTCGTAAACATATGATAATAGAACAGCCGAAATCAATTTTTGACTACGTAAAGCAGACAAATGGGGTAATAGTTATAACGAGATGTATAATAATGGAATTGTGTTCAAATGATAATAAATTATGGGCTGAGCACATAGAATATATAAAAAAAATGCATCAAAACGGCTTATATGTGATTGTTATATTTGAAGAAGACATTATGGATGTTTTGAATTTTTGTTTTACAGGAGTTACGACAACTAATGGGATGTTGTCTATTGCAGTGAAACACGCAAAAAGTAAGACAGGTACAGTTGAAAAAATTTTAAGTATTGATTCAGCATTGAAAAAAGAATTATTAGTGGATGATACTAATTCAGATAAAACATTAGCTAAGCGTTTTTTTGAAAAAGTAAGATTGAATAAAACGTCAGAGGATAATTTAGGAGAAGAGCTTATATCTATATGTGTGCATATGCTTTCCAATATAAGAGAAGAAAAAGCCAATAAGTACATAGTTTTATCAGATGACAAAGGGGCGATTACACTTTTGGGTAAAACAATGCAAAATGTAGAAAAATATATTGGAATGAAGTGTATAACAGGAGTGACAACAGCTAAGTTGTGTTGGCTAATAGAAAATACTTTGCATTTTTCCAATAAGGAGCAGATAGAAAATGTATTAGGAAATCCTGATGAAAATATAAAAGTATATTGCTCGGAAGAGTATGAACTTATGCCAAGTGAAAAGACGTTTAAAGTAAGCGAATTAGCACAAAAACTTATTGATGGTAGTATTAAGATATATTCATAATTTGATAATATATCGTGAATTCGTGTGGTGAAAGAATCAGTAGTGATTAGGTTTCAATAATATATGGCAGTTACACCGTGATATTAAATTGATATTAAAAGCTCCCGAAAAACCATATAATATGTATAATAGGTGCAAAAACTTAACGAAAATATATTAAGATATATCAAAAAACACTACATACATCGTTCCCGGTAGAGAGTGGTAATAGTAAAATCAAACCTCGAAAGCCTTGAAAACACAGGGATTTCGAGGTTATTTTTTTGAATTTGACTCCACTTTGAAGTGAAATAATAACAACTGCTCAGCACCTCCTTTTTATTGTTGATTTCTTTAGTTATTTTAACGATTTTACAGAAACAATGACTGGAGATACTTATAAGGAACAGCTTATAAAAACTGCGGAAGTTACTGGCGAGCAAATGGAATATTATTGTGTTGCTGCTTTTGGAGAGAAAGCTATTATTGATCCTATTACAAAACGTTTTTCATTGTGGAGGTAAATTTTAATTTAGCGGATAGATTTAAAATAAAAAAATAGAACACCATTTGTTCTATTTTTTATTATATTATTTTTTAATATGATTACCCTATCATAGATTTTATTTGAGAACTTTATCAGATTTATATCTCTTTTCTGCATTTTATCATTAAAAAGTTTACTGGAGGTTTATCTGGATTCTCCTTATATATTTCATCAATCTCTACAAAATTTACAAGCCCATAATTTCCAAACTCTTTCTCTATAGACTTAGAATCGTAGAAAAACAGTTTTACCCCATACGTTGTTTCATAATAATTTTCAGCAAGCTTCGTGCCATTACCGTACATTGGAGCTTTTTTCGAAACGGCAGTAAAAATCATATATCCACCTGGTTTTAAATGGTTATAGCAATCATTGATAAACTTTTTTCTTTCATCTTCATTTAACAAATGAATAAGCGCAAAGCTAGCTACACCATCATAGAGCTTATTTTCAAAAGGCATATCTGATACTGACCCATGATAAATTTTATTATTAATTCCATTTTGACGTGCTATATTAATTGCTGTTTCAGAAATTTCGATTCCTGTAACTTCCATGTTATTATCAATAAATGGTTTTACATTTCTTCCATATCCAATACCTGGTATTAAGATATCCTTTAGATTATTTTCAGCAAAGTAATCTGCTACTATAATTGCAGTGTTTGATGGCTCAAACCCCCACATTGCTTGCTTTTCTGCAAAACTTTTTTCCCAAAATTCTGACATATAAACATCTCCTTTAAAAATTTTTATAATTTTATTATTAATATAAATCTTATTTTATAGAACAAACATTGTTAATAATCTATTTATAACAAAAATATAGTTGGTTTAATAAAATACATTACAGAGTGTATTTATCTATAATTAGGGTATAAAAACACCTATGAAATTAAGGCGTTTTTATATAATTTCAAATAGTTTTTTATTTTTAAGATAAGTTTCCATTACATTCTCCGCTTCTTCCATTGCTTTTTGGATTTTGCACCCATTATTTTCATCCATTTCACAAGTAAACATAGGACTACTTCCTTCAGTTGCCTTAATTACATCTAAAAGTGAAATATCTTCTTTGTTTTTACGCAAAACATAACCACCATTTACACCGGGGGTTGATTGAATTATATTAGCTCTTACTAACTGTGTTAAAATCTTTGACAAATAACTCGGCGAAATATTTAAATGATTTGCTAAAGGCTGCAAACTTAAGTTATCTTTTTTATCATACTTAATCATATATGCAACTATATGTAATGCATAATTAGTAGCTTTGGTATATTTCATACTAATCCTCCCTGTATCATTAATCAGATATTACAGACTGTATTTATCCATAATATACCCGTTTATACTTTTAGTCAATACTTACTAATGATTAAGTAACTTTTATTATGTTTTTTATCGAAACCTACAAAATTCCAATCTGTAGTATTGAAGTAACATAATCAGAAATATTTAATAACACAGAAAGCTTTAAAAAATTAAGCATATTTTAAGTAACCTTCAATCCTAAGTATAATTTGTTGCCGTCAATAAAGAGGAAGCGTGGTTAGATTTTTGTAAACCAAGTCTACTACGCTCCCTATAAGTTATTTTTTCGTGATTTTGGTACATTATCTATAGAAGAATCTACAAGATAAACCTCATCTAAGTCGAGTTTATACAAATCCCAATTACCTTTTACTGAACTATAGTGTTTTCTACAGAATTCTCTTACATGTGGCATGCTCAAGGTTGACAGAATTGGCTAGTACAATTTTCAAATTACCAAATTTGTATTACCTATTTTTAATTGGAAAGTTATGCTAATTTGTCCACAATTAAAATATTGTGAAATCATAGAAATTCATGTTAGGATAAATTCTAGGGGGGATAATTATGAAAAATTACAAAATATCTTATATTATAATTGTAATTTTATACTTAGTCATTGGTTTAATTAATTTAATTGATGGCGCTGGTCTTGATAGTAGGTTTTTTTACTTTGACAATTTACTAGTGAAATTTAATGGAATTATATTAATAATATCAAGCATTGGTCTTCTTTTTAAAAAAGAAATTGCTAGGAAGGGAATTGTTGTTGCCCTTAGTCTTTGCCTTATAGAGATGTCAATAGGGGTTCCTCAAAACATGGAAATAACGGACCTTGTTTTCGCATTTATATTTCTTTTAATAGTATATGTGTCTGGGCTATTATACTTTGGTCTTCCTGAAAGTATTAAAGTTAAAATAAGTACAATTTTGAAAAAAGTAATAATAAAAATACCTGGATTTAGAACAGGATCTACATGGAAGAGAATTATTGCTATTATTATGTATTTATTTTTAATGATTACAATGTTAGGAATTACTGGTGTTACTTTATTTGATAAAGTTTTAGCTATATTTGAATGGCTGATGTTAATTGGTATACCTTATGTATTAATTACTAATGTAGGAAGTGCAAGGAATAAGTTACCTTTATTTAATAAAAAAACAGTTATGTTTAATATTTTAGGAATATTTATCGTTTCCGTAATTATTATTACAAGTTTAGTAGGTCTTGAAAGTTTAAAATCCCCTGAACAAAAACGCTCATATAATATTGCTATCCAGCAAGATACAGAACGAAAAGTGGCTGAAAATTTAGATCTTAGGATATCAACTTTAGGAGATATAAATATTCTTACGATAGATAAAAAAGATGAGGTAGAAGCAATAAGAGCAAGTTATGAAGCTTTAACATCAAATCAAAAAGAACTTATAACGAATTTTGCGATATTAGAATCAGCAGAGAGAAAAATAACGGAGTTTCAAGCAGCCGATAAATCATCGGACAGTATTAAACAAGTTGAGTATATATCAGCTGTAGGAAATTTATATGAAGGAGTGGTTTTGTATATTGAGGAAGATGGACAAATGGTGCCAGCATTTTCAGTACTAGAAATAAAAAGTAATATTAAAAATGATGACGGTACACTTATTCAAAATGGAGTGTTAGTTAAAGAAATAGATACAGACAAAACATACTGGAAAGATGTAGATAGAATGATAAAGGATAGTATTTACTATTATGTTAAGCGGGATGATCCTCATTTACCTATAAAGTTAATTTATAGTGCAAATATTTTAAATAATAATTGTTGATTTCCTTAGAATTGGAATTTACGACGTACTAAGGCAATATTTTTTTAATATAATTCTTTGAATGGTCATTAAATCGGCCATTCATTTTTTTATGAATATTTTTCATATTGGAAAAAGAGTTTGTGATATAATATAAAAAATTACATAAGTGAGGATGTATCATGACCAAACATAAAATCTATACAATGAGCGTAGCAAGTGTCTATCCCCTTTATGTTATGAAGGCGGAGAAAAAAGGACGTACGAAAACAGAAGTTGATGAAATCATCCGCTGGTTAACAGGATATAGTCAGGAAGAACTAGAAGCGCAACTTGAAAAACAGACAGATTTTGAGACTTTCTTTGGGTTTGCTCCAAAGCTGAATCCTTTACGGACTTTGATTAAAGGAGTTGTCTGTGGTGTCCGAGTGGAAGATATTGAAGAACCAACTATGCAGGAAATTCGCTATTTGGATAAGCTAATCGATGAGTTAGCAAAGAAAAAAGCGATGGATAAAATTTTGAGAAAAGAATGATTAAAAACGAATAGGCACTGATTTATATGTAAAATATAAAATTATCCATTCTTGATTAGAGGAGAGGTAGCAATGAATACTTATAAATTACCCCTAGGTATTAGGATTCCAAACTTTGACGAATATCCTAACGGTTACAATATTAGTCAGATAAATATGAAAAGGGATGCTGCTAGTATTATTGAAGGTTATAAGTTAGCCGAAGTACAAGGTGAGAAATTTACACATTTTGCTGAGATTAATATTGATGCAGATAACCTCTGGGACCTTTTTGTTGCATTGTCAGATAAATTGATAGGTGATACAGCTTACGGAATAATAGGATTTAAAGATGAAAAGCCAACTTTGAGTGATTTTACTGAAAAACAAAGAATTATTGATATTTTGAATGGATATAATTTTGAATTATCCAACGATGGATATATTCAATTTGGAATAGCTTATTATGATGAATCTTCATTGAATCAAATATTTATAACCAGTTTTAAATATTTACAAGTATGGACTACAGAAAGTAAAGAATTAGTTGAAATACTCAAGAAGTATAAAATATCAGAGCAGGAAAATCTCAATTTTATAGATGAATTTTCAGTAATATCGGAAGCATTGTCTGACGAAAAGATAAGTGGTGTTCGTCACTATTCCGAAGTCATAGGTGATATAGAAAGGGAATTTTCTGATTTATAGAATTGTAGCAGATAAGTTAGAGGAGTAAATAATATGAGTAGAAGAAAATGATGTAAAAACGACTTTTGAAGGGTTACAATATATGGGAATTTGATATTGCTATAGTTCCATCGGAGTTTATATAACAGACTATACAAGATAAACATATGTATATTAGGAATGAGGTATAATAGGTTGAAAGTAAAAGAAGTAGATATGCAATATATTAAAAGTAAAATCAAGTTAATTAAAGGGGATATAACAAAGATAGAAGCAGATGCAATTGTAAATGCAGCAAATAGCAGTTTACTTGGTGGTGGCGGAGTAGATGGAGCTATTCATAAAGCCGGAGGTAGGGAAATCCTTGACCAGTGTATGGAAATAAGGAACAAACAAGGTGGCTGCAAAACCGGGGAAGCAGTAATTACTACTGCCGGAAAACTTAAAGCTAAATATGTAATTCATACTGTTGGGCCGGTTTGGAATGGTGAAAAAAACGGAGAAGTAGAACTGCTATCAAGCTGTTATAGAAATAGCTTAATTATTGCGACTGAACATAGTGTAAAATCTATTGCATTTCCTAGCATAAGTACTGGAATATATAGATTTCCTAAGGAGGCAGCGGCTCAAATAGCAGTATATGAAGTAGCGCATTTTTTACAAAGAGATAATCTAATTGATGAAGTTAGTTTTGTGTGTTTTGATGATGAGACATATGATATTTACTCAAAATTACTGAAAGATATTAATCAGGAGAGTTCGAGATGAGCATAAAAGATCTCATACAACGTGTTAAAAATACATGGATGTGGGGCTGGGCTAATGAAAGCTTTACTGACGAAATAAGAGAAGATGCAAGCGTATTAAAAGGTTTAAAAGAATTAACTGGATATGATGTGTTTGAAAAGCTGGGGCTTGAGTGCGATGAAAGTATGGCATATGAGACTGTCGCTATGGCTCTAAACTACTTAGATGCTTTAGGAATGTATAAGATTCCAGGACAAAAAAGTCATCTCTTTGTGGCTTTATTGGAGAATAAATAATTTAATATAAATTGAAAGACGTTACGGAAGACTTTGATTATTATGATTACTTTATGGATGAAATTCGTAAAGTAAGTTAAGTTTATAATATAAGTAAACATAGATAATACCCAAATAATACTGGGAAAAACAATGTATTCTATTATGTTTTGATTTTATATCAAAGTTTCATTACAAGATACATTACTAAAAAAAGAAAGGGAGGATAGCGCGCCCCCTGTAACAGCGCTATGGAAAAAACAGATGATTTACAAAACATTGGAACAAACAGACCTTCATTTACTTCACAGTGCCTTTGTCGCGGCGTTTTCCGATTATCAGGTGACTATGGACATTGCGTTCAAAGACTTCCAGCAGATGATGCGACGACGTGGTCTTGCCTCTGAACTTTCGGTTGGAGCATTCCACGATGAAAAGTTGATCGGCTTTTCCTTCACCGGACTTCGCTTACAAAACGGGCTTCTAACTGCCTACGACATTGCAACCGGCATTGCACCGGAATACCGCAAACAAGGGATCACCAGCGAGATTTTTATGCGGGAGAGTGCCCTTCTGAAAGATAAACACGTTAGACAGTATATGTTGGAAGTTATAAAAGAAAACCTGCCAGCCCTTAGATTATATCAAAAACAAAGTTTCCAAATTCAAAGGGAATTTTCCTGTTTTCAAATTGACAAAAGCCGATTGATACTGTGTTCCAAGTACAACACAGAGAAGACAAATGCAATTCACTGGGAACAAGGAAAAGCGTTTTGGGATTTTGAGCCTTCTTGGCAAAATTCGGTGGCCTCTATCTCAGCCACTCCAGAAGCCTTTATCACTGTAATCGCCAGGTTCAATGACGAAATTGCCGGATATGGCATTATCGAGCCGAAAACTGGTGATATTCCTCAGCTTGCGGTGAACCCAAAATTTCGCCGACTTGGCATTGGAACCAGTCTTCTTGCTGAACTAACAATGAACACAGAAGCAGAAAAAATTCGTGTCCTTAACATTGAAGCATCCCAAAATACGGTAGTGAAATTTCTTACCACACTTGGTTTCGAACATTTTGTCAGCCAATATGAAATGATTTTGCCTATTAGATAGCCAAATAAAAGAATAAAAGCAAGGCACTTTGGGATGTGATTTCCCACAGTGCCTTGCTTATTGTTTCTATCATTCATTTACATCCACTTCCACCATGGACTTGAATCCCATGATGAATTTATACAAACCCCGATACGAATCACTAAACGTCAATTTCCTCAAATGATTCATTTAGGAGAGAAGTATTATTAACACCAAGGAATGCAGTCGGATTCTGAAACTCGCCACTCGGACAGGTTGCCCACCACCAGAGAGAATTAAATACTTACTCCTGAAACAGGAGGGGGACGTACAACTTTTAGTATATTTAATAAATTCCCAATAAACCTTATATCTGTGAATGTAAAAGAGAAGTGATATGCTTTTCTGTAAGCTATATGTTGTAATCTTATAAATTGACATTCAAAATTTATCATGTTATACTTATAATAGTTAGCCGGCTAACTATTATAAAGGAGATTATTTATGGATAACTTTACTTTTATTGATCGTCCTGATAATCAGCGTTTACAGTTGATGAAAGATGTTTATTCGGAAGTAAATTCAGATATTGTAAAATTATTTATTGATTTTCAATGGGCATATCGTAATATGCAAAAACAATATGATTATATCCTTGATAAAAACGATTTAAGTGAATCAAGATTTATTATTTTGATGTTTTTATATCAAGCTCCAAACCAAACATTGTTGCCTTCAGTTATTTCTGAGAAATTGGGAGCCACTCGTGCAACAGTTAGCAAATTATTAAAAGCAATGGAGGTGAAGGGTTGGATTTTAAAAAGTACTTCCACTACAGATAAACGTTCATTATCTGTCCAACTTACTGAAACAGGAAATCATGTTTTAGAGAAATTTTTACCAGAAAATTTTACCATCGTTAACAATTTGCTGGGTAGCTTGTCTAATGAAGAAATTCAGCAACTCTCAAATTTATTAAAAAAAATTAATGATAGCACTCAAAAATATATCCAAGAAAAGGAGAAATAAAAGATGCAAATAAAAAAAATCGAATTATTAGAAACATTCCTTAGCTTATATATAAATCATTTTACTGTGTTAGAAAACATTGGAAAAGAAGATTCGCCATATGTCATATTAGACGTTCGTAACGCTCCGGCACAGGTAAAACAAGACCAAATAAAAGGTGCTATTGCAATGCCTGCAAAAGAATTAGGAAACCATTTAGATGAATTAGATAAAAGCAAAACATATGTTGTATATGACTGGACTGCTGGTACCACGCTTGGAAAAACAGCATTACTTATTTTATTATCAGAAGGTTTTGAAGCTTATGAGCTTGCAGGAGCACTTGAGGGTTGGAAAGGAATGAACCTTCCTATTGAAACATTAGAATAGCCAGTGTCTATCCCCTTTATGTTATGAAGGCGGAGAAAAAAGGACGTACGAAAACAGAAGTTGATGAAATCATCCGCTGGTTAACAGGATATAGTCAAGAAGAGCTAGAAGCGCAACTTGAAAAACAGACAGATTTTGAGACTTTCTTTGGGTCTGCTCCAAAGCTGAATCCTTTACGGACTTTGATTAAAGGAGTTGTCTGCGGTGTCCGCGTGGAAGATATTGAAGAACCAACTATGCAGGAAATTCGCTATTTGGATAAGCTAATTGATGAGTTAGCAAAGAAAAAAGCGATGGATAAGATTTTAAGAAAAGAATGATTAAAAACGATGAAGCACTGATTTTATATGTAAAATAAAAATAATCGGTGTTTTTTTGTTGACCGGTTGTCAGAGGCACTTCGGGTTGTATCCTCGATTATTAGTAATTGTGAAAAAATACAGCCTAAATTCAATGAGGCCACTGAAAAACTAATAATATTTTAATCGTCATTACGAAAGTAATGGCGATTTTTCTCTTGTATTGACAACCACTGGCTATGCCAGTGGACAAAAAGGCTTTAGCTCTGAACAAAAAATAACTCCTATGATAGAATTTAAGCGACTGACAATCGCAAAATAATATCATAGGAGGTGTCAATATCATATAGTTTTTGCACCGAAGTACAGAAGGCAAATAATTTACGGAAAATACAAAACAGAAATAGGTAGTTTTGCATTAGTTTTGATAACAAACCTTTATCAATAAGTTATAAGAATATTAATTGAAATCACCTCTACAGGTTTTCCTCAGATTTGAATTGTATATCATATAGTTTTTTATAAACCCCATCTTTTTGAAGTAACTTGGAATGCTTTCCATACTCCACTATAATACCATTTTGGACTACAAAAATAATATCTGCAGAAATAATTGTTGAAAGGCGATGAGCAATTACAAGACTTGTCCTTGACTTTAGGAGTGGCTCAACTGCTTTTTGAACTAAAGCTTCTGAATTAGAATCTAGTGCAGATGTGGCTTCATCAAATATAACAATTTTGGGGTCTTTGAGAAGTGTTCTGGCAATAGAAAGTCGTTGTTTCTCACCACCCGATAGTTTAATTCCCCGCTCACCTACAACGGTATCGTATCCTTTTGGAAGAGAAGATATGAAGTCATGGATATTAGCCATTTTGCAGGCATTTATTATATCAACTTCCGTCGAGCTGCTCTTTGCAAAAAGAAGATTCTCCCGAATTGATGTATTAAATAAATAAGTATCTTGAGTTACCATGCCGATATGGCTGCGAAGCGAATTTAAAGTCATATCTTTGATATTAATACCGTCAATTTTTACAGCACCATCCGTAGCATCATACAACCGGGGAACAAGATAGGTAATGGTTGTTTTTCCTGCTCCACTTGGACCAACAAAAGCAGCCATCTGTCCCGGCTCAATCCTCAAAGTTACTCCTTTTAACGTTAGATTGTTTTCGGTATAGGCAAACGAAACATTCTCGAAACTAATACGTCCTTCAATTTGATCTTTTATTATTGCATTACTTTTTTCAATAATTTCACTTTTCAGATCGAAATATTGAAAGATTCGCTCAAATAGAGCCATTGAACTGACAATATCCACATGGATATTAGCAAATGTATTGATTGGGCCATAAAGTCTGCTAAGTAAGGCCACAAACATCACAATCCCACCAACGGTAATTGTATGGTAATATATTAATATAATTCCTCCAAATAGATAAATAAGCATTGGTCCAATTGATGCAAAAGTTTGTAGTGTCATAATAAACCATCGGCCAACAACTTTCTCTTGTATGCCAAGGGCGGTTACTTCATTATTAATCTGTTCAAATTCTTTACTTTTATCCATCTCTTTAGTGAAAAGCTTAATAAGCATAGTACCATTAACATTTAGAGTTTCTGTAATAATCGATGTCAATTCAGCCAGCTTTTCCTGTGTTTTCGATGCAATCTGCCATCTTGCTTTTCCAACTTTTCGGGTAGGGGCAAAAAAAAGCGGAAGAGTAAGCAGGCTTACAATGGCTAATTGCCAGTTAGTATAAAATAGCGTAATGGCAGTTGTTGCAAAAACAAAAATCCCCTGGACTATCTGTATAAATGTACTGGTAAAGACGCTCTCAATTCCGCCAATGTCGTTGCTCATTCTTGATGTTATTTCTCCCGGCTTAACGTCTGAAAAAAACTGAAGAGACATATTCTGCAGATGTTGATACATCCCAAAGCGCAAATCCCGTATGATGTTTTTTGAAATAAGAGTATTTAAATAACTTTGGCCAACTGATATCAGTCCATTTATAATTTGTGTTACAAATATTAAAAAAATCATAGTTATTTAGCAGCCTTAAATTTTCATTTGGCAAGGCTATATCAATGATGTTCTTTGTAAAAACTGAAGGCAGGACTCCCAATATTGATGTAATAATTATTGCTATAAACATAAGCAGTACAAGTTTCGGGTATGGTTTAAAATAAGATATAATTCGTATAATTAATGCTTTCGTAATATGCGGTTTTTCATCCGTTTCACGGTAAAACCCCCTGCCTCTGTGTCCATTTCCAGGCATATATTAACCTCTCTTTCATTTTCTACAGATTTATTCATCACAATGATTATTGTCCCACTGCATTTTGCCGTGCAAATATAAGCGCTGGAACATTTCCTCACCGATGCGTCTGCGTACTGCTCTTAAATTTTCAATTTCCTCCTTCTGTAAAAGACCTATGTCGTTTTCCAAAGCTGCAATTATGTGGTCAAAGTATTCACCCAGGTTGTTTTGCTCCACATCAGATAGGCAATTAAAAATGTCACTATAATCTATCTTCTTATGTTCTTCGGTCTTACCTTTTTCAGTTAGCTTTACAAGCATAACACGTTTGTCGGCTTCAGAGGCTTCACGTATAATGAAACCATTTTTCTCCAGTTTCGCTAGCTGTTCATTGAGTGATGAAACCCGGATATCTAGCAGATAAGATAAGTCCCTTGTACTTAGGTTATCCTGCATTTTAAGCAAGGCCAGTATTCTTCCCTGACCATGTGTAGGAACTGCCATAGGCCCATCAGTCGCGTAATCACGTAACCTGCGTTTACGTAAAAGCCAGCGCAGCTTTGATAATTTTTCATAGAGTTCAATATTTTTTTCGTTCATAAAAAGCCTCCTATAATTCAAAAATATTTATAACAGGTACCATTTAATTAATATTTTAACGGCACCTGTTGAACTTGTCAAGCTTTTCTTAACGGTACCGTTAAGAATTTGAAATATCCTTCAAATCCTAAGCTACATGTAGGTCTAGATATCAAGCAATCCAAAAATAGATGCAATCATTTTTATACAAGAATATATGACAGGGGACTGTTCTGCGTTTTAAGACACAGAACTTTTCCCTGTTTTTGTAGTTATAATTTGAAGCAGTTTAATTTGTGGCATTAATTGAAGGTGCAGTCATTTTAGGTATATAATATTTGATAAGACATTCAAATAAGTAGATATTATTGCAAGTCATGTTAAGTTTTTAGATAAAGAATCTAGTACAATATTCTTACAGGGAGGGGATTATTGTTGTCAATTAAAACGATAGAAAATATGGTTAACTGGATAGAAGGTAATATTACAAGGAATCCAACGCTGGCTGAAATGTCAAATTATGTTGGATACTCTCAGTTCTATTGTTCAAATAAATTTCATGAATATGTGGGGATTACTTTTAAACAATATTTATCAAAGCGTAGATTAACTCTTTCTGCAATAGAGGTGAAAAATACACAGGATAGACTTCTGGATATAGCATTAAAATATGGGTTTTCCTGTCAAGAAAGTTTTACAAGGGCCTTTGTAGATGCTTATGGATACACCCCCAATCAATATAGAAAGACTTTGGCTAGCATTCAGTTATATGTGAGACCTAATATCCTTCCAGTGGCAAATAATGAATTTGTGGAAATTTAAATAAAGAAGTTAGTAAAGGGAGAGTAGGATGAAATTAGGGAGAAATGATTTATGTTGGTGTGGCAGTCAAAACAAATACAAAAAATGTCATGCCGAGTTTGATAGTAGGATTGAGTTTTATAAAACACATGGACATATAGTCCCACCTAGGAACATTATAAAAACAACTGAACAGATAACAGGAATACGTGAAAGTGGAAAAATTAATATTGCAGTTTTAGATTATATTGCTGAGCATATCCAAGCAGGTATAACTACAGAAGAAATTAACCAACTTGCCTATGAAAAAACAATAGAGTTTGGTGCTGTACCAGCACCACTTGGGTTCGAAGGATATCCCAAAAGTGTATGCACTTCTATTAACGAACAGGTATGTCATGGGATACCATCAAAAGATGTAATACTAAAAAGCGGGGATATTATCAATATTGATGTTTCAACCATCTATCAAGGATATTTTTCGGATTCATCTAGAATGTTTTGCATTGAAGCTGTATGTGAGAAGAAGAGAAGTCTGATTCGCGTTGTGCAAGAATGTATTGACTTAGGGTTAAGACAAGTAAAACCTTGGGGATTTCTTGGTGATATGGGGCAAGCAATACATGAGCATGCGATGAAAAGTGGATACTCTGTAGTAAAAGAAATAGGAGGACATGGAATTGGATTAGAATTTCATGAAGAACCATGGGTAAGCTATATTTCTAAGAAAAAAACAGAGATGCTGATGGTGCCAGGCATGGTATTTACCATAGAACCAATGATTAATGCAGGAACGGACGAAATATTTTTAGATAAGAAGAATGGGTGGACTTATTATACGGCAGATGGACAGCCGTCAGCACAAGAGGAAATCATGGTATTGGTTACAAGGGACGGATATGAGGTATTAGCGCATTAACTTTTAATAGAAATCGCAGTTAAATAGTTATGGTTAACCGTATCACAAATAAATGAGATATTTATGGGATATTGTTCCAAATGACATTATGCATAGAAAAGCTTGCATTGCATATAAAAAACAAATATTTTGAAGTGGCAAATCAAAATTTAAAGGGAATCTTGATTTGCCATTTTGTTTTAGTCAACAAGCAATCCTGCCAATATAACTCGTAAACCATATAGAAATTGTTCTTCAAAATTCAGATTCATTTCATACTGTCCTCCCAAAATTAAGCTAAAATGTTCAGTTGCTTCTGAAGAAATATGTTTCGCTCGAATTTCATCGGCAACAAATGATAAAATATAATTATTTATAATATTTGCAGCGCTTATACAGTTTTTATTGGATACTCCGTACTTGGTTAATGCAGCTAAAATAAATTTTATCCCTTCTATCCTGGATGGCGTGCTTGGGAAGGATTCAGCTAAAATTTCTACTGCATTTCTAGTTTTTAATAAAACTCTACGAATTTGTAAAGAAAATAATATTAATGCTTCTTTCGCATCTCCTAATGTCTCCGGTAATGATATTTCTTGATTAATGTTTTCTGCTATCAAATCATATAAATCCTGTTTATCTTTAATATGCCAATATAAGGAGGCTGCCTTAATATTTAATTCCTTTGCTAAAGAACGCATTGATAAATTACTTATTCCATCACGATTTAATATATCCAGAGATGCTTTTATAATTGCATCTTTTGTTATAGCCATAAAATCACTCCCCAATTTTTATTTAACATATTGACACTAACACTGTTAGATGATACACTAACAGTGTTAGACAACTAACGATGTTAGGTATTTACTATTATAGGCAATTATTTTAATAAAATCAATATATTTTAAAGGGGATGCTTATTTATGATGAAAAATATAAGAAAAAACAAAGATATTGGTATTTATGGCTTAACAGCGAAATGGTATGATAAAAATACACGTAAAAGTAGGCTTACTGAAATGAAAAGATATGCTGATGAGGTTTCATTTCATGTTGATGAAAATGCAAATATTTTAGAAGTTGCACCTGGACCTGGTTATTTATCCATTGAGCTGGCTAAAAAGGGCTATAATGTGACAGGGGTTGAGATAAGCCCTGATTTTGTAAAAATTGAAAAAAACAATGCAGAGGAAGAAAATGTTTCAGTTGATTTTAGAGAAGGTAATGCAGCAAACTTACCATGTGAAGATAATTTTTTTAATTTTGTTGTATGCAGTGCTGCATTTAAGAATTTTAAAGACCCTATAAAAGCATTATGTGAAATGCATAGAGTACTGAAAAAAGATGGAGTAGCTCTGATAATTGATATGAATTTTAATGCAACGTCTGAAGATATAGATAATGAGGTAAAGAAAACAGGAATGAAAGGGTTTGACAAGTATTTTGTTAAATTTGCGTTTAAGACTTTTCTAAAGCAGGGTGCTTATACAAAAGAAGGATTTGAGTTGCTATTAAAAGAGACACATTTTAATAGATATGAAATAAAACAAGAAGGAATCAGCTTATATGTCTATCTTTATAAATAAATGACGTATATGATGAATATATTAATTTGAATTTGTAAAAAACACTGCTCATAAAAATGAAGTTGGAGGTTATCAAAATGGAACATATAAATTTATTTTTGGTGTTTATAGAAGGGGTAGTATCACTATTTTCACCATGTATACTTCCAGTACTTCCAGTTTATTTGAGCATGTTATCCAATAGCAAAGTGGAGACTTTAAAAGAGGGCGGGGCTAAACTTATAAGCAGGCCATTATTTATTAATACAATACTATTTGTATTAGGCATATCCACCACATTTTTTATATTGGGTTCTTCAGTAAGTGTATTGAACTATTTTTTTACCTCTAACAGGAAAATAATCCTTATAATAGGTGGAATTTTAATCATTATTATGGGAATTTTTTATATGGGCTATCTAAATATACCATTCTTACAAAATGAGAAAAAAATGCATGTAAAAGTAAAAGAAATGAAGCCTATAACTGCTTATATACTTGGTTTTACCTTTAGTTTTGGATGGACTCCATGCGTTGGGCCTATTCTTTCTTCAGTATTAATTATGGCTTCAACCTCAAACAGCGTTTTCATTGGAAATATCCTGATTATTATATATACCCTAGGCTTCATATTGCCATTTATAATAATTGCGATTTTTTATAACAAGTTATTTAAATTTCTAAATAAGATAAAACTTCATATGAACATAATACAAAAAATTGGAGGAGCCGTTCTTATCATATCTGGTTTAATAATGATTTTGGGAGGAACAATAAAAACCTTTGATTATACCAATAAACCATCAAGAAATAATGTAGAACAAGTTCAAAAACAGGATGATAAAACTCAAGATAATAAAGAAGACGCAGCACAAGGTGATAAATTTAAAGCACCTGATTTTAGTTTAGTTGACCAATACGGGAAAACGCATAAGCTAAGTGATTATAAAGGTAAGACAGTATTTTTGAACTTTTGGGGCACCTGGTGCCCGCCATGTAGAGGTGAATTGCCTCATATAGAAGAAATTTATAAGGAATATAAAAACAATAGTAAGGATGTTATAATTTTAAGTGTAACGGCACCTGGTTTAGGTAATGAGGGTACTGTGGCTGATATAAAAGATTTTATTAACAAGAACGGCTATACTTTTCCAGTAACTTTTGATAGCCATGGAAATGTTATAGAGCAATATGCAATAGAAGCTTTTCCAACTACCTTCATAATTGACAAAGAAGGAAATATAAAAAAATATGTTCCAGGAGCTATGGATAAGACAACAATGGAGTCATTAATAAATAAGGAAAGAATGTAACACAAACTATTCAACAAAATCGAAGGATTTTATTAGTGCTCCAGCATTTCTTTAGTCAAAGCTATGAAAGCTTTTAACGGTGGAGAAATCCACTTATCTTTGTGATATAACATTTGCGTAATCAAGTCAAAAGAAGGTCCGCCCCAATTCAGTTCTATTAACTGTTTTCTGTTAAGCTCATCTTCAACAGCAATTCTAGGCAGCAGCGTTATTCCTAGTCCACTAATTGTCAATTGCTTTACAGCCTGGATACTATCAGCTTCTATTATAGATTTTGGAGTTAATCCAGCATCCTCCATCCTTTTCTCAAAAATATTGCGGTAACTGCATCCCTTTTGAGAAAGTATTATAGTGTGCTCAACAATATCTTTAGGATGAACAAAGTCTTTGAAAGTAAGCGGATGTCCAGGAAAAGCAAGTAAAACTACAGGTTCAGGAAGTTCTAGCTCTGTAATGAATTCTGGAATATGAAATTTGCGGCTAATAACAAAAGCTGCATCAATCTGGTTTTCTCTTAATGCCGTTTGAGAAGCATTACAATTTCCCATTTTCAAAACCATTTTAACTGCCGGATATCGGTCATGGTATTCTTTGAACAGGCGTGGTAACCTAACAGCACAAAGCGATTCACTAGCTCCGATTGTTACAGTTCCCTTTAATTCATCCGTTGTTGCTGCAGTAATTTTAGCTTCATCGCAAAGTTTAACGATCTGTTTGGCATACACAAGAAACTTCTCACCTTCGGAGGTCAAGAATATGCTTTTCCCTAGCCGTTCAAACAACTGAACATTTAATTCTTTTTCAAGCAATTGAATCTGAGAAGTAACAGCGGATTGTGAATAGCCAAGGAAGGTTGCAGCTTTAGTAAAATTATTTAATTTTGCAACTGTAATAAAGGTATTTAATTGACGAAACTCCATCTAGGTACACCTCATAATCAATCAAATTTATTAATTATTATCATCGGAACTATCAATTTTACAGTTCTTATATCTCATGATAGCATAAGATATGAGAACAGTAAATGTATGAGAATATGTAAAGGAGTGTTATTATGGAAAAGTTGATATTTGTTGCTGAGCAATTCAAAAAAAGAGGGATCGATGCCAGGGTATTTAATGACAGAGGGGAAGCACTTAAGGCATTGATAGAAACAATTGGGAAAAACAAGACGGTGGCTTTTGGAGGTTCAATGACTCTTCAGGAGTTGGGAGCATACGAAGCTCTTAGGGATTCAGGAGTGCAGGTGATGTGGCATTGGAGAGTGCCCGGAGATGAAGCTTCAAAGTTGATTAAAGATGGCATGAATGCAGATGTGTATGTTGCAAGCAGCAATGCAGTTATAGAGGATGGCAGGCTGCTGAACATAGACGGAACAGGAAATCGTGTTGCATCCATGTTCTTTGGACCTCCTCGAGTGATAATCATAGCTGGAAAGAATAAACTGGCACCGGATTTCTCTTCTGCCATGTCTCGTATTAAAACAGTAGCCTGTCCCAAAAACGCGGAACGGTTAAATCGCAATGTGCCATGCCGTTATACAGGTAAGTGTCAGGACTGCCTCAGCCCGGAAAGATTGTGCCAGATAACAGTGTTGATCGAAAATCGTCTCAACCAGACTGAACTGGAAGTTTGGCTGGTAAATGAAGAGTTGGGGTATTAGATTTAAGCTAGACAGTTAAGAAAAAATGACCAAATAAACTAATATATTAGCTAGGACAAGGTGGGTGTATGAGAGATAAAGAGCTTCGAGAAACGGTTGGATACGTAGCTTATGAACCAGCCTTACCTTTGAAAAAAGAAGGAAGGTTTAAGCCGTGAAAAATCTGGGATTAATATGGACACTTCAAGGAACCATGTTTATGATGACTCTTATTGGTTGGTTAATCAGGAAAAAAGGAATAATAGACGGAAATGCCAAAGGGATGCTGACAGAGATCGTTCTAGATGTCATACTGCCATGCAATATAATTGCTTCATTCAAGACGAACATAAAGCTTGACGTGCTTGGTAAATTTGCCCTTCTGATAGTTATTGCAGTACTAGCGCAAGTCATTTGCTACATTATATGCAGATTCGCCTACAATAGCTATGATTTAAGAAAAAGCAAAGTGCTTAGGTATGCGACTTTGGTTTCAAATTCAGGATTTTTAGGACTTCCTATGGCCGAAGGAACCTTTGGCAGTCTAGGTCTGATGTATGCTTCAATATTCATAATTCCTACGAGGGTTATTATGTGGACCGCCGGGCTTTCACAGTTTACTGACAATATGGATAGAAGAGCAGCAGTGAAAAAGGTCGCAGTTCACCCATGCATGCTAGGCGTTTATGTGGGCATGTTTTTTATGTTAACAGGCCTGAAGCTGCCATCCTTCATTGATGATACCATTACAGGTATTGGCAGATGCACCACACCTATGACAATGCTATTGATTGGTTCAATAATAGCCGAGGTGGAGGATTTGACAACAATGGTCACAAGAGATGTAGTCTATTTCACTCTCATTCGTATTGTACTGATTCCTGGAATGATCTTTATGAGCTGCAAACTAGCAGGAATTGATAGAGTTATTACTGGCGTGTCAGTACTTTTAGCTGGTATGCCAGCTGGAAGTACAACCGCCATACTTGCATCAAAATATGACGGTGATTATATTTTCGGCACAAAACTTGTTGTATTTTCAACTATAATGAGTCTGCTGTCTGTGCCGGTTTGGTGCATGCTGCTCTCCAGATAGAGTATAAAAAACTTAATCTAATATATCAAAATTATGATATAATAATGATATATTAATCGAGGTGTGTAGTTTATGCCAGTAATAAGACCAAGTTCAGATTTAAGAAATAAATATGTTGAAATATCAAATTACTGCCATGGATATAATGAGCCAGTATATATAACAAAGAATGGTCAGGGAGATTTAGCTGTTATGAGTATTGAAACTTATGAAAAACTTGTAGGCAAATTTGAATTGTATAAATTGCTTGATGAGGGTCTTGATGCAATGGAAAAGAATAAAGTTAGACCTTTTAAAGACGCATTAGCAGATATAGAAAAGGATTTATAAAATGAGTACGTCCAAATTACTGAATCCGCGGAAAAAGATCTATATGTAATAGGTGCATATAGATCTAAAGAACTTTTAGAACCAACAACTGCAAAAAAAGTGATTTCAAAGATAGCTAAAGGAATTATATTATATGGAAGACGTGATTGGATGAACTTATTATAAATTAGGCCGTTAACAGGGATTTAACCCTGTTTTTTTCTTTCATATAAATAGATATGCTTCAATTAAAAACAGTCATATCTGTACATGTTTAAGAGTAAGACCTTATCTAGGCGACCTGTAGTATCGATATTAAGCTGATTTAGATAGAAAATGAGTATTCTGTGTATGCAAATTAAAGAAAAGACTTATTTAGGTCAAGTAATAGGCTCCAGAAGAACATTACATTTAATGACAAATACATAGATAAATATATTGATTAATTTAACAATATCACATATAATAACATTAAAGAATTAATGAAGAGAGGTAATTTTATGCTAAATAATATAGTAACAAGTAATATGATAAATTCCATGGTTCCTATTTCAAGGTTTAATAAAGGAGAAGCAAATAAAATTTTTGAGGAAGTAAGTAAAAGTGGCTATAAAATTGTAGTAAAGAATAATAAGCCAACTTGTGTACTTATTGATCCAGAAACATATCAAGAAATGGTAGAGATAATTGAAAACTATAAGTTATATGTAGAAGCTGAAAAACGAATGAAAAGCGCAACCGATAGTGACTTTATTTCAAGTGAGGATGTTTTTTTAGACCTTGGAATTACAAGAGATGAATTAAATAATATAAAAGTGGATATTGAATAAATGGAATGGAAAGTTAAATACTTAAAAGAAGCATTAAAAGACCTGAAGTCACTTGACCATTCTCAAAGATTGCAAGTTCTAAAGGCAATAGATAAGGTGTCTCAAAATCCTTTGCCTAACTTTGAGGGGGGATATGGAAAACCTCTTGGGAATAAATCAAATACTAATCTTACAGGCTACTTTAAAATCAAACTTTTAAAGTTAGGAATTAGAGTTGTTTATGGACTTGTAAAGGAACAAGGCATTATGAAAATAATTGTAATATCTATTCGTGAGGATGAAACTGTATATCAAATAGCAGTAGACAGAATAGACGGATAAAGTAATTTAAATAGCTATTGAATATCTTAGTGAGAAGTCCTTGAGTTCTGGTTTATCTCAAACCATGATAGATAGTATACTTGAAATATATCTTTATAGTGAAATAGAGCTTTTGCAAGAACATGGCTTTTATTAGGACGTATATAATGCCAAGGAAATATTGTATTTATGAATATATAGTTCACTGGAGGCTGATTTGATACAATTCTTTAACAGGGTATTTAAAAATGCCTTGTTTGCTTCAGTTTTATAAGAAATTTGCATAATAATTACAACAATAATTATTAAATTTAGTATAATTGACTAATGTTTTTTAAAATGTATCTCACATTTACTAATTGTTTCTTCATAATTTCACAAGTGCATTCATCATCATTACAAATAAACCCAATAGATTCATAAAATTGTCTCGCATTACTATTTTCTTTTAACACCCAAAGATAGCAATTTTTATATCCCTTTGTTTTCATATCAATTAATGCCGTCTTTAATAATCTTTGTCCATATCCTTTTCTAAAATATTCTGGAAGTAAATATATAGAAACAATCTCCCCCCCAGTCAGCAAACTTAGCATCTCTTGCATTTCCATAAGCAACACAGATCCATCAGTTAAGGAACTATAGTAAGCATCAAATGTTTTCATATTTGCTAAATATTGCTTGACTTACATATCATTTAGATATATCATGAAGATATATTGTGATGTAAGGAGTAAATTATGAAAGATAATACTGGAATAACAAAATACGTAATATTAGGCATGATGGCACGGACACCTCAAACTGGATATACAATTAAAAAATGGATAGAGAATGAGTATAGTCATTTCTGGCAGGAAAGTTATGGGCAGATTTACCCAACCCTAAAAAAGTTAGTTGAGGAGGGTTTGGCTACAAGTTCAAATGACACACAAACAGGGAATGGTAGAGGCCAGATTTTATATAGTATCACTGACTTAGGGAAAAAAGAGCTTTCAAAATGGTTGCATAAGGAACCTGAAATAGAAAAGCTGAGATATGAAATCCTGCTTAAGATATCCTTTGGGGAAAATGTTGAACCAGAGGTATTATTTAGTCATTTGGACAGTTTTATTAAAAGAAATGAAAAACTGGTACAGGACATGAATGAGTATATTGAAATCTTTGATAATCTAAAAGAAACTAATATTGATTGCACTTACAGTAAGCTTACAGCCCTATGTGGTGTATATATTTATTCTGCAATGAAAGATTGGGCTAAAGAGGCAAAGAAAATTATTTCTGAGAAAGGAGTAGATAAATAATGAGACAGAGAATTCGAAAAGGCATTCTTATTTTTTCATTATTGATGTTTCCCTTAACCTTTTTCTTTTTATCCCCTGCAGTTATTGTGATGGCAGCTAGGGATGGAGTAATTAATGGCAGCGCAATGGTTTTTGGTGTGTTATTCATCTTTTCCATAGTATGCAGTCGTGTCTTCTGCGGCTGGCTTTGTCCTGGGGGCGCATTACAGGATTATGCCGCTTGTGTAAATAATCGCAATTGGAATAGTAGAGGTAAGAATTTATCAAAATATATCATTTGGGTACTTTGGCTTTCATTCATCATTTTTCTTTGGATGAATAGCTCTTCGCTTAAAGGAAATATTTTTTATTTAATGGATATAGATAAGCATTATCTAATAATTTATGCAGTTGTAATAACCATAATATACTTGTTTACAATTCTCACTGGAAGGCGGGGCATGTGTCACAGTATTTGCTGGATGGCCCCATTTATGATATTAGGTGAAAAAATATCAGATTTGCTTCATATACCAAGGTTTAGACTTAAAGCAAATCAAGATTCCTGCATTTCTTGTGGAAAGTGCAGCAGAAACTGTCCCATGGGTTTAGATGTAGCAACTATGGTTAAGTCAGGAAGCATTGATTCAAATGAATGTATAAGCTGTCTGGAATGTGTTGACAGCTGCTCAAAGAAAGCCATCAGCTTTGGGATATGTCAAAAAAGATGAAAATAGGAGTAAAGCCACTCTATCCTTGGTAGAATGGCTTTTTTAGAACTTTAGAATTTATTCCAAAATAGAACTTCATCTAGTGAACTTTTTTTAGGCATTGGTGTAGTTGCACCAGTAGAATAGCCTATTGGAATAATTGATATAAGTTTTTTGTTTTGAGGCGCCCCGGCAAAGGCTTCGATTTCTGAAGCATAAGGCATCCCAAAGCCAGCTACCCAGCAAGATGCTAAGCCATGTGCTGTTGCAGCAATAAGGATATTTTCTGTGGCGGCAGAACCATCTTCAACTAGTGTTGCACATTCTTTAGTATCACAAAAAACTAAGATTACAGCAGGGGCTTTATCAATAAAAAATTTACCCCAGGTTGCAATATTTCCAACTTCATCAATAGCAGCTCTTTCAGTCAATACAAGAAATGAACGCCCTTGCTTATTGTGACCACTTGGAGCAACCCTTCCACATTCAACTAAGCTCTCCAAGGTTTCCTTTGAAACAGCTTTGTCTGAAATATTTCTTACACTTCTTCTTTCTAAAATAGCTTTTATAGCATCCATAATTTTCAAACACTCCTTTTTTCTTATTAACAATTTCAATTATATATTGTTTGCAAAAAAATAAAAGTATATAAGGCTAAAGTAATTAATTACTTTATTTTAAATATGTATGGTGTGCAATTGATGTGATAAAATTGATTTAATGATGAATTTATTATTTGATAATTTATTTTCATATTAAATCTTAATAGTTAGAAATGGGGAGGAATTTTATGTTTACTGATGCTAGAAGTAAAAAAATTGTTCTAATATCACATTGTGTTTTAAATCAAAATTCAATTTCAGATGGTACGGCAGATTATCCTGGAACCAATGAACTTATTTTAAAGTTGCTTGTTGATTCTAAAGCGGGTATTATACAGATGCCATGTCCTGAGATGTTATGTTTAGGACTGGATCGTGGAGATATTTACGGTGGAGAAAGAGAAGTTGTGGTGGAAAATACAAGAATTAGACAAGAACTAGAGAAAACTGTCCCAAATGAAATAATTAATAATTTTGTAAATCAGATTATATTTCAAATAGAAGAATATATTAAAAATGGATTCAAAATTATGGGCATTATAGGAGTTAATCGATCACCAAGTTGTGGTGTTAATACAACTTCAAAGAATAATCAAGAAGTTGCTGGAGAAGGTGTATTTATTGAAATACTTAGAAAAGCATTAGAAGAAAAAGGGATAATTATAGACATGATTGGTATAAAGTCATCTGAAACTGAGAATGCATTAAGAGATGTAAAAAGATTGGTGGAAAATAAATGATTGGTGCTGTTATTGGAGAGTATTGCTGAGGCTGCATATGGTGTTCCGGAGAAAATAAAGAAACAGGCATTGTTTTTCCTTGATAAAGGTTTGACGGTTATTTATGCCAGGTTCATTTAGGCTATACAAAAATAATTTAAGGCGGTGGTAATGTGAAGAGGTGCATTGCAGTTACTGGGATAGTTTAATTAAAATAATAAATTAGGAGGTTCTTATGACTATTCCAGAAAAAATTTATCCAAGAACTAATGATACCGAAACGGTGTATTTAAAAGCTGTTATTACCAATCCCAATATAATTGTTGGGGATTATACCATATACAACGACTTTGTTTCTGATCCCAGGCAGTTTGAAAGGAATAATGTGTTGTATCATTATTCAGTGAACAATGACAAGCTTGTTATAGGCAAATTTTGTTCCATTGCCTGTGGCGCCAGGTTCATTTTCACCAGTGCCAATCATACCCTTAAATCACTCTCAAATTATCCCTTTCCAATATTTTATGAAGAATGGGATTTGGATATAAGAAAGGTAACATCTGCCTGGGACAATAAAGGGGACACGATTATAGGCAATGATGTTTGGATTGGCTATGAAGCAGTTGTTATGCCCGGTGTCCATATAGGTGATGGTGCAATTATTGGAACAAGAGCTGTTGTAACAAAGGATGTTCCACCATACACTATTGTGGGCGGAGTTCCGGCAAAAGAAATAAGAAAGCGCTATGATCAGGAAACTATAAAAAAGTTACTGGAAATGCGTTGGTGGGATTGGCCTTTTGAAAGGATACAGAAATTCTTGCATTATATTATGAATGGTGAAGTGGATAGCCTATAATGCTTTCATCATAGAATGGGTGAACCGGGGTGTTATGCGGAAAATCCGGATAAAAAACAAGTAAGCTTAAATAAAGCTGTCATTTTATTATGGCAGCTTTTTAGCATCTAAATATTTATTATATATTGACATATAGGACAATAAATCAAACAGAATCTATGCATTGTCTCAGTTCTCTTGTGCCAATGAATTAGCCAAGGATTCCATGGCTAATTCAATTTCTTGTTAGTCAAGAACAAAGCTGGAAAAAGCAATACCAAGCTAAGGACTAAGGCTAACATGAAACCATCATGGTATGCTGTGGTCATGAGTGGAATCGTTGGTACTTTACCTTGGATTGAAAGGCTAACAACCGTTGCAAGCACTGCTGAACCAAAGGCACCACCAATATTTTGCATGAGCCGAGTTCCGACACTAGCTTGTGCAATTTCTTGTTTCACCATACCAGTGTATGCATCAGTCATCATTGGCACTGTTATACCACCGATACCTATACCGCGAACAAACAAGACAACACTCATAACAATGAGGGAAGATGCCTCATTGAAAAAGACAAATGGAATCGTACCAACGATTGCGAATGCCAAACTTACCAAGACGACATTACGCGCACCCAATTTATCAGTTAGCTTACCAATCAGTGGACGCGCAACTAACATACCGATACCTTGCGGAATCAAAATCAATCCAGCGCTCAAAACTGAGAAGCCCTTAATGTTTTGGAAAAACAAAGGTAATAACAACATTGGACCGTTGGTGGCAATCCCTGCAAGGAACAAGCCAACCATGACAGCACTGAAATTTTTCGACTTAAACAAGTATAATGGTAGAATTGCTTGTTCTTTTTTTATAGCTGCGTAAATCAAATAGATGGCTAAAATTGCGGCCCCAGTAACAACATAACCAATAGTCGTGCTGTTGTTGAATGTAGCATTTTTCACTGCCTTAGTAATCCCATAAATTAAGGCGGCTGAACAAGCACCCAATAAAATAATACCAATATAATCGAATTTGGCTTTAATGTTAGCTGGCGTGAAATTAGGCAGCTTCAAAATCATCAAATTGATGGCAATAATACCAATTGGAATGTTGACAAAGAAAATGTAACGCCAGGATAAGAATTGGACAATCACAGCCCCAATAACAGGGCCAAGGATTGGACCCAAGACCATTGGGATACCAATAGTCGACATCATGCGTCCCATCCGATCCCTTCCAGCGACTTCAACACATAAAGTAGTCACCAATGTCATAATAAAGCCGGCACTGAAACCTTGAACAATCCTAAAAATAATCAATGAATTGATACTCCAGCTAAGTCCCGAAGCAATTGAAGTAGCTAAAAATACTATATTGGCGCCAATCATTAACCATTTACCGTTGAAACGTTGAACCATCCAACCAGCAAGTGGAACTGAAATTGCCATGGATAACACGTAACCCGTGATTACCCATTGAATTAAATCAAGTCCGATACTGAAATCATTACTCAGGTGTTTTATGGCAATATTGACCATTGTTGAATCAAGTAGTGGCATAACTGCTCCAAGCACTAAAATCCATGCAATGTTCATGATGCTCCTTGGAATTGGCTCAAGTTGTGGAGCTTTTTCATTATTATTCAACACAAATAAATCCTCCTAATTATGTGCGGCATTTTTGTTCATTGCTTTCGCACTTTACAAAACGCCCATTCTTTGTTTATAATGTGAGCATAATCTATCACGTGACGTTCGAGTCAAGCATTTTTCGAAAAAGTATTTTTGAGGAGGAAAAGGTAATGAAAAGTGTAAATGAAGTGAGTAAGCTATCTGGCGTAAGCCGCCGCACCTTGCAATATTATGATGAAATCGGGTTATTACCGCCAAGCGCGGTGAAAGCATCGGGCTACCGCCAATATGACGACGAGAGCTTGCGCCGCTTATGGAGCATTTTATTCTATAAGGAGCTTGGCATTTCTCTTGATGACATTCGGCTGCTGCTTAAAAATCCAAAAGAAATGGAAAAGGAGTTATTGCGGCAACATAAACAAATTCTTTTGGAAAAACAATCCCAATTGCAAAAAATGATACTGTCAATTGACAGTATCTTGAATGATAAGTTTGATATTTCAATGCTTAGGGATTTTGATAAAAATAGAATTGAAGCAATGAAGAAAACATATGCAAATGAAATCCGAGCTTTAATGGAAAGTGCCTTTTTTCTTCCAATAGTGAAAAGCAGCATACTCCCAGGCAGCATATCTATTCTTAAAAACGCCTCGAATATAATGACCTTGGATTTTGGCAAGCTCATCGTTCTTAGTGCGGAGATCATGCAAAATTTTTGTGAAGCTATGAAGGATGGCCCGGACAGTTTTATGGCAAAAGAGGCGGTCACTGCTTTCAGGGAATTTATAAATATGTTGATGCCATGTGATGATAACATGTTTCAAAAAATTGGGCAGGTGTATTTGAAGTATAAAGAAGATTTGGATAAAAAGACGCCGGGACTTGCGGAATTCGTAAACTTGGCCATTAGGAATATGTATCCATAATATAATTGTTATGAATAAACTCAGATACGAAAATAATGTCGAATAAGCAAACACGAAAAGTATATTATAGAAACATAAAATATGGTAATATGTAAAATGAAAAATGTTCTGTATTAATTTGTGAAGTGTTTATTCTATACACATGTAACCTGTAAAAATGCATATTAACATAATGGGGGCGTGTATTGTGGGGTATAATTTTATTGATGGAATGATACAACCATGTCTAACTTCATGTGAAGGCAAAATAATAGAGGTCAATAAGGAATTTATTGAATTCACAGGTTTTACACGGAAAGAGTTATTAGGAAAATCACTCATGGAGATAGGGGATTTGTTGAGAATTAATTCGCAAATCTTCCTCAGTAATATAAAAAGTAAATATTCAGGTTTTATATTTACAAAGTCCCTGAACGTAAAAGAAGTTGATATTTCAATTATTAAAGGGCAAGAAACAAATGAAAAAATATATATTTTTATTGAGAAATCGAATTCAAGACTTGACTACAAACTCATTTTTAGAGAACAAGCAAGGATTATTAAATATCAAAATGCAAAGTTAGAACAGCAAAATGAATTGTTGAGCAAACAGACAAATTTGTTGACTAACATACTGGAGAATACAACCGAGGGCATAGTTGTTGCTGATGCGAAGGGAAAATTGATAAGCATGAATTTAGCTGCGCTTCAGATATATGGCTTTAGTTCTCTTGAAGAGTATAAAAATATCAAGGACTTTACCAGTAATTGTGAAATAACCAGTCTTGATGGGAGACCAATTCCACTAGAAGAAAGACCAAGGTCACGGGCTTCTCGTGGAGAGGTTTTTACCGATTACGAGATGTGTGTATACAGTAAAGAAAATAACCGCCGATGGATACTTAGTTATAGTGGATCCCCAATCTATGATGAAAAGGGTGAAATGTCAATGACAATCATTAGACTAAGAGATATTACTGAACAAAAAATGATGGAGATGGAAATAAAATCCCAAAAGGAACTATTGGAAGCTGTTATTGAAGCTATGTATGACGCAATTGCTGTATATGATAAAAAAGGTAATATGATTTTAATGAATGCTGAATGCCGTAAACTATATCCTCACTTAATTGAACGATCTAAAGCAATTAATGTTCATAATGGGTTTCAATTCTTTGATTTAGATAATAATATTTTACCAGTAGAGAACCTCCCTACAAGTCGAGTTCTTAAAGGTGAAAGGATAAGGAATGAGAGAATTATTATCAAGTACCATGAAAAGACACAATACATTGAGATTAATGCTACTCCAATTTTTGATAGTAAAAATAACTTTGTATCAGCAGTGGTGAGTCACCATGATATTTCAGATATGATTAAAAATCAAAATAAGATTATAGAACAGGAAGAACAGCTGCTTAGAACTGAAAAAGAAAAAAGCGAAGCACTTGAAAAGTCACTTGAAATGAAAGATGAATTTCTTTCGATTATATCTCATGAGTTTAGAACACCTCTTAATGTTATAAATTCGGCAGTGCAAGCTATGAGTTGTATTTGTGGTAATGAGCTATCTGACAAGGCAAAAGGATATATGAAAATGATTAGGCAGAATGCGTTTAGACAATTAAGATTAGTAAATGATATCGTGGATATAACTCGAATAAATTCAGGTCATGTTAACATTCATAAAAAAAACATGGATATAGTTTTCCTAACAAAAGCGATAACTGAATCTGTATATGCATATGCCGCTCAAAAGAGCATCACGTTAACATTTATAACCTCACTTGGAAAGAAGGTCATTGCAATTGATGAGGAGAAATATGAACGAATAATATTAAACCTTCTCTCTAATGCGATTAAGTTTACACCTGAAGGAGCGTCTATTATTGTAAATTTGCGTTCTACAAAAGGCAGTATATGTATTGAAGTAAAGGATAGCGGAATAGGTATTCCAAAGGATAAACTTGATGTAATTTTTGAACGCTTCGGTCAAGTTGATAGTTCATTATCAAGATAGGCAGAAGGTGCAGGTATCGGATTGACGCTGGTAAAGCGACTTGTCATATCCTTGGGAGGCAGTATAACAGTAAAAAGCAGCGTAGGAAAAGGAAGCACATTTACAATCTTGCTGAGAGATGAAAGAGTTATAGAGGAAAATGTTGAAAAGCCTCAACGTGATTTTTTAGATGACCGTCTTGTGCAAATTGCTAATGTTGAATTTTCTGATATTTACTAATTTTAAAAGGAGCTAAGGCTCTTTTTTATTTTAACAAGTATCCATAAATTATTTACAAGTTATCAACAAGATTATACACAGTTTTTGTGGATAACTATAATCTATATATATTATAGGCTGGAGGGAAGACGGTATTATCTTGGGTATATTTCAATATTTTTTATTTTTTAATTATTTTAAGAAGGAATTTATCAAAGTTTGTAGAAAATGAATAGTATATGATAATGAAAGAAGGTAATATTAATGTACGAGTTTAAAGAAGAATATAAAACAGGAATAGATTTTATTGATGAACAGCATAAAGTTCTTTTTGAAATAGCTGACAAAACTTATGCTCTTTTAAAAAATGAATTTGCAATTGATAAATATGATAAAATAGTGGCACTAATAGAAGAACTTCAAAATTATACCGCATTTCATTTTACTGCTGAAGAAGAATATATGAAAAGCATTAATTATAAAAGAATGTTTACTCAAAAAGTTGAGCATGATGCATTTATAAAAAGAATTAATGATGTAAATTTTTCAAAGATTGATGAAAATCAAGACGAATATATAGTTAGTATACTACAACTTCTAAATGATTGGTTAACAGGACATATCTTTTCAAATGATAAACTTATAGGAAAATAATTATTCATTAATTTATAGGAATAGAAACAGCAATTTATAGTCCTCACTTAGTCACAATTAATAGTTAAATGAATATGGTATATTATAACAAAGATATCTCTTCGTACTTATAAATATGGACATAATAAATAAAAACGGAGGAGGGGTATATATGAGTCAAAAACATCATAAACATGACTGTTGTTGCAAACCCATTAAAAAAGATTGCTGTTGCAAACCAATTATTTTTAAAATAGATCCATGCTGTATACTGAGAGCATTAGAAAGGCTTTTTTGTTGCAGAAAATAATATAAAATGATTTAAGAGAGTTCTGAGAGTTTCCCAGGCTCTCTTTTCTAGGAACGGCACAATATGTGCGCAGGCGTAGGATAAGTGAATTACCCATTTTCTTGAAGTGCAGCTACCAATTACATCAGAAAAGGTGTATAATTAATGAGAAAATGTAAATAAATAGGGGAGTTGTAAATGAAAAAACATTTAAGTGTATTGCTGGCAATAATTATGCTAGTAATGTTAGTTGGATGTAGTTCTGCGCCAAAAGGGGATTCTTCGCAAGTTTTAAACGATTATTATCAAAAAATAAAAGATAGTAATGTCGAGGGAGCATATGATTTACTTTCTGAAGCAAGCAAAAAAAATTTTGCAAAAGAAGATTTTGTAGAATGGCAAAGTATGCAAAAGCAAGTTAGTACTTTAAAAAACTTTAAAGTTGAAAAGACAAGTGAAAGCAAAAATACGGAGCTTGATGGCGTGAAGTATAAAAATATTGTTGAATTTACTGTTACGGAAACTGATTTTGATATGTACCAGAATAAAGAAGATAATATTAATTATAAAAGAGATGTTGTAAACGATAATGGTGTTTGGAAAATTTACAGAGGAAAAGAAAACGGAAAAGAATTAATAGCTGAGGTATCTAACTCATTAGCATATTTATATATAGAAGGAAAAGGTGGTAAAACAAAAGATTTAAATCAGGCTGCTACAATTTTAAATAATGGAATAAAAAGCAGTCAAGATTTTGCGAGTATATATTATACATTAGCTGCAGTATATAAAGACTTAGGAAGAACAGATGAAGCTTTGAGTTCTATAAATACTTTTTTATCAAAAGAAACGGATAATAAAAATAAATCGGATGGTTATAATGTTTTAGGCACTATTTATATTTCAAAACATGATGCTGATAATGCAAAAAATGCATATAATAAGGCACTTGAATTAAATCCAGATAATCAATATGCAAAGACAAATCTAGCTTCATTAAATTAAATTACAACAAAAGCCTTGGTATAGAAAGAATTATAAGACTATCTTAAAAATGAGATAGTCTTTTTTTAAAAATGCCTATAGCAAATCTTTTCTAGGTGTGGTTCCCAAGGAAAGATGCAGCCATGTTTATTATATTTGGTGTGGAAGTGAATAATGTGAAGATATGTGTAATACATGGAAGTCAAAGGATTTACCATTATTTTGTTGCGGATGTTTCAGATGTCTTGACCAAGGCAGTTTTGGAGGTGAATATTGCCCTCATGCTAAATATACTCATCCTATTTTGGAAAAAATAAAACTTTCAGATGGTATCATTATAGCTTCACCTGTTTATTCACTTGCTGAAAGTGGACAAATTAAAGTTTTTCTTGACCATTTCGGATGCATTTTTATGAGTCACAGACCATTGCAAGAAACGTTTTCTAAGACTGCTCTTGTAATATCTACAACGGCTGGTACAGGCACAAAATATGTGATAAAACCAATAGCAAGAAGCTTAAGATACTGGGGGATTCCCAAGGTATATAAATGTGGTTTAACGCTTTGGACAAAAAATTGGAATGAAATGCCACTCAAAAAACAAAGTAAATATGAAAAACGGTTGTGTGATAAATCATATGCTTTTTATAACTCAATGAAAAATAAAAAAGTTTATTTCTCATTAAAAACAAAAATATTGTTTACGATATTTAGAAATCTTATGAGTAGCTATCCAGATGGACATCAAGATAAAGAATATTGGCGAGAAAGGGGTTGGTTACAAGGAAAAAGACCTTGGTAAGTTTATATCAATTAATTGATGTAGACTTAATGGAAGAGGTAAGGTTAGTGATTTTATTGTATAATTGGAGGTAGAATGAGAAAAAAAATATTTTTAATAATTATCACAGTCTCTATCATTTTGGCAGGTTGTGGAAAATCCATTCCAACCAATGCAGTGCAACAAGAAGGACAGACGACCTCAGTGGCGGCTACGACAAATAGTGCAGATACAAAATCTAAAGCGACAACTACTCCTTCAAGCAGCAAAACTGAAAACAATCAAAATTATTCAGTACTAGAAGCATACAAAGCAGTGTTACAAAACAAGGTTAACTTTTTCAGTCAAGATAACAAGAAGAATGTATACTTGAATGATTTTTTAACTAATGAAGAAATTTATGAGACTATATTCAAAGCAACACGTTTTACAGTACTTGATTTGGATGGTGATAAAACACCTGAAGTTGTTCTTGAATTATCCGTTGGGAATAATGACCCTATGTGTTTTGAAGTCCTGCATTATGTGAACGGCGCAGTTTATGGTTGCAACATTGTATACAGAGGGTTAGAAGAGCTTAAAGCGGACGGGACATTTATGTATTCAAACGGTGCATCGGATTATGGATGCGGAAAACTTAGATTTAAATCAAATGCTTGTGAAACTGATATTCTAGGTTATTGTAAGTCAAGTGAAAGCAATAATGGTATAACCATATCATATTTCATTAATAATAAACCCGCTACAGAAAAATCATTTAATTCCTTCATACAAGAGGAGCGTGAAAAAAAAGATGCAGCTTTTTATGAATTTTCTCAAAAGAATATTGAAACTATGACAAAGTATTGATAATTTATATAAAGAGAGGTTGCTTCGCAGTCAAAATAGAGTTGAATTTGGAAGATTAATACTATTATGGGGAGCATTTGCTCAATAGTAATTCTAGTATCCATATTTGTCATCTGTGGCAACTAATATACTAGAGGTATTGCGTATGCTCCAAGGGGACAGAACTGTTCTAATACATTATAGGTAAATTTAAAGTAAATTAAAGGATAAGTCATAGTGATTTATCCTTTAATTATTATTGACGTATTTTATAAATTGAGTTACACTTATACATAGATAATCAATGCATAGTAAATAAATGCATTGAATTAGGAGGTTACACCATGGCAATTAATAAGGAGCTCTTGAAGGGGAGCACAGTGATTTTAATACTTACACTTCTTGATCGGAAAGCTATGTATGGTTATGAGATGATTAAAGAAATAGAAGAGAAGTCTGAAGGGATTTTTACATTTAAAGAAGGAACTTTGTATCCTATACTTCATTCTTTGGAATCCGAGGGTATGGTTGAATGTTACTGGACGGAATCTGAGGGAGGGAGGAAGAGAAAGTATTACAAAATTACTAAGAGCGGAAGAGAATATTCCAGAAAAAAACAAGAAGAGTGGAAAATATTTCGTTCTGCAGTTGATAAAGTAATATGGGAAGGGGTTGTATTAGATTGGTAAATTCTAAAATAGAAGAATATATTCAGGAAATTTGCAATTATGTAAAATTTAAAAAAGCTCACAAAGAGATACGAATGGAAATTTTAAGTCATATAGAAGAAAAAACCGAAGATTTGATGCTAAAGGGAATGGATGAAGAAGAGGCTTCAAGAAAAGCTCTGAATGAAATGGGTAAAGCCGAGATTATCGGAAAGCAGTTGAATCAAAGCCATAAGTCAGCACCAGAGTGGAGTATATTGATTATAACTATTCTTTTTTCATTGATAGGGCTAACTATTGCTTATTTCCTAATAACTAATGGAATTAATCAAAATGCAGCAGCTTTCAAAAAAACCATAGCATTTACTATAATAGGCTATTCACTTATGGCAGGGCTATATTTATTTGATTATAAAAAATTGGAAAAGCATTCAGGAAAGATTTTTATTGGGGTTTCATTCATATTATTGCTGCAATTATTTATTTCAGCACCTGTAAATGGAATAAAAGCCTGGTTCACATTAGGTTTTTTTAGTTTTAATATTACTGAATTAAGCCTGTTTCTGTATGTAATTTCACTTTCCAAGCTAATAAGAAGCATAGAATTGGAAAGTGCAAAAGGTTATTTATATTTATCTTTAATGCTATTAGTGCCTGTTTCATTATTTGTTGAACTTAGAGTAGTTATGGCAGCTGTAACTTATTTTGTTATATTCACAATATTTATGATAAAGTCTAAGGTAAAAATATCATATATAGCATCAGTTATAGGAATTTTTACAGCAGGTTTTTTCCATATGATAATCTCAGAACCATATAGAATAGCGAGGCTGCTAGTTTTTATTAACCCATCAAGAGATCCACAAGGTGCAGGTTGGTTGAATATTCAGATACATAATTTATTGTCATCTGTAGGATATATGGGGAATGGATTCAATTTTCCTAAAAAAACTATTCCAGTAGTAGAAAGCGATTTTGTTCTTACGTATATAATATATACCTTTGGCTGGCTAACAGGAATTATACTTATTGTATTTATTATAGCTTTTATAATCCGTATGTTTACTGCTTCAAATATGGTTAAAGATATATATGGAAATGGTATAATACAGGGATTCATTGTCGTCTTCGCCATGGAATTTTTATGGAACATACTCATGGTGCTTGGGTTTGCACCTATTGTCAGTGTGAACTTGCCTTTTATAAGCTATGGAGGCTCAAGCTTACTCTCACAGATGGCTGCTATAGGACTTATAATGAGTATTTATAGATGTAAGAGCTTATCTTATGCCTGATAGCGGAGTAAAATAAAATATATATGTAAAATTTTGACAATCAAATAGAGAAAGTGATTTTTGTAATAAAAATATAAGATATTGAATGAGTGATTTTTGTATAATGTTGTGGTAAAATTACTGTATGTTACCAGAAATTGATGAACCAAACAAAAAATCCATAACAGACCAGTACTATATTTTTACTAAAGAAAGGAATATAAATGTTTAATTTGCGACCGAATATTTTAAGCAGGTATATAGTTCGAAAGAAAAACAAATGGGTATTTATATTGATACTTTTAGTTTTTTTTATTGCATCAACACTAATGGCATTTCTCTATATAACCAAAGATTCTTATAACATTCCTATACTTATGTATCACTATGTTACAGATAGTGATAGTGCTCAGGCTATGCATTTGCCAAAAGAAAATTTTAGAAGGCAAATAGAATATCTAAAGAAAAATAAATATAAATTTTTAACATTGGATGATGTATATCAATATAAGTCTCAGGGGAGAAAATTTCCGAGAAAATCTATTGTTATTACATTTGATGATGGTTATGAAAATATATACGATAATGCCCTTCCTATATTGAAGGAATATGGTGCAAAGGGTAGTGTCTTTGTAATATCTAGTAAAATTGGAGTTCATGGCTATTTAAATAAGAATGAATTACAAAAAATGGCAAAGTCTGGAGTTATTAGTGTACAAGCCCATACTGTAAACCACAAACACTTAAATAAACTGAAATATGAGGAACAACTCTTCGAGTTGGAAAACTCTAAAAAAAGCATAGAAGATATAATAGAACAAAAAGTAGACTTTATATGTTATCCATATGGTGAATATAATAAAGACACTATAAGTGCTGCACAAAAGGCAAACTATAAGCTTGGATTCACTATAGGCCCGGGTATTACAAATATTTACAGCAATAACTATGAATTGAAACGATTCCCGGCATTAAACGACTTGGATTATATAAAAGAGGTTATAGGGGTATCAAGGCGTAGTGATTTTAAATATTTTGTAAGAAGAAATTTTGGTGTAAATATAAAATAATTAAATCATGTAATTCTATGAATGATCATTAATGGTCATTCATTTTTTTATTTCTTAATCGGAATATTAAATCCCGTTGCTATTAAAATTATATTGTTGTAATGTAAGTTTACAAAAGAGAACATCAAAAGAGAGGAATAAATTTTGTTTATATTATATGATCACTATAAGGAGGCGGAGAAATGGAATGGTTAATGAAATTGAGTAATGCCATTGAATATTTAGAGCGCAACTTGGACAGTGAGATCTCATATGAGGAAGCTGCTAGGATTGCATGTTGTTCATCTTACTATTTTCAGCGAATGTTTTCATACGTTGTAGGTATTCCCTTATCCGAATATATTAGACGAAGGAGAATGACTCAGGCAGCTTTTGAATTGCAATCAACAGATATAAAGATACTGGATGCTGCATTGAAATATGGATATATATCCCCCACGTCATTTAATCGGGCGTTTAAAAGTATCCATGGGATTTCTCCTGCCGCCTCAAGAACGAAGGGGAGTATACTAAACGCTTATCTTCCAATTAGGCTTTCAGTCCAAGTAATAGGAGGTGATGCTATGCCATATCGGATTGAAGAAAAAGATGCCTTGCGAATTGTTGGTATCCGCATTTCATTAACGGAGGATATGGAAGAAAATAAAAAACTTGTTCCACCTTTCTGGAACAAAACTCTAAAGGGCAATATATTTCCCCGAATTTGCAATTTATCAAATCAGCCTAAGGATTGTGTGTTGGGAGTTACTGCATATCATAATTCTAATGAAATTTATTATTACATTGCAGTGGCAACCGATAAACCTGTACCGAAAGAAATGTTTGAATATGAGATTCCAGCAGCTACGTGGGTTATTTTTGAAAGTGATGGGCGTTTCAAAGAATCTATTCAAAGTATTTTCAGACGTTTCCTTAAAGAATGGCTTCCATTTTCCGGGTATACTTATGCGGAACTGCCAGATATTGAAGTATATCCAATCAGCAAAGAAAGAACGCAGGAAGGTCACTCTGAAGTGTGGATTGCAGTGAAAAAATAAAAGGAAAATTAAAGTAGGTGAGGAGCAAAATGACATATATATGCATTAATAATTTAGTTAAAAATTATAAAAATGGGGTAAAGGCATTAGATGGCCTTACTTTGACAGTAAATAAGGGAGAAATTTTTTCTCTCTTAGGGCAAAATGGAGCTGGAAAATCAACTCTTATCAATGTGCTGACCACATATCTGCGCCCAACATCAGGTAGTGTAATCATGTTTGGAAAAGATGTTTACAATGAAGCGGCTGCAATTCGTTCACAAATTTCCTGCGTAGCACAACGAATATCTATTGATACCTACCTATCTCTCACGGAAAACATGATGTTTCAAAGTAAGCTCTATAAGGTGCCAAAACCGGAAGCGCAAAAGCGCATGGAAATATTGATTTCATGTTTTGGCTTAGAACAATATTTGAATCACCCAGTTTCTTCCTATTCCGGCGGAGTGAAAAGACGGCTCGATATTGCACTCAATATGATGTCAAATCCCAAAGTGCTATTTTTAGACGAGCCGACTGTAGGGATGGACATTCAATCTCGCATTGCGATGTGGGATATGATGAAAAAAATCAGAAATGATTTTGGGACTACAATTTTTTTGACAACCCACTACTTAGAGGAAGCAGATCAGTTAAGCGATACCATTTGCATTATGAAAAATGGGAAAGAGATAATTCAAGGTACGCCCCATGCCCTTCGAGAATACTTGCGGCAGGATATGCTGAAAATTAGCTTTGCATCAAAAGAAGAAGCTAAAATCTGTTTTGAACCGCTTAAAAACGTCATAAATCTAAAAGAATCGGATTTACGCAATGATAAAATTATCACCAGTTTAAAAAACGGGCATAATGATTTAGAAAAAGCAAACATTTGGCTGTTGGAGCATAGTATTTCTTTCTTGGGTATAGAAATTATGCAGCCTGCCTTAGAAGATGTTTTTATCAGGCTAACTGGTGAATATGGAAAGGAGGCCAGTTGATGGATGTTTTTACTTTCCTGCATCGTAATATAAAGTGGCGCTTTCACAATGTTTTCACCATTGTGATTACAATTTTACAGCCTATACTTTGGCTGGTTTTATATAGCGCAGTTGCCGCGCAGTCCATGCAGGGTATCGGTATAAAGAACTATACGGCCTTTATTCTACCAGGACTTGTTGTACTTGTAAGCTTTGGAGCATGCAGCAGCAGCGGTTTTATGAATTATATTATGAAAACAGATGGCAGCTTTTATCGAGTGCTGATTGCCCCGGTTCAAAGAAACTCAATTGTATTCGGGCAAGTACTTGAAGCGGTATTATGTACTTTTATTGAAGTTGCTATTATGTGCATTGTCAGCCTGTTTTTTTCGGTAAAAATCACCTCGGGGTTTTCAGGGTTACTTTTAATTGTCTTACTTGTATTCATGACAGCATTTTTTATGGCTGGATTAACTTATGCAATTAGTCTTTGTTTGCCAAATGAGGTTGTTTACGAAACCGTAATGAACGCAATAGTACTGCCAATCTTTTTCTTGAGTACGGCATTATTTCCGGCAGACAAATTATCCGGGGGATTGGCAATTGCGGTTAATCTGAATCCGTTTACTCATGTAATTAATGTTTTACGAGCAATAATTTTAGAAAGAAATATTGTTGTACATGATATTATCTTCGCCTTAATTTTACTTGGAGTAATGTGCGTTATAAGTTTTTCGTGGGCATTATGCAGATTAAGAAAGGAAACAAACGCATAGAAATCGAATTAAATCAGAATTTTTCGTTGCCTTTATGTCTTAATATGGTATAATAAAATAGATTTATCAGAGGACTTGTAATCAAAAGATTATTTAAGTGGGATAAGATCCGAAAAGATCTTGTTCCACTTTTTTTTCAATATTACTACCCTAACAACATCGTTGAGTGTATTTTACGGTGTTTATTACGAAAATTAGAAGTTAAAGGAGATAATTAAAAAATGCATTTGAAAACAGATAGATTGGTAATTCGTGATTTTGACAAAAAAGATGCTGCGGGATTGTATGAATTCCTTGAGCACCCACCTGTACATTGTTTTCAGAGTGAAAAATTAGATTCACTTGATGAGGCAGAAAAAGAAGTGGAGCGAAGAAGCAAAGAAGGGGAGCACTTTGCTGTTTGCTTGTCTGATACAGATTCAATTATCGGAGATATTTTTGCTGTAAAAGAGGAGCCGGATACATATAGCATCGGATGGAATTTCAACTTAAAATACGGCAAGAGAGGTTATGCCACTGAAGCGGCAAAAGCGTTAATCGACTACCTTTTCAATAACGATGCAAGGAGAATATATGCTTATGCTGAAGACGATAATATTCCGTCCCAAAAGCTTTGCGAGCGACTTGGAATGAGAAAAGAAGGATTCTTTATAGAATTTATATCTTTCGTGAACAACCAGGATGGAACTCCACATTATGAAAACACTTACCAATATGCTATTCTGAAAAGAGAGTGGATGTGACTCATTTAAATCGTATCTTTCTTATAAACCGAAGCATTTTCGCCACTAACACATATATTGATAAAAGATATTCTTTTGTTTTAGGAATATTACCGTTTGAAGTATATAAGTTGAAATATAACAGAAAATAACATCATATATGTTTTTATCCATAGAAACACCGTATTATTCAGAGATGAATTTTATGGTGTTTTCATTTTTATACAAATAAATCTGAATTTTTATTGCAAAAATGGACAGAATAAATAATTAAGAAACCATTGTTTTATATTGAAAGGTGACAGATGATTAAAAAGAAAGTTACTATAGTTCTAATTTGCAGTTTGCTGTTATTTCCCAGTACACATACAAAAGATATAAATCCAGACAGTGTTTCAAGTAAGGTAATGACTGCAACTATTCCAGAAAAAACAATTACCATAGGAAAAAACAAAAGAGAAATAAATATTATAGCAACATTCTATACTGGCAGCCCTGATGAAAATGGTGGATATGCTAATATAACTGCCTCAGGCAAAGCTTTATGCAGAGGAATGTGTGCAAGTAACAATTTTGATTTTGGAACCAAAATTGAAGTTGAAGGACTTGAAGAAATAGGCATAACTAATTTAGAAGTACAAGATACTGGGAATCCCAAATACATCAAGAAAATTGATGAAAACACATATAGGCTTGATGTTTACGTCCCTGATAAAAATACAGCTAAAAAATTAGGCATTAAACAAATAAAAGGTTATATTGTTTCTGAATAAGTATAAAAAATACATATAGAACAATGAGGTCAAAGTAGACAAGCTTTAACCTGTTCCTTAAAACTTGTGGTGAGAAGATGAATATTAGTTGAAAACATATAATTTTTAATAATAGCCTATTATAATCACGAAGATTGATTATAATAGGCTATATTTTGATATAGTCGTATAGTATTGTTACAAATCATGCTTTTATAGCCCAGCGCAATTTAGCAGAACGAGCACGACCATTGGTATTACATTCTTCTGATGATGGCCGAATAGGACTAGGGGCTATTTCACTGTAGACGCCTTCACGAAAAAAGCGTTGAAATGATTTTTTAACTAGGCGATCTTCTCCTGAATGAAATGAAAGTATAGCAACCCGACCACCTTTAGCAAGGACAGCAGGAAGTTTTTCTAAAAATTCATATAACACTTCAAATTCATTATTGACATCAATTCTAAGTGCTTGAAAGCAGCGTTGACAGGTCTTTTTAATGTCATCCTTACTATTACTTCCTGGAATAAATTTCAGAGCTTCTTTGATAATTTCTTGAAGTTCAGTTGTTGTGGATATCTCTATTCCTTTTCTTCTTTGGGAAATAATAGCACGAGCGATTGCTGCAGCATTTGGCTCGTCTGAGTTTTCGGTAAGCATACCTTGCAATTCATCTAGAGAAATAGTTTTTAAACGAGCTGAGGCAGATATACCTTTTTTAGGATTCAGTCGTAAGTCTAAAGGTCCTTCACTTTTAAAGGAAAATCCTCTTTCAGGATTGTCTATTTGCATTGAAGAGACTCCTAAATCTGCCAATACAAAATTCAAAGGCCCTGATTCTAAAGCAATTTGATCTATATCGGAAAAGTTCATTTGTTTGATTATTAAAATTTCCGGTCCATAACCTAAGCTTTTTAAACGTTCCTGTGTGCGAGGCAATTCAAGAGGGTCTACATCCGTTGCATACAAGTGCCCCATTGAATTTAAACATTTAAGCATTTCCAAAGTATGACCTCCATATCCTAGCGTTGCATCTAATCCAGTTTGCCCGGGAGTAATTTGTAGAAATTCCAATATTTCTTTAACACAAATTGAACGATGCATACCAGCAGGGGTACTGCCCTTTTGAATTACTTTTGCCACTGTGTCAGCATATTTTTCTGGCTGAAGTTCCTTATATTTTTCTTTATAAGCCTTAGGGTGAGTGCCTTTATATCGAACACGTCGTTGATGTTTTTGTTCTTGATTATCCATTGCATAACCATAATGATTTAGCGTTTATCAAACGTTAAGCTCATTCTTTCCTCCATATTTTTTTATAGCTTTTGTAATGTTATTACAAATCATATGATATCAAATACAATTTATAAAAGCAAACTCATTTAAGATTGCTAATATAGAATAAATTCACTAATTGTGAATAAAATCAATGGAAACATACACAATAATATTATACCAATATTATGGAAAGCAAATTAAGAAAATTGTAAGGAAATCTTGAAAGGGCGGGAAATAATGAAAGAGGAAATTAGCAAAGGAAATAATAACATTAGAAATGCTAAAGATCAGCAGTTAGATCAATTTAGAGTAGATGATAAAGGGAAGAATCTTACTACAAATCAAGGGCTTGCAATGTCAGAAGATGAAGTTTCTTTAAAAGCAGGTGAAAGAGGACCAACTTTAATGGAAGACTTTCATCTTAGAGAAAAGCTTACTCATTTTGATCATGAGAGAATTCCAGAAAGAATTGTGCATGCTCGTGGAACTGGAGCCCATGGAGAATTTCAATTGTATGAATCAATGAAAGAATATACAAAAGCGGGGTTCTTACAAGATCCAAATGTAAAAACACCTATATTTGTAAGGTTTTCAACTGTAGCAGGCTTTAGAGGCTCTGCAGATACCATTAGAGATGTAAGAGGCTTTGCAATTAAGTTCTATACACAAGAAGGAAATTATGATTTTGTAGGAAACAATTTTCCTGTATTTTTTATTCAAGATGCAATAAAATTTCCGGATTTTGTTCACGCTGTAAAACCTGAACCTAATACAGAAGTTCCTCAAGCATCTAGTGCTCATGATACTTTCTGGGACTTTATCGTAAATAACCAAGAATCAGCGCATATAGTAATGTGGGCTATGTCAGACAGAGCTCTTCCTAGAAGTTTTCGCATGATGGAGGGATTTGGTGTTCATACTTTCAGACTTATTAATGAAGCAGGTAAAGCTACATTTGTTAAATTCCACCTAAAACCCCTCTTAGGTGTTCACTCTTTAGTATGGGATGAAACTCAAAAAATAGGAGGAAAAGATCCTGATTTTAACAGGAAGGACCTTCAAGAATCTATTGATAGTGGGAATTACCCGGAATTTGAGGTAGGGGTGCAACTATTAGCAGAAGAAAAGGAATTCAGCTTAGATTTTGACATATTAGATCCAACGAAACTTTGGCCTGAAGAGGATATACCTGTAAAGATTATTGGAAAGATTACCTTAAATAGAAATGTAGAAAATTTCTTTGCTGAAGTTGAACAAGTAGCCTTCCATCCAGGTCATTTAGTTCCAGGAATTGACTTTACAAATGACCCACTGCTGCAAGGCAGATTATTCTCATATACAGATACACAATTAAGTCGACTTGGCGGACCAAACTTTCATGAGATTCCTATAAATAGGCCTATAGTAGAGTTTAATAATAATCAGAGAGATGGAATTGGAAGACAAACAATAAACACAAATATGGTGAGTTATCACAATAATTCCTTGTCAGATAATACACCTAAAACGGTTAGCGAAAAAGAAGGCGGTTATGCACATTACCAAGAGAAAATTCATGGAAGTAAAATAAGAGCAAGAAGTAAAAGCTTTATGGATCATTTTTCACAAGCAGCAATGTTTTACAATAGTATGAGCAGTGTAGAGAAAAAGCATATTATTGATGCATTTACTTTTGAGCTTTCACAACTTAAGAGTAAAGAGATTAGGCAGCAAGTAATTAATATGTTTGGCAATGTAAATATTGACATGATGACTCAAGTGGCACAGCATATTGGTGCAGTGCCTCCAAAAGGAGAAGAATCAAAATACACTAAAATTTCGCCCGCACTTAGTCAAGAGAATACTATAAAAAAACCAGATACTTTGAAGATTGGAGTAATAATATCAGAAGGATTTAATGCCGACGAGTTTAATACTATGATGAAAGCACTGAAGGATGCTAAGACAATCCCAGAAATAATAAGTAATACGCTTGCACCGGTGAAAGGTTCTGATGGAATAGAACAATTACCAAAACGTACATTAACATCTACTGATGCTGTTTTGTTTGATGCCATTTATGTTCTTGTGGGAAGCAAAGTTGATGGTGAATTTAAAACAAATACCATGAAATTTATCCAAGAGACCTATATGCACTTTAAGCCGCTTGCAATTTCTAGTTCTGCTTCTGGATTATTAAAGCCTGAAATGAAAGGTCAGCCTGGAGTCACAGTTGGTGATGGAAAGGTTGAATATGCAGGCAAATTTATTGCTGATATTTCAGCACATAGACATTGGGATAGAAACATCAATATATTTTAACATGCAAAATATAGGAGGTTATATCTATGAATGTCATTGAAATTAAAAATCTTACAAAACATTACGGTAAAGCAAGGGGCATCATGGATGTGAATCTGAATGTGGAGGAGGGTGAGGTCTTTGGATTTATCGGGCCGAACGGAGCTGGAAAATCGACTACCATACGGACGCTGCTTGGGCTCATCTATCCAACAAGTGGCAGTGCAACCATCTTTGGGAAGAGCTGCATCGAGTCTCCAGAAGTGAGGAAAGAACTCGGATACTTACCTTCTGAGGTGTTTTATTATGACAATATGAGAGTAATAGACCTTCTCAAATATTCTGCAAGTTTCTATAAAAGAGACTGCACAAGGCGGATAAATGAACTTGCAGAAATAATGGATCTTGATCTAAAAAAGAAAATTGACGACCTTTCCTTCGGTAATAAGAAGAAAGTTGGCATTGTTCAGGGATTACTTCACGAACCCAAACTAATTATCCTAGATGAGCCCACAAGTGGCCTTGATCCACTGATGCAGCAGAGATTCTTTGAACTAATCGAAGAGGAAAACAAAAAGGGTGCCACTGTATTCTTTTCCTCACACATCTTGGGTGAAGTACAGAAAATGTGCAGTCGTGTAGCCTTCATCAAAGAAGGCAAAATCATCAAGCTAGAAAAGATGAGCACTCTGCAGGAAAATAACTACAAGAGGATCAGTATTGAGACTAAATCTGTGATTAGCAAAGAAACTTTCAATATAAACGGCATGAGTGATTTCGAGATGAAAGGCAATACAACCAACTTCATTTTCAAGGGAAATATCAATTCAATTATGAAAAAAATCGCCGAGCTTGAACTTCGTAACATAACCATTGAGGATCCCGACCTTGAAGAAATCTTCATGCACTATTACACAAAGGAGGATTAGTATATGAATATGTATCTGCACGAGCTTAAGTCTCTACGAAAGTCTGCTTTTATATGGACGTGCGTCTTAATAGCACTTGCTGCACTCTTTCTTTCGATCTATCCCGGCATGGCCAGCGATGCTGCGGATTTTAAAAAACTGTTAAGCGGCTATCCGGCTCCAGTAAGAGCGATGCTTGGTATAAACCTTGACTATATCACATCGATTTTGGGCTTCTATTCAATGATATTTTCTTTTATTATACTCTGCGGAGCCATTCAGGCTATGAATCTTGGCGTTTCCATCCTTTCGAAGGAATCCCGGGAGAGGACGGCTGATTTTCTTCTCGTGAAGCCTGTTTCACGCTCAGCCATAGTTAGTGCAAAGCTTCTGGCGGCTTTTACTACGATTCTCGCAACTGATATAGTTTTCTTCGTGGTTTCATACTTTATAGCTAATGGCATTAAGACTGCGGATTTCAATGGAAAGCTGTTCTTCATGATAAACCTTACCCTGCTTTTTATCCAGCTTATTTTCATTGCCATAGGTGTGCTTGTTTCAGTTTTCTTTAACAAGCTTAAATCCGTGCTGCCCATTTCACTTGGTTTGGTTATCGGGTTATACATGATTGGCGCTGTGTTTGCTACCAGCAAAAATGATGATGTGGCCCGTTTTATCTCTCCCTTTAAATACTTTGATATAACCTATATCATTAAAAATGCAAGCTATGAGACCCAATATCTCATTACAAGTGCAGTCATTATTATTGCTGCAATAGCGGCAACTTTTATCATTTATATCAAGAAGGATATTCACGCAGTGAGCTAAGGTAATCTCGGATTTAATTAAAAGGAGGTTTGGTCATGAATATTTTTTTTAGAGAGCTAAAGGCAAATCGAAAATCCCTGATTATATGGAGCATATGCATGTTTCTATTTGTTCTGAGCGGTATGGCTAAGTATACAGCTTATTCTTCCGGAGCTGGCAGCGAAGTTTTTAACAAAATGCCCAATTCAATGAAAGCACTGCTTGGGATTGGTTCGTTTGATGTCACGACCATGAGCGGCTTTTTCGCATTCCTATTTCCTTATATCGAGCTTACAGTTGCCATTCATGCAGTCCTGATTGGAAGCAGTATCATCGCCAAGGAAGAAAGAGATAAGACCACTGAATTCCTGATGGTTAAACCAATATCACGAACCACTGTTATTAGTTCTAAGTTCCTTGCAGCTTTGGTGAATATAGTAATTATTAACTTAGTCACACTATTTTCCTCAATAGTTATGGTTGCTGCCTATAATAAGGAAAAAGATATAACAGGTGAAATAGTAATGTTCCTTTTGAGCATGTTTATCATTCAGCTAATATTCCTGTCACTTGGCGCTTTGCTTTCGGCTTTCATGAGTAATTCGAAGGCCTCGGGCTCACTAGCAACGGGGATATTGTTCGGCGCATATATAATATCCAAAATAACGGATTTTACAGATTGTGTCAATGTTCTTAACGTGCTTTCGCCCTTTAAATATTTTAACTATCAAAATATTGTAAGCGGAAACGGTCTAAGCTTAGTTATAGTTATTTCCTCAATTTTGCTTGTCGCAGTCTTTTCTGTTTTAACATATCTCTTTTACCAAAAGAGGGATTTAAATGTTTGAATTGTTAGTTCAATTATCGCTTTTAAAAAAGGAGAGCAGAAAAAATTGACTGTTCTTAATCTATAGGAAATGGGGAAATAACTCATCTTAAAATATATCAAAAGCTATGTAAAAACAAAATAATATAGAGTATAATATAATTGCATCGGTTTAGGCTGATGCGTTTATTTTATTTAAGCAATTTATAATTTAAGTATAAGGACATACATAAAAAGAGATGAGGTGATTAATATAAATGTTAAACCTGTAATCAGAAAGAAAAAATATATACCAATGCTTCGTGGAAGAAAAACTGTTTGGATGATTGGTATTGCAGTGTTTTTATTGGAATGTGCAGCTGGTTATTATTACAATGTTTATGTTGGTTATTATCATAGTGATGGAATCAGCCGAGTAGCTAATGCATTCTACGTTCTATACAGCCGTAATCCTCACTTGGGTGCCATAGGATTTGTGTGGAATCCTCTGCCAAGTATGGTGGATTTGGGATTTTTGTTGTTATATCCGTGGATACCGGCAATGGCAACCAAGGGAATTGCCGGCTTACTAATGAGTGCTATCTTTGCTTCATTAACAGCTAGTATATTGGTGAGAGCTTTTATTAAACGGGGTGTTCCCTGTTGGTGCTCTGTTATTTTTACACTGTTATATTCGCTAAATCCAATGGTTTTCCTATTTGGATTTAATGGTTTAAGTGATGCACCGTTTATATTCTTCGTAATTTTGAGCATTATATCGTTTTTAAATTGGTATGATGATCGTAGTACAATTGACTTGGTAATAGTGAGTTTTGCTTTGGCATTAGCCTTCTGGTGTCGGTATGAAGCGGTTCCATTTGGCTTTAGTATAATCATTAGCTGTATTATAACTTCAATGCTAGTTCACAAAAATGCTGTTCCACCTAATGAAGGATATTTTCGTTACCAATGGTCTCGGGCCGAAGGTGTACTTGCGATCCTCTTCACACCATTATGTTTCTCAATAATCTTATGGGTTTTACTGAATGCGATTATTATGCATAATCCTTTATACTTCTTGAATGGGGGTTATTCGAATACTGCTCAGATACAGGGTCACTTAAGTTCAGCAACCTATGCAGCTATGCTTAATTCTCCTATAACGGCCAGTCTTTTTGCTTTGAAAAAAATATTAGTATTTTCAGCACCCGCAATAGCAATTTTAATTCTTAGATTATTTAACCGCCGCATCTGGCGTTGGGATACTTTAATCCTGTTAGGTATGTTGATGTCAATTCCGATGCTGCAAATTATAATGCTTATAAAAGGAACATCCTTAGGTTGGTTAAGGTATTTTATGTATGTGCTGCCTGTATGTTTTGCTTGGCTGCCATATGAGCTGAGCAAAGTGAAACGTAAGTGGCAATTTATTATTCCTATTGTAGCAATGATAGCAAATTTTGCTGTTCTTTCATATGTTATTACTCAGCCTACAGTTGCACCTGATGAAAACACTTTTTTTCAAAATACATTTGGTAACCATAATCAAACTTACTATGACGAAAAACAATTTGGCGAGATTGCCGCATATTTAGATGAAAACTATCCTAATAGCACTATTTTGGTAGATTCATTTTCTGCTTATTTAATTATTTTGGAAAGTCGATTCCCGAAACGATTCTATATAACCAGTGATTATTATTTTAATAAAGCTATCTCAGACCCGGAGAAATATGGAGTTAGCTATATTTTGATTCCCAAACCAGGATCCGCTTCAGTGATCAGTGAAATTAATAATGCTTATCCCAACTTGTTTGACCATGGAGCTGACTGGGCGCAACTTACCAAAGACTTTGGTTCAAAGTGGCGGCTTTATAAAATAACAAAAAGCACAGGAGGAACTGTAAAATGAATTTAGAAGCTATAGAGTTATCCATAGTAATACCTGTCTGGAATGAAGCTCGGCATATACATCAGACGGTCAAAACAATTGTTGAATTTGTCAAGCAGTCTTCCACATCTTTTGAAATAATAGTTGTCGACGATGGTTCGACAGATGAAACATGGATTGAACTTATGGCTGTTCGCTCCGAAATTCCTGATGTTGAGGGCATTCGTCTTAGCCGAAATTTTGGAAAAGAAAGGGCGCTTTGTGCAGGATTGGAGCATGCACGTGGAAAAGCAGTGATTATTATGGACGGGGATCTTCAGCATCCGCCAGAGTTAATTCCCCAAATGGTGGAATATTGGCGATCGAATAAGACAAAAATTGTTGAATGTGTAAAAAAGACACGTGCTAAAGAATCTTTTAGTTATTCGATGAGCACAAAGTTGTTTTACGGTCTGCTTCAAAAACTCACAAGATTTGATTTGCACGGGGCGAGTGATTATAAACTTCTTGATCGTAAAGTTGTTGAAGCTTGGGCTAACATGCCGGAGCGAATTACGTTTTTTAGAGGCATGACTGCCTGGTTAGGATTTTCTCGAATTAGGATTGAGTTTGATGTTGCTGAACGCATTGAGGGTAAGACAAAGTGGAAGCCTACAACTTTAGTTAGATTAGCTCTGCAAGCAGTTGTAACTTTTACTTCCTTGCCACTTCGCTTAGTTACGATTATTGGAATGCTTTTTTTGGTTGGAGCTGTAATACTTGGGATTCAAACTCTTTATATGAAATTAACTGGTATAGCCGTAACTGGGTTTACAACGGTAATCATATTGCTGCTTAGCATGAATAGTATGATTATGCTTGGTATTGGAATCCTTGGGGAATATATTGCAGCAATTTATGATGAGGTTAAAGGGCGACCAAGATATATCATAAACCAGAAAACTCAAAACCTTTATACGAATGAAGGAAGGTACTAAAAATGAACAAAGACCAAAAGCCCAATTTACAAATTAATGTGATCATCCGTTATGGGGTGGTTGGATTACTAGGCACTGCACTCCATTTTGCGAGTGTTATCCTGCTTGTTGAATTTGCCCGCATTGACCCAGTTCTTGCATCTGCTTTAGGATTTTTATTGGTATTAGTGGTTTCATATATTTTAAATCGAACATGGACATTTCAGTCGAGAAGCAGAGGAACGCGACAATTTTTAATTTATTCGATAGTTTCTTTAATCGGATTAGGGCTAAATTGCGCCATCATGTTTATTAGTGTTCATATTCTTAAATGGAATTATCTCTATGGACAATGCCTTGTGGTGATTGTAGTTCCAATATCTAATTTTATATTGAACTATTTCTGGACTTTCAGGGATTCAAATAATTAGCAATGCTCATAAGCCACTATTTTGCATTAAATGAACAATTAGTGTTTAAACTAACTAATAAAAAGGAGGCAAACAATGAAAGTAATAATCCTAGCAGGCGGTAGTGGTACGAGGCTTTGGCCACTTAGCAGAAATAGATATCCTAAACAATTTATTAAACTGCAAGTTGAAAAATCATCAATGTTTCAAGAAACATTTAAGAGAAGTTTATTATTATCGGATTTAGACAACATATACGTAGTTACTAATGAAAAATATAAATATCTCGTTATGGGTGCTGTTGAAGAATTGGGTTATAAATATAATGAGTCTAATATTATTGCAGAACCTGAAGCAAAAAATACTTTGCCAGCAATATATGCAGGTGTTCATGAAATATCCAAAAAAGGGAGCGACTCTGTAATTGTCTTTCCTTCTGACCATATGATTTCAAAGGAACAAGAATTTATTAATATTATAAAAGCTTCTGAAGAGTCAACTAAAGATTCAATTATAACTTTTGGTATTAAACCAGACGGACCAAACACAGGATATGGATATATTGCTCCAGGTGCTGAAAAGTTAAATGGTTATAAGGTAAGAGAGTTTAAAGAAAAGCCAGAATATGAAGTTGCAGTTACATATGTTAATCAAGGCTATTTTTGGAACAGCGGTATATTTATGTTTAATACAGAGTTTTTTATAAATGAAGTAAAATTGTACGATAAAAATGTCTATAATGCTTTTGAAACCAGCAAAAGTATTGTAGAAGCTTTTAGTAAAATAGATAAGAAGACTTCAATTGACTATGGTATTATTGAAAAAAGCAAAAATGTTGCTGTTGTTCCTGTAGATATAGGATGGAGTGATCTTGGTAGTTTTGATGCTTTTTATGATACTTTTGATAAGGATGCCAATAATAACGTAATCGATTCAGATAATATAGCTATTGATTCAAAGAACAATTACATTTACTCAGAAAAAGAAAAATTAGTATCAATTGTAGGAGTTAATGATTTAATTGTAGTAGACAATAGGGATGCTTTACTAATCTGTAAAAAAGATCAATCACAAAAAGTGAAAGAGGTTGTGGAGATATTAAAAGCAAGAAACGATAGCAGAACTGAATATCATGTACAAGATTATAGACCTTGGGGAAACTATAAAGTCATTGAGGAAAGTCAGAATTCATATAAAATTAAGATAATTAAAGTAAGTAAAGGCAAGAAGTTAAGTTACCAGATGCATTATCATAGAAGTGAGCATTGGATTGTTGTTAAAGGAATAGCTAAAGTGACAATAGATGATGTGGAAAAATCAGTACACGCTGGAGAAAGTATTTTTATAAAACCAGGACAAAAACACAGACTTGAGAATTTCGGTAAGACACCATTAGAAATAATAGAAGTGCAGATGGGTAATTATTTAGAAGAAGATGATATAGTAAGATTTGATGATGAGTATGGAAGAGAGTAGTATTGTAACAATACTGCTTGTGCTTTTAATTCTGGAATCTTTATAAACATTTCTAGTGCATCATACCCAAAATTGCACCAGAAATAAAAGGTATTAACCAAATAATCCACACAATAATACTAAATTTGTGAAAATTTATTTTAGCTTTTTTATTGTTCTTAATTAAAACAACTGTTGCCCAAAGTGCATGTAAAAGCATTAGGATTATTGCTAATAAACCTGTTATTCCATGGAAATTAAATTGAAAACCACCTTTAACAAGGTTACTCATAAGAGTTGTTCCTAAAGTATCAAACACTAATCCTAAGTAAAATACTAAAAGATGCCATTTTTTAAGTTCACCTTGTATTTTTTCGCTCCATACACCGATTGTATAAAATATGAGTGCTGAGGTAATAGATATAACTGCATAAATTAACATAATAATACCCCCAAGTTCATAGTTGTTTTGAAAATAGCATGCTATCATTAGATAGGATTCTCAAAAGATAGGATTCTCAAACTAAACTTTTTATATTCTTATTGCATAAAAAATATTTATAGAAAAATAAATTTAAATGGTCAGTTAAAGTGATGTTAAAAATCAACCTAACTGGCCTTTTTGTTCGTGTTATGTATATTTATGTCGAAAAATAATTCGTCTACGGTTTGAAAATTTAGCATAAAATTAGGAAATAATAAGGTATAATAGTATAAAATAATTTCTAAAAAACAATAAGTGGCAAATAATATTCTTAATTTAAACTTAAAATTAGGAGGAATAAATATATGAGTGATAATGAAAAATCGGATACTGCAAACAATGAATCCTTTTATAAGAGCCTATTTAAAAACAATAAAGGAATTATGCTGCTTATTAATCCTAAGACATCTCAAATTGAAGATTGTAATTTATCAGCTTGTCATTTTTATGGTTACTCCTATGATGAAATGTTAAAATTGAAAATTACAAATTTTAATGTATTAACAGAAGAACAGATTGTTAAGGAAATGAATCTTGCAAAAAATGAAAATAGAAATACTTTTTATTTTAAGCATCGTTTATCCGATGGACAAGTTCGAGATGTAGAGGTCTTTTCTACTCCTATTAATTTAGAAGGAAAAGATCTATTATTTTCAATTATATCAGATACAACCAAAAGTAAGATTTACAGTAAGATATTGAAAGATAAAAATGACCTTCTTGAAAGAACTGTGGCTGATCGAACATATGAACTCGAAGAAATAAATGCAATACTAAACAAAGCCAACAATATGCTTAGAATAGAACATGAAAGGGTAACAAATATTATTGAAGGCACTAATGCAGGAACATGGGAATGGAATGTGCAGACTGGAGAAACGGTAATTAACAAACGCTGGGCTGAAATTATTGGGTATACTATTGAGGAATTATCTCCTTTAAGTAATGATGCTAGAGAAAAATTTATTAACACTGAAGATTTAGAAGAATACTATAAACAATTGAATCGGGTTTTTGCTAAGGAAATAGATTACTATGATGTTGAATTCCGTAAGAAACACAAAGATGGCAGTTGGGTTTGGGTCAATGATAGAGCAAAAGTAATATCGTGGACACCGGATCAGAAACCATTTTTGATGAGTGGAACGAACACGGATATCACCGAACGCAAACGATCAGAGTATGCTTTAAAAGAAAGTGAAGAAAAATATCGACTCCTAATTACTCAAATGCAGCAAGGGCTTGCAGTTCATGAAGTCATACTAGATAAAACTGGTAAGGTTGTTGATTACCGTTTCCTTGACGTAAATAAAAGCTTTGAGAGTTTAACAGGGCTAAAACATGAAAATGTCATAGGTAAAACAGTAATGGAATTACTGCCAGAAACTGAAAGCTACTGGATCGAAAAATATGCTCATGTTGCACTGACTGGTGAATTGCTTCATTATGAAAATTACTCCAAAGAGTTGGACAAATATTATGAAGTTGTTGCTTATTCTCCAAGATATAAACAATTTGCAACTATAATCTCTGACGTAACAGAACGTAAAAAAGCTGAAATATCTCTTGCACAAGAGAAGAAACTTTTACAAACAACACTTATATCTATAGGAGATGGAGTAATTTCAACTGATATTAATGGTAATATAGTACTTTTAAATAAAGTTGCGGAATCATTAACTGGTTGGACGATAAAAGAGGCACGAGGCAAATCTATCGAAGAGGCATTTAATATTATTAATGAGTTTACACGAAAAAAGAGCGAGAATATAGTGAAAAAGGTGCTTGAAAGCGGAAAGGTACAGGAATTAGCCAATCACACAATATTGGTTTCAAAATATGGTGTTGAGAGGCCTATAGAAGATAGTGCTGCACCTATTGTGAACGAAAACGATGAAATTTCTGGTATGGTATTAGTGTTTAGGGATGTCACTCAGAAGAAACAGAAACAAGAGGAAATTTTGTTTCTAAGTTATCACGACCAACTAACTGGACTATACAATCGCAGATTCTACCAAGAAGAGTTAAAGAGACTCGATACAAAACGAAACCTACCTATAACAATTGTTATGGGTGATGTGAACGGGCTAAAACTAATTAACGATTCATTTGGACATGACACGGGTGATGAGCTTCTTAAAAAAGTAGCAAAAGTGATAAGAAAGGGCTGTCGCTCTGACGACATTATTGCAAGGCTTGGAGGTGATGAGTTTATTATTATATTACCTAAAACGGATGCTTTTGAGGCAGAGCAGCTTATTACACGTATTAATAAACTGACATTAAAAGAAAAAATAGGCTCTCTTGATATCTCTATTTCCTTTGGCTATGAAACTAAGTATAAAGCTGGTGAAAAAATTCAAGATATATTCAAAAATGCTGAAGATCGTATGTACAAGAAAAAACTCTTTGAAAGTCCTAGCATGAGAGGGAAGACAATCAATACTATCATGAGTACTCTTCATGAAAAAAATAAAAGGGAAGAACAACACTCAAATAGAGTCTCAGCACTATGCAAAAGCATGGGAGAAGCACTGGGGATGACTGAACATGAAATTGATGAAATTAGAACTGTTGGGCTGCTTCATGATATAGGTAAAATAGCTATAAATGAAAATGTGCTCAATAAGCCTGGTAAACTCACTGATGATGAGTGGAAGGAAATTAGGCGCCATCCGGAAATAGGATATAGAATTCTAAGTACGGTAAATGATATGGCAGAAATGGCAGAGTATGCATTGTATCACCATGAAAGATGGGATGGGAAAGGATATCCAAAAGGCTTAAAAGGGAAACAGATACCGTTTGTATCAAGAATAATAACCATATCTGATGCATATGATGCTATGACTAGTGAAAGAAGTTATCGAAGTGCACTGCCAGAAGATGTTGTAATAAATGAATTACAAAAAAATGCAGGTATACAATTTGACCCTGAACTGGTAAGTGTATTTATTGAAAAACTGTTAAAAATCAATAAAGATTAAGTCATAATGTTCCATAGGAATTTGCTGCCAATGAAATGGATTGGTAGCAAATTATTTTTTTGCATTTTTTACCTGTAAGTACTTTAATTGCTTTAACGGAGGCTGTAACAATAAATAAATAATAAAAAACAATAATAATATATTGTAAAACGATAAAAGATATGTTAAAATCAAATCAACAATAACTTAGAGAGGTGCTTTTATGAAACGTAAATCTACAATTTTCTTAAAGATAGCTGTTATTTTTATTGGAATCCCGGTTCTTGCTTTATGTATATTATTGACGTATACGGTAGTTAATTATCCAGTAGATCCAGCTTATGCCCATATACTATATCCTATTATAATTGGTATGTATGTATCGGCGATACCGTTTTACTTTGCCTTGTATCAAGCTTTTAAACTTTTAAGCTATATTGGCAAGAACGAAGCTTTCTCGGATTTATCTGTAAAGGCTTTAAAGTATATAAAATACTGTGCAATGACAATCAGTGGTTTATATGTTGCCATTATTCCATTTGTTGTTCTCTTGCAACGAATGGTTGATCCCCCAGGTCTCATAATAATCGGAATGGTTCCTTTCTTTGCTTCAATGATAATCGCAGTCTTTGCGGCTGTCCTTCAAAGGCTTTTACAAGATGCTATTGATATAAAATCAGAAAATGACTTAACAGTATGAGGCTGAACAATTAACAATTGTTCAGGGCAAAATTAGGAATTCAGGAGGCGAGATATGGCAATTATAATTAATATTGATGTGATGCTGGCTAAAAGGAAAATGAGTGTAACAGAACTTACAGAGAGGGTTGGAATAACCATGGCCAATCTTTCCATATTGAAAAATGGAAAGGCAAAAGCTATTAGATTTTCAACTTTAGAGGCAATATGCAAAGCTTTGGACTGTCAACCAGGCGATATTTTAGAATACAGAGCTTGATATAAAATGCCAAAATATAAATATGTAAATAAAGGAGTATTTAATAATATGTTAAAGCAAAAAAAGTTTGTCCTTGCAGTGTGTGCAGCACTGTTATTAACAGTATGTATAAGCGTTCAACCCGTTAAGGCGGCACTTGCAAATGCACTATCTATTTTCAGAGTTGAGAATGTAAAAGGAATAAATGTAACCATTGAAGATATGCGGCAGATACAACAGAAGCTTTCAAGCGGACAGGGTGAGATAAGCCTTGAGAAAATGGGAAGCATAAAGATGCAGGGCGGTAAGATGTCAACATCTTCACCGGAAGATGTAAAGAACCTTACTGATATTGCTGTAACTTTCCCATCTGCTCTTGATCGTATAATACCAAGCATTAATATTATTGAACCTAGATCCATCGACTTTACACTTAATGTGAAGAATGTAAACCAGATAATGAAGTCCTTTGGAGCTGTAAAGGTTCTTCCGGATAATCTTGACGGTAAAACCTTCAAGATAGACTTTGCTTCAATGGTAACCATTAACTACCGGATAAATGACAAGGTCATGGAGATTGTACAGACAAAGACTCCCCAGATAACAGTCCCTGAAGGAGTGAATGTTGATGAGGTATATAATGCTGTGGTAGATATGCCCATAATTCCGAAAAATCTGCAATCACAGTTAAAGTCCATAAAGGACTGGAAAAATACCCTCTACATCCCGGTGGTAGAATCAAAAATAACAGAAGTCGATATAAACGGTATAAAAGGATATATGGCTTCTGATAAAGATAATTCAGAAAGTACTCCTAAAACTCAGGTAATCTGGTTAAATAAGGGTATTATCTATGCTGTATCCGGGAGAATGGACAGTAATGAAATCCTAAATGTTGCAAGATCCATGAGGTAGTACTATGGTAATAGAAACAGAAAACCTAACGAAGTTTTATGGAAATAAAATCGGCTGCCGGGATATTACAATATCCATAGGTGAAGGAGAGATTTTCGGATTCCTTGGCCCCAATGGGGCTGGCAAAAGCACATTTATAAAAATGCTGGTAGGTCTCTTGTTTCCTACCAGCGGCAGGGCATTTGTACTGGGTAAGCCTGTGGGAGATATAGAAGCACGAAAGAAAATCGGATATCTGCCCGAAAACTTCAAATACCAGGATTGGATGACTGGAAAAGATCTGCTGTCCTTTCATGCTTCCTTGTATAAATTGGACAAAAAGAAAGCTGCAGCAAAGATAGAAGAGGTGCTTGATATCGTCAACCTTAAAGGCCATGAGCGTTATCGTATAGGAACATACAGCAAGGGCATGCAGCAGCGTATAGGTTTAGCCTGTGCTCTTTTATCAGACCCTGACCTTCTTTTCTTAGATGAACCTACTTCTGCCCTTGACCCTGTAGGCCGGAAAGAAGTAAGAGGCATAATGACGCATCTAAAGTCAATAGGTAAAACAGTCCTGCTTAACAGTCATCTGCTTAGTGAGGTAGAGGCTGTGTGTGACAGTGCGGCTATAATAAAAAAAGGTTCAATAATTAAGTATGGAAAAATGGATAATATACTTGAAAGTAAGTTGATTCTTGAGATACATGCGGAAGATTTAAACAGTGAAATATTAAATAAACTTAGAAACTTTGACAGTTCCCTTACATGCTCAATCAATAGGTTACAAATGCAGGTTAAGGATAAAACATCTATACACCATATAGCTTCAATAATTGTTAACGGGGGAGGAAAGTTATTTGAGTTTTCACCAAAGAGGGTCTCACTTGAAAACGTGTTTTTAAAATTAATAGAAGGCGGTGATCAGCAATGATTGCAATAGCAGTAGCATCCTTCAAGGAGGCCTTAAGAAAAAAAATATTAATACTTGTTGCAGTCCTTACTCTTATTTATATTACTCTATTCGGGCTAATCACCCATTTTGCGGTAGAAGACCTTGCAAGAGCAGGGGCATTAAATACAATAAACGCTATTGATGTAGCTTCAAATATAGTATCCTTTCTGGGTTTTTACTTTTCAAGCATGCTCGTAGTGTTTCTTGCTATTATGGTTTCTGTGGGTTCAATTTCTTCTGAAGTTGAAAGCGGGGTGATACATTCCATAATAACCCGCCCCATTAAACGCGGAAGCTATGTACTTGGTAAATATCTTGGACTAGGAGTTCTATCCGTGTCATATGCTCTTTTTCTCTTCGCAGCTATAATTGCAATCTGTACAATATTCAAGCTGCCCTTAGTCAATACAATAGAACCTCTTAATATAATAAAAGGCCTTTTTTTCTTTATACTTGAACCGATAGCAATACTATCCCTTTCTATTTTTGGAAGTGCTTCCTTTAAAACATTAAGCAACGGAATATTTGTTATTTCAATATATATCCTAGGTCTTATAGGTGGGGTCATGGAAGTAATTGGCTCCATGCTGCAAAATCAAAACCTTGTGAATTTAGGAATTATTTCAAGCCTGCTTTCTCCTTTTGATATAATATACAGACAAATGCTTTCATCAATATTTGAGAGTATTAGTATTAGCAATCCTTTTATGGCAGTGGGCGGGATGGCAAGCACGGCTCCAAGTATATGGATGCTTATCTATATATTTGCATATATCCCTGGATTGGTTCTTCTGGCAATAAGAAAATTTAAATTAAAGGATATTTCTTAATATGATGAGGTAATATATGAAAATTAAATTAATTCAGCCGAAAATGCTGCCAAGACCTATGGATACAAAGTTAAAAACAAGAATGTCTCCTTCATTAGCATTACTCACAATTGCGAATCTTACGCCGAAAGAGCACGAAGTTGTTATTGAAAATGAAAATGTTGAGAAGATAGACTTTGATGAACCTGTAGATTTGGTGGCAATAACAGTCACTGTAGATGTTATGAATAGAGCAGTAGAAATATCAAAAGAGTTTCAAAATCGCAAAGTTACAGTAATTGCAGGAGGTATACACATTACAGCAGATCCAGAGGGAGCTGCTAACAGTTTTGACGCAATATGTGTTGGAATGGCTGAGAGAGTTTGGATAAAAATCCTTAAGGATAAAGAAAATAATTCACTTAAGAAGATATATTATGATATGGAGGATATTGCTGGGAAAGAAATAGTATCGCCTGACTATGGGATTATTGACAATAAAAAGTACTTATATACTAATGTAATTAGCACAAGCAGGGGTTGTCCTTTTAAATGTGATTTCTGTTATAACAGCTGTAAAAATGTACTTAAAACTTATATTAATAGACCTATAGAAGATGTGCTTAAAGATATAAATGCAATAAAAACAAGACATATAATGTTTATTGATGATAATTTTATTGGAAATCCTAAATGGATAAAAAAATTATTAAAGGAGATAAAACCTCTTAAACTAAAGTGGAACGCAGCGGTAACTTCTAATATAGTTGACATGCCTGAATTATTAGATGAGATGAAAGAGAGTGGCTGCCAAAGCTTATTTATAGGTTTTGAAAGTATAAATAGTAAGGCATTAGAAAGTGTCCATAAGGTTCAAAATAGTGTAAACAGATATGAGAAGCTTGTAGATGAAATTCATAAAAGAGGAATAATGATAAATGCAAGTTTTGTTTTCGGATTAGATGAAGATAACTCTTCAGTATTTAAGAGTACCTTAGAATGGATAGTTAAAAATAAGATAGAAACGGTAACTTCACATATCCTTACCCCATATCCTGGTACAAAGTTATACTCATCATTAATAGAGGAAAATAGAATTGCAGATCATAATTTATCAAATTATAATACTGCTCATATTGTGTATAAGCCAAAGAATATGACAACAGAAGAATTATATAATGGTTATCTATGGATATATAAAGAAGTGTACACATTTAAAAATATAATGAAAAGAATACCAAAATGCAAAAAGCAATGGATTCCATTTCTAGCATTTAATCTTTTTTATAGGAAGTTTGGAAAGCTCACTGAGATATTGTGCAATATAGTCTCTTTTAAAAATATAGGAAGATTTTTTAGATGGTTAGCTTATTGTATAAGGTAGGTAGTGGAATAGGACTGGTGCTATTTCACGATAAACATCGGTTTGAGGCTTAAATTATATAGTATAATATAAGGTGAAACCTGCAAGTTTAGGTTTCATCTTATTTTAGGAGATGTGAAAATGTATAAGATAATGATAGTTGAAGATGATAAATCACTATGTACTAATATGAATGCAATGTTAATAAAGTGGGGTTTTGATACAGCTTCTGTAGATAATTTTGAGAATATTGCTGCAGAGTTTGTTAGAAATAAGCCTAATTTGATTATTATGGATGTAAACCTGCCTTACTTTGATGGATTTTATTGGTGCAACAAAATTAGAGAGGTATCAAAGGTACCAATAATATTTGTATCTTCAAGGGACACTAATATGGATATTATTATGGCTATGAATACTGGGGCGGATGATTATATAACTAAACCTTTTTCTATGGATATTTTAATTGCAAAAATAAATGCACTGCTTAGAAGAACTTATTCTTATGGTGAGCAAAATTCTGACTTGGTAGAATGCGATGGGGTAATACTAAATCTAATGGAAAACACTCTTTTGTATAAAGAAGAGAAAATTGAGCTTACAAAAAATGAATTCAAAGTAGTGCTGCTGCTTATGAAAAACAGAGGGAAAACCATATCTAGGGAGAGAATAATGAGGGCGCTTTGGGATGATGATAATTTTATTAATGACAATACCTTAACGGTAAATATTAACAGGCTTCGTATGAAGCTTGATGGTATGGGGCTAAAGGATTACATAGTTACTAAGAAAGGGCATGGGTATATAATACTATGAATATGATGACATATATTAAAAATTCAGTCTTAAAAATATTATATTTCATTTGTATTTTATGTACTATAAATATAGTTTTATTAAGCAGTAAGCCTATAAATGATCAGTTTACGGATGTAGCATATCTGGATTTTTTGCTTCTTTTTATATCATTAGTATTTGCAATTATTGACTATAAAAGGTGGAATTGCAGCTACAAGGAAATTTGCCAAGCTGTAATTAAGGAAGACAAAATAGATGAAAGTTTGCCAAATGGCAGTTGCTATTTCGAAGCTCAGCTTATGAAGGACATAGTCAGGCTTAAAAATGCTGAAATGGAAGGAAAGGTTCAAAAAGTAAAGTCATTACTAGATGAAATGAATGATTATATAACAAAATGGGTTCATGAAATAAAAATACCTATTTCGGTATGTGAGCTTATTACTGAAAAAATAGAGGAAATTGATGTGTCAGAGCAGCTTATACTGGAATTTGACAGAATAAAATTTCTTATTAATCAGGTACTTTATACAAGTCGGGCATCCAGTTACTCAGAAGATTTGCAAATTAGCGAAATAAGCCTGGAAAAGGTGGTAAAAGAAGTTGTAAAAAGAAATGCTGCTTTTTTTATATCAAAAAATATAAATTTAGAACTTGAAAATATAAAATATAATATTTTATCAGATGAAAAGTGGGTTTTATATATTATTGACCAGCTCATCAATAATGCCTGCAAATATGTGCCTAGGGGCGGAACAATAAATATTTATGCTGAGGAAGAAAGAAAAGTTATTAAGCTTTTTATTAAAGATAATGGCATTGGAATAAAAGAAAAAGATATAAAGAGGATATTTGACAGGGGTTTTACAGGAGAAAACGGAAGAAACATAGCAAAGTCTACGGGCATGGGCTTATACTTATCAAAAAAGATTTCTAATAAATTAAGGCATGATATTTATGTTGAATCTCAGGAAGGAAAGGGCACAGAGTTTACAATATGCTTTTATAAACTATCAGATTACTTCAAGGTTACATAAATGTAACTTTAAAATATTTAATGTAACTAAAACTCGATGGCAGTCAGCATGAGCAATAGATAAAATTAAAGTAAGCTTTTATTTTAAGAGGAGGATTTTTATGAGTATTATTGAAACTAAAAATTTAAAAAAAGTTTACGGCTCAAAAGGTATGACTTCTATTGCTTTAGATGGAATTGACTTACAAGTGGAAAAGGGAGAGTTTTTAGGTATAATGGGACCTTCCGGTGCAGGTAAAACTACTCTTTTAAATATTATTTCTACTATTGATGCGCCTACAAGCGGCAGCTATTTCTTTGAAGGAAAAGATATGACAAGAATTAAAGGAAAGGAACTGGCAAATTTCAGAAAAAACAAAATAAGTTTTATTTTTCAGGATTTTAATTTATTAGATTCTATGTCTGTTCAGGATAATATAGCCTTGCCTCTTGCACTTGGAAAGGTAAATCACAATGAAATAATAAAAAGGGTAAATGAAGTGGCTGGCTTTCTCGGGATAAAGGATCATCTTAATAAATATCCATATCAGCTTTCAGGAGGGCAAAAGCAAAGAACTGCGGCAGCCAGGGCACTTATGACTTCACCATCTGTTATATTTGCAGATGAACCTACAGGAGCATTGGATTCAAAATCCTCCGCAGAACTGCTTCAATGTCTTACGGATTTAAATGAGAAATTTGAAACTACTATAATAATGGTAACTCATGATGCTTTTGCTGCAAGTTATTGCAGAAGAATAATGTTTATAAAAGATGGTAAGATTCACGCAAAGCTTGATAAAAATCAAGGTAGAAGAGAATTCTTTCAAAGAATTATGGACATGAATGCATCAATGAGCGGCGGTACAGACTACTATGGACAAAAGGAAGAAAATAGGGGGGGTTTTTAATGAATTCCTTCAGCATAGCTTTTGATAATTTCAAGAGAAATATAAAAGTTTACAGTTTATATATAATGTCTATGATTTTTTCAGTTGTTGTTTTTTATAATTTTATAGCACTAAAATATAATCCAGATTTCCAAAAAGCTAATGAAACTACCTTTTATATTCAAGGGGTATCAATTGCAGTTTCCTATCTGATGCTTTTATTTATTCTATTTTTTATCTGGTTTTCAAGCACCTTCTTTTTAAATCAAAGGAAAAAGGAAATAGGAATTTATGCTTTTATGGGAGTAACCAATGGAGAAATAGCACTTATTTATTCAATAGAACTCATTTTTATGGGAATAGCAGCAACAGCAGCAGGCCTTTTGCTGGGAGTTATCTTTTGCAAGTTGTTTCTAATGATGTTAGCTAAAGTTGCTATATTGAATATGAAAATAAATTTTTTTATATCTACGAAGGCACTTATTGAAACTTCCTTGGTATTTCTAATAATTTTCTTTATAAATGCAGTTTTAGGTTATATAAATATATCTAGAAGTAAGTTAATTGATTTGTTTAATGCAGATAAAAGAGAGGAGAGACTTCCGAAAGTTAATTATATAAAAGGAGTAATATCCATAATATGCATATTAGCAGGATATTACTTTGCCCAAAATTCTGTGGGTGCGAAATTTATTACCAACATACCTCTTGCCATTATATTTGTAGTAATAGGTACCTATTGGTTCTTTGGAGCTGTTTATTCTATAATAATGAAATTTATAATAAATAGAAAGAGAATATTATATAATGGAGTAAATATAGTAAGCATGACAAACATTGCTTTTCGAATAAAAAATAACTATAGGACTTTGGCTGCGGTTGCCATATTAGCCGCAATTACTTTAACTTCCTATGGAACAGTGGCATCTCTTAAGTATTTTGTTCAAATAAGAGATTACATACAAGCTCCTTATGCAATTTCCTATGTATCTTCTGATAATGCAGCAAAGACCAAAGTAAAAGATAAATTAACTGAAAATAACAAAGCTATAAGCCTTGAAGAGAACGCTGAATTTTTTATTGTAAAACCTCATATTGATATAGAAAATCAATTACCGGATTCAGAAACAGCGGTGTTAAAATATTCAGACTTTATAAAAATAAGCACTGATTTAAAAGCAAAGGACCTAACGGATTTGAAAAAAGAAAAGTTGTCCAAAGGGGAAGCAATATATATACAACCGCCAACTTTGGTAATGAGTATTTTTAATTATAAAAATGCGAAAGCTTCTGTAAACAACAAAGACTATACAATAAAGAGTACCTTTAAAACTCCTGTTTTTGGCGCTGGAGTACCCATGAGCTGCCTGATATTAAATGATGAAGACTATAATTTGCTTAAGGCTAATTCTAGTATTTATGAATTTAATGGAATAAATATAAATAACTCAGAGGATATAAAATTACTAAAACAGGACTTGAGTAAAATTGATTCAATTAAAAATTCTCTATATGTAAATACCAGCAAAGACAAAGCTTCTTATAGTATTTTTGGCATAATATATTTTCTTGGGGCTTTTCTTGCACTGGTTTTCATAATTGCAACAGGGAGCATAATATATTTCAAACTTGTTAGTGAAGCTTATTTAGATAAGAATAAATATGTTTTACTGAGAAGAGTCGGCATGACTGAAGGTGAGCTTTTTAAAGCTGCTGCAAGGCAAATTGGGATGTCATATCTTCTGCCTTTGGTAGTTGGTATAATTCATAGTTGCGTGGCAATGTCTGTTTTAAGTAAGCTGATGAATTATAACATAATAGTGCCTGCAATAAGGAGTATACTTATTTTCATAGCAGTGTACGGCGTTTATTTTATTGCTACTACCAAGAAGTATATGAAGATAGTTATGTAAATATAGAACAAGTAACTATAGCAATTGAAATTGAAAAAGCAAATTTGGAGATTACCCAAGTTTGCTTTTTTATTTAGATATTGGTTACATTTAGTTATGGCATCATATTGCCCCCACCTTGTTGAACACCATATCCAGGTCTTCCATATTCACAATGTCCTGGCACCCAGCGTCGTACCCAACGTCCAGGTACCCAACGTCCACGAGGTCCACAGTTTTGCTGAGGATACTGCTGAGGATACTGCTGTGGTTGTTGTGGCTGGCGAGTCATGGAATAATCAATCACCTCATCATCATACATTGGGCAAAATGGCACACTTGAATAAGGTTCATCATAGTCATAGTCATAGCTATAGTACATGTATATACCTCCAAAATAATTAACTACTATAATATTATACGGGGGAGTTAATAAAAGGTGAGCTTTTTCATATTCATAGGTGCGTTTTTTTATTCCATAGGAAGGAGAATCTGTAAATGGAACAGATGGGTATGTAGAAATCCTTTAAAATTATATCAAAAACATATTGACTAATTGAGTCAATAACCCTACAATAGTAATTGACTCAATTAGTCAATTACTATTGTAGGGAGGATTTCTAGATGGAAGAATTGACAAAACACAAGATTTTTACAATGGAATATACGAAGCGTGACGCCATGCTTACTGCAGCCATGAGCAAGTTTGCTAAGAACGGTTATAAAAAAACTACTACAGATGAAATAATTTTGGAGGCACAAATATCAAAGGGCTTACTTTTTCATTATTTTGGGACGAAAAAGGATTTATATGTCTTTTTATTCAAATATGCTAACACTACAATAATGCAGGAATACTATGCACAAATTAACATAAAGGAAGGGGACATTTTAGAAAGACTACGCAATATGTTTTTATTAAAATTTGAACTGACAAATAAATATCCTGCTATTTTTGATTTTATGACATCAGCTTATTTCGAAAAAGATCCAGTAGTAGCTGAAAAAATTAGTGAATGCACAAATCTATTGTATTTTGATGCGCAGAAAGAAATGTTTAAAAATATTGATTCATCTCTTTTTAAGGAAAATTTTGATATTGAAAAAGCGATTAACATTATTATTTTTACCCTTAGAGGTTACAGTGAATCTCAAACTTCACCTGAAAAACGCATTGAAGATTACAACAAGGAACAAGCGAGGTATATAAGTGAAATTGATGGATATATAGCACTGTTGCGAGCAGCATTTTATAAGGAGGATAAATAGTATGAAATTTGCTTATAGTTTTAGTGGCATTACCAATGAATCATTTGATTTTGTAGGTGGAAAGGGCAGTTCTCTTTGTAAAATGTACAATGCCGGACTTTCTATTCCAAATGGATTTGTTATCTTGTCTACAGCTTTTGAAAATAACAAACTAAAAGCAGAAGCCCGCTCAAATATTGAAAAGTGCCTTGAAGCGCTGCCAGATAGTACTTTTGCGGTTCGCTCCTCAGCTATTTCAGAGGACAGTGAAAAAACATCTTTTGCAGGTGAATTTGAATCCGTGCTAAATGTTAAAAGGGCTGATGTATTTTCAGCAATTGAAACAGTTGCTTCTTCGGCAGAATCAGAGCGTGTGAACGAATATAGTAAGGTTCATGGTATCAATAATTGTCATAAAATTGCAGTTGTAGTTCAAAGCATGATTAATGCAAAGATGGCAGGGGTACTGTTTTCTGCGGACCCCATTACCGGAAGCCATGTGAATATGGTAGGAAACTTTGTTTTTGGTGCAGGTGAGCAGCTTGTGTCAGGTGATAAAAATGCCTATACCTTTTCAATATCAAGACTAGGTGGAAAATACCAAGGTGATAAAGCTTTCGCAACCTATGGTAAAGCTATGTACAAAGCTGCATTGAGAGCAGAGGAGATTTTTGGCTGCAAGCTGGATATTGAATGGGTTGTTGAAGGTGGGAGACTTTATATTGTGCAAGCACGTCCAATAACTACTCTCCAGACAATTGATTATGATACCTATGAAATTAATCAAAGCCTTGATACAGATGCTCTTTGGAGCAGCAATAACGTAGGTGAGGCTGTACCTGACGTAATGAGTCCCTTTACATGGAGTTTGCTGCACGAGATGGATTTGGAATGCCAGAAGGTGCCTGGGTATTTTATGTTCGGCAATATTTGCGGCAGAACATATTCTAATATAAGTATCATGATTTCTTCCTTAAAAGTACTCGGATACAATGTTCCAAAGGCAAAGGAACTTATAAGTGATGTATTTGGATATATTCCTGATAACATTGAGGTGCCAATTTACCCCTTTGCAACTACTCAATTAATCAAGGAAATGTTTTTGCGAGCTAAAAAGAGTATAAAGCGCAGGAGGGATTCTAAAAAACAAAAAGATTACTACTTAGAATTTACACCAGTGTGGTATGTAAAAATACTCGAAAGCATAGAAGCCGCAAATTCTAAGCAGGATTTGTTAAAGCTTTGGGAAGCTGATGTAAGACCATTTTTATCGGCTTTATGGTATATTTGGTTTGGTGGTGCAGGCAGTGCTACTTTAACATCACTAAGGAAAAAGCTTGCTAAGATGACAGATGAAGAATTGGCGAATTTGTTATGTTCTAATTTCAGTGGTGACCAAATTCTTGTGAGCATGAAGCCGCTGCTGGCAATAGAACAAGTGATTGATGGCAGTTTAACTAATGAAAAATATCTGGAGCTTTATGGTCACAGAAGTCCTCACGAGTTTGAAGTATACTATGAATATCCTGCAGATGATCCTACTTATGTTGAAAATCAAATTAAACAATACAAAGACACAAATCTGAGTCCAAGTATGCTAAGGAAAAAACAACAAATCGAATTCATGAATGCTAAAAAGCTTTTTGTACAAAAATTTCCCAATAAGGAAAAATGGCTGGAGAAAATGCTTAAAAAGATTTCTAAGGATGCCAATAACCGAGAGTCTTTGAGAAATGAATTTGTAAAAGTATTTAGAGTAATGCGGCATTTAATGCTGAAAATTGGGACTGTTACAGGGATTGGTGATGATATATTTATGATGTATTGCTATGAAGTTCCACAATTTTTGCAGGGAGATATTTCAATGCTGGATAAACTCTCTAAAAGACGAAAAAACTTTGAAGAATATCAAAAGATGCCTGTTTTTCCACAGTTAATAAGAGGCAGGTTTAATCCAAAGGAGTGGATTAATTCTAAGGATAAACGACAGGACTATTATGACCCTAATGCTGAAGCCCTAACAATCGATGAAAAAGTTATCAAGGGTTTTGCCGGAGCTCCGGGCACAGTGGAAGGAAAAGTTCGTATTTTAAACAACTTTGATGAGGCAAAAGATTTTCAAAAAGGAGAAATACTTGTGACTACTATGACCAACATTGGATGGACCCCATTATTCCCCAAAGCTACAGCAATTATTACTGATCTTGGTGCACCTTTATCTCATGCTGCAATTGTTGCACGAGAGATAGGGATTCCCGCCGTTGTAGGATGCAAAATTGCAACAACTGAATTAAAAACTGGCGATTTCGTTATTGTAAACGGCAGCAACGGTGTTGTTACGAAAAAAAGTTAATTTTGTATTTAATTCCGCTTGATATCCTCGCATATCAATATGATTATAGTATGTAACGGTGTTGAACTATCTTCCGGAGCAGTCAGAAACAACGACATGGACGTTACTATGTGAAAAATATTTTTATATATAGAGGAAAGCAGATAAATATGTCGAAATATATATGAAAATAGTGAATTGTAATATAAAATGTAAAAAATTGAATAAAATTGTGTATAATCGATTTGTTTTTTCAGTATCATGAAGCATTTCAGAAGTCAAAACAAAAAACATAATTAGAGGAAATAAGGGGGAGATTTAATGAAAAGTATAAAAACAAAAATTGTTTTAGCTATTAGTATTATGCTGGTAGTTGTTTGCACTGGGCTGGGTATTTCTTCATACATTATTTCATCTAACACTTTAATTTCAAATGTGAATACGGAATTATCACAATTGGCTAAGCAGGGTGCTTATGTTGTAGAAAAATTTCTTGATGAGCAGTGGACTTCACTTGAAGTACTTGCATCAAACGATAAAATCAGAGATCCCAACGTTCAAATGGCAGATAAAATCAAAATCATGCAGGAAGAAGCAAAAAGAACCGGTGATATTAATGTGGCATATGCAGACCTTGACGGGAATTCGATATCATTAAGCGGTGCTGCCGTAAGTATAAAGGACAGGGACTACTTTAAAAAGGCTGTAAGTGGAGAAAGAGCTGTATCTGATCCAATTGAAGACAAGACAAATCCTGGCAATATGATTATGAGCTATGCTGTCCCAGTAAAATGGAATGATAAAATTGTAGGCGTAATTTTCAAAGTGAAAGATGGAAATAATCTAAGTGCTATCACAAATAAAATTACCTTTGGAGCATCTGGAAAAGCATATATGATTAACAGCAAAGACAATACCATAGCACACTATGATAAAGACCTTGTATTAAAAATGGATAATACCATCAATGATAGTGCAAAAGATCCAAGTTTAAAAGACTTGGTTGATGTTGAAAAGCAGATGATGAAAGGTGCGGTAGGCTCCGGACATTATTCTTACAACGGTGCAGTTAAATATATTGGATATGCACCAGTAAATGGAGTAGGTTGGTATTTAGGGGTAACAGCACCGCGAAGTGAAGTTTTGTCGGGGCTAAACCTATTAAGAACAAATATTTTAGTTATTGCTGCAATCCTTTTATTTTCAGGGATAGTTTTTGGCTTATGGTTTTCAAAATTAATTACAAACCCTATTATTGCCATGACAAAGCAATTTAAAGTTATGGCGAGTGGAGACTTTACTAATGATATTCCTGAATTATTCTTAAAAATTAACGATGAGATAGGAAGTTTGGCTCGATCTCTAGACACAATGCAACGTTCAGTACGGGATGTAATTAAGTCTGTTAAACATGAATCCTCTATGGTATTAGAAAGTTCAGAAATTGAGCAGAAAAGTATGACCGAATTGACCTCTCAGATTGAAGAGACTTCAGCTACAACTGAGGAATTGTCGGCAGGTATGGAAGAAACAGCAGCATCAGCAGAAGAAATGACAGCAACTTCGCAGGAAATTGAAAGAGCAGTTCATTCTATAGCTGAAAGTTCACAAAAAGGTGCAGTTGAAGCAGGAGAAATTAATAGAAGAGCAGAAGAAGCAAAAGTTAATGTACAACATTCTCAAAAAAGATCTAAAGAAATATTTGTAAATACAAAGATCGAGCTAGAGAAGGCCATTGAAGCATCAAAGGTTGTGGAACAAATAAATGTACTTTCAGAATCAATAATGAGTATAACATCACAAACAAACCTTCTTGCCCTAAATGCTGCCATTGAAGCTGCAAGAGCGGGAGAGGCAGGAAAAGGCTTTTCAGTGGTAGCTGAAGAGATAAGAAAACTTGCAGAACAATCAAAGAACACAGTAATAGAGATTCAAAATATAACAACTAAAGTTACAGAATCAGTTAAAAATCTTTCGCAAAGCTCAAATAGTTTATTAACATTCATGGATACCGATGTAAATGATGATTATAATACCATGCTCAGTGTAGCAGATAAATATAGTAAAGATGCAGAGTTTGTTAATAATCTCGTGACAGAATTTAGTTCAACTTCAGAAGAACTCTTAGCATCAATAAGTGATGTGTTAGTAACTATAGATGATGTGGCACAAGCAGCTAGTGAAGGAGCTGGAGGAACTACTGATATAGCAAGCAGAGTTTTAGAAGTAAGTAATAAATCAAATAGTGTATTAGAGGAAACTTTAAAAGTTAAGGCATGTGCTGGAAATTTACAAGAGGAGATTTCTAAATTTATGGTTTAGATCATATTAGTATTTCAAACTTTGTAATAGAGCAAATTATATTCTTTCAAGCAATCAAGGCACGTGGAGAGAGTTTGTCTGCTTGAAAAAAATAAATTGACAAAGCAGGATTAACTGTACTATAATATTCTTCAAAGCGATTACGAAGAGAAGTAGCATAAATTATCGTTCAAAGTGAGCGGGAGACAGTGAGAACCCTGTGAAATGAATTTATGTGAACAACACTTTATCAGCTGCAATCTGAACGTCTTTTGATTAGTAGGTGCGTCGTAAGCTAAACGTTACTTGGCAACACTAGAGTGACTGTATTTAGACAGTAAAACAGGTGGTACCGCGGACTATAACAGCTGTTCGTCCTGAAATTTTTATTTCCGGACGGGCGGCTTTTTTGTGCGTGTAATTGGTTAATACCGCTATAAGCATAGAAGCTATTAAATCAAGTTTATATGTACTAATTCAAGATGAGAGTATTTGAAAAGAAGAAAAGGGGAGAGAAAAAAATGTCAGACATTTATCGCAGCAAAACCTTAAACCAAATTTCCGAAAGTGATATCGGGTCAGAACTAAAGATAGCCGGGTGGGTAGAAAATATCCGTGACCATGGCGGGGTATCTTTCATCGACCTACGTGATATGTACGGTGTAATGCAGGTTGTACTTAGAAATACCGACCTGTTAGATGGAATCAAAAAAGAAGAATGTTTATCCATCGAAGGTATCATTGAAGAGCGTGATCAAGAAACCTATAATCCTAATATTCCAACTGGAACCATCGAACTTGAAGCACATAAGATTACAGTGCTCGGAAAAGTTTATAGAGATTTGCCTTTTGAGATAAGTACTTCAAAGGAAATCCGTGAAGACGTTCGTTTGAGATATCGTTATCTTGACCTTAGAAACCGTAAAGTTAAAGACAACATACTGTTCCGTTCTCAAGTAATCAGCTTCTTAAGACAGAAGATGGATGGTATGGGATTTGTAGAAATTCAGACACCGATTTTGAGTGCATCCTCTCCAGAAGGCGCACGTGATTACATCGTTCCATCAAGAAAATACAAAGGTAAATTTTATGCACTGCCACAGGCCCCACAGCAATATAAACAACTGCTTATGGCATCAGGTATTGATAAATATTTCCAAATAGCACCATGTTTCCGTGATGAGGATGCTCGTGCAGACCGTTCTCCAGGTGAATTTTATCAATTGGACTTTGAGATGAGTTTTGCAACCCAAGAGGATGTATTCAGTACAGGGGAAGAAGTGTTAACAGAGACCTTTAAGAAATTTGCTCCAGAAGGATATGAAATTACTGAGGCACCATATCCAATCATCAGCTATAAACAGGCAATGCTGGAGTTTGGTTCCGATAAGCCTGATCTTCGCAACCCGCTTCGTATAGTGGATGTTACTGAATTCTTCCAGAAATGTACCTTTAAGCCGTTCCATAAAAAGACTGTTAGAGCCATTAAGGTTCATGCAGAGCTGTCAAAAGGTTTCCATGAGAAGCTGCTTGCATTCGCACAGTCTATCGGAATGGGCGGACTTGGATATCTTGAAGTAAGAGAAGATTTGTCCTATAAGGGGCCTATTGATAAATTCATTCCAGATGAAATGAAAAGCCAGCTGATTAATTTAGCTCAACTGGAAGCAGGTGATGTTATATTCTTTATTGCAGATACAGAAGACCTTGCATGCAAATACGCAGGACAGATTCGTAACGAGCTTGGTGCACGTCTTGATATCTGTGAAAAGAATTCATACCGTTTCTGCTATGTAAATGATTTTCCAATGTACGAAATAGATGAAAACACCGGTAAAGTTGGATTTACACATAATCCGTTTTCTATGCCTCAGGGCGGTTTAGAAGCATTGAATACTAAAGATCCGCTTGATATCTTAGCATACCAATACGATATAGTGTGTAACGGTGTTGAACTATCTTCCGGAGCAGTCAGAAACCACGATATGGACGTTATGGTGAAGGCATTTGAAATTGCTGGATATGAAGAAGAAACACTGCAGAATAAGTTCGGAGCATTATATAATGCGTTTCAGTTCGGAGCTCCTCCTCATGCAGGTATGGCACCGGGAGTTGACCGTATGATTATGCTTCTTAGAAATGAAGAAAATATCCGGGAAGTTATCGCGTTTCCAATGAGCGGCAGCGCACAGGACCTTATGTGTGATGCACCAAACGAAGTAACTGAGCAGCAGCTGCGTGACGTTCACATTAAAATAAGAAAGTAACTAAGTATAAGATTCGGCCATATCCTTAAATGCTTATGGCAGAATCGGTAGTTGAAGAAAGGAGATTAATGATGGCAGTAACGAAAACAGAAATAGAAAAGCTTGCTAAGCTTGGAAGACTACGCTTTTCTGATGAAGAGCTTGAAAAGTTTGCAGGTGAATTTGATGAAATTATTGCATTTGCGGATACCATTAACCAGTCCGTGGAAGGTGGAACAGATGAAATCCGGAGCGTGGGTTCTCAGTTGGTTTCTTTTGAAGAACTTCGGGAAGATGAAGTAATCCCATCCCTGCCAAATGAAAAAATAGTTTCTAATGTAGAAGACAAAAACGGATTTTTCAGTGTGAGGAGGTTAAAGTCCTAAATGGACTTTAACGGGTAATCTGGCGAGTGATAACGAGCTAGACTAGATTACCCCGTGGTCGCAAGACAAAGTCCTAAATGGACTTTAACGGGTAATCTGGCGAGTGATAACGAGCTAGACTAGATTACCCCGTGGTCGCAAGACAAAGTCCTAAATGGACTTTAACGGGTAATTTGTGAGAGGAAGCGAACAGGGTAAATTACCCAGTGTTTCAGACTAAAAGGAGGAATCAAAAATGAGGGAAATAATATCTGAATTATCAGCAAAACTTCATAGCGGTGAAATATCTTCCGTTGAACTTACAAAGGAATATATCAAGGCTATTGAAGAAGCAAACAATAAATTAAATGTTTATGTTCATAAAACATATGAAACTGCACTCCAAGGTGCCGAAATTGCCGACAAGATGTTAAAGGAAGGCAACGCTTCTGCATTATGCGGCATACCAATGGCCTTAAAAGACAATATTTGTACAGACGGTCTTTTAACTACCTGCTGTTCAAAAATACTGAACGGCTTCAAACCCTATTATGATGCAGCAGTATGGGAGAAATTAAAGGGAAATGGTGCTGTACTTCTGGGCAAGACTAACATGGATGAATTTGCCATGGGAAGTACTACCGAATCAAGCTGCTACGGTGCTCCTTTAAATCCGAGAAATACTGCACATGTAACTGGGGGTTCTTCCGGCGGCTCAACTGCTGCAGTGTGTGCAAATATGGCTGCGTACGCCCTTGGCTCCGATACTGGTGGATCTGTCCGTCAGCCAGCTTCCTTCTGTGGTATTGTGGGATTAAAACCGACTTATGGTGCAGTTTCCCGCTACGGACTGATTGCCTATGGAAGCTCTCTGGACCAGATTGGACCGCTCACTTACAGCGTAAAGGATGCCGCAATTGTATTTGATGCAATCAAAGGTGTTGACAGACGTGATCAAACAAGTAAAGCATATGATTATGGAAAAATTCTCGAATGTCTGAACCAGGATATTAAGGGAAAGAAAATCGGTGTTGCGGAAGAGTTCTTTGACGGTATAGACCCAGATATGAAAACACAGATTTTTGAAGCAATCAAACTATTCGAAAAGAACGGTGCTGAAATAGTAAATATCAAACTGCCGGCGCTTAAACTGGCACTGCCCGTTTACTACATAATCGCCTGCGCTGAAGCATCCTCAAATCTTGGAAGATTTGATGGCATCCGTTACGGTCACCGTACAGCTGCCTACGACAGCATTGATGATATGATTTATAAGACTAGAAGCGAAGGTTTTGGAGATGAAGTAAAACGCCGTATTATGCTTGGAACCTACGTATTATCTAGTGGTTACTATGATGCGTATTATAAGAAAGCCTGCGTTATCCGTGAAGAAATTAATCTTGAATTTGATGATATATTTAAGCAATGTGATGTGTTAATAGCACCAACTGCACCAAATACGGCATTTCCATTGAATTACCGCGGTGCAAGTCCAGTTGAGATGTATCTGTCTGATATATGTACCGTACCAATTAATATTGCAGGTATCCCGTCCATCTCAATCCCTTGCGGAAAAGATGCGAAAGGTCTGCCGATTGGTATGCAGATTATGAGCAAGAAGTTTGACGAGAAAACCATCCTGAATATGGCTTATTTCTATGAGCATAATTCTGAAGATAAGGTTGGCGTTTATGAAGGAGGTGTCAGAATATGAGATATGAAATAGTCTGTGGTATTGAAACTCATATTGAGCTGGCAACCAAAACAAAGATTTTCTGTAACTGTACTACTGCATTTGGAGGAGATCCGAATACTCATTGTTGTCCGGTCTGCACCGGCCAGCCAGGAACCCTGCCAATTTTAAATAAGAAGGTAGTTGAGTATGCAGTAAGAGCAGGCCTTGCAGTGCATTGTAAGATTAATACTATTTCTCATATGGACAGAAAGAATTATGTTTATCCGGATTTGCCAAAGGCATATCAGATTTCCCAGTTCGACGAGCCTCTTTGTGAGCATGGCTACATTGACCTGGACAGTGGAAAACGAATTGGTATCACACGTATTCACATCGAAGAGGATGCAGGTAAGCTTATCCATGAAAATGGTTATACCTATATTGATTATAACCGTGGTGGTGTTCCACTTATTGAGATTGTATCTGAGCCGGATATATCTTCTCCGGAAGAAGCAAAAGAGTATGCAGAAAAGCTGCAGTTGATTATGCGCTATGTAGGAATTTCCGACTGTAAGATGCAGGAAGGTTCAATGCGCTGCGACGTTAATGTATCCCTGCGCGAAGCAGGCACCAAAGAATTCGGTACCAGAACCGAGACCAAGAATATCAATTCTTTGAACTTCATTCAGAAGGCAATGTATGCAGAGATTGAAAGACAGACTGATGTTTTGGAAGCAGGCGGAACCATAGTTCAGCAGACTATGCGTTACGACGATGTATCTGATTCCATATCCCCGATGCGTGAGAAGGAGAACTCTGATGACTATCGTTATTTCCCGGATCCGGATATTATACGTTTCAAAATTGCTCAGGAAAAGGTGGATAAAATCAAAAATTCACTGCCGGAGCTGCCTTTTGACAAGTTAAAGAGATATGTAAATGAACTTGAGATGCCGGAAGCAACTGCAAGACAGATTTTCAGATACAGACGAGTTGCAGAGTTCTTCGAAGGGGCACTGGCAGAAGGTGCAGGTGTCAAAAATGCTTCTAATCTGATAACTGGTACTATTTACTCCAACTTAAGTACAGAGGAAGATAAAGAGCTGTTCGCAGTGCTGATTTCTGCAAAACAGTTTGCAGTACTAGTAAAATTCTTGGATGAGAAGAAAATCAACTTTAAGATGGCGCAGAGCACCTTGCAGCAGATGCTTGAAAGCGGTAAGTCTGCAGAGGAATTCATCAAAGCAGAAGATATGGAAGGTGTTTCTGATGATGAGATAACAAAATTATGTCAGGAAGCAATCGATGCTAATCCGAAGGCTGTTGCTGATATCAAGGATGGTAAGGACAAAGCCATCAACGTTATGTTCGGATACCTCATGAAGCAGACCAAAGGAAAGGCAGATGTTAAGAAAGCAGAAGCCATTATCCGTGAATTGATTGGAAAGATGTCCTAACTAAAAGGAATAAATGCAGTGGCTTGATATCAAGTGAATTGCCCCATGTTCCCTCAGACTGGTTCTGGGGGATTTTTTTGCTCTAAACTTATAGAAATTCATGGGAAATTGAAATTATTAGGATTATAATATAATTGTATTTTTGATACACTAAGGGGGGAAAATTATAATGATGTTTGAAGAACTGTTTAAAGACAAGGAACCGCAGGATATTTTGAGAAAGTTTTATGACATTTCAAAAATCCCAAGAGTCCCGGGAGATCAAAAGCAGATAAGTGATTATATGGTGGCCTGGGCAAAGGGGCTTGGACTTTATGTCTCTCAGGATAAATTATATAACGTGCTCGTTGTAAAGCCTGCCAGCAAAGGTATGGAAAGCCGCCCGGCTATTATCCTACAGGCTCATCTGGATATGGTGTGCGAAAAGGACCCGGGTGTTAAGCATGACTTTTCTAAGGATCCGCTCAAACTCCGTTTAGTGGATGGGGATAAGATAATGGCCACGGGGACGACTCTTGGTGCGGATGATGGCATAGGTGTTGCTACAATCATGGCGCTTTTCGAAGATGATAGCCTTGTGCATCCAAAAATAGAGGCCCTGTTTACGATAGACGAAGAAACAGACATGAAGGGGGCTTGGGGATTTGACTGCAGTCAGCTGACAGGTAAAACACTTATTAATCTCGATTCATTTGCAATAATGGTTTCGGGCAGCGGTGAACTGGAATTCAAGATGCACCTTCAAAAAAAGCAAGAAAAGATTGCGGCTGGAAGCAAATTAATCAATATAAAAGTTGGCGGCCTTTTGGGAGGTCACACTGGACAAAACTCCATGAACGAGAGAGGCAATGCTATTGTAATGGTAAACCGCATTCTTCTTGAGCTGGAAAAAGAGATAAAATATCAGCTTTTGTACATGCAAGGCGGGGCAGGCTTATCATCTGCGTTTGCAAGAAATGCAGAAGCAACAATTGCTTTTGAATCCAAAGACGAAGCTAAAGTTTACGAAATATGCAAAAGACAACTGGAAGTTTACAAATACGAATTGGAGATTCGTGACCCAGGCGTCACAGTAACAATTGAAGAAGTTAAGGAGAATTGGAAGGTCGCATTTGCAGAATCAACGACAGATACCCTTCGTACTTTGCTTTTGCTTCTGCCGGACGGTTTGTTCACTATAAATCATAAATTTGAAGGAGCCATGGAGAGTTGTTCAAACGTTGGTGTTGTAGAAACAAAAGAAGAAGAAATTCTTGTCACAATACTGATACGCAGTTTCATGGAAAACAGAAAATACTATCTGCTGGATCGTGTAAAACGCATATGTAAGATATTAGATATTAAATACGAATTAGGTTACGACATACCGCATTGGGAATTTTGTGTCAGTGATTCTCTTATGGCTATTGCTAAGGAAATATATCTAGACTGCATTGTTGATGTGGCACAAGGAACGCTGGAAACAGGAATATTCAGAGCACATATGCCCGATGTTGAAATTATTGCCCTTAGCTGTCCGTATTATAACGCACATTCGCCGCAGGAATACCTACTCATCAGCGAAATGAAACTCTATAAAGAACGTTTGATAAAGCTACTTGCAAGGCTTTGTATTTAGAAACAATAGAAACAGAACTACTTGAATAAAGGAGCTATTACATATATGAATTTTTATTTCGCACCTATGGAAGGCTTAACTGGGTATATTTATAGAAATGCCCATAATGCTTTTTTTAATAATATAGATAAATACTTTTCGCCGTTTATTGTTGCAAATCAAAGCGAAAGTTTTAAAACTCGAGAATTAAATGATATTTTGCCTGAAAACAATCAAGGACTAGTTTTGATTCCACAATTACTAACCAATAATGCAAAAGATTTTATTCATACTTCAAAGAAAATTAGACAGCTGGGATATAATGAGATCAATTTAAATTTGGGATGTCCTTCTGGTACTGTAGTTTCAAAAAATAGAGGGTCAGGATTTCTCTCAAAACGAGAGGAACTTGATGTGTTTTTAGACGAAATCTTTTCTCAATCCATAACGAAAATTTCATTAAAAACAAGAATAGGAAAAGATAAACCTGAAGAATTCTATGATTTAATTAAAATATTTAACAAATATCCTATAGAAGAACTTATTATTCATCCAAGGATTCAAAAGGATTTTTATAAAAATAAACCTAATATGAAAATTTTTAAGGAAGCCTTAATTTTAAGTAAAAATCCTGTTTGTTATAATGGTGACATTTTTACAATCAAAGATTGCAAGGAGTTTTCGGTTGAGTTCCCTAGTGTAAACACTTTAATGCTTGGAAGGGGATTATTAACCAATCCTGGATTGATAAGCGATATTACAAATAATATTAAACTAGAAAAAAAACTGCTAAAGAACTTTCATGATAAAATTTATGAAGATTATAAAAGTGTACTCTTTGGAGATAGGAATGTCTTGTTTAAAATGAAAGAATTATGGTTTTATATGATTCCGATGTTTTCTAATAATGAGAAATATGCAAAAAAAATTAAAAAATCAGAAAGATTATATGCTTATGATGAAGCTGTATCAAGCTTATTTAGAGAACAAGAGATCGTAGAAAAACCAGAAATATCTCAGTGGTATTAGCTTTTTAATACCACTATTTGCTGTATTTAGAATTGACAAAAATTTTTTTAAAAATAACTAGATAGATATCCATAACAGTTACTTTTCTATATTATCCATGTATGGTACAATTATGAGTAAATATAAAAAAATGATATTGAGAGGGATAAACATTGAAAATAAAAGACTTAAAACTTAATCGCAAGCTTGTTATAGGAATTGCAGCTGTACTTTTGATTGGGGGGTCTGCTTTTGCCTACAAATCAATTAGTGATGCAAAACGCAAGGCTGCTGAAAATCAAAAGGCAGCATCTGTAACAAAAACTGATTCATCTATAATAATTACAGGCTCAGGAACAATAAAATCAGCTAACACCTATAAAATAACCCCAATTACCAACGGTAAAATAAAAAGTGTATATTTCAAAGAAGGTGACAAGGTCAAAGCAAATGATTTAATGTTTGAACTAGATAGTGCTGATGCTGAATTAAATGTAAAAAAACTAAATAGCGCATTAAGTCAGGCTAAACTTGAACTAAAAAACAATTTGACTTCAATCGGATATTTATCAATAAAGGCACCTTTTAGCGGTCAAGTATCAAATGTACTTGTAAAACAAGGGGATGTTATCACACAAGGAGCACGTTTGCTTACAATAGCTGACAGGTCTAAATTAAAATTAACCGTACCTTTTAACAGTGCTCAAATAAACGAAATGAAACCTGGCTTAAAGTCTGAAGTTTATTTGACTAATATTGGTCAAGCTGTTGAAGGAACAATATCTTACATTAACTATAATTCTCATGCTACTGATCAAAGTGGAAAATTGTTTAATGTTGAGATAGTAATAGACAACCCAGGTGCACTAAAAGAAGGAATTGATGCCAGTGCAGTAGTAGATACTGCTTCAGGACAAATTTCAAGTTTGGAAGCAGGTACATTAGCTTATGTTAACAGTGTAGTTATACAAAGCAATTCGGGTGGACAAGTTGCAAGTATAGATTTAAAAGAAGATCAATATGTAAATAAAGGTGATGCACTTTTGACTTTATCAAATGACATAGTTTCAACTGCAAAGGATGCAACTAATTTAAAAATACAGGATTTAGAGGCTCAATTGGAATATGCAAAAAAACAGGTGGAGGATAGTAAAATATATGCTCCTATGGATGGAACCATATCGAAACAGACTATAAAGGTTGGAGAAGTGGTGAAAAGCGGGGATATAATTTCAACCCTGACAGATTTAGATCATATGGAACTGGTAGTTTCAATTGATGAGACAGATATAACTAATATTAAACTTGGACAAAAGGCTAGTGTAAAGATTGATGCACTTCCTGAGGCAACTTCAAAGTCTTTAGAGCTTAAGGTTATAAAGATTCCTGTGGAAGGCGACATTGTAAATGGTACAACCACTTATCCGGTTACTTTTTCAATTGATAATATACCTGAATTAAAAGCAGGAATGAATGCAAATATCGAAATTAAAATAGATAAAACGCAATAGGGCTTCAACTTCAAATATTAACTTATACATGCTAGACCAAAATCACTGATCATCTTTTTAATCCTAGGTGCCCAGATTTTCTAGCAAGTATAAGTTAAGTTTTTGTAATGAAACCCTATAATAGTTAGGAGATGAAAAATTTTGGAAGTGGTTATAGAAGCTTCGGGTTTGAATAAAACCTTTAAACTAGGAGATTTGGACGTGGAAGTTCTAAAAAATATAAACCTTAATATTTATAAAGGGGATTTTGTATCAATTATGGGTCCTTCCGGCTCAGGGAAGAGTACACTATTATATTTGCTTGGAGGACTGGATCAACCAAGCTCAGGAAGCATAAAAATAAATGGTAAAGAGTTATCTGTAATGAAGGACAATGAACAGAGTATTATGAGAAGGAGAGATGTGGGCTTTGTCTTTCAATTTTACAATCTTATTCCTAATTTGGATGTAGAAGAAAATGTTATGTTACCCATACTTTTAGATGGGAAAAAGATGAAGGATTATAAAAAGAGATTAGATAAAATATTGGACCTAGTAGATCTTTCTCCAAGGAGAAAGCATACCCCAAGAGAGCTTTCCGGAGGCCAGCAGCAAAGGGTAGCTATTGCCAGGGCTCTTATAAATGAGCCTGAGGTTATCTTTGCAGATGAACCTATAGGAAATCTAGATAGTAAATCTGGAACGGAGATTATGGAGCTTTTTAAGAGGATAAACTTAGAAAACAACAAGACTATTGTACAGGTTACTCATTCAAAAGAAGCAGCAGATTATGGAAGTAAAGTAATATATGTAAAGGATGGATCAATACAACGTATGTGATTTGAGGGTGATTGATTGAAAATTATTATTAAATTTCTTTTAAATAATATAAAAGAAAAGAAATTCAGAACTTTCTTGATTGTGTTTGCCATAACTATGTCTTCTGCTTTATATTTTGCATCCAATGCTATGTCTACTACAATTAATGAGATGTACATGAATATAATTAAAAGTTATGTGGGTACTGCGGAAGTAATGGTTACTCCTAATGATAAATCCCCATCGGCTTTTTTGGCTATTAATAAATCAGATACCATAAAGGAAGATGTAGATTATATCATTGGTTCAATTCAACTTTCAGGAAATTATAAACCAGAAAAAGGTAAGGATTTAAGTGTTAATATAAGCTTGTCTGGTTATGATTATGAGGATTTGAATAAGATGAATCCTTTAACTTTGGAAAATGCATTGGATGCATCAAATTTTACGGGTAAGAAAATTATTATCAGCAGAGCTACTGCAGATAAGTATAAGCTTAATTTAGGCGACTCTATTGATTTAGAGATTAATAACAATAAGTATAGATTTCAAATAGCAGGTATAGCAAAAATAGCAGGTATTTTTTTATCTGAAAAGCAAAACCCATTAGCAGTTGTTCCTATAAATTCACTATATGCGGCAGGAGAGGGAAGGGGCAAAGTATCTGTTTTATATGTTAAAACCAGGGACATAGCAGATAAACAGGCAGTTATTGATAAATTATCTGCTATATACAAAAACTATTCTGTAAATGAAACTGTAGAAAGTGAAGATTTGAAACAAGCTTCAGATAGTGTGGTAGTTCCATTAAACATGATGGGCATAGTGGTTTTGGCGATGAGCATATTTATAATCTATTCTGCTTATAAAGTAATAACTACTGAAAGATTGCCATTAGTTGGGACCTTTAGAAGCATAGGTGCAACAAAAAAAATAATGGATATGGTTTTAGTAGGTGAAAGTATAGTATATGGTATTCTAGGAGGAATATTTGGACAAATTGTAGGCTTGGGTGTACTTTACTTGATGGCCATGGTGGTTGCTAATTTGTTTGGAGGAGCAAAAATTGTAATTAAATTCACTCCAACCCAAATGTTATTTTCCTTTATTTTAGCTGTTGTATTAGCAGTTATAAGTTCTTCGGTACCTATAATTAAAGTTTCAAAGATACCAATAAAAGACATTGTACTCAATAATGTTTCTAAGACTGAGAAAAAGAAAGGCTGGAGATTGTATGCAGGCATTATATTTATTTTGTTTGCAATAATCTTCCCTAGAATTGTACCAAAAAAAGTTGCAATGTTAGTTGACAGTATATCAATGTTATTTTTGCTTATTGCTACTCTTTATTTAGTACCTTATGTAACAAAAATGTTTATTAAAATATTTGAAAAAATCTATGTACATATCTTTGGAAATGAGGGTGTTTTAGCAGTAAAAAATTTACGTGGAAACAAGAGCATTATGAACAATATTGCACTTCTTGCAATAGCAATGTCTGCATTATTAATGATAAATACAATAAGCCATAGTTTAGCTGTAGAAATACCAAAGATATATAAACAGTGGAATTTTGATGTCTATATTGCAGGAAAAGATTTAAATGGCGATTTTTTAAAAACTATAAGCAATATAAAGGGGGTAACGGATGTAAATGGAGTATACTCCACAAATCAAGTGAAGATAGCCAATAGTAAGGATACTATTGCTGAAATTGATGGCATTGATAAAAGCAAATTTTCTGATTATAATAAATTAAAGTATTTGGGTGACAAAAATACCATGATAAATGAATTATCCTTGGGAAGAAATATAATTGTTACTAAAATACTTAGAGATAAACATAATTGGAAAATTGGTGATGTGATTACATTGGAATTGAATAATTCTAAAAAAGAATATACTATCCAGGGATTTGTAGATTCACAGTGGAACAATGGGAGTATAGCATACATTTCAGAGAATTACTTTAAACAGGATATGAATTCAAAAAATTATTCCTACTTTGCAGTAAAAACAAAAAATTCAGCAGAAGCTGAAAAGGTGAAAAAAATTATCGAACAGAAATACTCTAAAAGAGGCATAGCAACATATACTTTACAGGAACTAACAGAAAGAAATGTAAAGAATAATGCCCAATTTATGGTATTGTTCAACGGTTTTGCAATAATGGCTATGATTATCGGCAGCTTTGGAATAATAAATAATTATATGATCAGCTTTATGGAAAGAAAGAGATTTATTGCAATGTTGCGTTCAATAGGTATGAGCAAAAAGCAAAATATTAAAATACTTTTTATTGAAGCTTTAACTGGGGGAATTATAGGGGGAATTACCGGAATCGTTTCAAGCATTTTAATGATTTCCATAACTCCATATCTGATAGAAGCTACCTCAAACTTCTTTATAGAAATGCATTATTCACTAACTGCTTTTTTAATAGCGTTCATAGCTGCAGTTAGTGTAACCATTATAGCTTCTGTAGGTCCAGCTTTTAAATCATCTAAACTTAATATTATTGAGGCTATAAAGTATGAATAAAGATATTGCCCTAGGGGGAATCACTGCCCCCTAGGGCAATTATTAGGTGTTATTTTGGGAACCTCACTTTTCAATGTTTCTTCAATGTGTTTTATGTCGTTTATTTGATGTTTATATATGGATACATCCTCTAAAGCTACTCTGTGCTTAGTGAATTCAACCTGTTCTTCACTGAGGGGGATGCGGATAATTTCTGTGTTTAAATCTTTATGCTTCAGGGCATCTGAAGTGAGGTCCTTCTTCTCTATTACCAGCTCTTCATGCATAACAGGTACAATAAAGCTTTTTTCTTCAGTGAAAGTCTCCCTATATATCTTTACATCTCCTGTTTGTATCACTTTTTTTGCTATGTCAAGCTGTTCTTTTTTAATCTCAAAGGTCACATTTTTACTATCATTCTTCATGGAATCTGTTTTTATATCCATACCTTTTTCCTCCACTTGTTGTGAAAAACACCTCATGAATCATGAATATGATTCAGAGGTGTTTCCTACTTAATTAACCGTTATTGATTTCGCTGTCAACTACATTGGCATCTCCGGTTTTATTCACTCGAGCTTCTTCTCGTTTAAGGGTTTCGTCAATATGAACTGTATCTTCAATAACATGTTTATGAGCAGAAACTTCTCCCGTTACTATTGTACGTTTATCTACGTCAACTTTCTCTTCACTAACAGGTATTCGGATAGTTTCTTCATTAGTGATAGGAGAATCACTTGCTTCGTTATTTAAGGATCTTCTTTCAATTACTACTTCTTCACGTGTAACAGGAACATCAACCGATTTTTGTTCTTCTATAATTTCTTTACCAAGCTCTACATCACCTTTTTGTACTCTCTTTTTGTTAATATCAAGTTCTTCTTTGCGCAGGCGAAGCTTTGCTGCATCAGTAGTTTCTTTGCTTTTGTTATCATTATTTCCAAAAAGTTCTCCAAAAATACCCATACAAAAATACCTCCTAAATCAATAATTTTTATACTAAATAATATATTTCCCTTATAATAAATATATTATCCGGTTTAATAATTGGAAATAATGAAGTGTGTATTACTTAGATTGGCCAATATTTGGACAAAAATTTATTATATAAAGGAAAAAACAAAAACATATAGAATATTATATTATCAACACTAAGGAGGATTTATTTTATGAAAAACAATTTTAAAGTTATTAAGGATTTGATGACAAAATATGATGGATCATTTTATATTTATGACGAAAGTATTATTTCCAGGCAGATTAAAATACTTTCAGAAAATTTTCCACAGTTCGAGTTTCTATATTCAGTCAAGACTAATCCATTTGCTCCTATAATAAATTTCGCTGTATCAAAAGGATTTGGAGCTGATGCAGCTTCAGCTGAAGAAGTGATTATAGGAAAGAAATCAGGCTTACCTTACGAAAAAATACTATATTCAACCCCTGGAAAAACACGCAGGGATATCGAAAAAACCATAGATAAGGCAATAATCATTGCAGATAGCTACAACGAATTATTATTAATTAATGACATTGCAAAACAGGAAAATAGACATATAAAAGTTGGCTTGAGGATAAACATTGACTTCTCTATGGATGGAGGAAAAGGAGCAAGTAGCAAATTTGGTGTTGATGAGAATACACTAACCAATCAAAAGGATTTTTTTGACAGTTTATCAAATATAAAAATCGCGGGAATTCATGTTCATCTGCGCAGCCAAGTTCTAGATCACAGCAAACTCTATAGTTACTATGAGAAAATATTTAATCTGGCTCTATTTTGCAAAGAAACCCTGAAATGGGAAATGGAGTTTATTAATTTTGGAGGGGGACTTGGCATAGTTTACTCATTGGCAAATGATGCCCCTCTTGATATTGAAAAGCTCAGCGATGAATGCGAAGATTTGATTAAAAAATTTAAAGATAAAATAAATGTAAGGCTTATCATTGAAACTGGCAGATTTGTGATTTGTGAAGCTGGACAGTATGTTACACGCGTAGTAGATATAAAGGAATCCATGGGAACAAAATACGTAATCGTAGAGAAAGGACTTAATGGTTTCTTAAGACCGGCCATAGCGGAGCTTTTAATGACCTATGCATTAGGAGACAGCAATTTAAAAGCTTCAGAGCCGTTGTTTACAACAAAAGACGCTTTTGAATTTATAATACCTGAAGGGGATGAATCCTCCCTTGAAAAGGTAAGCATCGTGGGGAGTCTGTGTACGGCAGCAGATGTAATGGTGAAAGATGCGCTGCTTTCAAAGGCTCATATCGGTGATATTGTAATAGTTACAAAGGCTGGAAGCTATTCATATTCATTGTCACCAATATTGTTTGCAAGCCATCCTATTCCTTTTCAATTTTACATAAAGACGGATGGTGAATTATGCATGTAATAAATTGTAAAGTGATAAGGGCTTAACATAAGTCTTTTTCAAAAATCATAACTTAATATAGACATTGCTGTGATAAAATGTTATTTTTAATCTGAGGTGAATTTATTTGAAGAGTAAAAAAATAATCAATGGATTTATGTTTATAATTATATTTGTGACTGTTTTCTTTGTAGGAATGCATTTTTGGATGAGTATGTTAAGCAACCAAATAATTGAAGATCAAAAGCAATTAACCAAGCTTAATAGCACTAGTGTTGTTAGTTCCACTGTTAATGATGATAAAGCATACTATACAAAAGATTTAAATGAAAAGCAAAAGCAAATTAAATTATTAAAAAGTATAGGCTTCAGATAATAAAACTATAATGAAATTTAATGAAATGAGGAGATAAAATGGAGGATGATTTAAAAAAAGTAAATAGGAATAATATTATACTTGTGGTTTTGGGAGTTATCTTTATTATAGCTGGGGTGTTCAAACAGATATTATTATTGGGAGCACCGATTTTTATTGTAGCAGCTCTTATAAATACTATCAGATGGGAACATTTAAACGCAGAGGCTGAAGAAGAAGGAGAAGGAACTGAAGATACTGCTCCGCCAAGAGTATCATATGTCTATGCTACTACACCGCTAAAAAAAGAGAAGACAGAGGAAAGTCCAGAAGAGGAAGTGTAACTAAACCCCTATCCAAACGCATTATTTGCGTGGTTGGATAGGGGTTCTTTATTAAAGCAGGATGGTCACTAAATATTAAAATTTGTGTTAAAATTAAAATGGAAAGAAAATAAGATAATAATAAATAAAGGTTGATTTTATGAGCATTAAAACTGAAATAAAGATATCCGTAAGGAATTTAATTGAATTTATATTACGTGCTGGTGATATAAATACCGGCTTTGTAGGAAGTTCTAGAGCTGTAGAAGGCACCAGGGCGCATCAAAAAGTTCAAAAAGAAAATAGTGAAGAAGGGTATATGCCGGAAGTAACCTTAAAGCACCAACTTGAATATAAAAACTTCAATTTTTTGATAGAAGGGCGAGCAGACGGAATAATAATAAATAAAGATGTTACAATAGATGAGATAAAAAGCACCTCAAGGCCGCTTTCGTTTATTGATGAAGGATATAATATACTCCATCTTGCGCAAGCAAAATGTTATGCATATATTTATTCAAAGCAAAATAGTTTGGAAGAAATTAATGTTCAATTAACATACTTTCAACTGGAAACAGAAGAAATTAAAAAATTCAAGAGGAAATTTGTCTTTGAAGAGCTAGAGGATTTCTTTTTCGGACTCCTGGATAAATATTTGGTTTGGGCTAATTTTACAGATAAATGGATTGTTAAAAGGGATACTTCTATAAAAAATATGGATTTTCCTTTTGAAAAGTATAGAAAAGGGCAAAGAGAACTGGCGGTTTATGTATATAAGACCATAGCTGAAAATAAAAAAATATTTCTTCAGGCTCCAACGGGTATTGGCAAAACCATCTCCACTTTATTTCCAGCAGTAAAGGCAATTGCAGAGGGGAAAACCTCAAAGATATTTTATTTAACTGCAAAAACCGTTATAAAAGGTGTTGTTGAAGAAGCTTTCGAGAAAATGAAAGAAAAAGGTCTCCAATTTAAAACTGTTACCATTACTGCAAAAGAAAAAATTTGTTTTAAGGAAGAAAAAATATGTAACCCGGAATATTGTGAATTCGCAAAAGGTCATTTTGACAGGGTTAATGATGCTCTTCTGGAGATTATGGAAAAGGAAAATTATTTTACAAGGGCTGTTATTGAAGAATATTCAAAATTATACCAGGTATGCCCCTTCGAATTTTCACTTGATTTGGCTTTATGGGCTGATTGTATAATTTGTGATTATAATTATGTATTTGACCCTCGGATATATTTAAAGAGATTCTTTTTAGATAATAGCGGTAATTATACATTTCTCATTGATGAATCACATAATTTAGTAGACAGAGCCAGGGGGATGTTTTCAGCAGAACTTTATAAAAAGAACATTCTTGAATTAAAAAAACTTATGAAAGAGGAAGATGTAAAAATATCAAAAGCATTAAACAGCTTGAATTCTTTTATGTTAAATATGAAAAAGCTGTGCGGCGAAAACAAATTTGCAGTACAAAAGGAAGAGCCAAAGGATATATATCCTTTGCTAATGAAATTTACAGGAAAAGCGGAAGAATGGCTTTTAACAAATGAGAAAAATGAACAGTACGAAAAATTATTAGAACTGTACTTTAATGCACTTACCTTTTTAAGAATTGCAGAGTTTTATGATGAAAAATATGTTACATATGTGGAAAACAGCAAAGGTGATACAAAAATAAAGCTATTTTGCTTAGATCCATCTTATTTGTTAAGTGAAGCTGTTAAAAGAGGCAAGTCATCAATATTTTTTTCCGCTACATTAATGCCAATGGATTATTTTTGCGATGTACTTGGCGGGACTAAGGAGGATTACAAAGTACGGTTGGATTCACCTTTCAATGCTGAGAAAAGAGGTCTGTATCTTGTGAATACTATATCCACAAGATACATTAACAGAGAAAAAAGTTATACGAAGCTTGTGGAATATATAAAAAAAGTGATAGATAAGAAAACAGGCAATTATATAACATTTTTCCCATCCTATAATTATATGAATGAAATATATAAACTTTTTTCAGAAAAATATCCAGAAGTGAATTTAAAAATTCAACAGTTAAATATGACGGAAGAGGAAAGAACAAAATTTTTAAAATTATTCCAACCAAATCCTAAACAAAGCGTCTTAGGTTTTTGTGTTTTAGGGGGTATTTTCTCTGAAGGTATTGATTTAAAGCATGATAGGTTAATAGGTGCAATAATTGTTGGGGTTGGACTTCCTCAAATATGCATGGAGAGAGATATAATAAAGAGTTATTTTCAGAAAAAGAATGGTATGGGATATGAATATGCTTACATGTACCCAGGAATGAACAAGGTGCTGCAGGCAGCAGGCAGGGTAATCAGGACTGAAAAAGACCGGGGAGTAATTGTTCTTATAGATGAACGATTTGCAGAAATTAATTATATAAAATTATTTCCCAAGGAATGGTTTCCTAATACCCGGGTAAAGAAATTAGATTATATGGAAGATTGTATTGAAAAATTTTGGAATAAGAGCTAATTTTTTCGAGTGGAGCATAGTCACTATTTGAGATTTGTAACTTGATATGCTAGAATTATTTCTATAAAAAATATTGTGAATAGAAGGGGATATTATGCCAGCAATAACTGCACATTATTATTTTGGGCAAGAGGTTTTAAAGTTGCTTCCGAAGGAAATTCAAAATGTTATTGAAAAAAACAAATCTTCCTTTGATTTAGGTCTACAGGGACCGGATATCTTGTTTTACTACAAACCATTTGAGAAAAATGAAATTTCAAAAATGGGAGGGGATATTCATGAACAGGCTGGTAATCTCATTATTTCCAAGGCAATAAACAAAATTAAAAAAACTTCAAACCAGGAAGCACTTGTATACTTGTTAGGATTTTCCTGCCACTTTGCATTGGATTGCAGCGTTCATGGAAAGATATCTCAAATCACATCTGCCGGCATAGAACATAATTTACTTGAAGCGGAGCTTGACCGACAAGTCATCGAAGAATTCTATTCTAAAGAACCCAATAAGTTCAAAAGATATAATCTTGTAAAAATTAAAACTGAAAGCTTTGACTGGATGCAGCTAATTTATCCTGGAATAACTGTAAAACAGTTAAAAAAGTGTGCAAGAGGATTCTTTTTTTATTCTTGGCTGTTGTATTCAAAGGGAAATGCTAAAAAAACAATGCTTGTCCTTGCAGAGAAGTCTCTTCATAGGGAAGGTGAATTCTCAAGTATGATGATTAGCGGGCAGAAGAATGAGAGATATTCCCAGCCTGCCAAGGACATTTACAAACAAATGAAGGGAACTATAGCTTTTGGTGCAGAGGCAGTAATAAATGTATATACATGTTTTAAAGAAAATGGAGTTCTACTTGAAATGTTCAAAAAAAACTTTTTATAATTATCCGATGCTTTATTAGAAATCTAAAAGCACCTATAGAAAGGAAGACTATATATGGCAAGAAAAAAATGGACAAAAGAAGAACTTGAATAAGGCAAATAAATAATAGAATATTGTGATGCAATACTTCCAACATCATGGATAATAGTTTATTTCAACAAATGTTAGCAAAGTGTCTTGTTGATTGATATAGGTATGGTGAATAGAAGGGTCGAAGAAAATCGAATCGCCCTTTTGCAGCACATAATCGCTGTCTGCAGTTCTTAACAAAAGTTCTCCGCTGGTAACAAAGACGTATTCCTGTGATTTTTCCGAATGACCTATAGAATCATTGGAGGAATGAGGATCTAATTCAACATGAAATAATTCAAAATTTCGAGTAGGTGTAGTTTTAAAATAGCAAAAGACACGGTAGGATGGTTCTTCACCTGTTTGCTCTATGCTATCTGATTTTCGTATAATAACTGCATCGTTCTTCACCTCGTCAATAAGCTTTGTATAGGGCACTTTCAATCCATTTGCTATTTTCCAGATGGTGTTGATAGTTGGGTTGCCTTCACCTTTTTCAATTTGCGAAAGCATAACCTTACTTACACCTGAAATATCAGCTAATTGACCTAAACTTAAATTGCGTTCTGTCCTTAGTTTATTAAGATTAGCAGCAATAACTTTGCATAAATCCATAATGTATCCCGTCCTTTACTTGACAAATATAACAAACAGACGTAAAATATCTTTTATAAAGAAAATTAAATGTACGAATGTTATATATATTTTACAAGAAATTTTATAAAAATGCAACATTGGACTGACAAAATGAAATAAGAAATTTATTTTATCAAACAAATGCTCTTAAAACAGTATTTCTATACATAATCCACATATTAACTAATTAAAATAGAGGAGGAATTGATAATGGGAAAAGAATTAACACGTGATGAAGCATGGCAGCTTCTTACGGAATATACAGAGACAACTTCATTACGTAAACACGCATTAACTGTTGAAGCGGTTATGCGCCATTTTGCAGCTCTCGAAGGAGAAGATGTTGAAAAATGGGGCAATGTTGGACTTTTGCATGATTTAGACTATGAAAAATATCCCGATGAACATTGTAAAAAGGAAGCAGAAATTATGAGGGAAAGAGGTATTGACGAAGAATACATTCATGCAGTTTGCAGTCATGGTTTTGGAATATGTTCAGACTGTGAGCCACAAAATAAAATGGAAAAGACTTTGTATGCAATTGACGAATTGACTGGACTTATTAATGCATTATGCTTAATGAGACCATCTAAAAGTATACTTGACACAGAACTTAAATCTGTCAAGAAAAAATTTAAAGACTCATCTTTTGCTGCTGGCGTGAATAGACAAACTATCCTAAAAGGTTGTGAAATGTTAGGAGCAAATCTTGACGACGTAATAAAAGAAACTATTTTAGGTATGAGGAAAAAAGCTCAAGAAATAGGATTAAAGGGAAATTTATAGAAACCTTTAACGTTATGGAAAATTATTTGTTTTAAGAGAGTCTCACTGTTTTTAGCAAGTAGAATTATTAGCTCAAAATACCGTACTATTCTAAATGGAATATGCGGTATTTTTTAGTATTGCAAATTTTGCTGGTTCGTTTTATATAAAGAAAATTTATCGATTGAGTTTAGCTTTAAAGGCTCTATAGAATAACCATAAAATAATTGCTGATTTAATAATAAAATATGTGATGCCCAGTATAAATAGTATTGAATGATGATGGAAATTGTATGAACTAAAAATTCCTGGAAAATTCAAATTAAATCACCTCAAAATAGCTTTATAGTTATTTTGGCTATAAAAAGTAATTTTATACAAGGTTAAATTTGGCAGGAGTTTAAGTATACGGTATCTAATTTATATTTACCATCATATACTAAATTAAAGTATGCAAAAAAGGTTGTGAAATCCCTTTGATTATTCATGTTGTAAAATCGGGCGAATCTCTGTATTCAATTTCCCGTTTATATAATGCTTCTTCTAGTAAGATTGCGGCAGATAATGAACTTACAAATCCGGGTAGATTGATAATAGGACAGACATTAGTAATTATAGAAGGAATGAGAAGGCACACCGTAGCATTAGGCCAGACTTTTTATTCAATTGCTGCTTCTTATGGTTTAACAGTTAGCGAACTAACAGCCGCAAATCCTCAGCTTACAAAACCTTCACTAATATATTCAGGACAGTTATTAAATATTCCTTCAAGTACTAGAAAGCTTGGAACTATTGAAGTAAATGGATATGCCTTTCCCAATATAAGCATGGAGGTTTTGCGAAAAACCTTGCCATATCTAACATATTTGAGTATATTTAGCAATGAAGTAAAAGAAGATGGAACTTTAAGGACTATTAATGATGCTCCGCTTATTGCAGAGGCAAGACAGGCAAAGGTAGCGCCTCTTTTAGTTATTACAAATCTTTTACCAGGCGGAGGATTTAGCAGTGGTTTAGCACATACAATTCTATCAAGCGATCATCTGCAGGAAACACTGCTAAATAATGTTCTGCAAACATTGAAAACAAAAAAATATTTTGGTTTGGACATTGATTTTGAGTACGTATATCCTAATGATAGACAATTATATAATAGTTTTCTTAAAAGGGCTGTAGAAAAGCTAAAACCATTAGGATTTCCTGTTACTACAGCATTAGCCCCTAAGTTATCAGCTGATCAGAAAGGACTTTTATATGAAGGCCATGATTACCGTATTCATGGACAATTGGCATCTCATGTTATATTGATGACGTATGAGTGGGGATATACCTTCGGACCTCCTATGGCGGTGGCGCCTCTTAATGCGGTTAGAAGAGTTTTAGATTATGCAGTAACCGTAATACCTAGCAATAAAATTCTAATGGGCATACCAAATTATGGATATGATTGGACGCTTCCCTATCAGCCAGGTACAAGGGCAGCTACAGTTTCTAATGTAGGTGCAGTTAATATTGCAGCAAAATGGGGAGCAAAAATACAATATGACACAGTATCACAGGCTCCTTTCTTTAATTATTATGATGACAATAGAAAACAGCATATAGTATGGTTTGAGGATGCTAGAAGCATCAAAGCAAAACTGCAATTGGTAAATGAGCTTAAGCTCAGTGGTATTAGCTACTGGACTATAGGGAGATATTTCCCTCAGAATTGGCTGGTTTTAAATTCTATATATAATATTAGAAAGGTACTTTAAAGGCATATTAAAGTCTGAAAATAATTAACAGATTATTTTTGGACTTTCTTAATTGGTATTTTGACAACAACTTAAGAAAAGGCTAAAATTACATTATTGGATATAGGTATGATAAAAGTAAAAGGATTTAATAAAGAGGTGTTGTATATGACTACAAGTTCAATATCTAATCCTAATCTGTTTATGATATTAGATGAAGATAAGCGTAAATCATATTACGGATGCAGTCAGCAATGGTATACTACTGAATGGCAGCGTCGTTCGGGATGTGGCCCCACGGCAGCATCTAATATTATCTTTTATCTAGAACATATTCAGTCTAATTTTGACTTAGAACAAAGTTACAATTGCAAAGCAAACTGGTTAGCCCTTATGGAAGAAATGTGGGAGTATGTTACCCCCACGAAACATGGTATAAATACAACCAAAATGTTTTATGAATCTTTGCTTACCTATGCTGAGTCGAAAGGGTTAAATGTTGAGTTTGACTTTTGTGATTTACCTGAAGATAAATCCCTGCGACCTAAATTGTCAGAAATATTAAATTTTTTAGAAAAGGCGCTGTCAAAGGATGTTCCTATTGCATTTCTAAATTTATGTAATGGTGAGGAAAAAAATCTTGAAAGATGGCATTGGGTTACAATAATTTCACTTGAGTACGAAGAGTATGAAAAGAGTGCAGTAATAAAGATTTTAGATGAAGGTCAAATTAAAAAAATTGACCTTACGTTATGGTATGATACCACAATACTTGGAGGCGGATTTGTCTATTTTACAAGGTTATCTGGTGCAAAGGTTTAGTTAAATCAATTTTTAAAGGCCTCTTTTCTGACTTTATGAAAGTTAGAAAAGAGGCTTTTTTAATAGACGATTTTATTGCTTAGGATATTGACAAATTAATCACTATATCGTAATATATAAATATAGTGATTAAAAAAGTTCAAAAAGGGGAATACTTATGGATAAAGATTTTGCCAAATACAATGAAATAGCAGAAGTACTAAAAGTATTAGCCCATCCTGTAAGACTTTGTATTGTAAAAGGATTATTAAAAAAAGGGGAATGCAATGTTACCTATATGCAGTCCTGTTTGGATACTCCTCAATCAACAATTTCTCAACATTTACAAAGATTGAAAGCCGCTGGAATTGTAGAAGGCAAAAGGAATGGGCTTGAGATATATTACAGGGTTTGTAACAATAGGGCAGCAAATTTAATTACCATACTATTTGAAAAAAATAATTAATTTATATTTTATTGGAGGTATTGATATGAGTAAAAAAGTATTAATCGTTGGGGGAGTTGCAGGAGGAGCATCTGCTGCTGCAAGGCTCAGAAGATTGGATGAAAATGCAGAAATCATAATGTTTGAAAGAGATGAATATATTTCCTTTGCAAACTGCGGTCTTCCGTATTATATTGGAGAAACAATTAAAGAAAGGGATAAACTTCTTGTTCAGACACCTGAAGCAATGAAAGCCAGATTTAATATTGACGTTAGAAATAACAGTGAAGTTATAAGTATTGATCCTAAAAATAAGAAAGTTACGGTCAAAAGTAAACTTAAGGGAATATATGAAGAGAGTTATGATAATTTAATATTGTCACCGGGCGGAAAAGCTATAAGACCTAATATTCCTGGAATAAACAGCAATAAGATTTTTACATTAAGAAATATTCCAGACACGGATGCAATAAAAGCTTATGTTGATAGAAAAGGCATAAATAGTGCAGTAGTTATAGGGGGAGGCTTCATAGGGGTTGAAATGGCTGAAAACCTCAGAGAAAGAGGAATGAAGGTTACACTTGTGGAAGCTGTTCCTCATATACTCGCACCTTTTGATGCAGATATGGTGGTTATGGCTGAAAAGGAACTGGTTGAAAATGGTGTTGTACTTAAATTGGGAGACGGTGTTAAATCCTTTGAGGAAGTTGGAAATCAGGTTCAAGTAACCTTAAACAGTGATACTAAACTTAATGCAGACATGGTTATTCTAGCTATCGGTGTTGCGCCAGATACAGCTTTTATAAAAGAAAGCGGATTGGAATTTGGTCCAAGAGGGCACATAATAGTAAACGAAAAGATGGAGACTAACATTGAAGGAATTTATGCAGTGGGAGATGCAATTGAGGTAGTTGACTTTATTACTAAGCAGAAGACAGCTATTCCACTTGCAGGTCCGGCTAACAAACAAGGAAGGATTGCTGCGGATAACGTTGCAGGTTTAAATTCTACCTACAAGGGCACTCAAGGAACTTCAATACTTAAAATATTTGGATTAACTGCTGCAAGTACAGGTGCCAATGAAAAAACGCTTAAAAGAGTAAATATACCTTATAAGGTAATTTACGTTCATCCTGTATCCCATGCTTCCTATTACCCAGATGCAATACCTATGTCTCTGAAACTTATTTTCAATGAAGAGGGAAGAGTATTAGGAGCCCAAGGCATTGGATATGATGGAGTGGATAAGAGAATTGATGTTATAGCTGCCACAATCAGACTTAATGGTACAGTTGAAGATTTAGCAGAACTGGAGCTTTCCTATGCACCGCCATTTTCATCTGCAAAGGATCCGGTTAATATGGCTGGATTTGTTGCTCAAAATGTTTTAGCTGGAAGAACTCATGTGGTTGCATGGAAGGATATTGAGAATTACAGCAGTGAAGAGTATATGCTTTTAGATGTTCGTACAGACGAAGAATTTGAAAATGGACATTTAGAGGGTGCTGTAAACATACCTGTGGATAGTTTAAGAGAAAGATTTAACGAATTAGATAAAAACAAAACAATTGTTGAATATTGCCAAGTAGGACTCCGAGGATATATAGCAGACAGGATATTAAGCCAGAATGGATTTAAAGTATTGAATGTTACAGGTGGATATAAGACTACCTCAATGTTAAATTTTGACCCTAAAAAGTCCGGTTATGAGGTGGAAGAAGAGAATTCTGATAAAGATGCTAAATTTACAGTGGACCCTGATACTCAGACTGTAAAAAAAGAAGAAAGCAAACCAGGAAGCTATGATAAATCATTAGATGCCTGCGGGCTTTGCTGTCCCGGACCGCTTATGCAGGTTAAAGCATATATAGACAAATTAGAAGAAGGTCAGGTGCTAAAGGCTACCGCTTCAGATCAGGGCTTTTATGAAGATATAAATTCCTGGTGCAAAAGAACAAATAACGAACTCATTTCAAGAACGAAAGAAAACTCAATAATAACTGCATTTATTAAAAAGGGAAAAGAAGTGGAGGCTGTAGTCAATAGTACAGCAGCACCTGTTAAGGATAATAAAACAATTGTAGTATTCAGCGGAGATTTGGATAAGGCATTGGCATCATTTATCATTGCTAATGGAGCAGCATCTATGGGTAAAAAGGTTACAATGTTTTTCACCTTCTGGGGACTTAATATACTAAGAAAACCAGAAAAAGTTGATGTTAAGAAGGGTTTGATCGATTCCATGTTTGGAATGATGATGCCAAGAGGAAGTGAAAAATTGAAACTTTCAAAGATGAACATGGGTGGAATGGGAACAGCGATGATGAGAAAGGTAATGAAGGATAAAAACGTTTCATCCCTTGAAGAATTAATTCAATGCGGAATGGAAAACGGTATTGAAATTGTAGCTTGTCAAATGTCTATGGATGTAATGGGAATTCAAAAGGAAGAGCTAATTGATGGTGTAAAAATAGGTGGAGTAGGATACTATCTTGGAGAAGCAGAAGATTCAAATGTAAATTTGTTTATTTAATAAAATATTTTAAATTTTTTATATATGTCTGAAGCGATATAATAGGTTGACAGAAACAGAATGTTACTGTAAAATTAATCGTATAATTGAATAAGACCTCACTTTTCTTTTACAGTGAGGTAGAGGCGCGATATTTAACAGTCCTTTGCGTAGTTTGAGCAACGTTGATACAAAGGAGAAGGAAATGTCGCCGAAGTTTATAATACGCTCGGTATTATATGCTGGGTCTGCAATAAATAGTTGCAGGACTGTCTCAATAAGCTACCCGGTTTATTGAGTTGTGCTATCTCCTTTGGGGAATATGAGGACTACGGAGCAACTATATCTATTGCGGCCTGAGTTTATCTCAGGTCTTTTTTTATTAAATTAAATAATCAGGGGGAGGAACTAAAAATGAAGAAAAAAATATCAATACTAATGGTACTTACACTATCAATTGTCATGCTATTAACAGCATGCGGATCAAAAGACGCAACCCAGGGGACTTTTAAAGTAGGTATGGAGGCAGGTTATGCTCCGTTTAACTGGACACAGAAGGACAATTCCAATGGTGCAGTTCAAATTGAAGGCACTTCTGAATATGCAGGGGGCTATGATGTAGAAATCGCTAAAAAGATTGCTGCAAGCATGAATAAAAAATTAGTTATTGTTAAAACTGAGTGGGATGGTCTTGTACCTGCATTAACTTCAGGTAAAATTGATGCCATTATCGCTGGTATGTCACCAACAGCAGAACGTAAAAAAACTATCGATTTTTCAGCAAACTACTATAAATCAGATTTAGTTATGGTGGTTAAAAAAGGCGGAAAATATGAAAATGCTAAATCAATTCAGGATTTTAAGGGAGCAAAAATAACTGCTCAGTTAAATACTTTCCATTACACAGTAATTGATCAAATTATAGGTGTAAACAAGCAAACTGCCATGGACAACTTCCCTGCAATGAGAGTTGCTCTTGAGTCAGGAATTATAGATGGTTATGTTTCAGAACGACCTGAAGGTGTAAGTGCTTCTACTGCAAATAAAAACTTTGCAATGGTGGAATTTACTACTAAATTTGCTACATCCGATGATGATACTGCCATTGCAGTAGGTGTGGCAAAAGGAAGTACACTTACAACAAAAATAAATGAAGTATTATCAGGAGTTTCAGAAGCAGACCGTAAGGCTATTATGGATACTGCAATTAAAAATCAACCGGCAGCTAAATAATACATTTTACCGGCTTCAATAAAATGCAGCCGGTTTTATAATGCTTATAAAGGAGGAGAACCATGAGCTTAGAGTGGCTTATAAAAATCGCTACAGAGAATGCCCCAATGTTCATTAGAGGTGCTGGAGTGACACTTCTCATTTCAATTATTGGAACTGTTTTGGGCTCTGTAATCGGAATGTTAATAGGAGTTATTCGTACTATACCAATGCCTGAACGAGGAGTAAAAAAAGTTGTTCTTAAGGCAATAAATATAATTCTTTCAGTTTATATAGAATTCTTCAGGGGCACACCTATGATTGTACAGGCAATGGTTATATATTACGGATCAGCCATGGCCTTTGGAATTGATATGGACAGGCTTTATGCAGCAATTTTTATAGTATCTATTAATACTGGAGCCTACATGTCGGAAATTGTTCGTGGAGGTATTGTTTCTATTGACAAAGGGCAATTTGAAGCTTCTCATGCCATTGGTATGAATCACATACAAACCATGATCAATGTAGTTATGCCTCAGGTGATCCGAAATATTTTGCCGGCTACTGGAAATGAATTTGTAATCAATATAAAAGATACTTCCGTACTTAATGTTATTTCTGTAAGTGAATTGTATTTCACAACCAAATCCATCGCAGGAAATAATTTTAGATACTTTGAATCTTTCTTTGTTGCTTGTGTTATTTATTTCATAATGACCTTCACAGTAACAAGAATATTACGTTATATTGAACACAGAATTGATGGCCCGGAGGATTACATTATGTATGCTAATCAAATGCAGGTTGAAACTCCGGAAGATATGCTGCGTAGAGTAAATAACAGTGATGGTAATAAATAAGAGGCGAAGGAGGAGAAAATATGGAAAAAGTAATTGATATTCAACATCTAAGCAAATCCTTCGGTACTCATGAGGTATTAAAGGATATAGATTTTGCAGTAAGTAAAGGAGAAGTGGTTTGTATTATTGGTTCTTCAGGATCAGGAAAATCAACTCTTCTCCGATGCGTGAATCTCCTGGAAAAACCGAGTGGCGGTCAAATTATATATCATGGGGAAAACATATTGGATGATAAACATGATGTGGTGGAGTATCGCACAAAGCTGGGAATGGTTTTCCAACAGTTTAACTTATTCAACAATCACAATGTTTTAGGTAATTGTACTGTGGGACAGATTAAAGTTTTAAAGCGTTCAAAGGAAGAAGCTACAAAGGTAGCAATGAAATATTTGCAGGTTGTTGGAATGGAAGCCTTTGTGAATGCAAAGCCTAAACAATTATCCGGGGGGCAAAAACAACGTGTTGCTATAGCAAGGGCACTTTCCATGGAACCGGACGTTATGCTGTTTGATGAACCTACATCAGCTTTGGACCCGGAAATGGTAGGGGAAGTTCTTATAGTAATGAAGGAACTTGCGGAATCAGGGCTTACAATGCTAGTTGTAACACATGAAATGGCATTTGCTGAAGAGGTAGCTGATCGGGTCGTGTTTATGGATAAAGGCGTCATTGCAGAGGAAGGAAGTCCTGAGCAGATTTTCAATAATCCTATACAAGAACGTACAAAAGAGTTTTTGAAACGTACACTTAAAAAATTGTAGTGTTAATTGAAAAGTGCTGCTGTAAGGCTGACTGAATAAGTCGGTCTTGCAGCGGCTTTTTATTTTATAGAAATAAATTCATGAAAAAAACATATTGCTTATTTCACCGTTAAATAGTAAAATGATTAATACATATATTAAGGCTATTATTTTGTATAAGTTGGAAGCAATGATAATTCCCTTTATGTGGGCACCTTTGGGAATTTTGAGCTAGTGGTGCAACCTACCAACAATTAATTTAATTAATTGTTGTTTTTTTTACCCTAATTTGAAAATGAAGACCTTTTAAAACTAAAAGAGGAGTGAAGAAACTGTGAAATTTTTTTTAAGAAAGGTTATATAACATTTATGGTGGTGAGAAAAAATGAAAATTAACAGCTCATTCTATAAAGTCCTTGTTGATAAATCAAGTGATTCCATATTTTGTTTTGATAGAACAGGTAAATATTTATATGTAAATTGTGTTTTTGCAGATTTATTAAAAAAACAAACAGAGTATATAATTGGGAAAAGAATATGGGACATATTTCCTGGAGATGAAGGTGACATAAGATTCGATGCAATTAAACGTGTATTTGAGACAGGAGAGATGAAAATTTTTGAAACTAAAATTCAGAATGAAGACTCTTCTATATATTTAACTACATCAATAAAACCTATTAAGGATGCTGCTGGAAATATTATAATGGTTTTGTGCACTTCAAAAGACATCTCAGAACTTAAACAAGCGGAGGAAGAATTAAAGGAAAGAAAATATTTATTTCACGTATCCCAAAGAGTGGCACATTTAGGCAGCTATGTAACTGATATGAAAAGCTCAATATGGAAGTGTTCCGAAGAACTTTATGTGATTCTGGGTATTGATGAAACATATCCGCATACGATTAAAGGATGGCTGGATTTGGTCCATCCAAATTGGTATACCAAATTATTTAATTATCGCTCAGAGGTAGAAAGAGACAAATTAAGATTTGATTATGAATACATGATAAAACGTGTCAATGATGGGAGCGAACGATGGGTGCATGAACTTGGAGAATTCGAACTTGACGAGCAAGGAAATGCAGTCCGTATGATGGGTACTATTCAAGATATCACCGAACGTAAAAAAGCGGAAGAAGAAATTATATATTTAAGTTATCATGATAAATTAACAGGACTTTACAATAGAAGATTTTATGAGGAAGAAATTATTAGGTTAGATACAGAAAGAAATCTTCCTATTTCAATAGTTATGGGAGATGTAAATGGTTTAAAGCTTACAAATGATGCTTTTGGGCATGGTAAAGGTGATGAACTTTTAAAGAAAGCAGCAGCGGTAATTCAAAGTGCGTTCAGAAGTGATGATATAATTGCAAGGTGGGGTGGGGATGAATTTGTAATTCTTCTGCCAAAAACTAAGACAGAAGAGGCAGAAGAAATTGTTAAAAGAGTAGAAAAAATGTGTTCAAAGGAATACGTTAATGATATTAATCTTAGCATCTCATTTGGCTGGGATACTAAGATTAGAACTGACGAAGATATATTAAAAGTCCTAAAAAGTGCCGAAGATTACATGTATAGCCATAAAATCATAGAAAAGGAAAGCTTGAGGGGGAAAACAATAAATACTATAATTAATGCTTTTCATCAAAAAAACCCAAGAGAAGAGAAACACTCCAAAAGGGTAAGTAAAACATGTGGGGATATAGGAAAAGCTATGGGATTTTCTAAGTTAGAGATAAGTAAGCTTGAAATGGCTGGTTTTTTACATGATATAGGGAAAATCGCAATTGGAGAGGCTATACTAAACAAGCCGGGGAAATTTACTGATCAGGAAGAAAATGAGATAAGGCGACATCCTGATGTTGGATATAGAATATTAAGTTCATCTTATGACATGTTAGAATTAGCAGATTTTGTATATGCACATCATGAAAAATGGGATGGTACTGGTTATCCAAAAGGTTTAAAAGGCGAAGCTATCCCTCTGGTAGCAAGGATTATTGCCCTTGCCGAAAGTTATGATGAAATGACCGATGAAAGACCTTATAGAAAAATTTACAGTGAAAAAGAAGCCCTTATTGAAATTCGAAATAACTCCGGCACACAGTTTGACCCTGAAATAGTAAAGATTTTTATTGAAAAGGTATTATGAAAATAGCCCCTTCAAAACGTATTGTTTTCAAGGGGCTATTTTCTTTACTTTCTATTATATATGTTGGTTATAAATAAAATAGTATAAACAGGTATCATATAAAAATGATTAATCATTTAATATTTTTGTAGAATTATGATATAATTTTAAAGAATAAGAGAAAAGACGAGGTAAATATATGGATGCAAGCAGTTTGTTTTCAGCGCTTTCATTATTTTCAGTATTTATATATATGTATATTGGCTTGTACACATTTAGACAGGATACAAAATCTACTATTCATAGATTTTTTTTATTATTATGTACAAGTTATGCCATATGGTCATTTGCTTATGCTTTTGCGTATATAGCAAATAATAAATATGTTTTTTCTTTATGGAATAAGATATCTGCTATAGGTTGGTGTAGTTTTAGTGCTATTTCACTATATTTAGTTTTATTGATTACAGAAAATAAAGTTATAAAAAAGAGAATAGTCAGAATTTTGATATTTTCTCCAGCAGTTTTATTTTTATATATGTCAGTATTTTTATTTGGTGAAGGTATAAATACTCCGCCTCTTGTAACTTATATTTTTTATTTTGGTGATTTTTCCTACAATTTTATTTTTTTACTAATTAGTATAATAGTATTATTTGTCTGGGGATTAAAAAGTGACAGCAAAAGGATAAAAAAACAATCAAATATATTAGTATTGACAAGCATAATCCCATTTTGTCTAAATCTTTTAACTCAAACAATAATACCTCTACTTGGGGTCAAAAATTTTCCGCTTATGGGACAATTGTATTCTGTTATTATGATTATTGGTACTTATATAGTAATCACGAAATATAAATTTTTAAGACTTCCAGAAAAGTTTTTATTTGAAGAAGTTGGAACAAGAATGTTGGATATGGTTATATTATTAAACGAAAAACATGAAATCATTAGGATTTCTAATCATACTTTAAATTTGCTGAATTTCGAAGAATATGAACTTCTTAATAAAAATATTAATTATTTGTTTGATGAGAATAATAATAAAACTATTGACATAGGCAATATTGAAAAATCAGAACAAAAGTATAATGATATAGAAATAATTGGGAAGTATGGTGAAAAAACCCCAACTAATATCACTTTCTTACCTATTTATGGGGAAAAAATTCATGATTTTTTAGGATCGGTTGTTCTTATGCAGGATATTAGTACTGAATACCAGTTAAGAAGAAAAAATGAAGAATTACATGAAAAAACTATTAGAGATAGTTTAACTAATCTCTATAATCACCAATATTCAATGGAAATAATTAAAAATGAAATAAGTAAGATTTATGAATATGAAAATAATAATGCATTGTCTTTGATGATGATTGATATTGATCATTTTAAGAAGGTTAATGATACTTATGGTCATGTATTCGGAGACTATGTCCTTGAAACAGTATCAAGTATTTTAATGAATAGTATTAGTGATAGTGACTATGTTGGAAGATTTGGTGGAGAAGAATTTATAATAATACTCCCGCAAACAGAAATTAATAAAGCATATGATTTAGGGGAAAAAATAAGAAACGGAATTGAAAAATATAATTTCAATAATGATTTGAAACTAACAGTAAGTATAGGAATAAAGCAATTTAGAGATGAATCCACTGTGCAATTAGTTAAAAATGCTGATGATTTATTATATAAAGCTAAGCAAAATGGAAGAAATAGAATAGAACACAGCAGCTAAAAAGGAAAAATAAGTGCATCACCATAAGTCTTTGCACTTATTTCAAAACACCATTTGTTTTGCAATTTTGCAAAAATCTTACAATATAGCTTAGTGTGTAGAAATCTCTATTCAATTGAACTCGGATAATATCTAACCCTTTGATAAGGGTTGCTTCGTCAAAGTTTTCTAACAATATCATAATATTTAACAGGTTAAGACATCCGTCCTTTGTGTCTAGAACTCTTGCAGCTTTTACATATTTATTTTTCATTACATTTATAACAGCATTTTGAAGTTCCTCGCTAATTTCAAATTTAGGCATTTCATTAATGATCTTTATATCAGGATTATTAATATCTAAATTTTTAGCCTTTTCTAAATTAGTGTTTAAAAATATAGTATTTTTAAATTTCGCATCTTTGAAATTAGCCCCTTCTAATTTTGCGGAATCGAAAACTGTATTTTCAAAGACAGCATTCTTGAAATTGCTGTCTTTCAAATTAGTTCCAATGAATTCTGCCAATTTAAAGCTGCATTCAAGAAAAATACATAATTTAAAATGTGCACCTCTAAAGCTTACAAAATCAAAATTCGAATTTGTAAAATTACAATTATAGCAGTTACTTCTTTCAAGATTTTTGTACATAAAGTTCTTATCTTTTTTCTCTATATTATTGTAATTAAAGTTTCCACTAACACTATTATTTCTAGCCATTACTTCCTCCATTTAACTCTCTTCTTGGTATTATAAAATTTATTCTTTCTTCTATTTCTTCTAAAGTTCTATTATCCTTTGGATCAATAAACATGCAGGTATAGCCCTCAATTCCGGCTCTTCCTGTTCTGCCAATACGGTGTATATAGGCCTCTGAACTTTCCGGAATGTCGTAATTATATATATGACTGACTCCACTAATATCTAAGCCTCTAGATGCAACATCTGTAGCTACTAAATATTGAAAATCCCCATTCCTGAAGGCCTTCATAATTCTTTCCCTTTTTGCCTGAACTATATCACTATGCAGTTTTTTGCAGTCATAACCGCGTTTGTAAAGAACCACTTCAAGTTCATCTGCTCTTCTTTTGGTTCGGCAGAATATGATGGCCATATACGGATTATCCTGATCTAAAACAGTACATAGTGCATCCTGCTTTCTTCTGTCTGTAGTTTCAACCACAAACTGCTTAATATTATCAAGAGTAACCTCTTCTTTTTTTATAGTTATGGTTATTGGGTCCTTCATATATCTATAAGCCAATCTTTTAACCTCAGAATTCAGGGTGGCAGAAAAACAAAGAGTCTGATGCTTTTTAGGGATTTCCTTAATAATAGATTCAATTTCATTTTTAAAACCCATCAAGAGCAGTTGATCTGCTTCATCTAATACTAAAGTTTTTAATTTGCTAAGATCAATTGATTTTCTTTCAATATGGTCTAAAAGTCTGCCAGGAGTAGCGATTATGAGATGTATGCTTTTCTTTAATTTTTTTAGCTGAGAACCTATATCTTTACCGCCATAAGCTGCTAATATATTTATATCTTTAGCCTCTTTAAGTTTTAGAGCTTCTTCTGTTATTTGAAGGGCGAGCTCTCTGGTAGGAGCAATAATAAGTGTCTGAACCTCATCTATGTCAGGTGACATATTTTCAAAAACAGGAATAAGGAAAGCCAGTGTCTTTCCAGTGCCGGTTTGTGCTTCTGCAATTACATCTTTTCCCGATTTTATATGGACAATACTTTCTGCCTGGACGGGTGTTGGTTCAATAATACCATTCATGTTTAATATCTTTAATATATCATCGTTTATGTCTAATTTTTTAAAATTCATAAATTCTACCTTTCTTTTGCTAATTAATAATATCATACTATTAGAATTAATGCTAATAAAGAGATAAATATTAAGGAAGTTATGTTTTGTGTTAAAGGATAGGATGAGCGTGTATTTATTTGAATGCTGGTATAATATTGTAAATACCATAAATTTATATAAAGTGCTTTTTATTACATAAATACCATGATATAATTAAAAGTGACAAATATTCCTAGGAATTTACTTACATATATTAACATAAAATGTATATTTTATCCAGGGTGCATATTAAATAAAGTATAAAATCAACGTTTTCATGATTTGGTGTGATTTTTCATATGAAGATATACTATATTAGGGAGGAAGGTAGTAATGGGAAAAGTAAATTTCTCAGAACTAATAAATGTTAGCGCACTCAAAAGAATGGCTGAAAATCTTTATGAAGTTGCAGGAGTTCCTATGAGCATTGTCGATGTAGATGGGACAATGGATATTGGAATCGGATGGCAAGATATATGTACTAAATTTCATAGGACTAATCCAGTTACTTGTAAACGCTGTTTAATCAGCGATCAATATATTAATGAACATCTTAGGGATGGTGGGTATATATCCTATAAATGTTTAAATAATATGTGGGATTTTGCAGTTCCAATTATTGTTTCCGGGCAGCATATAGCAACTTTTTTTATGGGTCAATTTTTTTATGAAGATGAAGAAATAGATTTAGAATATTTTCGTTCACAAGCATTAGAATTTAGATTCGATGAAAAAGAGTATATTGATGCCCTAAAAAAAGTACCTATTTTTTCCAGAAAAAAAGTTGAACACATAATGGAATATTATTTAGGTCTTGTTACGACGTTGGCTGAAAGTGGTTTAAGAAAGCTGAAATATAAAGAATCCCAAAATAAACTAAAAAAAAACCAGCAGTATCTAAATACAATCTTTAACACAGTGAGTTATGCAATATTCATTCATGATTTTTATGGAAATATATTAGATGTAAATGAAACTGCAATTTCTATGTTTGGTTATTCCAGAAATGAATTGTTAGAAATGAATGTAAGAGATATAGCCTGTAAAAACCCAATGTCTCCTGAATTTAATATTAATGACTTAATGAGCAGATTAGATAGTAAAAATTCGTTAATAGTTGAACTCATTGGGAAAAACAAAAATAAAAATGAATTCTGTATTGAAGTTAATATTCATGTTACAAATTTTGATGAAGAAGAAAAAATTGTTGTAACTGTACGTGATATTTCGGGAAGAAAGCAGGCAGAATTAGCATTGAAGAGTGAGACACTTGAGTTGGAGAAGTTAAGAACTGAATTTTTTGCCAATATTTCCCATGAATTAAGAACTCCACTTAACATAATATTAGGTGTTATACAAATGGAGGAACTGTATTTCCGAGATGAAAAAAAGCTTTTTGACAGGAAGAAAATAATTAACTATATAAATATTGGGAGGCAGAACTGCTTAAGATTGCTTAGATTGATAAACAATTTGATTGATTCAACCAGGCTTGATTCAGGACATCTTGAAGTGAAGATGGTTAATTATAATATTATTAATTTAGTAGAAGAAATTACTTTATCAGTTGCAGAATACATAGATAATAATAACTTATCTTTGACCTTCGATACCGATGTAGAGGAGAAAATAATTGCCTGCGATTTGGATAAAATTGAAAGAATAATCCTTAACCTACTATCAAATGCTATAAAATTTACAAAGTCGGGCGGGAATATTTATGTAAATATATTTGATGGTGAAGAGTATATAATCATTTCCATTGAAGATACAGGGATAGGAATACCAAAGGAAAAACTAAATTTAATATTTGACAGGTTTAGACAGGTAGATAAATCCTTTATGCGTAATCATGAAGGAAGCGGTATAGGACTATATCTTGTAAAATCTTTGGTAGAAATACAGGGCGGAACAATTTCTGTAGAGAGTAAATTTGGTCATGGAACAAAATTTACTATAAAATTGCCGGCAAAGGTATTGGAGAAGGATGATAGTGAGGAATACACTAAATTAGTCGATAACATGCAAGACAATTATGTGGAGAGAATAAAGGTTGAATTTTCAGACATATACAGGTAGAAATCGATGGAGCAGGATACAAAGCCTATACCTTAAGTTTGTATCCTGCGCCCCAAATAGTTTCAATGTATTGGGGATTAGAGGGGCAGGATTCTATTTTTTCTCTTAATCTTCCAATGTGTACTGTGACGGTAGATATGTCCCCAACGGCATCCAGTCCCCAGATCCTTTCAAACAAGCTCTCTCTGCTAATGACTATGTTAGGATTTTCAGACATGTAAAGTAATAGTTCAAACTCTTTTTGCGCCAAAATGATTTCTATGTCATTTATAAATACCTGTCTTGAATCCTTAATAATTTTCAGGCCCCTTATTAAAATTACATTATTTTTTGTTTTCGAATTAAATTTGCTTTTCAGCCTATCATAATTATTAATGTGGGATTTAACTCTAGCGACTAGCTCACCAGGGCTGAATGGCTTTGTAATATAATCATCAGCTCCAAGACTTAAGCCTTTTATTTTATCAATCTCATCTTTTTTTGCAGAAACCATTAAAACAGGAATATCTTTTACATCCTGCATGCTGCGTAAAATGCTAAAACCATCAATTTTAGGAAGCATCACATCCAAAATTATCAGGTCAAATCTATTTCCTTTTATTGCATTTAAGCCCTGCACACCATCCGTACATATGGTAACCTCGAAGCCAGCGACCTCAAGGTAATCCCGCTGAAGCTTTGCAATACTTAAATCATCTTCAACTATTAAAATTTTCTTCATAACTCTATCCCCAGTTTTAAAATATTTTTGCCAGTGAAATAATTATGCTTGTACCATCATTTTCATGGCTTACAGCCCATATTTTACCTTTGTGACCCTCCACAATTTGTTTTGCTATGGCAAGTCCAAGCCCACTTCCTTTTGTTTCAGTCCTAGCTAAATCGGCTCGGAAAAATCTATCGAACATTTTAGTCATATCCTTTTTGTCTATTCCAGCGCCATTATCTCTTATTTCGATAATAATGCTGGAATTGGTTTCTCTAAGCATTATTATTATTTGTCCTTGTTCCTTATTCATATATTTACGAGAGTTGTCAATAACATTTACTATTACCCTTCTAAATCTTTCCCTGTCAATCATAACATATCGCGAATATTTCAAATCATTCTGAAGAGTAATATTTATTTTAACTTTTTGGAGCTCCATTGCATTTTCAAAGATACAATAATCAAAGTAAGTAACTATATCTGTTTTCTCGTAATTGAATGGAATTTGGTTTAAATCTAATTTAGAGTATAAAAGTAAATCATCAATCATAACATCAATTTGTTCAGCCTTTGAATATATCGTTTTTAAATAGAACTCCTGCTTTTCTGGCGTGTTAGCTACACCATCTAAAATTCCCTCAACATACCCTTTTATAGAGGTTATGGGTGTTCTTAAATCATGGGATATACTGGATACTAGCATTTTTCTATCATCATCATATTTTACTTTAGTATTAAGTGAATCCTTTAACTGTATCCTCATGCGTTCAAAATCAGTACATAGTTCTCTTATTTCGTTATCTCCATTTTCTATAATCTCAAAATTCAAATCCCCCTTGCTAATTTCTGCAGTGGCTTTTTTTAAAAGTGCTATGGGTTTTAAAATTCTTGTTGAATAAAGATAAGACATAAATATATTTACTGCTATAAAAGATAGTATGAATATACCTAAAATTGCTACAATAAATTTATCAAAAATGTCACTGTCAATTCCAATAGGTGCTAATAAAATAATATTTCCTGTTGAGTTATCCTTAAAGTTTAGTGCAGCTGTTTCAACAATATAGGAATCTGTATCGATTTTTACTGATTTATTAATATGTTTAGAATTTACTTCTTCCAAACATTTTTCAATATCAATCTTGCTTAATTCCTTTGACGCAAATATAACATTAGTATCCTTAGTTATTATAATTTCTCCATTTATAGTCGAAAGCTTTTGATATATGTATTTTTGAAATTCCGGATTCTCAATACTATCTGGGGGCAATTTCGAAACATTTTTTATTGCATTCAATAATTCAGATTTTGTTGAAACAAGGTTTTTAAAATGACTATAATTTATATCTGTATTAAAAACCTTAGTGGATACAAGCATAAAGACAAATGCTGCAATAAATGCAATAATAAATGGGGTGACAACAGTTATTGTATTAGAAATAAGAAGACGTTTTTTTATATTCATTTTCCACCTTAAAAATCTTTTTTATCAAAAATGTAATAACTTCCTGTGAATAATAGTATAACATAACTACACATCATCATAAACTGGCGTATAATTTTAATTAAAGAAATATCATTCATAATCCAAAGCCTGTACCAATCCATCATACTTGTAAAAAGTATACCAGAATAGCTTGAAAAAAGAATTCCAAGTGCTTTAAAAACAATAAAAATAAGAATAGATAAAAAGAAAACACCTATTCCACTCCTAAGTATGTTTGTAAAAAATACAATAACAAGTGACAAAACCAGCATAGGCATTAATGTTACAAAGTATGAAACTAATATTTTGATGATGGATAGCATTGTAATAGAATTTGAATTAAAAATAATACCAGTTATGGTTGAAAAAATCATAACAAACAATAGATTTACAAACACAAAGAGCATTATAGAAACTATCTTTGCGGTGAAAAACTTTAATCTTGTAACTGGCCTTGTGAGCGCAATTTTCATGGTATTATTAGAGAATTCTCCAGAGAAACTGTCTATGGTAACAAGTGCAGTAAATAGAGGGAGAATCGAGTTTACCACTACAGAGAGTACAAGAAGAGGGAATTCATTACTGGAAACTGTGCGCACACCAAAACCGCTTCGCAGGCCGATAATGGATACTTGTCCAAGGATAATGAAAATAAGTGATACTGATGCTGCTACTATTACCTTCTTTTTTTTATATAATTTTTCAATCTCATTAATCAAAGCTGCTTTAAATCCTGGCATTTCTTTCTACCTCGCTAATAAAATAATTTTCTAAGGAAGCATAGTTGTTTAGAATATTTTTAGTAGTATCTATATTAAGCATCCTGCCATTATATAATATTCCTACGCTGGTGCAGGTGAGTTCTACATCATGTATAAGATGGCTTGATATAAAAAATGTGGTTTTTTCTCTTTCTGCAAGATCTTTTATGATATTTCTTACGTCAATCATTCCTTCAACATCAAGGCCGTTCAGTGGCTCGTCCAAAATAACCACCTCAGGTTTAGATAAAATTGCAGCAGCAATTCCAAGTCTTTGTTTCATACCAAGAGAAAATTTTCTTGGCTTTTCATTTTTGTATTGTAAAAGACCTGTAAGTTCTAAAACCTCTTCAATCCTCTTGCTATCAATATTATTATAATATCTAGAAAATTGTTTTAGATTCACAAATGCCGTTAAATATGGATAAGACTCTGCAGTTTCTATAATGCAGCCTACTTTTTCCATAGCCTTTTCAAAGTCTTCCAAAATACTATGACCTAAAATTTTAACATCACCGTTATCTGGCTTTGTAAGCCCAGTCATGATTTTCATTGCGGTAGTCTTGCCCGCTCCGTTAGGTCCTAAAAATCCAAAAATATCACCTTTATGTATATCAATATTAATATCCATAATACCTCTGCCATTTTTAAATACCTTGGAGAGTCCCTTAATTTCAATAACCTTTTCCAATTATACATACCTCCAAAACTTTGTAACAGCTTTTAGTGGAGAGTGAAAGTTGCTTTAAAAGAAATACAACTTCACCCTCCACTATCTGCAATTTTTATAAAAATTACGTATATATTTTTACTTTTTTAATTAAATACCCTGCTAAACTGACTATCAGATAATATATTTCTATGTCTAGATTCATCTATGTTAAAATATACATTTGCTGATTGTTGATTAATTGAAATATTACCTTTGAAGTTAGCTCCAGAGGAATCAGCAGCAGTAAATTCTGCATCAGGATGATCCTTCTCAAAAGTTCCACTAAATTTAAAGTCTTTTTTATTAGTTCCATAATTTTCATAACCATTTACATACTCTTCATGATAACTTCCGCTAATGCTTTTATCATCTATTTGAGTAATATCCACAAATTTTTCGCCTATTTTTTGAAATTTATCATCTTTTTCTATTATTATATCGGTTTTATATTTTCCAATATAAATTTTTGGATTAGATAGTTTACTATAATCTTTTTGTATAGATTTTTCTACTGTTTTACCAGTTAAATCAGGCCTGTTAACAACAGTTGAGTTAATGTTTGACAATTTTCCAAGCAGCTCAAAGGTTAGATTATGTTCTACACCACTTTCATCTTTTCCAGAAAGTATTCCAGTACCAAGAACACTTCTAATAACACCATCCTTGTCTACTATCATTTTACCTGTAACTTCCCTTACAAATATATCCTTTGTTATTTTTGGCATATAGCTTTCATCTCTGGAATTAACATTGAAAGCACTTTTAGATTGAAGAGACACCACAGCATTAACTAATGCTGGAATTTGTGATTCATTTATAGAGCCGGATAGTTCTTTACTTCCATCAGAATTTTGTGTTACCACCACGGCATCCTTTAAATTACCCACAAGAGCATCTGCTATCTTTTCAACGTCGCCAGCTGTCTTTTCCTTAAATGGATTTGTAAATGATTTAGCTTCTTGAGTTTTTTCATATTCATTTACATAGTAAACATTTTGATTGCTGTCTTTGCTTATCAAACTATTTTTATCTGAATAAAAATAGTTTTCTCTTTTAGTTTTTCCTTGAATATTTGTAGAGGTATTTTCTCTGGCTATTTTTGATACATCGTATTTGTTAACAGAACTGTCGGAGTAAACAACAGTACCATTATCCTTTATTACAAAGGACATATCCATAGTATAGCTTGAAAATTTAGTAGTACAGCTATCTGCTGTATATTTTAGAGAATCTTTTAACTGATCATATCCATTTTTAGATATAACTTCAGCCATAGCAGTAGTGGAAAACATCAGAGTGCCTAAAGCAAAGCTTAAAATCATTGCAGTTCTTTTCTTTAATTTAATTTTTATCATCCCCTTTGTATTTAGTAAGCAATTTTTTAATATGAAAGTCTTTCATAATTACATTTTAAAACCTATATCTCTACTTTCTATAAACTAATTATAAATAAAATATAAACTTTTATCTGATTTTTCAAGAAATAATAAATTATAAAAAGCCTTGCATACCGAGTTCAAATTTACTATATAATTAATAAATATTGTAATTAGCCTTTAATTGTTATAAGCTAATAGAAAGAATATATTTAACTTAGTACAATGAAATTTGTGCATTTGACGTCTACCATGTGATGATCTAGCAGCGTAACCGACCATGAAAGGTCGGTTTTTGTATATATAATATTTAGTCAGGAGGTAAAGAGTTATGAAAAAAACATTATCATTTGTACTAATTATGATGCTAAGTGTTTCTTTATTTGGCTGTGTAAATGCAAAAAATGAGGCTCAAGTTAAGGAGAATACTAAGCAAACCGAAGAAGCCAATAAAAAGAATATCACCAGCTTGGTGGAGAATTTCGGAAAGAAGCTTCAAATGTTTTCACTTTTAGCGGATAATGAAATAGTTAGCAAGAGCATGCAGGAAAATTACGGTGATTTTGTAGCCCCCGAACTCCTTGCAAAATGGAAAAGTAATCCTGAAAGCGCTCCAGGACGCACGGTTTCAAGTCCCTGGCCGGATCGCATAGAGGTTCAAAGCATTGAAAAGGTATCAGAGGGTATATACAAAGTAAAAGGTGAGATTATTGAAATAACCAGCGTAGAGCAGAAGAACGGCGGCGTTGCGGCAAAGAGGTCTATTACCCTTGAGATAAAAAAGATAGAGAACCGATGGCTGATAGATGATGTAACTCTTGGAACTTATGAGGTAATCGGCCCAACAATATATAAAAATACACAATATGGGTTCAATTTTTATTTGCCTGATAGTTGGAAAGGTTACACGATTGTAAGTGACAAATGGGAGGGCCTTTCCACTGAAGGTCAAAAAAATGTTGCAGCAGGTACGATTATTTATATAAGACATCCTAAGTGGTCTTCACAAAATCCAAGACAAGATATACCAATCATGATATTCACTACAGCCCAATGGAACTCATTGCAGAAAGATGAATTTCATATTGGTGCGGCACCTATAGGACCAAGCAAACTTGGCGGGAATTCAAAATACATTTTTGCGCTTCCGGCCCGATACAATTTTGCATTTCTCACGGGATACGAAGAAGTAGAAAATATTTTGAAGAATAATCCTCTTCAACCAATTCAATAATAAGAGCTATATAAAATATTAACATTATATAAAATAGGATAATGTAGCACACTATAACATTGACGTTAATGTTATAGTGTGCTACTATTATTTTTTGGGGGTGTCAATATGGAAGCAAAATATTATCAGATAGATGAAGTTGCCAAGTTAACTGGTGTAACTAAAAGAACTATAAGATACTATGAAGATTTGAAACTTTTACAGCCTGCAAGAACAGAGGCAAGTTACAGGCTGTATACGGAAGAAGATATTGAAGTTATTAAGGAAATAAGGAATTTAAGAATCAAGCTTGGCATGAATTTAGCTCAGATTCAGAATTTTATGGGATTAAGGAACAACATTCACGATATATTGGATGGTAAAGTAAAAGATACTAATAAAATAAATGAAGTAGAAGTTAAAATCAAAGAACTGCTGATTATAGTTGATGAAAGAGAAGTAGTATTAGAAAAGATAAAAAGCAACTGTTGCAGTTATTTGGACAGATTAAGTAAAACAGTTGAACAGTTGGAGGAAAGATAATTATGAAAAAGGATAATTACAAGTGGATTGCACTTTCGTGCACCACAATAGGTGCACTGCTTTCTGTAATGAGCGGAGGAACTTTAATAGTGGCCCTGCCTAATATAATGAAGGAACTTAAAGCTGACATGGGAACAGTTACATGGATACTTATGGGGTATATGCTTGTTCTTACAATACTTGTACCTTCGATAGGAAGGATTGCAGATATGTTTGGGCGAAAGAAACTTTATGTGAGTGGATTTGCATTATTCACCGCAGCATCCTTGTTATGTGCCTGGTCTAATACAGGGATGCAGCTTTTAGTTTATAGGCTTATTCAGGGGGTGGGAGGAGCACTAATGGTAGCAAACAGTACAGCTATAGTGGCGGATGCTTTCCCTAAAAATGAGCTTGGGAAGGCACTTGGCATAAACACCATGTTTATCAGTATTGGGAGTGTTATAGGACCCATCTTAGGAGGATTTCTTGTAAGCATTGGATGGAGAAATATTTTTTACTTAAATATACCTATTGGAATTATAGGAACCCTCTGGGCGGCTTTAAGGCTTAAGGAGACTAATTGTTACATAGAAAAACAAAAATTTGATTGGCTTGGTACAATTTCATTTACAGTGGGCATGTTTTCGCTGCTTATGGCATTAACAATAGGAAGCTTTTCAGGATGGTTTAACTTTAAGGTGATGGTTCTGTTTGCAGTTGCAGCAGTGCTCATGTCAGCCTTTGTCAAAATAGAGAACAGTATTGAGCAGCCTATGCTTGATATGAGACTTTTAAAGACAAAAGTGCTTGCATTTGCATATGCAAGTAATTTCTTTAATGGAGTAGCAAGGGGAGCCGTAACATTTCTTATGATATTCTATTTACAGGGAATCAAAGGTGTTGACCCTATTACTGCAGGAATATTCCTGACACCTTTTGCGATATCTATGTTTATAGTGTCTCCAATAAGCGGTTATCTCTCAGATAAATACGACTCAAGGCTTTTAAGCTCTGTGGGGCTCTTGATATCCGCCGCAGGACTATTAGGACTTATGTGCATAGAAGTAAAAACATCTATATTTGAGCTTATGGTTTGGATGTTTATTATGGGTATCGGGTCAGGACTTTTCTTTTCACCCAATACCAACTCAATTATGGGAGCCGTTCCAGTAAATAAAAGAGGAATTGCAGCAGGCGTAAGAACAATGCTTATGAATGCCGGAAGTGTTTTAAGTATAGCTGTTTCAATGGCTGTAATAGGTTCCAGCGTATCCCCTGAAGCTATGCAGGGTTTATTTCTAGGTACGCAGGTAGGCTCCCAGGGCATTGCAGTAGGAAGCTTTATAGGGGGACTCAGGATGGCCTTTACCATTTCCTTTGGGTTCAGTATTTTAGCGGCTGTGTTATCCTATATGAGGGGACCTGCACCAAAGTGGAATGCGTGTGAAAACGTAGCTTAAGAATTAAAAATATGAAGAGTCATTACAAATTTTTGTAGTGACTCCTTTTTATTAAATTGGAATTACTGAAAATCAGGAATATTTATATATAACAAACACACAATATTAATTGAAGTGAAAATAAGCAGAGCAGTGAAGTTTTAAGGGAGTAAATATGAGAATACTTGTGGTAGAAGATGATAAATTGATTTTACAATCCATAAGGAATAGTCTTGAAAACTATTATAGTATAGATACTGTCTCAGATGGTGAAGAAGGATTATACATGGCACAGCAAAATATATATGATACTATAGTTCTTGATATTATGCTTCCATACTTAAATGGAGATAAGATATTAAAAACAATTAGAGAAAAAGGGATAAATACACCAGTGCTATTTGTTTCAGCAAAAGATTCTCTGGAAGATAAGATAAAAGGGTTTAAGCTTGGGGCAGATGATTATATTGTTAAGCCCTTTTATGTAGAAGAGTTAAAAATTAGGATTGAGGCATTATTAAGGAGGTCAGGATCACTTATATCAGAAAATGTATTAAAATGCAGAGAGTTAGAACTTAATACAAAATCCAGAGAATTATATATAAAAGGAGAAAAAGTAAATTTACAAGCTAAGCTGTTTGATCTCTTAGAATATTTAATTAACAATAAAGGTGCTATTCTTACAAAAGAACAGATTTTTGATAGAGTATGGGGATTTGAATCAGATACTACTATAAGTATTGTTGAGGTATATATACATAAGCTGAGAAAGACATTAGCTCAGTATAACTATGACAGGTATATAAAAACTATACGGGGAGTTGGATATATGTTGAAGCTTGAAGAGGACAATAGATGTTTAAAAAATTAAGATTCAAACTTATTTTGCTTAATACTGTAGTCTTTTTTATACTTTTTTCATTGTTTAATGTAGTTATATACTTTTATGCTAAATCAAGACTTTATATAAGGGTAGACCAAAGCTTAATTACTGCAAAAAATTTTTTTGATGTGGATCAGAAAAATAATATTCAGCAGTTAGCTTCACTGGACCCGCGTATAATCATTATACAAAGAGATAATAAGGGAACTGTGCTTTCAGATACACATATGCCAGTATTTTATAAAATCAATGAGGAATATATTAAACCTATAAAAATAGATGAGTTATACGATGTTAAATTTAAAGAGTTCTATTTTAGAACTATTGCCTTTAGTGCGGAGTCAAATAACAAAACCATAACAGTTCAATTACTTAGAAATACAAATTCAGAGAAAGAATTTTTGAATAACCTTTTAAAGATTATTGCCTTTGGAGGGAGTATTATTCTTGTGGTTTCTATAGGAGCGGGAAGCTTTCTAGCTCAAAAAACCATGGTACCTATTACCAATGCATGGGAGAAACAAAAACAATTTGTAGAGGATGCCTCCCATGAGCTTAGAACACCACTAACTGCAGTACAATCTCAATTGGAAGTAGTTCTAAAAACACCGGATGCTAAAATAGTAGATAAAGCTAGCTATTTAGCAGCTGTTCTTTCCGAAACAAGAAGATTATCAAGGCTTGTTTCAGATTTACTTACCCTTGCTCGTTCAGATTCAAATGTAATTGAAATAGAAAAAAAGCCTATAGATATTAATGTTTTAATACAAAATGTAATTGAGCCATATATAGAGATAGCAGAAATAGAAAATAAACATGTAAAAACAAAGCTACAGGAGAACTGTTTGGTAAATTGTGATGAGAAAAGAATACATCAACTTTTGGTAATACTTTTAGATAATGCTCTTAAGTATACTTATAATGGAGGAAATATTGAAATAAATCTTAAAAACAAAGCGGGTAAATGTAATATAGCTGTTAAGGATGACGGTATTGGGATAAAAGAAGAGGAAAAAGAATTAATATTCGAAAGATTTTATCGAAGTGACAAAAGCAGAACCAGAGAAACAGGGGGTACAGGGCTAGGGTTATCTATTGCTAAATGGATAGTAGAAAAACATGGCGGCACAATAACAGCCAGTCAAAACTTGCCTAGAGGAACATCGATTGAAGTAACCTTGCCTAATGGCTGAGAGAGCGTAGTATGCTCTCTTTTTTAGTTAAGGAAAAGTTAAGGTTCAAATGTAATAATAGCAACATAACAAGAAACATTAAAAAATAATTATGTGAAAGGATATGGAATTATGAAAAAAATAACTATTAGTATAATGTTAGTAGCTATATTAGGAGTTGGAGGATTTGCAGTATATAAAAATATGAATGTTAAAGCAGCAAATGTAAGTGCAGCTTCTCAGTTTACTCAAACTAAAGCATCAGTGCAGAGTATTCAACAAACCGTTTCTGGGTCTGGGAGTATTCAATCAGCACAAACTGGAGTACTTAAAGCAGCAAGCAGAGATACAATTGGATCAATTTTAGTAAGTAAAAACCAAGTGGTAACAAAAGGAGAGCAGCTTATAACTTTTGAAAATGGCAGCGCATCAATAACAGCACCTTATGATGGTGTTATCAGCGATATAAGTGTAAGTGCAGGAGACAGTGTAAATGCGGCGCAGCAGCTTTTAACAATGTTTGATAATAAGAATTTATATACAACAATATCAGTAGATGAAACAGACTTGTCAAGTTTAAAAATTGGTCAGAAGGCAGATATAAAAGTTAATGCTTTCCCAGATTCAAAGTTCACTGGAACTATTAAAGATATAAGTGAGCAGGGCATATATTCTAATGGAGTTTCAAGCTTTGATGTAACAATAGCTTTGGATGATCTTCAGAGTGTTAAAGTTGGAATGTCTGCAGAAGCCACTATAGTAACTGCATCTAAAGACAATGTGTTAGCAGTGCCTGTGGAAGCGGTAAAAGATGTTAAAGGCGGAAAATATGTAACTATACCTAATGCCAATGGTTCAACAATGCAGAAGGTTGAAATAGGTATTAGCAACGGAAAAATGGTAGAGGTAACTAATGGACTAGTAGCTGGTCAAGCAGTTGAACTGCCGCAAGTACAAACTTCAAGCAGCAGCTCATCTAAAACCAGGGGTATGGGCAGCTTCCAGATGATGCAAGGTGGAAGTAGAAGCGGTAATTCTTCTGGTACACAAGGAAAATCCAATTAACAAGAAAGGAGAATTTCAATGATAGAAATCAAAGATTTATGCAAGACTTATACCATGGGAGATACAGCGGTAAAAGCTTTAGATAATATAAACTTAAGTATAAAAGAAAATGAATTTGTTTCTATTATGGGTCCCTCTGGTTCAGGAAAATCCACTCTTATGAATATGCTGGGATGCTTAGATGTTCCTGATTCAGGCAGCTATGAATTTGATGATATTAATATAGAGAAGGCAAATGAGATGGAGCTAACCCTAATTAGAAACAAACATATAGGGTTCATATTCCAAAATTTTAATCTGCTTACTAAATTAAGTGCATTAGAAAATGTAGAAGTACCTCTTTTGTATAGAGGTATGAGTGAAAAAGAATGTAGAGCATTAGCACTTGAATATATTGAAAAGGTTGGACTAAAGGGAAGAGAACATCATAGACCAAATCAGCTGTCTGGTGGCCAACAGCAGAGAGTAGCTATTGCAAGAGCATTAGTTGGAAAGCCAAAGATTCTTTTAGCAGATGAGCCTACAGGAGCATTGGACAGTAAGACTAACAAGGAAATTATGGGGCTGATAAAAGAACTTCATAAACAGGGACAAACTATAATATTAATTACCCATGATCCAAGTATTGCTAAGCAGGCTGAAAGAGTTATTACTATAGAAGATGGTAAACTGTATGCATAGGAGGGGAATAAAATGAAATTTTTTCAAACAATAAAGTTAGCAATAAAAAATATAAGAAGTAATAAATTAAGATCTGCCCTAACTATGATTGGTATTATTATAGGGATTTCTTCAGTAATAGTATTAGTAGGTATGGGAAGTGGATCAACAAAACAAATTACTTCTCAAGTTCAATCACTGGGGACAAATCTAATTTCAGCAAATACATCCAGTAATGGCAGTAAACAGTTTACTCTTGATAATGTAAAAGATATCGAACAAATTCAGGGCGTAGATAAGGTGGCTCCCGTTATATCCACAAACACAACCGTTAAGGCAGATAAAAATTCTCAGAGTACTTCAGTAACTGGTACCACTAGTAATTTCCTAGATATAAGAAATATGACTATTAGCGAAGGTAGATTTATTGCAGATTTAGATGTAGATTATAGAGGAAAAGTAGCGGTTTTAGGTTCAGATATGGCAAAGCAGCTATATGGATTTACTGATCCTGTAGGAAAGAATATTGATATAAAAGGCAGTACTTATCAAGTAGTAGGTGTGTTGAAATCCCAAGGAAGTTCCATGGGAAGTAACACAGATGATATGATAATTATACCATCAACTACGGCCATAGGACTTGCGGGAACAAGAAATGTTCAAAATGTATATATAAAGTCATTAAATGATAGCAATGTTGATTCTGTAACAAATCAGGTGAATCAATATCTTACCAGCTTCTTTAAATCTACCAATAATACTAACAGAGTAATGAGTCAGAAACAGTTATTAGACACTATGAGTTCAATAACTAGTACTATGACATATCTGTTAGGAGGAATAGCAGCTATATCATTAATAGTTGGTGGTATAGGAGTAATGAATGTTATGTTAGTATCTGTATCAGAGCGTACAAAAGAGATAGGTATTAGAAAAGCACTAGGGGGATCAAGAAAGGATATTTTAATTCAGTTTCTTATTGAAGCATTAGTGCTAAGTTCTTTAGGCGGAGTAGCTGGTATACTGTTTGGATTAAGCATAGGATGGGCAGTGACAGCGTTTGGAATGTCTATGACTTTTTCAATACCAATAGTTATTGTGGCATTCTCATTCTCTCTAGCAGTAGGAGTTGTTTTCGGGATATTCCCGGCTTACAAAGCGTCAAAACTTAAACCTATTGATGCATTAAGATTTGAATAAGAGAAAAATTGAGAGCTTAATAAGTAGGGTTATATACTTATTAAGCTTTATTTTTTTCGATTTTTATGGTACTGTTGTGTTTGAATAAACAATTTAAGCATTAAATGAGGAATGAAAAATGAAGAAAAAAAAACCTATTAAAAAGCGTAGATATATAACTGTTATGGTTCTGTTGAGTGCCTTATTTTTAGGACTCTTTGGAAGATTGGCTTATATAATGGTAACAATGAGCTCTAAATATAAATCCATTGCGGAGGATCAGCATACAATTGACATACAAATTAGTGCTAAAAGAGGACGGATTCTAGATAGAAATTCTAGTGAACTGGCAATAAATGAAGATATTTATAGAATAGACTTAGATTTAAATACATTAAGACAAACTTTAAGTGACAGTAAGATGTCTTCTTCTCAATTAGCTGACAAATTGTCTACAATACTTAATATGAAATCTGAAGATATTTTAAAAATTTTAAATACAACATTACCTAGTGGCCTCCCTGCCAATTCAGCTTTATTGAAAAGGCAGATTGAAAAACCTTTAATTGATCAGGTTAAAGCATTAAAGATTAGAGGCATAGTTATTTCATCAGATACTAAAAGGTATTATACAAATGGGGATTTCATGACCAGTGTTTTGGGATTAGTTAATTATGAAGGAAAAGGAATTTCCGGGGTAGAACTGAGCTATGACAAGGAGCTTTCTGGCACACCTGGCAGTACAATTTATGAAAAAGATGCAAGAAGTAACCAATTGCCTTATCAATCTCCCAAAACAACACAACCAACAGCTGGCAAAGACATTATTTTAACAATAGACTCAAATATTCAACAATTTGCTGAAAAAGCTGCAGAAAAAGCTCTAAAAGATAATAAAGCAAAAGCGGTTAATATTATAGTTATGAACCCTCAAAATGGTGAAATATTGGCTATGGCAAATAAACCTAGCATGGATCTTAACAATACTTCAAGTGCTGCTAATAACCCTAAAGCCGTTGGGATGCTCTGGAAAAATCCATCTGTTCAAGATAATTTTGAACCGGGCTCTATATTTAAGGTTATTACCGCTGCATGTGCTTTGGAAAACAATATTGGATTAAATGATGCATATACTTGTAGCGGCAGTATCAAAGTTGATGGGACAATCATGCACTGCTGGGACTTGAATGGACATGGCAGCGAAAGCTTTGTGGATATAATAAAAAACTCCTGTAATGTTGGTTTTGCAGAGTTAGGAAGCAAACTGGGCAAGGACAAACTTATTGCTACTTCAAAGAAAATGGGATTTGGACAAGCAACAGGCATAGATTTACCTGGGGAGTCAACAGGTATATTGAGAAGCCCTGCTAACACAAATAACGTTGATTTAGCGGCATTATCCTTTGGGCAGGGCGTTGCCGTTAATCAAGTTCAATACATGGCTGCCTTTAATGCTATTGCCAATGGAGGAACGTGGATACGACCACATATTATGCAAGGTATTGCTCATATTGGCGATTCAAACAGTGAAGTTGTAGATAAAAAATACGATGACTACGGTAAAAAAACTGTGTATGATTCTAATCTGGCATCCCAGTTAAGACAGGATCTAGTTAAAGTAGTTAGTGAAGGTGTAGCAAAAAATGCCTTTGTACAAGGTTTAGATATTGCAGGGAAAACTGGTACAGCTCAAATTACTGATCCCGCAACAGGAAAATATGCACCAGGGAAGTATATGTCTTCTTTTGCCGGTATGGCACCTGCTGCTAATCCTAAAATAACTATATTAATAAGTGTAAATGAACCTAGTGGTTCAAGCTATTATGCTGGTGATGTATCGGCACCTGTAGCAAAAGTTATGTTTCAACAGATATTTAATTATATTGCTCTGAAAGGTGAAAATAATGTATTGAAGTAACCAAATCACCTATTTGCTAGTACCTTCAAAACTTTTGATTGAATATATATTATTCATTTTATGTGACTTTATCATTGCAGAATAGTTATAATTTTATTAATACTAAAAAGGATTTTTTGAGAAAGGAAAATTAAATTGTAATTAAGCTCAATATACCAAAGCCTGCTATTATTAAACCAGAAAGCCGATTAACCCATTTAAGACGCTTTTCGTCGAATTTCGAACGAAGTAGATTTACCGATGTACTTAATATTAACCACCAAAGCATTGAACCAATAAAAACACCAAAAACTAATAAACTTGCAAGTAGGTAGTTTCCATCATTTGTACCCACCCCTAATCCTGCAAAAATAGCAGCAAATGATATTATAGTTAGGGGGTTTGTCAAGGTTAAGAAAAAGGCAGAAGTATAGGTACCTAAGAGTCCTTTGCCGACTGCCTTCGCAGCTACTTCTGCTGGAATGGATTTAAATGTTTTGTAGCCCAAATAGAGTAAAAATAATCCTCCAATTGAACGCAAATATGATTGATTATCTAGTAAAAAAGTGGATACAACAGTCACACTGAAGGCTGCTACACAGCCATATACAGCATCAGCTGTTGCTGTACCTAATCCTGAAAGAAAGCCATTTAACATCCCTTTTGACAGGGTGCGTCGTATACAAAGCACGCCCATAGGCCCCACTGGTGCAGCTATAGAAAATCCTAGTATTATTCCTTTAATAAAAAAAACCAACATTGTTGTGCTGCCCTCCTTTTATTTTTATTGAAAATTTAGGAGTATTATATCTATAATGATAATATCACAATTACTCAGCAGTATGTTGGTAATAAAATTCATTTTTTTAAATATCGAGGAGAAAAAAGCCTATGTTAAGCAGTTTTATCTAGAGGATTATTGTAAAGTTAAGAGGAGCAATCCTCGAACTAAGTTATGAATCGAATAAGGGTAAAAACGCTAATTTACAGTAAATTCAGAAAAATATTGAATTTTATCCATGATTGTTATAAGCTAATAGAAAGAATATATTTAGCTGTGAGTAGTGACTTCCGGGATTAGCTTAAACTATTTTTTTTGCAATTATCTAGCAGCATAATCGACCATTAAGGTCGTTTTTGCTTATAAAATGAGAATTGATTAACAGAGTGAATTTGACTTAGATTACGTACAATGGGAGGTAAATAATGGAGGAGGACTTTTACAAGTCAATCATTGAAATAAGCCCAATAGGTTATGCTTATCATAAGATAATATGTGATAAAGAGGGACAACCCTGTGATTATGAATTTTTAGAAGCAAACGATGCTTTTGAGAAATTTACAACTTTAAAGCCCTCCGAAATTATTGGAAGAAGGCTTTCGGAGATAATACCAGGAATTCAGGATGGAGAATATGATTGGATAAAGGTATATGGAGAGGTTGCAATTAATGGCGGCAAAAAAGAGTTTGAGCAGCATTCAAATTTTTTAAAAAGAAATTATAGGATAATGGTTTTTTCTCCTAAGAAATACTTCTTTGTTACCATTTTTAATGAAATCGCTGAGTTAGAAGAAAAATTGGTAGAGAGCGAAAGGAGCAAGTCAGTTTTATTGTCCAATTTGCCCGGAATGGCATATCGATGCAATTATGATAGGGAGTGGACAATGCAATTTGTTTCAGAGGGATGTTTTAACTTAACAGGGTACAAGGTTGAGGACTTATTGAACAACAAGAAATTATCTTTTAATGATTTAATTAACCCTGAATTCAAAGATTACTTGTGGAGTGTTTGGAATGAAATACTTGCCTTAAAAACAGTTTTTAAACATGAGTATCAAATTATTACTGCTTCAGGAGAACTCAAGTGGGTATATGAGCAAGGTCAAGGTGTATATAATGAAAATGGTGAAGTTATAGCAATTGAGGGCTTAATAATAGATATCACGGATCGGAAAAAAAGAGAGGATGAGGTAGTATATTTAAATAATCACGATACCTTAACAGGTCTACATAATCGTATATATTTTAAAGCAGAGCAAGACCGGCTTGACACTGAAAATCAACTCCCTTTATCAATAATACTTGGGGATATCAATGGTTTAAAGCTTATCAATGATGCTTTTGGACATGCAAAAGGAGATATGATTATTGTTGAAACCGCAAAAATATTAAAAAGCTGCTGCCGGGAGAAAGATGTCTTGGCAAGAATAGGAGGAGATGAATTTTGCATTCTGTTGCCAGATACAAACAGTGAAATGGCTCTTGAAATTCTAAATAAAATAAAAAAGGCATGTGCGGATTATAATAGAAATATTTCAAACGAGGCTTATAATATAAGCATTTCCTTAGGGTATTGTACGAAAGAGACAGTGGAAATGGATTTAGATAAGGTTATAAAGGCAGCGGAAGATTATATGTACAAATGTAAGCTTTTAGAACGTAAGAGTTCACATAGTGATATTATAGCCTCAATAAAGGCCACAATGTTTGAAAAAAACAAAGAAACTGATGAACATGCGGATAGACTTGCGGTCTTGTCAAAGATGGTGGGTAAGAAACTTAATCTACCGCCAACAGCCCTTGATGAACTTGAGCTTTTGGCAATGCTGCACGATATTGGGAAAGTAGGTATTGATGATAGAATTTTGAATAAACCAGGCAAACTAAATGACGACGAATGGTTAATAATGAAAAAGCATCCTCAAATTGGATATCGTATAGCTATGTCATCACCTGAACTTATGCTTATAGCAGAATACATACTTAGTCATCAAGAGAGATGGGATGGCAAAGGATATCCTCAAGGTCTTGCTGGTAAAGATATACCGGTGCTTTCACGAATTATTGCAGTTGTTGATGCTTACGATGCAATGACAAAAGACAGGGTGTACAGAAAGGCAATGACTAAAAAAGCTGCTATTGAAGAAATAATGAAGAATGCCGGAACACAGTTCGATGCCAATATAGCAAAAATATTCGTTGAAGAAGTCTTAGACTATAATGATTAGCTTAATTATAAAAACATGAAAGCCCTTAGGTGTGATGCCTGAGGGCTTTTGTATGTTTAAACGAATGTAAAGTTCCTTATTTTAGTGAACTAATCAAATAAAGGTTCATATTATAAAATGTAACGAGCTTTATATACAAAATGGTATTCCATTTTGTAGATCCAATAATAAATGGGGTGATTAAATGAAACAAAAAACAGAATTAACTGGAACAGTAATATATCCGGATGATCCGGAGTACTGGCAGGCTCGTATGAATTGGAACCCGTTCACCAATGCATTTCCCATCGTATTTGTTTTTGCACAACAGAATGAAGACGTGGCAAATGCCGTCAAATGGGCTCGTGAAAATAATGTACCCATTCGAATGAGAAGCGGCAGGCATGCCCTGGCAAAAGATTTTTCTCAGACAAATGGTGGAATTGTAATAGATACCAGTCAAATGACAAAAGTAAAATTGGATAAAAAACATGGAATTGCCACTGTTCAAGCTGGAATACGCGTAGGTGTTCTTGTGAGAATGCTTGCTAAGGAAGGCATCCTTGCTCCTTTTGGAGACAGTTCCACTGTTGGTATAGGTGGAATAAGTACCGGCGGTGGAATTACGGCTATCCAGCGCACAGCTGGGGTTATTTCTGACAATATTCTTGCTGCTACAATAGTTAATGCTAAGGGTAAAATTTTATATGTAAGCGAAAACGAAAACCCGGATCTGTTATGGGCTATTCGTGGAGGCGGAGGAGGTAACTTTGGTATCGTAGTTTCCTATACGTTTAAAGTTCGACCAGCCCCTTCTCGAGTCGGAATATTTCAAATAATTTGGCCGTGGAAGCAATTAGATGAAGTAATTGATACATGGCAAAGATGGGCTCCATCTGTTGATGAAAGGCTGGGTACGATATTGGAGGCGTTTTCGAAAACGAATGGTCTGCTCCGCTCCCAGGGGATATTCCTTGGTCGTAAATCAGAACTGAAGAAATTGATAGCGCCTTTGGTAGATGTCGGTAATCCTTCAAAGGTGTTTATTGATGAGGTTACACTACTGGAGGCAATAGATTTTTGGGCTCCAAATGAACCGCTTTTTGACGATCAAAATACTACGTGGTCATCAGCTTGGACAGAACATTTCCTGCCCGCAAAAGGAATTAACGCGATTCATGGTTTCCTGGAAAAAGCAACAGGAAGCGAATCCAATTTCTTTTTCTTGAACTCGGGAGGCGTAATGAACCAAGTGCCTTCCAAGGCTACAGCTTTTTTTTGGCGTAATACGAAATATTACTTGGAATGGGACGCCTCATGGACTAAAGAATCTGAAGCCCAAAAGAATATTAAACTTGTTGAAAAGACCCGAACACAACTGCAGCCTTATGTAATTGGATCATATGTAAATGTACCTGATTTAAATATAGAAGATTATGGTCAGGAATATTACGGAGATAATTTTGCCCGGCTTCAGAAAATTAAAGCGCAATATGACCCGGAAAATGTGTTCAACTTCATTCAGAGTATTCCTCCGGCTCGTGACAGGGATCATAGGCATAACGATTGCCGTTAGAACCATATCCACTTTTGCAGTTGCCTTTTATACCTTCCCGCCTTAGTTAAGCGTGCGAAATTTAAAATCGCACGCTCTTTATAGTTATTTGTTAGTATAAAGTAATAAAATTTGAAATAATTTGAAGGAAAAATGTGGTTTATATCGAATTAGTTAAATTGTTGGTATATTTTGTTAGTAAAAATTTGTACAGTGGCAAGGGCATATGAGGAATGAGAATGGCAGAACTGAAATTAGGGACATAGCAGTTTATTTTATTGGTTTTGGAAAGTAATAGCGGGCGTGACATGTAGACAATGTCTATAACTGGAAGTTGGAAAAGTATAGCTTTATAATTGAGAATAGTATTTATATGAGTTCGCTTATTCAAGAATTAGATTTAGAAATAGTAGAATTAAGGAGAAAAGAAATGGATAAAAACGGTATGGAAGAATTATTTGGAAAATCAAGTGCGTATTATTTTGATATCATTAAAATGATTACAGATGATATTGACATATTAAATTTTGAATACTTTTTTGTAGATAATGATAGTTATAAAAAAGTATCTATTCAACATATTAATGTTGGTATGAAAATATATTGGTTTGAGATTTTGGAGAGAGCACATTTATGTGGAGTAACAGCTATACTAAGGCAAAATTCTTGGATTAAAGGAATTATTAACTCAATTAATGACCCGAATTTTATTCAGTTTGCATCAGCATTTAGGGGGTTCATGGAAGCTTCTTCTGATGCTTATGCTGCATTAAGAGGAGTACCATCAACTATAAGTGAGATTAACAAAGTAATAAGATTGGCACTAGAAGAGAAACTATATGATGTGCATACATCTTCTGACTTGGAGGATACTTTAATTCACTTTGCACACGCTAGAAAGGTTGGTAATCACGAAAATGTTCCATATTCTCATAAAGCTAAAACAGAACGCCAATACTTAACAAGTCTTACTGTTGAAAAAAGCAATATGATACATGAATGTTATTCAGAGCTTTGCGAAATAACACATCCAGCAAGTTTGTCAGTATTTAGTTTCATAGATGAAAAAGATATGATATTACGATTAAGTACTAAAAAAGATTTAATGAATATCCAGAGTTTTTGTAGAAAATACATTGAAATTATAGAAGATATTTTTCAGCTATCTTTAAATCCATTATTTTTAATATTAAAAACTTTAAATTTATTTAATCTTAAAAATGTGTATACACCGTCAGCAGAAAATATTAATCTAGATAAAATACCAGCATGGAGTAAAATTCTAAAAAACTTTGAACAATAATTTTTTTATAAATAGAAATTATAATACTATGGGAAAATCTTGATGAGAATAGTATAAAATATTAGCTAAATTAGGGAATGGTGAATATGGATAAAAGTATAGATATACCAAAAAGGATTAAATTTACACGATTTGTTTTTGAAATTGAGCGGTTTATAATAAAATCAAAAAAAGATTCTAAAGTTAAACTGCTTATTTTTGTGGCTCAACTTTATAATCCAAATCTATTCATACTGTGAAGTTTACAAATTATATATCATAGCAATACTGTGAAGTTAAGCTTATAGTCTAATGAGAATATCAAAAAGATCTTGATACTGACTGAACGTATATGCAGGAGGAACTTAAATGCTCGGTTGAATTGCTAATATAATTATGCAGGTAAGCATGAAACCATATTCTCTTTTCGATAATCAGTTTGCGAGAAGAAGATCAGTAGTTGAAAAATAAATATTTGAGGTGAAATAGAATGGAGTTAACATATGTATCAATATCATACTATCGAAGCATTACTAATGCATACAAAATGGATTTGTCAAATTTAACAGTGCTTATTGGAAAAAATAATGAGGGTAAAACAAACGTATTAAAAGCCATTAACTTAGGAATGAGTATCTTAAATAATGTAGAGATGTTACAACGTCGGAAAATCATTGCTAAACAAATGTATGATTGGCGTGAGGATTTTCCACTTTCTCTTCAGGCATCAAAAAAATTAAAGAAAAAGAATACATCAATTAGACTTGATTTCCAGTTAAATGAAGCTGAAGTTAATGAATTAAATAATATGATTCATTCTAATATCAACGGAGCATTATCAATATTTATAGAGATTAATGAAAGTAACATAATTTCAATAACAATACCAAAGCGTGGGAAAAATGCCAGTACGCTGTCAAGCAAACTGACTCTAATCAGCAAATTAATTTGTGAAAAGTTTTATGTGGTATATATTCCAGCTATTAGGTCAGAAAGTGATGCATTTAATGTCATTTCAGACTTAGTTAATGCAGAGTTCTCAAGTATTGATGATCAACGATATAGAGAATCATTAGAGTACATTGGTAATATGCAACAAAAAAGACTAGAATTACTTACACAAAAAGTTAAAATACCTCTAGAGAAATTTTTACCACAAATTAGATCAATAAACCTATACATAACAGATAGATATAGAAATAATAATATTCTAGCACGAAAAAATATAAATATGGACATAGATGATGGAGTTTTAACTAGTCTAGCCAATAAGGGCGATGGTGTTAAGAGTCTATCAACTATAGCTATACTTAGTCAAATATCTAAGGGAAATGATAGGCTAATTATTATTGATGAACCAGAGAATCATCTGCACCCTGATGCAGTGCGATATATTTGCTCAGTACTTAATGAACTTGCAGTGGAGAATCAGGTTTTAATTTCAACACATAGTCCAATTTTTGTTAACAGAAATTGTATCACATCTAATTGGATTGTTGATGCTGGACAGACCTATAAAGCTAGCAAGATTGATGATATAAGGAATACTCTTGGAGTCATTTGCTCTGATAATTTAATGTATTCGGATTATGTAGTTGTAGTTGAAGGACCTACAGATAGAACATTTTTAGAGGTGTGACTTGTTGCTAATTGAAAAGATTAGCGTGATTTAGGTACAAATCATAACTATTATTGCGAAAGATGGAATGATGGTGTAACGCCCTGAAACGTCTTCCCTGAGGCTACGACTAG